>Ga0207130_1127_pt1 | contig 24358 bp, 23 predicted proteins | sample Alteio_BWMinHeat_16_FD_153545 | JGI IMG/M metagenome (GOLD analysis project Ga0207130, IMG submission 153545) | Enriched cells from forest soil in Barre Woods Harvard Forest LTER site, Petersham, Massachusetts, United States -... | ecosystem: Environmental > Terrestrial > Soil > Temperate forest >... | reverse complement strand
CCTTGATGATTTGGGGCGGGCCGGCGTTGACTGTATTTTGCGTTTATCTCTTGGCCGCGCGGTTCGGCTGGTTGTAGTTTGGATGCGTCGCACGGTAAAAACGTGAAGAGCACCTGAGGATTTACTCATATGAACACCGTCATCCTGCTGATGTTTCTGTTCGCGATATTCGGCGTCATCGCGTACGTGATCACCATCTTCAACGGCCTGGTCACGTTGAAAAACGACATCGACAAGGCCTGGGCCAATATTGACATCATGCTGAAGCAGCGCCATGACGAACTGCCCAAACTGCTCGATGTCTGCAAAGGCTATATGGACTTCGAGCGCGACACATTTCAGAAGGTCACACAGGCGCGAAGCATGTATCAGCAAGCCGTCAGCGTGGACCAGAAGGCGCAGGCCGATCAGAGTATGACCTCGGCTCTGCGCGGATTCTTTGCCGTGGCCGAGAACTATCCTGAGTTGAAGGCCAACAATAACTTCATGCAGCTGCAAAAACGGATTACGGAACTGGAGAGCCAGATCGCCGACCGTCGCGAGTTCTATAACGATTCCGTGAACACGTTTAACATTCGAATCCAACAGATGCCCGACACTTTTGTGGCCAGCTTCATGAATCTGCAGCCGCGTCCGATGTTTAAGGTGGAGGAAGCGGACAGAGCCGATGTGCGGATGAGTTTTGGGGCGGCGCAGTAGTAGGTTGTGGGGCTAAAACCCTTACGTGTCTCAGGGCATTTATCGCAGCGCTTAAAAGCCTGCCCTGAGCGAAGTCGAAAGGCGCTGCGCCACCCAAAACCGTTTGAGAGCAGCGCTCAGCGTGGTCAGGTTACCAATCTTCTCACCTGCCACCTGCCGCACGTCCCAATTTCTCGATTAGAATGACCCGGTGAGCGACGCCGTCCGCATTGGGATTCTGGGCGACTATGATGCCGATTCCCCCACGCTTCCCACCATCGACAAATCGCTGCAGCACGCTTCAGCTAAGTTGAATTTGGCCATCGAATCGCAATGGATTCCTACCCCCTCTCTGCTACAACCGAACGCGCAAAGAATGCTAGAGAGCTTCGATGGAATCTGGGCCGCGCCCGGCAGTCCCTATAAAAGTTTTGATGGCATGCTGAAGGGGATCGAGTTTGCCCGGCGGCGCGACTGGCCCTTCCTGGGCACCTGCGCGGGTTTTCAATACACCTTGATCGAATGTGCCCGAAATGTGCTGGGCATAAAAGACGCAGATAGCGCAGAGAATAATTCCGGATCGAAAAACATCATCATCTATCCGGTGGCGTGCGCCGTGCCCGATCGTGCCAATGGAGCTCCCAGGCTCTCCGGGCCAATCCCGGAGATTCGTCTGCGCCCGGGATCCTATCTGCAGTCGTTTTATGCGCAGGACACCGCCGTCGAAGAATTCTTTTGCAACTTCGAGGTCAATCCTGATTTCGAATGGATCTCGATGGAAGCCGGATTCCCCATCGTGGCGCGTGGCTCCAAAGGCGAGATTCGCGCTATTGAGTCGCCTACGCACCGCTTTTTTGTCGCGACATTATTCCAACCGCAGCTTTCGTCCAAGCCGGACGCTCCGCATCCGTTGGTCGTGGCATTCGCCCAAGCCGCCGCCGACTGGGGACGGAAAAAGCTGGACGACAGCGTACTGGAGTAAACAGGTCTCAGGTACCAGGTGCCAGGCTTTCGAGGCCGCGGACGGCACATGAACGACCACGTCACAAATTCCATCCGCGAAAGCTACGACCGGCTGGCGGAGGAGTACACCCGGCGCATCTTCGACGAGCTCCAGCATAAGCCCCTCGACCGCCAACTGCTCGACCGCTTCGTCCTGCAAACCAGCGGGCGCGGCCAGGTCTGTGACATAGGTTGCGGTCCCGGTCACGTGGCACGCTATCTACACCAGGCCTCGTCCTCGGTGTTTGGGCTCGACTTATCTCCCCGCATGGTGGAGCAGGCGCGGAAACTGAACCCGGGAATCACCTTCCGCGTAGGCAACATGATGTCGCTAGATCTCCCAGACGCGTCACTTGCGGGAATCGCCGCTTTCTATGCCATTGTGAATATTCCCAGGCCATCCCTGGCCACAGTCTTTTTCGAAATGCATCGAGTGCTGCAACCCGGCGGGTTGCTGCTGCTGGGATTTCACCGTGGCGATGAAGCGCATCGCGAAGAGGAATTATGGGGCCACAAAATTTCCATGGATTTTCTGTTCTTTCAACCGCTGGAAATCAAGCGCTATCTGGAAACCGCAGGCTTCACCATTGAAGAGATCGTAGAACGAGAACCTTATCCTGATGTGGAGTTCCCGAGCCACCGGGCCTACATCTTCGCGCGGAAGCCGTCGGACCGCGGTCAAACTCTGACCAATTCAAACACTGGATAGTTCGGCGCGATGCTGGCGAAAGCCGATGCGGGCGATCCGGCCGCCACCGGGAAATACTGCTGCACCTCACGCTTGAAAGCATCGAGATATCTTTTCAATATCTCCGGCTTGTCGGCGTCCGGGATGGGCCGCAGACGAAATCTTTGCCGCGTCTTTCCCCTTTTAAGCGTAACCTCTCCCGCCGCTTCAGCGTTGCGCACCCATTGCGTCTGCCCCCGCGGTGCCACCAGGAATCTCTTTCCGCCGAGTTCCAACAGGTTGATCGGTGTGGAATAAGTCTTGCCGCTCTTACGTCCACGGACTTCGAGCAGGTAGTTGTAGGCGAAGCCTAAGCCGAGCCCAACCAGAAATCCAAAGACCCGATTGAATGCGCTCTCGAGGGCGGTGGGCTTACGAAAAGTGGGCTGGCTGGAGTTCATATGGAGAGAGATCGTTGCAAGATGTCCTCGCTATTGACCAGGAGATGAGGCTGACACGCGCCAACCTCCAATATTCGATGCCGGAGCGTTACTAAAGACTCTGGACTATGCGTATCTGTGGCGGACTCCGGGCTGTGGCTAGACTCTGGCGAGCCCGAGCCACGGCGCATGTATCAGCTTAGCGTCCCGTTTGCCAACCTCCTCAACTACGTCCCGGTCGCCGCGACCGTGATTACCTGCGTGCTCAGCGTGATCCTGGCCCGTGCCACTCTGCGCTATGCAGAAGCCAGCGACAAGAGTCTGGCGCTGGCGCGGGAAGAATTCGAGCGCGAATGGTCTCCCGACCTGCACATCAAACTGGAGCGGATCTCGTCAGCGGAGGCCAGAATTGTGGTCACCAATCTGGCTAAGATTTCGGTCTTACTTCAGCTCATGCAGTTGCGGAAGATTTCCCACGCTGTCCCCTTCCAGCGGTCATTTCTGAACGATCCCTTGGTGGGTGGCATGACGTGGACGCAGAACATGGGCAAGACGCTGCTGGAATGTACTGGGGAAGAGTTCGAAGGCCTTATCGCCGCCTCGCTGACATTCTTTGCTTCAGGCCGGATGTTTCGCACCGATTGGTTCCGCTTTCATATCCAGATTCACAATGGCCAAATCTTCCGGCTCGTCCCGACCAACATGCCCGCGCGACGGGCACGGGTTCTCGAGAGTTACAGGGGACCGGAGAGAAGGCGGGAACTAGTGCACGACGTCACGGCTGCGAGCAGAAAATAAAGACTTAGTTTGACAGCCTAGACTTGCTTGATGAACTTGAGCGACGCGGAATTCATGCAATAGCGAAGATGTGTCGGGGGCGGGCCGTCGTCGAATACGTGGCCCAGATGGGCATCACACTGAGTGCAGGAGACGGCCGTTCTCGCCATACCGAGGCTGCGGTCGCTGATGGTTCGCACGTTCTCCGCCGCGATCGGCGCCCAGAAGCTGGGCCAGCCAGTTCCCGACTCGAATTTTGTCTCTGAGCTGAACAGCGCATTGTCACAGCAGATGCAACGATAAAGCCCCTTGTCGTGCAACTTCCAGTATTGGCCACTGAAAGCCAATTCGGTGTCCGCACGACGTGTGATTTCAAAGGCGTTGGGCGAAAGTTGTTTGCGCCATTCCGCTTCGGTCTTAGCCACTTTAGGCACAGTGACTCTCTTCAAGCGCTGTCCGGAGTCGGAAAATTCAACTATCGTGACGTCCCCGGGCGGCTCCTTTGACGAAGCGGCTTCTATGAACCGCGGCTCTTTCATTGACCACAAAGCCAAGCCGGCAACCGTGGAGACCGAAGCCACCAGAAACGCCCGCCGACTCGGCCTCAGTGAAGGCGCATCCCGATCGAGATCAGATCCAAACATGAACCTACTCCTGGAATTCTCTTATTTCCCCCGGTACAAGTCGGGAAATTGTTGCTGGAGGTGGGCCACTTTCGGCGCATCGTTAAACATAATGTACGGACTGTCAGGATGATGCGTCGCATAATCCTGATGGTAGGACTCAGCCGGATAAAACGCCTTGAGCGGGACCACTTGCGTCACGATCGCTCGCGGGAAGGCTTTGGCCTTGTCAAGCTGTGCGATGTAAGCCTCGGCGATACGCTTTTGTTCGTCGGTACCATAGAAAATGACCGAGCGATACTGCGTGCCTTCATCGGGCCCTTGCCGGTTCAACTGCGTAGGATCGTGCGCGACAGAGAAGAACACTCGCAGCAACTCGCCATAGGTGATCTGGGAGGGATCGTAGGTGATCTTCACCGACTCCGCGTGCCCCGTCTTGCCCGTGCTTACCACTTCATATTCAGCGGTGTTGGCAGCCCCGCCGGAATAGCCTGAAGTCGCTTTGATCACACCCTTCACGTGTTGGAAGACGGCCTGAATTCCCCAGAAGCAACCTCCAGCAACCACCGCCGTTTGCTCGCCGGGCTGGGTGGCCCTGGCGGCATCCACGGCAGGACTGGGGACAGCGACGTTGGACGAACTCCCCGCTGTCCAAGCGACCGTACCCACGACCACCACTAAAAACAACAACAAGATATGCCCAGAAAACCTGAACATGAGTACCCCTCCACGACCGGCTTTGGCCTGCAACAGATTAGAGTGGTGAGACGAACAAAAGTTTCGCCCGGCTACACGTTTCATACAGCTGACTCAACCCTCCGCTCATACCCAATGCAGGAAACGACGGGTAGCCTTGGGTATTTCTTGAAGCGATTGTCGGTAAGGGCGAGCTGGCAGAGAATAAAGAGCGAACCCCGGTCGGATTCGATGGGCCGGGCATGAGTGCAGTCCCCGCACAGCCCCGGGTTCGGCTGGAATGCCGGAGTGTCTCTAGAAATGCTCACCTCTTCAGGATAACAGCCGAGCCGCCTCGAAATTGCGGGAGTTTGAGATCACAATTTGTGATTTCATCCGAGCTGCGCCGAAGTCACTGGGTCAGCTCGTAGCCAGCGAAGAAATAGCTCAGCTCGAAGCGGGCCGAATCCTCTCCATCGGACCCATGAATGGCGTTCAGCTCGATGCTGGTGGCCCATTTCTTGCGGATCGTGCCTTCCTCGGTATTGGCGGGATTGGTGGCGCCCATGAGCTTGCGAAGGTCGGCAATGGCATTTTCCTTCTCCAACGCCAGAACTACGATGGGACCGCTGGACATGAAGTTGGTCAGCGAATTGAAAAATGATTTGCCGGCGTGCACGGCGTAGAACTGCTCCGCCTGATGCTTGGAGATCTCGAGCATTTTCATGCACAGGATACGGAATCCGTTCTTTTCGAATTGCTCGATGATGTCTCCGATTCCATGCTTACGGACCGCGTCAGGTTTAATGATGGTAAGAGTCCATTGCAGAGTCTTCATAGTTTCAGTCGTCAGTCCTTAGTCGATGTCCATACGTCCTTGCTTGTAGCAAGTTCAGTCGATGGACTGCTCTACGCCCGCGCCGCCATGCCGATGGCCGCCGCCACGGTGTCGCCGATCGCCGCTGGAGACTTGGCCACGCGAATCCCCGCTGTTTCCATAGCTTTGATTTTTTCGGCCGCGGTTCCCTTCCCGCCCGAAATGATCGCCCCCGCGTGACCCATACGGCGCCCCGGAGGCGCAGTTTGCCCGGCGATGAATCCCACCACTGGTTTTCTCATATGAGCTTTTACGTACTCGGCGGCCGTTTCTTCGGCGTTGCCGCCGATTTCACCAATCATGATCACCGCTTCAGTCTGCGGGTCGCGATTGAACAACTCGAGTGCATCTACAAAGTTGGTGCCAATGATAGGATCGCCGCCAATGCCAATGGCTGTCGATTGGCCGATTCCGCGCGTGGTGAGCTGATAAACCGCTTCGTAGGTCAGGGTACCAGAGCGCGACACAATTCCGATTGGACCTTGCTTATGGATCCGGGCTGGCATAATTCCGATCTTGCACTTGCCCGGCGAAATGATTCCTGGGCAATTGGGGCCGATCAAGCGTGCGCGCCGATTCTGCAAAAATTCCCAGGCGCGCACCATGTCCAGAGTAGGGATGCCCTCGGTGATACAGACGATCAGTTCCACTTCCGCGTCGGCAGCTTCCATGATGGCGTCGGCGGCATAGGGCGGAGGCACAAAAATAATGGAGGTGTCTGCAGCGGTCTTGTCCACTGCCTCTTGCACAGTGTTGAACACGGGCCAGCTCTCATGCGTGGTGCCGCCCTTGCCCGGAGTTACTCCTCCGACAATCTGAGTCCCATACTCCGCACAGGCCTTGGCGTGGAACGTGCCTTCCCGTCCCGTCAGGCCCTGCACAATCACCCGCGTCGATTTATCCACCAAAATGCTCATGAATTCGTCCCACCCCTGTCATCCTGAGCGAAGCGAAGGACCTATGCACTCGTTCTAGCCGCTGCCACCACCTTGTCAGCCGCGTCCTTCATAGTCTCGGCCACGATGAAGTTGAATCCTGACTGCTTCAGAATTTCCCTTCCCGCCTCGACATTGGTTCCCTCCAGGCGCAACACGATCGGCAATTGGATCTGGGTTTTCTTGGCCGCTTCGACCACGCCGGTTGCCAGCGTGTCTACCCGCAAAATGCCACCGAAAATATTGATCAGCACTGCCCTCACATTCTTATCGCTGAGCAGGATTTCGAACGCGTGCGTTACCTGTTCGGCGTTCGCGCCACCGCCCACATCAAGGAAATTGGCCGGCATTCCGCCAGCGTATTTGATGATGTCCATCGTCGCCATCGCCAGGCCTGCGCCATTCACCATGCAACCGACATTTCCGTCCAGCTTGATGTAGTTCAGGGCGTACTTCGAGGCCTCGACTTCGAGAGGATCCTCCTCCGTGATGTCGCGCAATTCGCGGAGTTCGGGGTGACGGAACATGGCGTTGTCATCGAAATTCATCTTGGCGTCAAGCGCGAACAATCGGCCGTCGGTGCAAGTGATGAAAGGATTAATTTCCATCAGCGAGGAGTCGGTCTCCTCGAACGCCCGGTAAAGACCAGTCATGAACTGTACTGCTTGATTAATCTGTTGCTGCTTCAGGCCCAGCGCGAAGGCGAGTTTGCGCGCCTGGAACGCTTCCAGGCCCATGCCCGGATCGATATATTCCTTCAGGATGGCAGCGGGATTCTCTGCCGCGACTTGCTCGATTTCCATTCCGCCGGCCGCGGACGCCATGAATACCGGCCTGGCTTCGGCGCGGTCGATGACGATCCCCAAATAAAGTTCCTTCTCGATCGGCAAGGTTTCTTCGATTAGCAGGCGCCGCACGATACGCCCTTCAGGCCCGGTCTGGTGCGTGACCAGCGTCATGCCTAGCATTTTTGAGGCAATTTCGCTGGCTTCTTCTGCCGACTTGGCAATCTTTACGCCTCCGCCTTTCCCCCGGCCGCCGGCATGGATCTGCGCCTTGACCACAACGCCGCTGGCTCCGGCACCGAAGAGATTTCTCGCGGCGGCTTCGGCCTGCTCGCGGCTCTCCGCCATCTCGCCTCGCGGCACCGCAACGCCATATTTCTTCAGAATCCCCTTGGCCTGGTATTCGTGAATTTTCATAAATGATGCTCGATCAGCTTGCGCTCGGCAGGAACCTGCTTGCAACTTTCGACTGTGGGCAGCAAACCATTGATTTTATAGAAGGGCGGAGCGATAGGGCAAACGAGATGGATCGTCGGCGGAAGTTGGATTGAATACCCAGACGTCTTCAAGAGGGTATCATCCAGAAACTCGGCGCAGTTCAGCCGGGTGCGAGCCTGCCCTGAGCGTAGTCGAAGGGGATCTCGCGCGGGACGCTTACCTGGACATGCTGCCTTCCCGCACGCCAGATCCCTCGCTAAAAGCTCGGGATGACGCCAGCGTAGTAGAAACTCAGCGTGCCGGATCGAAGCTTCATCGGTTCGTGGCAGAATAACGCGATGCCAACCCAGCAACCTTCGTCCATTCGCGATTTTCTCTACGGCACCGCATGGAAGGAAGACCGCACTCCGGCTCTGGTCGAACTCGCCCTCCGGATGGGCTTTCGGGGCATCGACACGGCAAATCAGCGTCGGCATTACTTCGAAGCCGGGGTTGGACAGGGGCTGGCTGCCGCCTATCGCGCGGGTATTGTCACGCGCGCCGATCTTTTTCTGCAGACAAAATTCACCTATCGGCCCGGTCAGGACCACCGGCTTCCCTACGATCCTGCGGCCAGCCTTTCGGTTCAGGTCGCCCAGTCTATGGCAAGTTCGCTCGAACATCTTGGCACCGACCACGTCGACAGCTACGTGCTACACGGGCCCGCCTCCGGCTACGGCTGGACCGAGGCGGATGCCGAGGTTTGGGGAGCCATGATCCGCGAGCGTGATTCCGGCCGCACGCATTTTCTCGGGGTGAGCAATGTTTCTCTGCGCCACTTGGAGCAGATGACGTCCGCCAACGCCGAAGCTCCTGCCTTGGTGCAAAACCGCTGCTACGCCCGCCTCGGCTGGGACCGCGATGTGCGAATGTTCTGCACGGAGCGAGCGATCATCTATCAGGGCTTTTCGCTTCTCACCGCGAATGCTGAGGTGCTCGGCCATCCACTACTCGCCGATCTCGCTGCCCGCGCGAAGGCTACTCCGGCGCAGGTTGTATTCACCTTTGCACGCGCGGTTGGAATGTTGCCGCTGACCGGCACCTCTAATGCAGAGCACATGAAGCAAGACCTGGCCAGCCGCGACCTTGCACTCCCTCCCGAGGCGATAAAGGCGATTGAGTCTCTCGCTGGCTGACGGATGCTAACCTTAATAGCCGTCCATGATTCTCGACGCCCTGTACCGCATCGCCAACCACCGCCAATCGCTCTCACGCGAAGAGGCGCGGACCGTCATGTCCGAGGTGCTAACCGGCAAATGTACTGACGCCCAGATTGCCGCCCTGCTGGTCGCGTTGCACATGAAAGGCGAGACGGTGGAGGAGATAGTTGGTTTTGCCGAGGCGATTCGGGCCGCTGCGGCACCTTTGCCTCTTCAGAGGAACTCAATTGTCGACGTCAGCGGCACCGGACGCGATGCGTTGGTGGACACTTGCGGCACCGGCGGCGACGCCAGCGGCACTTTCAACATTTCGACAGCCACAGCGTTCGTGGTGGCGGGTGCGGGCGTGCGCGTGGCCAAACACGGCAACCGCAGCGTGACTTCTAAATGCGGCTCGGCGGATGTGATGGAAGCTCTGGGAGTCAACATCGACCTCGCGCCCGCGCGCCTGGCCAACTGCCTGGAAGAAGTTGGAATGTCATTTCTCTACGCACCAGCGATGCATTCTGCGATGAAATACGTGCAACCTGCTCGCCGCGAACTTCGCTTGCGCACAGTCTTCAATTTGCTGGGGCCGCTCACAAATCCCGCGCGCGCCTCAGCGCAAGTGGTTGGCGTCTATTCCCCGGAGTTGGTGGAGAAGCTTGCCGAGGCGCTGAGCATGCTGGGGTTGCACCGGGCCTTGGTCGTTCATGGACTGGACGGGTTGGATGAAATCACCATCACCGGTGCCACGCGCATCGCCGAAGTGCGTGAAGGAAATGTCCACACTTATGAGGTCACGCCTGAGGAATTCGGGATGAAGCGTGCTGGGATCGAAGATATCTCCGGCGGAGACGCAGCTACCAACGCAACCATCATCCGCGAAATTCTCAGCGGCACGAAGTCAGCGCGGCGTGATGTCGTGCTGCTGAATGGCGCGGCGGCGCTGGTGGCGGCGGGCAGGGTTGACCATCTGGCTAATGCGCTGCCGCTGGCGGAGAAGTCAATTGATTCAGGAGCCGCGACTCAGAAGCTGGAGGCGTTGGTGCAGTTTACGAACGCGCATCATTGAGTGGTCTTCATGCGCTTGTCATCCTGAGGCAGCGTTACCCTTCGCTTTGCGAAGGGCAACCGACGAAGGACCTATGCAGTCTTCGCTTCTTTCTTCAATCTCTCAATCTGTTCCAGATGACTTGCGCCATGCGTTCCCATCTTTTCGACATACTCCGCCACAGTCACGTCGGTTTTAAGCTCAGGATGATACGCGGATTTCTCCAGGTCAGACGGTTTTAGGCGCTGCAGCAATCGCAAATTGGCATGGCGATTCAATCCGTAGAGGGCAACCAGTTCGGCGGGAGGAGTTTCTGTGTACCCCAGGTGCTTCGCCCAGTCGTTCTGATCGATGGGCGCAATCACCGGTTTCTTATCGGCCAGCATTTGGCGAATGCGATACGCATACATGACTTCCATGTCCGCCAGATGGCCCAGGACTTCCAGGATGCACCACTTATCGGGCGCGGGCCTGTAGCGCATCGTCTTGTCTGGCAGACTGGAAACGGCCGCTGCGATCTGCTTGGGACTTTTCTCCGCCGCTTCCAAATGCTTCTTCAATTCAGCGTTCGTCATGGGGGATCCTCAGTTCAAGAAGAAATGCGTTTGATCTGACTGCAGATTTTATCGTGCTGGAGTTTCGACTTTGAAAGAGTTGTTGCTCATGTCGCTTTCCGGCACACTGCCGTCATTGACGACAACCTGCTGCGGCGGAGTTGAGACTTCGATTCGGATTGCATTCTTTGACTTCGCGCGCACCTCCAGTCTCTTGCTCAGCTCGCCGCTATTCGTGTGTACTGTGACCGGCACCTCCGCCCCTGCGTCTCCCAGATTCTCGACCGACACTGTGACCATGTAAGTGCCGTGTATCGTCTGTCGCAAATAGACTGACTCCACGTGGAAATCCGGCAAGCCGCGGTCGCGATAAACCCAATCATCGAAAAACCATTCGAGATCGCGCTTAGACTGGGCCTCAATCAAGTGTTGCAGATAGGCCGGCGCCTTGTCCTGATCCGGATGATACGCGGCCATCGCTTTCTGCAACGCATCATCGCCAACTATGTCGCGCAGCATCCACCAGACATACATAGCCTTGCTGCGATAAAGCTCCTCGCTATTTGTGTTGATGAGCGATTCACTAGCCGCCGAGTTCTGGCTGTGCTCCGCCGCTACCGCTTTCTCCGTGTCAGCGATTGCCGTTCGATGCAAACTCATGAAATCGAGCGCCGCCTGACGTCCATTCTGGCGCTCACGATATGCGGCCTGGGCAAAGTGGGCCAGCCCTTCGTAAATCCACGGACGCGGGGATGCAAAGGCCGCATGCGTCAGTTGATGAACCGCCGTGAGCGAGTACCGCCGGGAGTCGTTGGCGCCTAGCGGCGTCAAAACCATGCTGCCAGCCTCAAAAGGTGTGGCGTCGGGATCGGCCAGCTCCACGACTTCCGCCTTTACCCGTGGTTGTCCAAACCATTGCGTCACGAACGGAACGGCCAACTCCGCTGCGATGGCATAGTCCTCCGCTCCGGACTTGTGCTCGCCCAGGTAAGAATTATTTATTTCTGGTCGATCCAAGGCGTTGTAACTGCCGATCACAAAAAGTGGCACGGCTAACCCCAGTGGTTGATACCGGCATTCGGTCGTAACTCCGTAATCTGCTCCGGAGATCGAGTCCTGCCCTTGCACGCCGCCTTCGCCATTACAGAACAGCTTCAAACGCCGCTCGGAACTGCTGCCAGAATGCGTCACCTCTATCTTCATCTCCGCGTCTATTTCCCTCCGCTTCCAGCGTCCTATCGTCTCGAACACACTGTTGCCTTCTGACAGATTTGCGGACTCAGTCGCCACTGGGTACCACAGCACATAACCAATTCCGCGCACGGCGGTGAAAGACTTGCTGATCTGGTCCCAATCCGTGTGTCTAGCTTTATCTTCGGGCACGCCGATTTGCATCAGCCGCGTGACGTCAAGCGGAATCAACCCTTCATATCCGACGTCCAGCTCGACTGTGCCTGTAGGTGGAACTTCGCGGGGCAAAGTCACAATCGCTTCCGAAAGAGCACCCGTGTGGTCGATGTCCGAGGTGTATTCGTGAGTGACAAACTGCACCGTCTTGCCGCCGATCTGAATGGATTTCCAATCCAGAGTCGAAGAAATCTGCAGCACGAGATTTTTCTGCGCGGACGGCGAATCGTTGCGTAGCGTGATCTTGCCCCTCACAGCCAGGCGCTGCTGTTCCGGCTCAACACGGACATCCAAGTCATATTTAGTAAAGGTGAAAGCTTCGCGATCGAGGGCAAAGGCCTGAACAGACAACGCGGAGAGAATAACCATGAGGACACGGAGAAACTTCATCTTGTTTCCGGCCCCGCCTTTTTCCGTCGTTGCCGCACGATTTCATAGAGCACCACTCCCGCTGCCACCGACACATTCAACGATGGCACCTTTCCCAGCATTGGGATAGAAACCAGGAAATCGCATTTCTTCGCGACCAGGTCGTGAACCCCCTTGCCTTCTGACCCCAGCACGATAGCGCAATCCATGTTGTAGTCGAGCGTGTCGTAGGTCTGCGTTCCGCGTTCATCGAGGCCAACGATCCACAGTTTTTTTTCTTTCAGTTCTTCCAGCGTCCGTGCAATATTTGTGACCTTAGCCATGGGCAAGTGTTCGCTCGCGCCTGCGGATGCTTTGGCCACCGTCGCCGTCACACCAACGGCGCGGCGTTCCGGAATCACCACTCCGTCAGCGCCGGCTGCGTCGGCAGTGCGGAGGATCGCGCCGAGATTATGCGGATCTTCCACTCCATCGAGCACCACAATCAGCGAATGCTGGCCGCGCTTGGCGGCAATCACGTCGTCGAGATCGTTGTAGCGCTTGCTTGATGTGATCGCCACAACCCCTTGATGAGCGTTGTTTCCTGCCATGCGGTCAAGCTCAGCGCGACCTAGGAAACGGACAGCAACACCTTGCCGCCGGCACTCGTCCACCACGCGCTGAAGGCGCAGATCATGACGTTCCTTGGAGACGCCCACCCACTCAAAGGAACGCCCACGCGCCTTCAACGCCTCGGCCACAGCATTGATTCCATAGATGTAGTTCATGAAAGTTCAGTGTACCGCCCGAGAGGTTCTGCCAGCGATCCGGCCGGCCGCGTTCACGTCCGACGCTTGCTTGCGTTGACCTTCGCGGAATCGCCTCACTATACTGAATGTGGCCTTCGAGGACTTAATGACGCTGTCCGCCGTAATCGTCGACGATGAGCAGCTTGCCCGCGACGAGCTCGCCTTCCTGCTGAAAAATGTAGGTGATGTGGACGTTGTCGCTCAGGGAAAGAATGGTGTCGAAGGCGTTAACCTGATCCGCGAGCACAACCCTGATCTGGTGTTTCTCGACGTGCAGATGCCGGGTCTCGATGGTTTCGGAGTGATCAAAAAGTTGCTCGATAAGAAGTTTCCACTCCCCAAGATCGTTTTCGCCACCGCGTTCGATCAGTATGCGGTCAAAGCATTCGAAGTAAATGCGGTTGATTATCTGCTAAAGCCTTTCGACAAGAAGCGCGTCGCGCTATCGGTGCAAAAAGCGCGCGCTAAAGTTGAATCCACCAGTAACTCGGCGGGCAAATTAGAGACGCTGATGCGCATGCTGGAGTCGCAGAAGCCGCAGACATCGAAAGTCTTGCTCAAGTCTGGGGGACGGCTGTTCCTGGTCAACCAGAAGGATATCTGCTTCGCTTCCATCGAGGAGGGTGTCATCTCCGTGGTGACCAGCGGGATCAACGGAATGGAAGGCCAGTCGAACTGCCGCACCCTCGAAGAACTCCTGGATAGCCTCGATCCCAATCTGTTCTGGCGCGCGCACCGCTCCTACATGGTGAACATTAACCGCATCAAGGAAGTTGTTCCCTGGTTCAAAAGTTCCTACCAGCTGCGCATGGATGACAAGAAGCAAAGCGAAATTCCGGTCAGCCGCGCCCAAACCAAGCGACTTCGGGAACTGTTCGGGCTGTGACCTTTGGTTGGCAACTCATTGATTACGAACTGCATCGGACCCGTTAAGCGTGCTATAACAAAATTGGGAGTTTGGGACATTCTATTTTGAATTCAATTGGATACAAGTCACGCAGAGGCAGGCATGTAGCGGCTCTGTCTTGGCTATGTATCTGGTTGGTGGCCTTTACCGGCGTCGTACAAGCAATCCACGTACATGCTGAGAATTCCAAGCTTCCCGGCCATGAATGCTCCATTTGCTCGGTAGCGCATTCCGGAGTACTCAGCAGCACTACGTTCCAACCGGATGCGGTCTTCAACGGTGCGCCCTTAGTTCTTCCGACACCCGCATTCCCGGAGTCGTCCGGTTTCGTTTCGTCCCTCCACATCCGCCCTCCACCGTCAGCCTAGCAAGTCTCTCTAACTGCCCGAAGCCGGGCGCTATGCCATGCCCGGAGCCTTATACATCCGTGGCTAACAGGTGGCGATCCGGGCTTTCCGGAGGAGGTCCAATCTCCAGATCGTCGAGGTGATCTTCGAATGAGACATTATCTGACCTTGCTAGTACAAGCAGCTCTTCTGGCGATTCCTCTTTGTGCCCAACAGGCAGGCGGACTGCCGGCGGCGAACCAACCCGATAACGCTGCTCTAATGCAGAAGATCCTCGATCTCGAGGACCGCATGGTTGCAATGGAAGGGGAAATTAGGCAGTTGAAGACTCAGCCGCCAGCATCTGCGACGACCTCGGCAGCTGCCGCAGGCGCTGGAGCCCAGACTCCTGTCCCGCCCCAAGTTTCGACGGCGCCTACCCAGGAAGGGGCGCTGCAGGAGCCAAACCTGGGCGGGGCCGGAGGCAGCGCTGCTAAGGCATTGAACCCCGATATTAGTATGATCGGGGACTTCATCGGTGTTGCCGGACATAACCCGGTGAATCCGTCTCCATCCTTTCAGATGCATGAGTCGGAACTGGGCGTTCAGGCCATCATTGATCCCTACGCTCGCGGCGACTTCTTTCTGTCGTTCGGAGAGGAAGGCGTGAATCTCGAAGAAGGGTACATCACGCTCACAGCTTTGCCCGCTGGGTTCGTTGCAAAAGTGGGCAAATTCCGGGGCGCTTTCGGCAAGGTGAACACGATGCACAACCACGTTTTGCCATGGGTGGACCGGCCTCTCGTAACCAACAATTTGGTGGCCGGCGAAGACGGCATCGATGACGCGGGCGTCTCGGTGCAACGCATATTGCCGGCCCCCAAAGGAATATTTATGGAGCTGGTGGGGCAGGTTTTCCGCGGTGATTCCGGCGACCAGCAGCATCCCCTGTTTCAAGCCGTCAATAACAGCGACGTTAGTGCCGTGGGACATCTGCGCGCCTACAAGGACATCACCGAATCAACCAACATCGATCTCGGGGCCTCGTATTCGCGCGGACATAATGACGCTGGCCCGAATCTCCTGACGCAGCTCTACGGCATTGACGCCACCCTGCGCTGGAAGCCGTTGCGCCGCTCCATCTACCACTCTTTCGTGGGACGAGGAGAATTGATCTGGAGCCAACGACAGCAACTTCCGTCTGAGCAGCGCGCTTTCGGCTTCTACGCCTCAGGCGACTACCAGTTGGGCCGGCGGTGGTTTGTTGGCGCGCGCTACGATCGCGCCGGGGAGGCTCGGAATGCCGGCCTCATTGATAACGGAGTCTCTGCCGTACTTACCTACTGGCCAAGCGAGTTCAGCCAGATACGTGGACAATATGAGTTTACTCGCTACGCCGGTACGAATATCGATACGAATCAGCTGTTCATGCAGGTGCAGTTCTCATTGGGCGCGCACGGGGCGCATCCGTTTTAGGAGTTACATGAAACCAGCAACCGGTTTTTCTCGTTTCACCATTGCGCTGGGCCTGGGACTGCTGGTGGGGGTCGTTCTCTTACCATCGGCCGAGGCCGCCAAAAAACTCAACGTGGTGACTTCGACCACGGATATGGCCGCGCTGGCACAGGAAGTGGGCGGCGAGAAAGTTAATGTTGAATCCATCGCCAAGGGTTATCAGGACCCGCACTTCGTCGAGGCCAAGCCCAGCTTCCTGCTGAAACTGCGCCAGGCCGACCTGCTGATCTCAGTTGGGCTGCAATTGGAGATTGGCTGGTTGCCACCCCTTATCACGCAGAGCGGTAACCCGAAAATTCAGGTCGGTGCGTCGGGCTACCTGGATGCTTCGCAGTTTGCGGAAATCCTGGATATTCCGCAAGGAACGGTCACGCGCGCCGAGGGCGATGTACATCCATTGGGCAATCCACACTACTGGCTCGATCCTGATAACGGGCGACGCATTGCAAAGGGCATTGCCGGAGAATTCGGCGTTATGGATCCCGAGGATGCTGCGTATTTTCAACAGCGCTTGCAGGATTTTGAGCAACGGCTGGCGGCGGCAGAGCAAAAATGGGATGCTGAGATGAAACCTTATCACGGCCGCAAGGTCGTCACTTACCACCGCTCATTTCCTAACTTTGCGAAGCACTTTGGGCTGAATGTGATTGGCTATGTGGAGCCGAGGCCGGGCATTCCTCCCACCCCTAGCCACACCCTCGAAATCATCCAGTTGATGAAACGGGAGAATTGCAAGGTGGTTCTGGTAGAACCTTATTTCGATCTGAAGACCCCACAATCAATCGGACGTGAAACCGGCGCTCAGGTGGTGGTGTACCTGCCATCCGTGGGGGGTGAAAAGCAGGTAACCAACTATTTCGAGCTGTTCGATTACGACATTGCTTTGCTAACCAAAGCGTTCCAGGCGACTCAATAAGGAGGCCCATGGAGATTCTGCCGTTTTTACTGGCGCCCTTTCTCGCCAGTCTGATTCTGACTGGGATCCACGCCTATCTTGGCGTTCACGTGGTGGAACGTGGGGTGATCTTTGTGGACCTGGCGTTGGCGCAAATTGCCGCGCTCGGCGCTACCGTCGCCATCCTGATGGGAATGGATCCCCATGGTGGAGGCGCCTATTGGCTAAGTCTGGTATTCACTTTCGTGGGCGCGGCCATATTTGCTTTCGCCCGCACCCGCCGCGGACGTATTCCCCAAGAAGCCTTCATTGGCATTGCGTATGCGGTGGCTTCCGCAACTGCCATTCTCGCGATGAGCAAGGCCACAGGCGAAACCGAGCATCTCAAGGACATGCTGGTGGGCAACATCCTGGCCGTTTCGATGCACGATGTGGCCAAGACGGCGATTCTCTACGGAGCTATTGGAATTTTCCACTACATTTTCCGCAGGCAGTTTCTGTTAATCTCCACCGACCCGGAACGCGCTGAAGCTAAAGGCTTGAGTATTCGCTTCTGGGATTTTCTGTTTTACGCGTCGTTTGGCTTCGTGGTGACTTCCTCGGTCGCGATCGCGGGCGTGCTGCTGGTGTTCTGCTACTTAGTTGTTCCATCGGTGGGAGCGATGCTCTTCGCAGACCGCATCGGACGCCGGCTGGCAATCGGTTGGACCATGGGAACATTGGTTTCTGCGCTAGGGGTGTACTTTTCCGTCTTGTTCGACACGCCCACCGGCGCCACCATTGTTTGTACCTTCGGCGCGGTGCTGGTCGTAATGTTCTTGGCTTATTTGCTCTTCTCCCGTGAACACAAGACGCCCGCGCCGGAAATGGCAACCTCCGGGAAACCCTCTCAGGAACAGGTGCACCAGTGAATCGCGAGGGCAAAGCAATCCGATCGCTACATGTTCTGTGTGTTCTCCTTGTAGCGATAAGCGGCTTTGCCCAGGCTATCCACGTTCATCCAGAGAACTCCAAACTCCCGAGCCACGACTGCTCCCTTTGTTCGGTTGCGCACTCCGGAGTTATCACGAGCACGCTGTACCGGTCCGCGCCCGTCTTTGTTCGCGCTGTGCTGTTCGTTGTCCCCGAGGTTGTTTCTAAGTCCTCAGGCTTCGTCTCGTCTCTCCACATCCGCCCTCCACCGTCAGTCTAGGGTCAGACCCGATCGATCGGTTCCGTTTTGGTTAATTCTTCAACCCTAATTCTCTTTGGAGGAATCATGCTGGCTTTTTACCGGAAGTCACTTCATGCGGCTTTCATCTTAGTTTTCTGTTTGGCATTGGGTCTTTACGCTTACGCGCAGTCCGGCGGGGGCTCTATTAGCGGCACTGTCCTAGACCCCTCGGGCGCGGTGGTTCCGAATGCAACAGTTGAGATTCATAACCCAGTCAGCGCGTTTGACCGTTCAACAACCACCGACAGTTCCGGAAAGTTCAGTTTTCCGAACGTTCCGTTCAACCCGTACCACATGACGGTGACCGCAGCCGGATTCGCCCAAAACGCTCAGGATGTGGAGGTTCGGTCGGCGGTACCGGTGAATGTGAGAGTCAGTTTGACAGTGGCCGGGAGCTCCAGCTCGGTTACGGTCGAGGCGGGAGCTGACCTCGTGGAGAACGATCCGACCGGCCACACCGACGTGGATCGAGCATTGTTCGACAAAATTCCTCTCGAAAGCCAGTCATCGTCGCTGAGTTCACTGGTCACGCTGGCGTCACCCGGAGTTGCCGCTGATTCGAATGGCCTGTTTCATGGACTTGGCGACCACGCATCAAACTCGTTTTCCGTTGACGGCCAGCCCATCACCGATCAGCAAAGCAAGGTTTTTTCCAACCAGATTCCCGTCGATTCGGTTGCATCCCTGGAGGTCATCCCCGGCGCCCCTCCCGCTGAATACGGAGGCAAGACCAGCCTTGTGATCGTGGCGACCACGCGCTCCGGCCAGGGCATTACGACGCCGCATGGCAGTGTGAACGCCTCCTACGGCACATTTGGCTCATCCAATGTTGGTTTCGACCTCTCTTACGGAGGCGCAAAGTGGGGGAATTTTATCTCCGCGAATGGATTGAATAGTGGGCGATTCCTTGATCCGCCGGAGTTCGCCGTACTCCACGACAAGGGCAACGAAGAGAACATTTTCGATCGTGTGGATTATCAAGTCTCAGCCGCTGATTCGATTCACGCAAACTTTGGCTTCACGCGTTCCTGGTTTCAGACGCCCAATTCATTTGATACCCAAGATGCCACGGCGTGGTCTGGAACCGGAGGGCTGGATCCTAACGGAAATGTCGTAGGCCCGGCGGACCAGCGCGCGAAAATACAGACGTTCAACATCGCGCCGTCTTGGACCCGGGTACTCAGCCCCTCTGCGGTTTTCACTTTCGGAGCCTTCGTGCGCCGCGACACGTTTAACTACTATCCGAGCAATAATCCATTCGCAGACCTCGGTCCGCCTAATCTGCAGCAGGAAACAATCTCCCAGAATCGGACCCTCGCCAACACTGGCCTGCGCTCGGACGTCTCCTATGTGAAGGGCATTCACAACGTAAAGGTCGGAGCGGTGTATCAGCAGACCTTTCTCACCGAAGATTTCAAGCTAGGCATAGTGGACCCAAGTCTTAACGATCCCGCGAGCCCCTCGTTCAATCCCATCCTCGCGCCCTTCGATCTGACGCGCGGCGGCAGCCTCTTTCCATTTCATGGCCACACGGATGTAAAAGAACTCGCTCTCTACATCCAGGACACAATCACGAAGGGGAACTGGTCCGCCAACCTCGGGATTCGTGGCGATCTTTACAACGGCCTTACCGTTGCTCGTCAGGCGGAACCGCGACTCGGGGTTGCCTACAACATCAAGCGGACCAACACGGTTCTTCGCGTTTCCTACGCGCGAACACTGGAGACTCCGTTCAATGAAAATCTCATCCTTTCGAGTACCGGATGCCAGTCCGCGGTCATCTCGGCTCTTATCCCGTGCGTAAACGCTCCGCTCGACCCCGGCTATCGCAATGATTTCCATGCGGGTCTGCAACAAGCCATCGGCCGCTACGCCGTGGTGAGCGGTGATTACATTTGGAAATACACGCACACCGGCTATGATTTCAGCACCCTGGCTGCGACTCCGATCTTCTTCCCGATTGGTTGGCATAATTCCAAGATTCCTGGGTACGCGGTCCGGGTGAGCGTGCCGGAGTTTCACGGGTTAACAGCCTTGGTAGTCTTTTCCAGCGTGGCCGCCCGTTTCTTCCCACCCCAAACCAGCGGGCTGGGCGTAACTGTCGGGCAGAGCGGACTGCCTTTCCGCATCGACCACGATGAAAAGTTCAACCAAATCACGCACGTGCAATATCAGCCGTGGAAGCAAGGGCCCCGGCTCGGCTTCAACTGGCGCTATGACAGCGGACTGGTCGCGGGTCAGACACCCTGCTTTGGGGGCAATTGCGCACAAGGGATAACAGTTGGCGGCACCAACTTCATCAGCCTGACCGATTCGTTCGGAACTCCTTTAACCGCCGATCAGGAATTCCAGTCTGGGCTTTTCTGTGGATCCCAGCGCGCCACCCCGAGCACGCTGATCGGCTTTAGCATTCCGGGCACGGCCGTGCTTGCTTGCCCGGTATCGCAGTTCGGCTCCACTCTCTTAAACGTGCCTAAGCCGAATACAGAAAACGACGACAAGAATCCCCCGCGGATTGCGGCTCGTCACCTTTTCGATATCGCCATCGGGCATGACAACGTCTTCCATGGGGAGAGGTACAAGTGGAGTGCGCGCTTTTCGGTCATTAATCTGACCAACAACTATGCGCTCTACAATTTCCTTTCTACCTTCAGCGGCACGCACTATGTCACACCGCGGACGTTCACTGCTGAGCTGGGCTTCCACTTCTAGGGGCAGATCATCGGGAGGAGGACGACTGTCGCGGTCGCCCTTCCAAAACTCAACGAGAGAAGATCAAATAGGGGAGGGCGGCCGGAGGAGGAACCGGCCGCCGTTTCGGCTGCAATACCAGTCACGCAGCCAGCGCTTCCAAAGCAGTTCGATTGCGGATTACCAGAGTCGAGCCTTCCAGCCGGATCAACTCCTTCTTCTTGAGCTCGCTCAAAAGACGGGTCACAGTTTCACGCGAAGATCCAATCATCTGCGCCATTTCCTCGTGAGTGAGGCTCGACCGAATACGAATCTCACACGCCCCATTTTCTTTGTCCCGGCCAGTCGTCCAGGACAGCAGTAATTTGGCCAGTTTCCCTGCCGACGATCGCGCCAGCACTAAGTCATGGATATCACGATAGGCCGACTGAAACTCGTTACTCAATGCCTGGGCCGAGTGCAGCCCCAATTCTCCATGTTTGTCGAGCAGCTTGGTCAAGGCGTCGCGCTCAATGAAATTCACCTGGCACGGTCCCGCAGTTTCGGCGGTCAATTCGTAGCATGTCCCCGAAATCACAGCACTCAGTCCCAGAGCCTCTCCAGGGGTGGCCATTTTGAGAATGAGTACTTTCCCTTCGCGAGAAGTTGTCGAGAGCTTGACCTTGCCCGAGCAGAGGACGAAGGCGCCTCGCGGCATTTGGCCTTCGACGAAAAGAACAGCGCCGCCGGGGTAAGTGCTCAGATGGCTGGCGGCGCTGAATGACTTCAGCACCTCGGGGGAAAGGCTGCAGAACCATTTGTCTCTCCGCAGTTTACAAGCGACGCAGCTCTCGATAATTTCCAACCCGTAGGGAGTGTTCATCGTCACCACCTTGTCGATGACGTGCCAGTCAACCTTTTGCGAGTCGGCGGCTGCCGTCTTTTCGATACCATGACTCGTCTGGCTCAAGTCCCGGACGGGCAAATGCATATCCGCGGCTCGTGCCAGCAGTGCTGATGCAACCAACCGCGCCTCGCGCCCCGGCGCTCTTAAACCCTGAATCAATTCCCAGCCCGCACCTGCATCCGCCTGTCGATGCCAGCTCACGCCGCAGCAGAACAGGTACAGAGGATCGACACCGGCGACAGGTAGTTCCTCAGGTTCTCTTTTACCTGCGATCGAATCGCATTCGCTCGAATGCGGCCAGTCCAGTATTGCTGCGCTGGGCATCTGGGTTGCTGCAAGCGGATGACTCGACACTGCAGCCATCGTCTTGCCGGTGAACCAGCCCGGCTTCGCCCCCGCCAGATCGTCGCAGACTCGCATCAGTCCCCGAACTGAAACTTGAAGCTTTGGGACTGGGGCCTCGATCTAGTCTTCTGCGGCAGGTCACCTTCCAAAGACGGGTCAAAGTTCTGAGCTGTGGAAAACAGGGTCGCCGCATTACGTTTGAGGGCTCGGGTTAGTTGATATTCCTGCGGCCATTACGACGATAGTCCGGCAGAACGCCGATATTTCGTCATTCCACGAATTGGGTTGGACCGGCATGATCAGTGGCATCAACTCTCGTATTCCTGACGAGAAATGCCCAGCTTCAGGATCCTGGATTGGAGAGTGGTTCGCTTAAGGCCGAGTCGCACCGCCGCCCCTCGAGAAACCTGCGATCACTCCGCCAGTCTCTCGGAGCACGCGAAGAATATGATGTCGTTCCAAGCCTTCGAGCGTGCCATCACTGGAATCCTCATCGAAGGAGGGTGTTAACTCCGCCAGTGGTACGCGCAGCACAGAACCTTCTGACAGAATCACCGATCTCTCAATGAAGTTTTCCAATTCTCTCACGTTCCCCGGCCACTCCCAGCTGACTAAAGCCTGCATGGTTTGCGTAGGAATAGTGTCGATTGGCTTGCTCATACGGCGAGCAAACTTCTGAACGAAGTAGCGCACCAGAAGAGGGATGTCGGTCCGGCGATCGCGTAATGGGGGCATGCGGATGGGAAAAACATTCAAGCGATAATAAAGGTCGCTTCGAAACTCGCGTTCAGCCACGCTCTTGGCTAAGTCCCGATTGGTAGCGGCGACCAATCGTATATTGACTTTGATGGTGCGAGTGCTGCCCAGTCTTTCGAACTCCTGGTCCTGCAACACGCGCAGCAGCTTCGGCTGCAGCTCCAAGGGGATATCGCCCACCTCGTCGAGAAACAGAGTTCCCTTGTCCGCCAATTCCAGGCGCCCTACTTTCTGGCTGATAGCGCCAGTAAATGCCCCTTTCTCATGCCCGAACAGTTCGCTTTCCAGCAGTCCCGTGGGAATTGCAGCGCAGTTCAATTTGATAAAACTCCCGTCCTTGCGGGCGCTCATGCGATGGATGGCGCGAGCGATTAATTCCTTGCCCGTACCTGTATCACCCAGAACGAGCACGGTGGCGTTGCTGGGTGCGACCGTCCTGGCTTGTCCCAGCACGCGCTTGAGCGGCGCGCTCTCGCCTACGATTTCTTCGAAGTTGAGTTCGCTGCGAAGCTTTTTGCCTCTACGTGCTTTCAGTAAGATACAGAAAACAAAACCGCACGATCCGCTCGAAATGGCCCGAAACATGGGTATCTAACACAAGGTCTAGCCCACAGGTTACTTTCGTTGCCTCTTTTGGCAACGAACTTCGGCGAACGTCCCCGACAAGAGAGAATCGGAATTGGTTAGCTTTTATGTATAACCAAATATTGATAAGGTTAGGTATTACGGGTACCATCGTCGCTGTGACCTCCATTATGGACTACGACAAAACCAGAGATGATGTTGATCGCCGCAGGGCGGAACTGCTCGAACGCCAACAGCGGATTAAGGAAGAAACCAAGAAACTGAACGATGAGGCTGAGCAGAACAAGCGAGAACTGATCGGGTTGGATCAAATTCTTGGTGGATTGGATTTTGTAACCAGCGACGTTCCGCCAGATGAGCCCATTGGGGTTACAGACAATATCCGAAAAATACTGACCGAAACAACCGTGCCGCTCGTTCCCACTCAGATCAGAGATTCGCTGCAAGCACGGGGGATTGAGGGAAGTTCCGCCAAGAACTTGCTTATTAACGTCCACAAGGTGCTAGACCGGCTCGGGCCGGAACTGGTGCTCAGCACCACGCCCGAAGGTAAGGCCGCTTATAGGCACAGGAGCGCACGCCCCTTGGTAAGCTCACCGCCGGTAGTCGATCTTATGGCAGCATTGAAGAAAAGCTTGGCGGAAATGGAGAAAAAGAGAAGTCTTCCGCTGGGAATTGGTGCCGTAGTCCAAGGGGGCACCGCAACCGATGCGCCAGAGTCCCACCACACTCTGCCTCGTATGTCTAGGAAAACATATCGGCGAGCAAGGCTGGGAGGCGCGATGAAGGACAGCAGCATGCTGGAGGATTAAACGATTTTTGCAATGCAGATGGGGAATAAACGTTTGCAGAGCGCTTTCCCCACCCGCACCGTAATTTGCGCCATCGTCTGACCACGCTAGGACGCCGGTCTCCACTGGAAGATGGCAGAAGGAAAGATGAAATGCCTAAACGCCATCCTTCGTTTGATGTATGGTTCAACCATGCGGAAT
>Ga0207130_1126_pt1 | contig 24479 bp, 31 predicted proteins | sample Alteio_BWMinHeat_16_FD_153545 | JGI IMG/M metagenome (GOLD analysis project Ga0207130, IMG submission 153545) | Enriched cells from forest soil in Barre Woods Harvard Forest LTER site, Petersham, Massachusetts, United States -... | ecosystem: Environmental > Terrestrial > Soil > Temperate forest >... | reverse complement strand
GGCAGGACGAAATGACAAGGCAATTCGTTACATTTTTGCGGGCCATCAACGTTGGCGGTCATAATGTAAAGATGGACCGGTTGCGCCACATTTTTGAATCAATCGGCTTTTTAGGCGTTGAGACATTTATCGCAAGCGGCAACGTACTTTTTGAATCAGCATCGGAAAGTGAGAAGGCGATTGAAAAGAAGCTACAAGATGAGCTGCGGGAATCCTTCGGGTACGCGGTGGCGACTTATGTCAGGTCTGTGCAGGACCTGGCCGAGATCGCACGTTATAGTCCTTTCAAGAAAACCCCGGATGGGGCCACGCTCTACATTGCATTCCTTTCTGAGCCGCTCAACAAGGCGGCCGAGGAAAAACTACTTTCCATCCAAACGAAGACCGACAAATTCCACTTCCATGGACGCGAGATATATTGGTTGTGTCTGACGAGGTTTAGTGACTCCAAGTTTTCCGGTCCGCTCCTCGAGAAAGTTCTCGGAGTTCAGGTTACCACACGTAACTCATCCACCGTCAGAAAACTCGCCGCGAAATGCGAGTCGCGACCAAAGGTTAGCGCTTTGTCTTAGAAGATCCATTTCGTACTGCGATCGAAGGAAATAAGAAAATGTTTGTTGGCCATTATAGCGTCGCGTTTGCGGTCAAGAGCAACAGAAACAAGATCCCTTTATGGGTTCTTTTCGTGGCGGTGCAATTGCTTGATTTTCTTTGGGCGCCGTTGGTGCTTCTTGGGATTGAGAAGGTGCGAATTGTGCCGGGGATCACGGCGGCGAGCCCGCTTGATCTCTATTATATGCCCTACACGCACAGCCTGATCGGTGCGCTGGTCTGGTCCGGTCTTGCCTTTGTACTATATAGAGTCATATCAGGCGCAAAGCCTTCAAAGGCAGCTGCCTTCATCGTCGCCTTGTCCGTTTTCTCCCATTGGATCTTGGATTTGATCGTTCATCGGCCTGATCTCGCCATTTACGACGATTCTTTGAAGGTCGGTTTTGGTCTTTGGAATTACCGAGGTTTGGAATTTGGGATAGAGGCGGCAATCCTTATCGGTGGCATGCTCATTTACCTCAACAGAAACGCCGTAAACTCGATGGCGCGTAAGGTTGGTATTATTAGCTTTGGCGTCGTGCTGGTTTTGATCCAGGCGGCGAACACCTTTGGGGGCCGCCCGCTTTCCTCGGATCGTGCGGTGGCGATAACCGCTCTGATCTTCTATGCGCTCTTTGCCGGGGTTGCGTTTCTGCTGGAGAAGCCACAAAGGGAAACTGGATAAGGCAACACCGCACAGAAGTTGGAATTCGGATTGCAGATTGCGAAGGAAGTGTAAATGCTCGCTGTCGTCGATGAGATCAACGTTCTCACTCGTTGCCGTCGCTTTCGTTGCCATACACATCGCGCCCTTCGAGGCATTTGCGCAATTAACGGACAAGAAAGTGCTGCATGCGACTTTGGCGAAAGACCGAGACGGCAAACCGACGACAAAGTTTAGCGCTGGTTCTCCGAAGATCTATGCGTCCTGGAAAGGGAACACACTTAGAGCAGGTGACAACGTTCGTGCCGTCTGGATCGCCGAAGGCGTCGGTTACACTGCCTTAAAGGACACCAAGATCACCGAAGCTTCTGTTACGGCTTACAAGCCAGATGATGACGGCGCTTTCTCGCTAGCTCGACCGAAAGGCGGTTGGCCGGCCGGAAAGTACCGGCTCGAGCTTTATGTCGGCAATAAGCTCGTCGAGACCCTAAAGTTTACCATCGAATCGGACGTGACCGTGGAAGTGCGATAGCAAGCAGCGCGTAGAGATCCGAGGTCAGAAGCGTGGAACATGACTTGCTTCTTTTAGCGATCTTCAAGGCGCTTCAATGAAACGAAACCTGATCGCCCCCGTACTTTTCATTACACTGCTTGGAGCGTCCTTCATTCACGGACAAGGGCCCAGCGCAAAAGATGCGGCAGATGTGCTTGCGCTCGCCCAAGAATTAAAGGCGCGGCAAGCGCAAATCACTGACAACCAAGCCAAAATTGACGCAAAATTGGCCGAATTGGAAGAAGCCGTTCGCATAGCGGGAATCTTCGCTAGTCGAGCGGGTGGCGGACATACGCCTCCTAAGCCTCCAAAATAAGGATTACCGCAGCTCGGATTCCGCATCGAGTTCCGCCTTCACCTTTGTCAAGGGGATGCCGCAGCCGACGGCAGCGGCTACAAATAAGAAAGGCTTCGCATTGAGCGGAGCTGTCACTATACGATGATCTAATATGGAGCGCAGACATATTCGGTGGCTCCCGCTGGTCCTAGCCGCCATTTTCTTCGGGTACCAATATTTCACATCAGAAAAATTCGTGAACCCGGAGACAGGTCGCAAAAGTCACGTCGGGTTGTCAACGTCACAGGAAACTGCACTTGGCTTGCAAAGTTATCAGCAGGTTTTGGCTCAGGCGCAGACGGTCGATTCCGGACCTGAACTTGAAATGGTCAAACGCGTTGCGAAGCGACTGGCAACGGCCACAGGAAAGGCGGGTCAGGATTTTGACTGGCAGGTGTCGCTGATTCGCGACGGAAAGGCGAATGCGTTCTGTCTGCCGGGCGGCAAGGTTGTCGTCTATACGGGGATTATTCCCGTTGCACAAAACGAAGCAGCGCTGGCCACTGTGCTCGGTCATGAGATGGCGCATGCAACTTCGCGGCATGGATCGCAACGGGTCTTCGAACAGAACCTGGCCCAAACCGCGATGGTTGGTGTTGCTGGGTCGCTTTCCGATATGGATTACGACAAGCAACGCGCGATTATGGGCGCGCTCGGCGCAGGGACACAATTCGGAGTGCTCATGCCCTTCAGTCGCAAACATGAATCGGAAGCAGACCAAATCGGGTTGATGTATATGGCGCGCGGCGGATATGACCCGCAGGAGAGCATTCGTTTTTGGAAACGCATGGAGAATGCAGGCGGGTCACAGCCTCCGGAATTTCTTTCAACCCATCCTTCACATGGAACGCGAATTCAGCAGCTCGAAGCGCTCATGCCGAAAGCCGTTGAGGAATACAACCGCGCGCCACACGCCGACAATCAGTCGACATTGTAACGGTCGGGATAACAAATAGAACATGGGCCCCTGGCCTGTGCGGTCCGCAGGTTTCCAGCCTGCGTGCGGGGTGAGATGTCCGTTCTCCACGCAGGGAGGCACGCCTGAGTTCCGTTCGACCCGCAAGAATCGGGTGGCAAATCCTTTTTTATTAGAGACCATCAATTGATGGTGACTGAACGCGACTACGTCCTCGGCACACACGATGAGGAAATTTCACGACTCGGCTTGCAACATCGCGTCTGGCGGCCAGTGGTTTTGGATTGCTGGCAGAAGGCCGGCATCACCGTTGGCAAACGTGTGCTCGATGTCGGTGCCGGCCCAGGCTATGCGGCCGTCGACCTCGCCGAAATTGTCGGACCGACGGGCGAAGTGATAGCCCTCGAACGTTCCAATAAGTTCGTGCATGCGATGAAGGAGGCGTGTCGTGTGCGCTCGCTCACGAATGTCAAAATTCATGAATTGGATTTGATGACCGACGATTTACCGCAAGGAGATTACGACTTTTCCTGGTGCCGATGGGTCGCATCCTTTGTCAACGACCCCGCGCTGTTGATTAAAAAAATTGGCGGCGCCATGCCGAAAGACGCCGTCGCCATCTTCCATGAGTACGGGCACTACGAGACATGGCGCTTTTTTCCCAGTCTTCCAAGCCAGGAACGCTTCAGGGAGCATGTGATCGAAACGTGGCGCGCATCCGGCGGCGAGCCCGACGGTGCTCGCGGATTACCGGCGCCGTTATCAGAGAACGGTTTTGTCATTCGCTCGGCTACGCCGCATATCTTTTGCATCCGCCCTACTGACTATATGTGGCAATGGCCGGCGCAATTCATTGAGGTTTACCTTCCGCGCCTGCGGGAGATGGGTCGAATCGATCAAGAATTTGCTGGGAAACTCCGAGCGGAACTCGCCGATGCGGAAAAGAACCCGAATTGTCTGATGCTCACACCGCTCGTGCTGGAAATCGTCGCCAAAAAACTGTAGTGGCAAAGCCGCTGTGAGCGAGGTCGAATGGCCGTGCCTCCAAGATTTGAATGTGCCGCCGATCGAGTAGCAGTAGCCTACCTGTCCAGACGCCGAGATCGTCAGTTAGTTGTTACTCGGCTATCAGGAAGTTTCGGTGGCGGCAATTCGCGAGGCACAACAATCCGAAACAGTTTCTCCGTCCCGCGCAGGACCATCAGGGGTGAGGGGACTCCGATCTCTGATGCGACCAGGCGCTTGTGTAAATCGTCAATCGTAGCAATCGGTTGCCCCTTAAAGCCGACAATTGTATCGCCTGCGCGCAAGCCAGCAATCGCGGCCGGGCTCCCTGGCTCGACTTCGGAAACGAGGACGCCACGGGCAGTGGGCAGTTTGTGAAACCGCACCACGCGCGGATGCAACGGCACGTTCTGCCCTGCGACACCAATCGAGCTGCGGCGAACCCGTCCTTCCTTAATAAGCCACGCCGCGACGAATTGCGCGGTGTTACTGGCAATCGCGAAGCAGATGCCTTGTGCGGGAAGAATCACGGCGGTGTTGACGCCGATCACCTCACCGGTGCTATTTAAGAGAGGGCCGCCGGAGTTGCCTGGATTGAGCGCGGCATCGGTTTGGATGATTTCATCCATTAAGCGACCTGACTCCGCGCGCATGGAACGGCCGAGCGCGCTTACGATTCCGGCTGTGACGGTCTGTTGAAAACCGTAGGGCGAGCCGACGGCCACGGCAATTTGTCCAACCCTGATCCGCGATGAATCTCCGAGTCGCACGTGTTGGACATTGCCATCTATTCGAATGACGGCCAGATCGGTCTCGGGATCGGCACCTATCAGTCGCGCCGGTGCCACGCGGCCGTCATACAACGTAACCTCAAGTTCTCGCGCACCCTGCACCACATGGCTGTTTGTGAGAATGAATCCGTCTCGCGCAATGACAAATCCCGAGCCACCACCCTGACCACGCGCGCCACTCCGGACACGAATGTTCACCACGCTTGGCGCGACCCGATTAACGACAGCAGCGATGGTTTTTGAATAAGCGTCGAGAAGTTGATCGTCACCCTCAAGCGGAGGCGCGGCGGCGAAGACAGGGCTCGCTCCGTCACTCAACGCCGAGAAAATCTTGGATTCAGGATCCGAATACGTGCTTTTCATTCAAGTTTTCTTAAAAAGGACAAGCCTACTGTTAATATCGCATACAACTTCAAAACTGCAGAGGACCGGTTGCAAGGTTTCCTGTCACACCAAACCTTCGTTCTCTATCGTGAGCCTATTGGGTTCGACCTCCTCAAATCGCAGCCATTGAACCCAGCGCCTAACGAAGGCCGCCCGCGATCAGAAGCGTTTCGCCAGTGATCCATTTGGAATCGTCCGAAGCGAAGAACACCGCGGCCGGCGCGATGTCTTCCGTCTGACCGACACGGCCGAGCGGCGTCTGCGCTTCGAAGTTTTTGCGCATGTCGCCTTCGGTGTAACCGCCGGCGATGGCCCCTTCCGTTATCACCATGCCCGGGTTGATGGAGTTCACGCGGATTTTCTTTGGGCCAAGTTCCTTCGCCAGTGTTCGCGTGATCGCGTCCACTGCGCCCTTCGTTGCATTATAGATCACCGCAGTCGGCGGGGTGAGAGAGCTGGCCAGCGAACCAATGTTGATGATGCTGCCGCCGTCCGGGCCAAAGTGCTTCAACGCCTCCTGAGTCGCCAGCATCATACCGAGAACGTTGGTGTTAAACTCTCGATGAAATTCCTCTTCCGTTATCTCTTCGAGAGTTGCGAATTGATAAACACCGGCGTTGTTGACCAGGATGTCGATCTTGCCGAACGCTTTCTTCGTTGCGGCAAAGAGTTGTTCGACTTCCTTTTTCTTCGCCACGCTGCCCTGGACCGCGACAGCCTTCCCGCCGCGCTTGGTGATTTCATCTACGACTTTGTCTGCGTCCGCCTTTGCCGATGCGTAGTTAACAACGACCGCGGCACCTTCATCCGCAAACTGTTTTGCAATTCCAGCGCCGATTCCTTTCGATGCGCCGGTCACGATCGCAACTTTTCCGTTTAGTTTTCCATTTTTCATTTTGTTCCTTTCGTTTTGTTTTACCACGGGACTGGCTGACCGAGATGAAAGAAGCCGCCATTCGGTCCGTCGTCGGGCAGCGTGGCGAGTTGTGCGCTCGTCTTACCGCCTTCCCTGACTTCCATCGTCGCGTTCGGGCCGCCCATCTCCGTCTTTACCCAACCCGGGTGCGCGGAGTTGACTTTAATTTTGGTGTCACGCAACTCATGCGCGAGATGCACCGTGAATGCATTGAGCGCTGCTTTCGAGGCGTCATAGGCAAAGGCCTTGGACGAATAAATCGGCGACGCCGGATCGGCTTGAAGCGTGAGTGATCCAAGAATACTCGAGACGTTCACGATTCGCCCGGCAGGTGCTTTGCGAAGTAGCGGCAACAGTTTCTGAGTTAAAGCAACGGTTGCGAAGAAATTTGTGTCGAAAGTTTCGCGCAGAATCTCCGGCGACAGGACGCTCGGCGGCGTAGGCACCGAAGTAGGCGACGAAGTATCGCTCTCCTTCCAAACGCCGGCATTGTTAACCAAAATGTCCAGTCGGCCATATCTTTCCGCTAAATAATCATGAGCCTTCTGATGATCGCGCGTGTTCGTGACATCAAAGCCCAGGCTTTCAGCAGTAATACCTTGTTCGCGCAGTTTCGCGGCCGCCTCCTCGCCCTTTTCCGCGTCCCGCGAACCGACAATGACACGGGTGCCAACTTTGCCGAGCTCGCGCGCGGTTTCAAAACCAAGACCACGGTTGGCGCCAGTAATGAACGCCACTTTTCCATTTAGTTTTTCGGTTCTCATTTAGTTCCTTTCAAGCTTACCCATATGATTCGCCTTAGTTGTCATTTCTTCGTTTGGGTTGGTTGTGATTGAAGCTTCACCTCAGCGCGCTCGTGCAATGGGACGCTCGGAGCGGTTTGCAGTCGGATGTCGATCTCCGATTTGAGGGTGCGATGGACCGGGCATTTTGCCGCTATCTCCATCAGTTTCGCGCGTTGTTCCGCCGTTAGCGCACCACTCAGTCCGATCTCGACATAGATCTGGTCGAGCATTCCTTCTTTCGTCTCGCATTCGGCGCAATCTTTCGCATGAATGCGTGAGTGCCGTAATGAAACGCTTATGTTTTCCAATGGCCAGTTTTTGCTCCGTGCATACAGGCCCACCGTCATGGATGTGCATGCGCCCAGTCCGACCAGCAGATAGTCGTACGGCCCAGGCGCAGCATCACCACCGCCGACATTAATCGGCTCGTCGGCACGCAATTGGTGTGCGCCGCTGACGATCTCCTGGAGAAACCCGCTCGCGTTGCCGCGCACAACCACGTCGGCTGGTTTCGTCGCGGTTCGTTCAATTGCAGCCGTCGTTGAAGTGCTCATAATCAGAATGCTGCGTGCGCAGGCAGATTTCGTTCAATGCCTGCGACCAACTCTGAAATGCTGATCGGTTTGGCCAGAAACGAATGTCCTTGAATCTGCAGGCCCGATCTTGCCTCGGCTTTCGTCACGAGAGCCGTGAGAAAGACAACCGGTATTCTGTGCAATGTCGGATCGGATTCAATCCGCGCGGCGACTTCGCCGCCATCGGTTTCCGGCATGGCAATATCAAGAAGAATAAGGTCGGGCTTAGCGCGTTGCGCCGTTTGGTGAGCCCTGGCTGGTTCGTTCTCTTCCCAAACAGAGTAGCGCCCGGTCCTCTCCAGGCCCAGCTTGGCAGAGAGAGTAAAATCGCGGTTGTTATCGATGATTAAAATGCGCGATTTCTCTTTGGCCTCTGCAACGGGCAGTGGCAAAAAATCCGCTTCTATAATTTTATTCATAACATTTCCGTTTCGGTGTTTGGACTAACGAAGCTGCAAGTGCGCGTCCCTTTGGGCGCCCACCTCCATTGCTCCCCGTCTCTTCTGCGACCCATCGAATGTGGGATTTTCATCGCGCAATTCCGGATTTGTTTTCAGTGGTAGAACAAGAGAAGGGCGAAAAAAGCGACCAGAACCCCGAGCACAGGGCTGAGAACAGCGAACCAGAATGAGATGTCCCAGCCTGCGCCGGTGCTGGCATTTGATTGTGTCTTGATCATATTCCTGGTTTCCTTGCTAGTTACTCGCCACTCGTGGCAACCCCAAAGCGTGCAGCGTGTCCGTGTTAAGACTGCCGGTCACGCGCAAGCCGTGGCCGCTTTGATAACGCATGATAGCGCGACGCATTTCCGGGCCAAAGATGCCGTCGATCTCTCCCCGGTAATAACCTTGTCTCGCTAATTGCTCCTGGGCGGCAGCAACGGTCGAGTCGGTGGACTGATCGGAAGAATCGTAGTCGTTCTGATCGTAATACTCTTCGCCCTGGTAAACGCCCGAGCCAGAGTAGCCCGGGTCATAGTAACCCGGGTCATAGCTGTACGAATACGGGTAGTAATCGTAGCCGTAGTAGTCGTACGGATACCCGTATGGCCACCAGGGATAAAATCCGAAGTCGAAGATTACCCAGGAGCCGTTGATGAAACGGCAATGATGGCCATTCCACCAATGGTCGCGCCCACGGTCCCAATCGCGATGCCAATTGCCCGAATGTTGCGCAACGACGTGATTTCGCCAATTCGCTGGAAGATTGTTGCCGTGACGAATCTGACCTGCGCCATTTCGACGGTTCTCAACCGCTGCATTACCGCGCGCGAAACGATTCCCACCTTGCGCGAGACGCGAATTGTTTTCGAATCGCGTAAGACGATTGGCGGGATTGCTATTTCTGGACGTGAATTGGCGCGCCCCGATAGAAGCGGGTCCGTTCGAATTGATGTCATGCTGACGAAACGCCACGGACGATGGCGAGCGCATTCCCACCGATGAGAAGCGTTGGCCCGAATAAATCATTCGGCCGCCGCCGAAATTTTGCATCGGCATGGAATGGAAGGATGAAAAAGCGCCGCCTCGCGCCCGACCGGGACCAGCCCCGGCGAAGTGTCCTCCGCCGCCCCCGCTGAAACCGGCTCCTCCGCCACCATGCCCTTGACCTCCCGCTTGCACGGGGATAGCCAATGCCACACTGATAGTCAGCGCGAACAATGAGAGTATTGAAGTTTTCATATTTGATTTTCTTTGTTTGATTTGGTTAGTGCGTAACGAAATTTATTGTTGCCACGCCAAATGAGCAGGGCCATCACGACGAACGTATATGGACGCCGAAGCGCTAGTTTTACTATCCACATAAAGCGAGAGCGGGTTCGTAGGTTGGCATCTCCAGATTTCGGCGATTAGTAGACGCCGGCCATTGCGCGTCCGTGAGATTTTCCAATACCACTCGCGAGGTGATCTGTACTCCCTCGTTCGAGATAGAATCTCGACGCAGAATTTCCGGGTCTCTTAAAGGCCGCCGCAGCGCTGGTTTTACTATCCACATAAAGCGAGAGCGGGTTCATAGGTTGGCATCTCGGGGAAGGGATGCGGAACCAGGTCGTCGTCGTGTTTTGTCTCGGCGGGTTGGAGACCGAGCTTAGCGACATGCGCCTCGACCAAATCGGGAAGAAACAGATGTGGGAACAACGATAAATCCCACGCCTTTGCTTCTTCTTCATCGAGGACGAGACGGATGATTTCGCCCAGGCCCGGATAGGCCTGTTCGTAATCTTTGTGTAGCTTCTGTTTCAGCTGCGTAACGGCCGCTGAAACTGTCTGGAGGAAAACGTCAGTCTGCGTTGCTTCTGATTGCTTGTCAGTTGTCATAGGGCTGAGTTTTGTTGGTTTCTGTGTGTTTATACTTGACTAGTCGTCTATAAAATTGGCGAAAAAAGAGATGCTAGGAACTCGCTGCGTCTGCGTGTTTCACGCCCAGAACGTCCATCGCGACCTGCTTAAAATCGCGAAGCAATTCAAGGTCATTTTGAATTCGGGCCTGGGCGAGCGTCCCGTGGTAACAGGCAAAGAGGGCTCTCGCCTTCGCTTCGCAATCCGGCGCCTCAATCAATCCCTGTGCATGTGCGTCCCGAATCGCCGAGATAAAATAATTAATCTTACGATCCAGAATGCGGTCAACGGTATCGCGCACGACCCGGTCCTGCGTGCTCACTTCGCTCCCGACGCTCAGGAGAGGGCAACCGAGGATGGAGCCGCACGTCTTTTGACGCTCCGCGAGCCGGTCGTGCACATAATCAAAATACCGCTCGAACCGCTCGAGGGGGGGAATGGTTGGTGAAAAAATAGCGTCCATGTCCGCTTTGCGCTTCTTCCACTCTGCGTCGAGTGCGGCCGCGGCGAGCTCGGATTTTGACTTGAAGAAATAATAAAAGCTACCTTTCTTCGCCCCGGCCCGTTCGCAGATTGCGTCGACCGATGTTGTGCCGTAGCTGTTTTCCCAAATCAAATCGTGCGCGGCATCGGTCAGGCGCTCTTTCATGTCACTTACTCTAGGCATGTCGCAAGATTGCCTATGTAGACTGATCAGTCAACTATTTTTTACAGATTTTTTGAGGTGCCTCCGGCGTGGCTTGCCCCAGGATGCTCCGCTGAATCTGCTGAGCTAGCACTTCCTGCAAGCCCGAGCCGCTCAGCGTCGACAGCGAGTGCTTTGATCACTTCCGCGATTACATCGTCGAGCGGCATTTCTAACTCAGATGCGCCCCGCACGATGTCTTCGCGGTTGACTGCGCGGGCGAAGGCTTTGTCCTTCATCTTCTTTTTTACCGCCGCGACGTCCACTTCGTGGATGCTCTTCGACGGGCGAACGCGGGCCACCGCTATGACAAACCCGCTCAACTCATCGACCGCATAGAGAGTACGTTCGAGTGGAGTGTCACGCGCAACGCCGGCGTAATTGGCGTGGGAAAGAATCGCACGGCATATCTCCTCGCTCCAACCTTGATTGCGGAGCCACGCTACCGCAACAAACGGATGGCCTTCAGTCGCGCTTTGCTCCTGATTCGGATGGCGCTCATAATCCATGTCATGCAGCAGGCCGACCGTTTCCCACAGGTCGGTATCCGCTCCGCGCAATTCTGCGAAATGTTTCATTGAGTCAGAAACGGCGTAGCAATGTTTTCTCAGACTTTCCGATTGAACCCACTCCTGTAGAATGGTGAGAGCGCCTTCAGCCATGGTCGTCATGTGTTTAATTATGCAGCTTCGCCGGCATTATTAACAGCGAAGGGTTCGATCCACCTATTCCACGACCACGCCCTTCCAGAAAGCGATGCGGTCCTTAATACTTCTCCCAAGGGCACAAGGGGGCGGAGGCCCAGCATCCCGAAGGCAATGGCATCCTCGCATGCTGTGATGTCACAAGAATCTTTGGAATTTGAGTGATAGGCTTCATTATCGGTGGTATCCTTTGTTATTCGGCCTAGTAGCTGCTCAAAAAGTGTAGGATTACGTCTGACGATGCAGAAAACCGTTGTTTCATTTGTAGTTTTTATAGTGTCGGGCGAGCGTTGACCTATGTGCAACTTGTTCCCCCGGTTGTCCAAGTTAGCTCTCGGTTTGGTCCTGTTTCCTCTGATTATGTTCGCGTCTTCGCAGCGCGAGGTTCTCGACCGTAGGCATGAGCGTGTCCGAGCAGTGATAGGAGTTCAGCGTGAAGTCACCGCCGATTTGATGCGCCGTCCCGAAGTGTTGGGCACAGCGGTCGCGGTGGACAGCAACGGTGCCACGGCCTTGGCGGTGTATGTCGATCGTGATGCGGAAAAGGCAGTGGAAGTGGTGCGGAGTTTACCTCAGCAAGTCCGCGGCGTTGGAGTTCAGATTCATTTAACAGATAAATTTCGCGCGTTGCGCCGTCACCATCGGCGCCGTCGTCGCACCCTCAGGGTTGTCCGCGTTGGTCACACGGCGAGGCAATTCCCGCCGATTCAGCTTGGTACTTCCGGCGGCTGGAGCAAAGACGTAAACAATCGTTTTTGTTGCGGCGGCACCCTCGGGGCACTCGTGCAGATCGGCGGCCAGCAATACATTCTGAGCAATTATCATGTCCTCGAATCGGACACTGTCCCAGGGGCCAACAATGCCGTCGCCACGACTGGCGATCCGGTAATTCAGCCGGCTTTGATCGATGTGAGTTGCGATGTGGAGGAGACGCAGAGCGTCGCCACGCTCGAGACGCGACATTCGCTGCCGAATAACAATGTCGATTGTGCAATTGCAAAGGTTAATCCCGGAATGGTTCGCACGGATGGCTCGATTCTGGAGATCGGTCCGATTTCCGCGCAAACAGTGGCCGCGTCAATCGACCAAGCGGTTAAGAAGAGTGGACGAACGACCGGAGTAACCCACAGTTTCATCATTGGTTTAAACGCGACGATCAACGTTGATTACGAAGCTGACTGTGGAGGCCCCACCACCTTCACCAAGACTTTTACTGGGCAGATCGTTGTCTCCAGCCAGGGCAACGCGTTCACGGGCGACGGCGATTCCGGATCGCTCCTGGTGGAAGATACGCCAACGAATCCGCGCGCCGTTGGTCTGCTCTTCGCCGGCAGCAGCACAGATGCGATCGCAAATCCGATTGATGACGTGTTGACATTTCTCGGCGCGACAATGGTCGGCAATTAGAGTGTTGGTGCGGACGCCTGCTTTGAATTGCGCTCGATGTTGTTGGTAAGCGACTATAGTTTTTGGAACGATTAAGCCATGGCGGCACGCCTGATTTTTGTGTTGCTGGTGGGCACGACGATCATGTCGTATGGCCTGCATAGCATGGCGCAAAGCAGTTCCTCTTCACCGAAGCGCGACATTAACGCCGTGATCGCGGATAATGGTAAACGTTTACTCAAAATTCCGGGTGTAGTCGGAGTTTACATCGGTTTGCTCGGTGATGGCCGGACGCCATGTGTCAAAGTGATGCTGGCGCGCGAAACGACGGAAGCAAAACGCGACATTCCGCGCGCCATCGAAGGTTATCCCGTCGTGACTGAAATCACCGGCGAGATTCGTCCGCTAAAAAATCCCTGAACCAACTCAGGCGGTTGAGCGTCACTTGTCCGCTCTGTGCTATTCGCGGCGGGCAAAGCTCAGCGAGCAGGTCTCAATCGTCGACCGCCTCGAAACCGGCGAACATCTCCTCGGCCTCCGCCAGTGTATTAAGCGGCACGCAATCGCAGACCGTAAAAAATCTTTCCCACATTGCGAGCACGTTTGGGTTTTTGTGCGCCGCGTCGATGGCCTGGCGCGACTTCCATTCCGACACCTCGATGATCGTGCCGTCTTTTGCGCGCATGATTGTCGGCACCCGATCCGTGACGAGCCCTTCCTTGCGTAACGTCGGGACGCGCTTGCGCACCAGTTTCAGAAGCTCCTGCTCTTTGCCCGGTTTCGGTCGATAAGCCACGATCACGCAGATGCCGCTCATATTCGACCCTATCATTCGATGAAGGCGAAGAAGACGACGATGCCGAGCAAGGCGGCTACGAACTTGGCGAACCCGTAAATCCGATCGCCAGAAGGCGAAATAGCCATCGGCTCGAATACTCTTTTTCACGGCCTAATGGCAAGCGTCAAAGATCACGTGCGAAGCTCGAAAAAGGTCGGGAAATTGATCGAGGCGTGACGGTTTCGCCTGCGCTGTTTAACTTCAATCTTGTGAAGGAGGAAAAGGCGCGCGTTTGGAAGAAGATCAGCGTCTATTATGCGCTGACGCTGCTTTTTACCGGCGTGTTCGACGCGTTTATTCTGCACGCGGGGAAAATGGATGCCGGTAATCTAATTTATGTGACCGGCGGAATGTGGAGCCCGGCACTGGCCGTTCTTGTTACGAAACGAATCTTTCATGAAAGCATTCGCGACCTGCCATGGGGATGGGGAAAAGCACGATATGCCTGGCTTGGTTATTTCATTCCGATTGCGTACACCGCACCGTTGTATTTGCTCGTCTGGCTGACTGGTCTCGGCGGATTTGCTCGGGCTGATTTCGTCGTTCGAACGGCCGAGCAATTTGGGTGGCCAAAATTTCCGCCGACTCTCACGCTGGCGCTCTTCATCTTGTTGACGGCAACGCTCGGATTAATTCCGAAACTGGGGCGCGCGGTCGGCGAAGAGATTGGCTGGCGCGGATTTCTCGTGCCGGAACTATCGAAGGTCGTAAGCTTTCCCGCTATCGGACTTATTAGCGGTTTAATGTGGGCGGTTTATCATTATCCGATTCTTCTCTTCGCCGACTACAACGCCGGCGGTCCAGGGTGGTATAGCTTGACCTGTTTCACGCTGATGGTGGTGGCGGACAGTTTTATTCTCGCTTGGTTGGCGCTCCGCTCCGGCAGTCTTTGGCCGGCGGCAATTTTCCACGCCAGCCACAATCTATTCATTCAAAACATTTGCACGCCGTTAACGCGCGACACCGGCCCGACTAAATACATCATTGATGAATTCGGCATCGGCTTGGTGATCACAATAACAATCGGCGCGATCATCGTTTGGTGGCAATCCCGGGACCTGCCAGCTATTGTGCGCTGAAATCAAACCGACAGACTCAGCTCTTTTTTTTTGCTGCGGTAACCCCAGCTGGGCCAGATTGCTGCGCACGTGCGGCCGCGCGTTGAGCATCAGCCGCCCGGCCCAGAGCCCGATATTCCTCACTTAGATGCTGCCAGGAAGGACGCGATCCTGGCATCAGTTGCGTGGCCTTTTCGTATGCCTGCACCGCATCCCGATGGAGGCCCTTCTTTTGATACGCCAGGCCGAGGTGTTCCCAGACCGGTCCGTAACTCGAATTCAAGCTTGCGCCCTTGCGCAAATGATCGAGCGCCGTGTTGATCTGGCCGACCGTTTCCAAACAATAGCCCAGTTGCGCTTGGATCAGGAAGTCTCGCGGTGCGATCGCCGCGGCCCGTTGGAGCGGCGGAATGGCTTGCGGAATCCGGTTGAGATTAATGTAGCTGAATCCAATTATGGCGAGCAGTGGTGCGCTATCCGGCGAGACTTCGGCTGCTTTGGCCACGGCATTCAAAGTTGCGTCCGTATGACCCATCGCCTTCTCTGCGCGCGCAAGTTGAAGCCACATGGCGGCTTGGGAAGGCGCCAGCGATGTAGCTTTCTTGGCGTAGTCGACAGCGTCTTGCTTACGACCGAGCCGGAGCGCACAATCGCTAAGACCATAGTACGCAAGAACAGCCTTGGGTTCGAGTTCGACCACACGCTGAAGATGCGGTATTGCCGCAGCGAAATGATTCTGAGCAGCCTCAACCAACGCCAAGCCCAGGTGTCCGAAGGCCAGTTTCGGTTGAATCGTAGTAGCGATCCGAAACGCCGACGAAGCTTCGTCAAATTGGTGAAGTCTCCATGCGATCATGCCACGAAGACATTGCGCGCCCGGGCTGCGAGGGTATTGGGCTGTCAATTTGCGGGACAAATTCAATGCTTGTGGAAGATTTCGCGCCGTCACTCCTTGGACGATTTGTTTGACCATCGGATCGTTCGACGCCGGGTCGGCTTGTTGCAGGCCCTGCTGGACTGGCGGTTTAGCGAGTTTTTCCGGCGGGGGAAGTTTGCTTAGCAGTTTATCGATCGACGCATCCTGAGCATTCGATTTCGGCACGGCCAGGGGCGCAATGAGAAGCAGCGCTACAAACAAGCGGAAACTTGCTAGCGATCTCATGAGGTAATTAAGAAGGGACGACAAGGATCCAAGCAACAATTTGGTCGGGAAACTTGTTCGGTTCTGTTTCAAATGCTAGAGCGAAAAGGTGCCATCCATAACTTTGTTTTCGCAGTTCATATTCGCGTTGGCCCTGGCGGGTCTGGGCGGTATAGCGCATGTTGATGCAGCGAGCGTTTGGAAAGTGACTGGGCCCAATGGTGGCATGCTCTATTTGGGTGGCTCCGTCCACGCCCTGCATAGTGCCGATTATCCCTTACCGGCAGAGTACAACCGAGCCTTCGATGCTTCGACGCGCCTGACTTTTGAGGTCGATAGGAAAGCGCTGCTAGATTCAAGTAAGGGCCTTACCAAAGCCGGGCAGTATCCGCGAGGGGACAATTTAAAGAATCACGTCGATCCGCGTACCTACGCTTATCTTCGTCGCCTTTTTGGCCTACTCAAAGTACCGGAGGAGAAGATTGCGAAGTTACGACCATGGTATCTCGCTCTCTTACTCCAAGCGCCAAGTCTGCATGGCATGTCCGAGAATTTAGGTGTGGAGGAATTTTTAATGAAACGCGCGCAGACGAACTCGAAGCCTGTGTCCGGCCTTGAATCGACACAGGATCACATGGAAATTTTTTCTGGACTCAATGATCGCCAAAGCGAAGCGATGCTCCTGCTCATGTTCATTCCGGAGGAAAAGGGGAGCAGCCAAGGTGCGCGCTTGATAGATGCGTGGCGTCACGGGGATGCCGATGCCGAAACACGCGTGTTTATGGATGGGTTTCGCGATTTCCCCTCTTTGGGGGAGAGGCTTCTCAGCGCCCGCAATCGCAACTGGATTCCGAAAATTGAAAGCTATCTCCGCAGCAGCCAAACTTACTTTGTCGTCGTCGGCGCTGCTCACATGGGGGGCCCGGAAGGACTCCTGGCATTGCTGAGAGCGCGCGGTTACAAAATAGAAAAGCTCTGATCCCAGAAGGGATTTTGTTATCATCGTTTGCAACGGAGTTGCGCGGACGAAACCAGAACAAGCGAATGGCGCAGTACGAACCGAGTTCACGCCGCCCGATCGCAGAGCCGTTTCGCCGGACGGCGCGGGCGGCGACCCAATTATGCATGCGTTTAGGTATCCATCCCGACACGATTTCGTACTGGTCGATCTTGGCGGCGCTGGGAGCTGCGATTTGCTTCTGGAAATCGGGCAGCGTGCCCTGGCTGTTAATTATCGCGCCACTCTTTTGTTATCTGCGGCTTTGGTTCAATATGCTTGACGGAATGGTTGCGGTCGCGGCTGCGAAAGCCAGTTCGCGCGGGGAGATTCTAAACGACCTACCGGATCGCGTTTCCGACGTAATCATTTTTGCGGGCGTCGCGCACAGCGGGTTGATGAACCCGATCCTCGGTTATTGGGCCGCAATTTTTGCCGTGCTCACCGCCTACGTGGGGCTTTTCGGGCAAGCCATCGGTGTACAACGCGAATTCAGCGGAATGATGTCCAAGCCGTGGCGCATGGTTGCCCTTCACATCGGCGCGTGGGCGACGCTTGCGTCTTTGCAATTAAACGGTGGATCGATCCAATCGATTGCCAGCTTCACAATATTCGATTGGACGTGCCTCGTCGTAATCGCAGGTTGTGTGCAAACGATAGTTGTTCGCTTGAAACGGATCATGGCTGCGCTTGAAAAGAAGGTAAAATGATGTCGCCGCAGCTCGCCCTGCACGATCCGGTCTATCGCGCTTATCTCTGCATCGTTCCCATTTCGCTCGCTCTCGGTGGAACCATTCTCGGTTTTTTGCGCTGGGGATTACGGAAAGAGCTGGGCGCCATCTGGAAAACCTACTGTTCCTGGCTCATCATGGCGCCGATCGGGCTGGCAATTGTTTTCGCCGGACGCGTTCCTACGATCGCAGGGGTCACATTGCTTGCGCTTTTCGGGTTCAAGGAATTCGCGCGTGCGTCTGGCTTATATCACGACTGGTGGATGACAGGCGCGGTTTACACCGGAATTATTACCGTTGGCATTGCGTCCCTAATGCCGCATCCGCGCGGGCAGGAGCCGGGCACCGGCTGGTACGGGTTTTTCGTCGCAGTGCCCGTTTTTGCCATTGCGTTGATTCTGCTGATTCCGATTTTGCGCAATCGCGCGCGGGGGGAATTGCAGCGCATGTCACTCGCCATCGTCGGTTTTGTTTACATCGGCTGGATGTTTGGGCACCTGGGCTTTCTCGCGAATGCAACCAACGCGTACGGGTTTCTTTGTTACATCATTTTTGCGACCGAGTTGAACGATGTGGCCGCATTTACATTTGGAAGATTATTCGGGCACCATCCTCTCCGCAGCGAAATTAGCCCGAAGAAAACATGGGAAGGCGCCCTCGGTGCGGTGATGGTGTCGATGATTCTGCCTTGGTTGCTTCGATTTTCATTTCCCTTCTTTGGCCCGTGGCAACTCATTCTTACCGGACTGATTGTCGGAATCGGCGGACAATTGGGCGACCTTTCCATTAGCGTGATCAAGCGCGACATTGGAACAAAAGACATGGGCGCGACCATTCCGGGCCATGGCGGAATCTTGGATCGGATCGACAGCTTGATTTATGTTGCGCCGCTGTTCATGCACATGGCCGGCTACTATTATGGCTTGCGATGAAAAAATGGCGCTACGATTCGGCCCAGGATCTCGACCAAACATTAGTTGAGCGCCTGCGGCGATTTCCGCGCGAGCCCGACATGCTGGTCTACGGGGTCCGCTCGCTTGCGGCATTAATCATACGCGCTTGGCTGCGCGTTTATCATCGATTTGAAATTCTCAGTCATGAGCATTTCCGGACAAATCGATCGTTTGTCATCGTGGCAAATCATTGTAGCCATCTTGATACGCTGTGCCTGCTCGCGGCGCTGCCGTTGCCCAAACTGCATCGCGCCTTTCCAGCCGCGGCGGCTGACTACTTCTTCCAAAGTGTTCCCCGCACCTGGGTTGCCGCGGTGGTGGTCAACGCCTTGCCCTTCTCGCGTCAAACGCACGTGCGGCAAAGTCTTTCCATCTGCAGAGAACTGCTGGCCAACTCTGGAAATGTTCTGATTATTTTTCCGGAAGGCACGCGCTCGCAGACCGGGGAAATCCGAGAGTTCAAACCGGGGATCGGTGCGCTGGTGGCGGGTCGCGACGTGAATGTGCTGCCATGTTATCTCGAAGGAGCTTTTCAGGCCTGGCCCAAAGGGCGCCGACTGCCGCGTCCGAGGAAACTTCGTTTGATTGTCGGAAGGCCGCGAAATTATCAAGCGCATGGCTCCGAAAAGAATGACATCACTGCCATCGCTTCCGAGCTGTGCGACGCGGTGAGGCAATTGAGAGAACGATATGAAGGGCGCTGAGCACATCATGAAAACTTGGGACGGCACGGAGCTGTTTTACCGGGCCTGGCTTCCACAGGAGCATCCGACCAAAGCGCTCCTGCTTTTTCACCGGGGCCACGAACATTCTGGCCGATGGCAGCAAACGGTTGAAGCGCTCAACCTGCCGGATGTGGCTGTATTTGCGTGGGATGCGCGCGGTCACGGTCGTTCGCCGGGAGAACGTGGTGCGGCCAAGAATCTCGCAGACGTAGTCAAAGATGTAGATGCGTTCGCGCGACATGTTTCTCAACAGCACAGCATCGTCTTCGAAAACATGATCTTGCTCGCTCACAGCCTCGCCGCGGTTAGCGTGACAGCGTGGGTGCACGATTACGCTCCGCCCATTCGCGCCATGATCCTGGCGACGGCGGCTTTTCACGTAAAGCTCTACGTTCCATTCGCCATTCCCGCCTTGAGGTTGAAACAAAAGCTGTTCGGTGGGGGCTACGTGAAGAGTTACGTCAAATCAAAAATGCTGACGCACGACAAAGAGCAGGCAGCCATCTACGAAGCGGATCCGCTGATCTTTCGACAAATCGCAGTCAATGTTCTGCTCGATCTTCATGACACCGCGAAGCGCTTGCTCGCGGACGCCGGAGCGATTCAGACCCCCACTTTGGTGCTCGGGGCCGAAACGGATTGGGTCGTAAGCCTCGAAGCCCAGCGCAAATTTTTTGATCGCCTCTCATCCTCGGTCAAACGGATGCGCATTTTCCCGCGTAGTTATCACGCGATTTTCCACGAAACAAATCGAGAGGAGGTAATCGATCATGTGCGTGAATTCGTTTGCGAATGTTTCGCGCAACCACCGAAAATCCCCTCACTACTCCGGGCGGATCAAAGCGGTTACACTTGGAAGGAATACGAACGTCTCAAGCAGGGCGGGGGAATGAAATTCGCCGTTGCCCGCGCGGGATTGAAGATTGCCGGATGTTTGAGCAACGGTGTCGATCTGGGCTGGCGCCGCGGTTTCGATTCCGGACTTTCTCTCGATTACGTTTACAAGAATGAGCCAAACGGAGGCATGGGCGTCGGCCGGTTAATCGATAAATCGTATTTAAACAGCATCGGATGGCGCGGTATCCGGCAGCGTAAGGCGAATCTTGAGAATGCTTTGCGCAGAGTGATCAAAAAAGTGCACGCAGAAAACCGGCCCGTGCGCATTCTCGATATTGCAGCCGGCGCCGGCCGCTATGTCATCGAGACACTGCATGCGATGTCAGACATTCCGGTGAGGGCAAGGTTGCGAGATTACAAACAGGAAAACGTCGATGCTGTGCGCGCGTTAGCCGACGAATTCGCTCTTAATAATGTTTCGGCAGAGCGAGGCGATGCCTTCGATCGTGGCGCGCTCGCCGTACTCGAGCCGAAGGCCACGATCGGAATTGTATCCGGCCTCTACGAATTATTTTCCGCTAACGAAATGGTTTTGAACTCGCTGCGCGGGCTATCCGATGCGCTTGAGCCGCGCGGTTATCTCATCTATACCAATCAGCCCTGGCATCCACAGGTCGAATTCATCGCAGGCGTTTTACGTAATCGCGAAGGCCGGCCCTGGATCATGCGCCGGCGCACGACCGCGGAAATGGACCAACTAGTGCGGGCCGCCGGCTTCGAAAAGATCGAAATGGAAGTAGATCAATGGGGAATGTTCACGGTTGCCGTTGCGCGGCATCTGTAGCGGCGGTCTATGACCGCCGCATAATTCTCCCAGTTGCATGCCTGACGGTCTTAAGAGGATAAGTGCGACGGTCATAGACCGCCGCTACATTGCAGGCCAGCATGAACATTCCTGGATTCTCGCGGCCGAAGACCGGTAATGCGTTGGCCACGAGCGTCGGGCTCTCGCTCCTTTTCCTCATCGTTTACGGAGGCTGCAATTGGATTACGTCGCAACGCAACGATGTCGGCGTCTTCTACTTCCAGTGGGAACGCGCAATTCCGTTCGTGCCGTTCATGATCCTTCCCTATATGTCGATTGATCTCTTTTTTGTCGGCGCGCCATTCCTCTGCGCCACTGATCGTGAGCTGCGCTTGTTTTCCCGACGCGTTACCGCCGTCATTCTTATCGGTGGAATTTGTTTTTTGTTATTCCCACTTCGTTTTGCCTTTCCGCGTCCGCACACGAGTGGTTGGACCGGCGCGCTCTTCGATTGGTTTCGCGGACTGGATGCGCCCTACAATCTTTTGCCCTCGTTACATGCAGCGCTCTGGATGATTCTCGTCCCGATTTATCTGCGCCATACTCGCGGTCTACTCCGTGGCGCAGTAATATTTTGGTTGGCGTTGGTTGGACTTTCCCCTGTCCTAACGCATCAACATCACCTCATCGACATCATGGGTGGGTTCGCTCTTGCTGGTTACTGCTTCTATTTTTTCCGGGAACCGCTCGCGCGGCCGCCGTTAGTCGAGAACGAACGGATCGGAGGTTATTATATGATCGGGGCCATTACCCTCCTGGGTTGCGCTGCGCTTTTTTGGCCTGTGGGCGCATTGTTGGTGTGGCCAACTCTTTCCCTCGCCATGGTGGCGGCTGCTTACTTCGGATTGGGTCCAGCAATTTTCCGAAAAACCAACGGTATATTGCCGCCCAGCACGTGGTTTGTATTGGGTCCTTGTTTGGCCGGCCAATATTTGTCGCTGCTTTATTACCGCCGCCAATGCCGATCATGGGATGAAATCAGCCCAAATGTGTGGATTGGGCGGAAGTTAAATAATCGCGAGGCAATAGCTGCCGTGCATTCGGGCGTCACGGCCGTGCTCGATCTCAGCGCAGAATTTTCAGAAGCGAAGGCGTTCCGCGCCATGATTTATAAAAATGTTTCGGTGCTCGATCTGACCGCCCCGACACTGGAACAATTAAGGGAAATGGGTTCGTTCATCTGCCAGCAGTTAAAGCACGGTATCGTTTACGTTCACTGCAAAATTGGCTATTCGCGCAGCGCGGCCGCGGTAGCAGCCTATCTAATAATGAGTGGCGAAGTCGGAGACGTGGCCGAAGCAATCTCGATCATCTGGCGGGCGCGTCCGTCGGTTATCATTCGGCCGGAGGTGATGACCGCTTTATCCCAATTCGAGAATCAGTTTCGAGACCAAAACTCCGGCCCAGAACCTTTTCTGCTCGCTTCAAGAAAGAGCGACACGTAATTATTTCGTATCACCGTTTTTTAATCTTATGAATTACAGCGAACTAATTCAGCTTTACTTCGAACGATCGAATGCGCTGCAAGCGTATTGGAATCTTTATGTTGTTATCGTGGGCGGGCTTCTGGCCTTTTCGTCGCTGCGCAAACAACCGGCTGCTATCACGACCCTGATTGTGTCAGTGCTCTTTGGTTTATTTGCCTATGAGAATCTCGACGCAATTCAAGTTGCGACGGGACAGCGCCTCGCAACTCACGAAGCAATTACGAAATATGACCTGAGCGCTGCTCCCGCCAGCGCAAAGCAGTTGCGCGATCTGCTGGAGCCGACGTTAACGCCGGCCAGTCATGCGAGCGTTCGGACGACTCATCTGTGCAGCGACATCCTTGTCATCATAGCGCTTTGGGCGATGGAGTTCCGACGAAGGAGATTGCGGGAAACGTCTATCGCGATGCCGTAACGTAGTGAAGCGTCACCGGATACGCAGAGCGTGACAATGTGTACGGTAAAATGACTAGTTCAGAATAGCTTAGTAAAGTTAATCGCTGTAACGCGTAAAAAACGCTCTGCTTATCTCCTCGGGAAAAGAGAAGCAAGTACCCCCCCAGCAAGATTCTACAATTTTGCTAAGATAACTTTTATGACCCCGTGGATCGGTACTTCTGGGTTTCAGTACGCTGAATGGAAGGGGAATTTCTATCCGGAAGATCTTCCGCCGAGCAAAATGCTGCCATTTTATGCGGAACGGCTTTCCACTACTGAGATCAATTACACTTTTCACCGCATTCCCGCCGCGAAGACAATCGCGAATTGGAATGATCTAACCCCGCCGCAATTTCGCTTTAGCCTCAAGGCTCCACAGAAAATTACGCACTTCGCCAGACTGCGCGACTGCGCGGACACGATGCGTTATTTTCATGACGTTATCTCGGCGCTGGGCGACAAGCTGGGACCGGTGCTATTTCAGCTCCCACCTAACTTCAAAAATGACACATTGCTGTTGGCTGATTTTGTCAATTCCCTGCCCGGCGGAATGCGCGCGGCATTTGAATTTCGACACGCGTCATGGTTCGAAGACCACGTTTTCGAAGCGCTTAAGGCGCGAAATGTCGCTCTATGTATTGCTGATACGGAAGACTTAACGACGCCGCAAATCGCGACGGCCGATTACGGCTATCTTCGACTTAGGCGCGAAGATTACACGAAGGCTGATGTCGAGCGCTGGGCCGAATTTGTTCGCGGGCAAAACGAACGGTGGAATGATGTGTTCATTTACTTCAAACACGAAGAAGCGGGGATCGGCCCGAAACTCGCAAAACAATTGGTGGAATTGCTGGCTTAGATCGAATTATCTTGTCCAGTTCTAGTTAGGCCAAAAGACATGCTTTATGAAATTTGCACCGATTCTCCTGGCACTCCAATTTGCGACGGTTATCCTGCTCGCGCAGTCTTCAACACCAGCAGCCGACAGAAGAACCACACTCGCCAATGAGTTGCGAACTGACCTGTCTGGCTCTCGCTTCTACCAGGTCAGTTTAGCGAACCCCCAGTTTGATCAGAGCGACTTAAGCAAGACCACATTTTGCAGCATCAACTTAAAACGTGAACAATAACGTCATGCGTATACTTATATTCTCGATACTCCTTGCATCTTTGACACGGACATCGGGGGTCGGCGCATCAGTACGCGAGGACCAGATTACGGCACAAGAGTTAGCCGACGAACTCGGCTTCAACACGCGAAAGCTAATGTTCGTCTTTGATGCGCTGGTCTACGCAAGAGTCGATTTTGTGCGGGTAGATGCCGGCCAAGCCATTCATTCACCAATCACTACACCAAACCCACGTTCGGAAATTCCATTTTACTATATCCTCCGAAACACCGACATGAATACAAAGTCGATCACCTTCCAGATCGGCGGCCCGAGAATTAACAATACATTCAAGCACTTATTTAACCCTTCAGCGCGAGTGCATGATGCATATCCAGATCTCATCCTACCACCGAAGCTAGACTCGCAAAAACCCATTTACGTGTTTTTGGACTGGGATCCCGACATAGATAAGGATTTGAACCGGAAGATGCCACCAGAGGAAATTGCGACCAAAATGAAACAAGGATATTACCTGGCTCTTTATTTCTCGGACGCGCCATTCTCGAAACCCTAATCATTAGCCAAACAAGATAGGTCCGAAACACTCGGTGACTGTTCCGGAACCAACAGAGATCTCGTCGCTCGCGCCCGGAATTCTGAAAAACG
>Ga0207130_1122_pt1 | contig 24633 bp, 21 predicted proteins | sample Alteio_BWMinHeat_16_FD_153545 | JGI IMG/M metagenome (GOLD analysis project Ga0207130, IMG submission 153545) | Enriched cells from forest soil in Barre Woods Harvard Forest LTER site, Petersham, Massachusetts, United States -... | ecosystem: Environmental > Terrestrial > Soil > Temperate forest >... | reverse complement strand
GGGTTTCGAGCCGGGCGTGCCTATCTCCACTCGCACATGCTGGCCGTGCTCCCGGAGTATAGGAACGCGGGCCTGGGGCGTCGACTCAAGCTGTTCCAGCGTGATGAGGGAGTGGCACGCGGATTCGAGTTGATCGAGTGGACATTTGATCCTCTGGAGATTAAGAACGCGTATCTCAATATCGAGCGACTGGGAGCTATCGCACGCCGTTACCACGTCAATCAGTATGGAATTACCTCTTCGCCGCTGCAGGGCGGTCTGCCCACCGACCGGCTGCTCGCGGAGTGGTGGCTGAAGTCTAAGCGAGTGGAGACCCTGCTGGTCAACGAAGCCAGTACGCCGTTTCAAACCTTGAAGACAATCTCTGTTCCAGCCCAGATCTACGAGTGGAAAGCTTCATCGTCCACCAAAGAGCGTGCGCGCGAGGTCCTGGATTGCAACCGCCAGGATTTTCTACAGGCCTTTTCCGATGGCCTGGCGGTACTAGGTTATCAGCGGGACGAAGCCGGCAACGGTAAGTTCCTGCTGGGAAGGTGGGATGAGCAGTGGGCTTATTGAGCGGGTTCGCACGACGACAATGCGATCGGCTCTCGTATCAGTCCGCCCGAAACTGACATGAAAGTTGAGGCCATCACACTTCGCGAAATCCAGATGCCGCTGGTCCACTTTTTTGAGACCAGCTTTAGCCGCACTCACAATCGTCGCATTTTGCTGGCAACGGCTGACTGTGTCGGGATCAACGGTTGGGGTGAGTGCGTCGCCGGCGAGGATCCTTTTTACAGCTCGGAGTGGGTGGAAACCGCGTGGCTCACGATCAAGCACTACCTCGCGCCCGCAATACTTGGACGCGAACTGATATCAGCGCGGGATGGCGCTGCGTTGATGGCCCGAGTGCGCGGTCATCGCATGGCTAAGGCTGCGGTGGAGAATGCGCTGTGGGACGCCGAGGCCAGACAGAAGAATGTCCCCTTGTGGAAGCTGCTGGGAGGTACGAGATGCGAGATCCAGTGCGGGGTTTCGATTGGTATTCAGGATTCCGTCGACCAGTTACTGGATAAGATTCACACCGAACTGGCGGCCGGTTACCGCCGCATCAAGTTGAAGGTGAAGCCGGGATGGGACCTCAAAGTGTTGGAACGAGTGCGCGCTCGCTGGCCAGATATGGTACTCAGTTGCGATGCCAACTCCGCCTATACCTTGGACGAGGTTGAGCACTTACGCAAGTTCGATCAATTCAACCTGCTCATGATCGAGCAGCCATTGTGGAACGATGACATCTATTACCATGCCCGCTTACAACGCCAGCTGCAGACGGCGATCTGCCTCGATGAATCCATCCGCCAAGCGCGCGATGCTGCCGCAGCCGCGGAAACCGGTGCCTGCCGCATTCTCAACATCAAGGCAGGGCGGGTGGGTGGTTTTACCGAAGCCAAAAAGGTTCACGACGTCTGCCAGGCTAACAATATTCCTGTCTGGTGCGGCGGGATGTTGGAGTCAGGCGTGGGGCGCGCTCACAACATCGCGCTTTCCAGCTTAGAGAATTTTTGTCTCCCGGGAGATGTCTCCGCCTCCAAGCGTTATTGGAAGGAGGACATCATCGAGCCGGAAGTTGAGGTCACGCCGCAAGGCACAATTGTTATTCGTGACGATCCAGGAACAGGATACCGCGTGCGCGAAGACCTAATCGAAAAGCTTACTGTGCGTAAAGAGACAATACGCGAGGCAGGGAAGTAAGGACCGTCATTGATGAGTTTCGCTATTCTGCTCCCGATTTTCAGCTGTCGTGGCTTCCTGCTTTTTCAACAGATCCAGCCCTTGCGCGAAGGTTAGCGTCGATGGGACAGGACGGAAGTCGCTGAAAACTTCGGTGGATTTGATGTTCAGGCTTTTTACCAAAAGAACCTTGCCAGTCAACGCCAGAGCCATACGCGTGATTTCCCAATGGCCATTGTCCACCTCTCCTTGCTCAACCAGGAAATGACCCCCGTGATCGAGGTGGCCCAGAAAGCCCCATCCGAAGCCCACATCTTTCGCCAGACTGCCATCGATCTTAGCGATGCGCTCCTGATGTGGATCGACCAGTATGTATCCCTGCATGCCGGTGAGCACCTGCTCTACATGTGAAGGTGGATCGTATTTGGGATTGGGTCGGAATTTTAGACGCATGAGATCATCCCCTGGCTTTCCTACACGGCCGTCGCTGGCGGCGGTGCCATCGTATTCGTAAAGGAAAGCATCGGGCAGCGCTTTTAGGATTCTGGTGATCCGTTCGTTGGTGTCTTTTTCCTGGCGTTGTTTCCTCTTGAGTTCTTCGGGATTCTGGACAAAGCGTTCTTCCCGGAAATACTCGGCCTGGCGCTGCTCCGGACTGAGCGGACGACCGTTAATTGCCACCACGATACCGGCCATCGCGTCACAGGTTTCGACCATCAACTTGGTCTGCGAACCCTGCGGAGTTTCCTTATGATCGCGAAACATGTATTTTGCCGAATCGATGGTTCTCGTCTCGTTCTGAACCGCCTGGCGCACCAATTCAACTGGAGGTGCGACCAGCGACTGTTGTGCCGCAGCGGTGCAGAGCATCAGAGGCACCGCCAGGATCAGCGTCCAGCGAACCAACTGAAATCGAGATAGTGGAATTTCCATGCTCGCTCAACCGTATTTTAGCTTAGACGCGGATTTGATGCGTGCTGTTGTAGCTGCACTTGAAACGAATCAGGACAGCAAACGACATCGCCGGTGTTCGCCCAAGAGGGGTGTAGCCCGCCGACGAGGTGAATTCGTCTCTTTTCTCTGATCGTTCCGGTCGCAGAATGATTTAGAATCACGGTATTCCCGTTTGCGCCCCGCGGAAAATCATGCTCCAGGAGGCTGACACCATGGACACGCCTAAAACGGTGGAGTTTGCGCACCTAGGCCGGTCGGTTGTTATCAAGGGAGAGCTGTCCGGCAGCGAGGACCTTTACGTCGATGGCCAGGTCGAAGGCACCATCGAATTGCACGGTAACAGTTTGATTATCGGGCCCAGTGGACAGGTGCGCGCCAATGTCAATGCCAAAGCCGTGATCGTGCAGGGCAAGCTGGAAGGCAACATCCACGCTAGTGAGCGGGCCGAGTTGAGGAAGTCAGCGGTGGCAGTGGGTGACATCATCACGCAACGAGTGGCGATCGAGGATGGCGCCTACTTTAAGGGCAAGGTTGACATCCAAAAGGATGGTGCCAAGCCCGAGGCCCGCGGCCCCGTCGCCAGCGCTTCGGGAGCGGCGGCTGGCGCTTCAGCGGCCGCAGCAAAAACTCCAGTAACCGAAACCAAGTAGTTAGCCCGGTTTCCCTTTGATCTCGCGCTATAGTTAGAGATGCGTGGGTGAATGGAACCGGAGGCCAGGAAGTTGTGAATGGCGTCCGTAGCGCAAAGCTTCATGAAACTCTTTCGCGGTTCATCTGGTGACCCCGGAGGGCCAGCGCCGGCCCAGGCGACGAAACGGCTGACCCGCCGCTCCAGCGGCCTTGCCGAGCTTGCCAAAGTATTGGAGTCGGAAGAGACCCTCTGCGTTCTCGATCTCGGGAACACCTCTCCGGCCAATATTCGCTATTTCACGGAACGAAGCCACAAGATCTACAGCGAAGATTTGCTGGTGGCATCCACCGACCGGTCTCTGCTCACCAAGGATGAACAGGGGGCCGCCGTTCTCGACGGCAAACGATTTCTCGCGGAAAATCTGCTTTATCCGGGGGCGCTGTTCGATGTCGTATTGTGTTGGAACCTGGCTGACTATATGGATGAAAGCCTGGTGAAGCCGGTGGTCGGGCGTCTGTGGTCGCTGCTCAAGCCCGGAGGCATGCTGCTGGCGTTCTTTCACACCCGGGAAGCTGGCCCGGACGCGCCTTGTTATCGCTATCACATTGTTGGCACCGATACTTTAGAGATGCAGCACATTGAGCCTCGTCGGGAAGTGCGCAAAGGTCCCACGGGCATAGCCCACACGGCGATCACGGGCGGCTTCCGATTGCAACGCGTGTTCAACAACCGGCACATCGAGAATCTATTCCGCGATTTTGCCTCCATTAAGTTCTTTCTGGCCCGCGACAACGTGCGCGAAGTACTGGTCGTCAGATAGAGTCGGTCGCCTCGCCTACCTGGTTTTCCTCACCAAATAATCGGTGACCGCTGGAACTTTCTCCAGTACGGACAGCACTGGTCTGCGCACACTGCGCGGTAAGTCCAGCATATACCGAATCCGCGAAGAGGCACGGAAAACGGAGGCCAGTTGCTGCTGGTAGGTCTCGCTATAAGCGCGGACTGCCTCTGAGAGTGAGGTCTTCCCGCGGAAGAACGAGACCAGGCACTGGGCGGCCAGTGAGCCACTCCGCAAGGCAAGCGAGATTCCGTCACCGATGAAGGGATCGACAAAGGCGACCGCGTCACCAGCCATTAGCACGCCATTTCGTTCCGGCTGAGGATCGCGGAACATCAGCGGGGACGTACTTACTGGATTGCTCAGCGGTTTCCATTTGCGACTGCGATCGCGTAGCTGAGGATGGCAGAGCAAGACCTCGGACAGGCTGCTGGCGACATCAGCACGCACCATGGCCGAAGCGTTGACGCGTCCCATCTTTCCTTTCTGTTCATTAAGATTCACCGGTTGCACGCCGCAGTAGCCACCGTCGAAGAAATAGAGATCCACTGAAGCTTCCGGCGCCGCCTCCGCGAGGTGGGCTTTCAGGCCCAGCCATCTCTCGCCGGAAGATCCATTGTCTGCGGTCGGTGCATTCAGGTTTGACCAGCGTCCCGAGGCGTTGATGAGGGCACGCGTCTCAAACTCTCCTGCCATAGTCATGACGCGGAAAGGACCCGTGCCCGCAATGTCCTGTACCGTAACCCGCTGGCGGGATTCCACGCCAGTGCGCTCCGCGGAATGCCAGAGCGCGGCGTCGAGATTGAGGCGCGCAATGCTTGCGGCTGGCGGATTGATTGCGGTCGTGAGTAAGCGGCCGTCGAGGTAAAGGCGAGCCTGAGGAATACGAACTGCTCCGTGCAACAGCGGCGACTGTGAGGAATCAAGAAGCGTCGCGAGTAAGTCCAGCGATTCGGCGGATACGAATTCGCCGCAGACTTTATGGCGAGGAAATTGTCCACGCTCAAGCAGAAGGACGCGGGCGCCACTACGGGCAGCAGTAATGGCGGCCGAGGTACCTGCCGGTCCGCCACCGGTGACGATCAAATCGTAGATCATCGTCGTTTCCACGCAATCACACCCGTGCGGAACAGAAAATGGCGAGTGAGATCCACTCGTGCGGCTGTTGTTTGAGCGAGTAGCGAGCCCATCTCCGTGGATGTGTAGGCTTGGTGAACCGAGGCTGGCGCGTCGTGACGCGTAAGGCGGCTCTGATAAAGAGGCGAGCCCGCGTAGGCTAACGCGAGATGGAGAGGATGTCGCACTAAATCGTTTATCAGGACGGCGGCTCGGCATACTCGAAGACTTTCGTCGACGAATTGCACGAGTTGCGTAGGGGCGAGGTGGTGGGCGAATAGGGTGGAGCTAACCAAGTCGAAACTTGAGTCTAGAAAAGGCAGCGCCAGCGCATCGCCGACAACAGCCCGGTTTCTGCCATCCCAGTCTGCGCCGATAAGGTGTGACCGGGCGCGATCCAGCAAGGAAATCTCCAACCGCAGTCCGTCGTGCTTGAGATTTTCACGCGCGGTTTCCGGTACATAGCCGGAGCCGGCTGCGACCTCCAGAAGGGAAAGACAAGAGACGCCTAGCTTCCCAGCCACGTACCGGATCATGGATTCGGCAGTAGCGATGCCTCCAAACCGTTGGTTGAACCAGCGCAGATCGGAAAGCGATCCGGCGATTTCAGCAGGTGTGCCGGAGTCGGTATCGAGCAACTCGGGGATAGCTACTCGCTTCATGCGGCGAAATGCGGGATCCCTAGCTTCGCTCGGGATGACAACCAGCTGAGGGACCTTGAACCTGCTCTAAACTTCGGCCAGTTCCTCTTCCAGCAATTGCTTATTGTAGAGGTCCGAATAGTAACCATTCAGTGTAAGTAGCTGGTCGTGAGTCCCCAGTTCCACGATCCGTCCGCCGTGCAGCACGGCGATCCTGTGCGCGTTGCGAACCGTAGAGACGCGGTGCGAAATGAAGATGGTGGTCCGATCGCGCATGACTTCACGCAAATGATTGAGAATCTTGTCTTCGGTGTGAGTGTCCACGCTGGAAAGCGCGTCATCGAGGACCAGGATACGCGGGTCGCGGATAATGGCACGCGCAATCGCCGTACGCTGCTTCTGTCCGCCCGAGAGAGTTATGCCGCGCTCGCCCACCAACGTTTGATATTGCTCCGGGAAACTCTCGATATCAGCTGCAATGCTGGCGGCTTGCGCCGCCGAGTGCACCTGCTCATCGCTTGCGTCCACGTTGCCGAAGGCAATGTTTTCGCGAACAGTCTCGCTGAAAAGAAAAGTCTCCTGAGGCACGAAGCCGATCTGGTGCCGCAAGAACTCCAGGGGATATTCGCGGATCGGGCGGCCATCAATCAAGACAGTCCCTGGCGCAGCGTCGTAAATGCGCGGAATCAGGCTCACCAGCGTGGTTTTTCCGGAGCCTGTAGGGCCAACGATCGCGAGACTGCTGCCCGCCGGAACGTAGAGGTTCACGTCATGCAGAACCGGCGTCCCATTGTAAGCGAAGTTCAGCCCGCGGAACTCGATATCCCCGCGAAGATGTGTTGTGGGGGCGCCCGCTGCTTTTATCGCAGGAGTATCCTCGATCTCCGGCTTCTCCGTTAGGATCTCATTGATGCGCGCCATAGAGGCCGTGCCGCGCTGGAAAATATTGATCACCCAGCCCAACGCGATGATCGGCCAAGTGAGCTGCACCATGTAGGTATTGAAAGCCACAAAATCACCGATGCTCATCGCGCCCGGAAGAGATATAGTTGTTTTCGTTTTCAGGTACGAAAGCAGCTGTACGGTTAGCTGTCCGTTGACGACTTCTCGGCCTCCCACCCACAGCACCAGTACAATGGCAAAGCCAAGCATCGTCTCAAGCGTCGGCCAGAGCATGCCCATCAGCCTTACCAGTTTGAGGCTGCGAGCGATGTACTCCTTGTTAGAGGTTTCAAAGGCAGCAATCTCGGCCTCTTCCTGCACATAAGCACGAACCACGCGGGCGCCGGAAAAGTTTTCCTGGGCGCGGGCCGAAATTTCAGAGAACATCGCCTGGATTCGTTCAAATCGCTCGTGAATCCGCCGCCCGAAGTACTGCACCACAATACTAATCACCGGCAAGGGAAGAAACGCGTAGAACGTCAATCTCGGACTGATCGAAAGCATGAAAGCCAGGGCCCCGATAGTGAACACGATCGTGTTCGCCGAATACATGATGGCGGGGCCCAGCAGCATACGTACCGCATTAAGGTCGTTAGTGGCGCGGGCCATGATGTCACCGGTGCGGGTGCGCTGGTAGTAGGAATAAGACAGTCGCTCCAGGTGCCGGAACAAATCGTTGCGCAGGTCAAACTCAATCTCGCGCGAAATACCGATCATGATCCAGCGGGTCAGGAACTGAAAAATGCCTTTGACTGCAGCCACAGCCAGCAGTAATAGAGCATAGATCCACAATTTATGGCGCGTGACCCCCAGGTGAAGATCGTCGACTGCCCGCCTGATCACCTGGGGAAAAAGAATCCAGACGCCGTTGTTGCAGAGCACGCAGATCATACCCACCGCAAAGCTTAGGCGGTACTTCTTCAGGTAAGGAAACAGTGGGCGCAGGCTTTTAGGCAGCATGTGCTATTGGTAGATGCGATTTTAGCAGTGACAGCTTCAGAATTGCCCTGGCGACGTTAGCTGATTCTGGTCGGTACCCGAGCCTACAGCGGCCATCCGGCCTCTCGCTTTCAAATCATTTTCTCCCCCAAAACACCTCGGAGATGTAGAATGCGCGACGGTTTTAAGCGGGGAAAAGACCATCCCGTCCGGGCTACTTCCTTTGCAGTAGAACGAGCCAGCAGTCACAGGAGGAAACCATGAAAGGTCTTCGTCTGCGGATGTTTGCTGTCGCGCTGCTTATGCTGATCGCTGCCGCCACTCCAGCCATTTCACAACAATGGATTCCGTTGGTGAACCAACCTAACCCTCTCCTCGGGCTTAGCAATCCACTTCTGCTCACCGATGGCACAGTCATTGCGCATGAGGCGTGCGGATCGACCTGGTGGCGACTGACGCCAGATCCTTCTGGCAGCTACGTCAATGGCGCCTGGAAGCGAATTGCGTCGCTGCCCGCCGGCTACGCCCCGCTTTATTTTGGTTCGGCGGTGTTGTCCGATGGCCGGGTAATCATGGAGGGCGGCGAATATAACTTCAACGGCCAGACCTGCAAACCTGTCTGGACAAACCGAGGCGCCATCTATAACCCCAAGACGAATGTGTGGAGGTCAGTGACGCCACCAACCCGCTGGAAAACAATCGGCGACGCCCAAGGTATTGTCCTGGCTGACGGCACCTATCTGCAGGCTAACTGCTGTACCAAGCAGCAAGCCCTACTAAATTCGAAAACCCTGAATTGGACCATCACTGGAAAAGGAAAATTTGATGTCAACGACGAGGAGGGTTGGACGCTTCTGCCGGACGGTACCGTGTTGACGGTCGATGCCTATGTATTTCAGTACGACGCCGACGGCAGGAACTACGAAATCTATGACCCGGCGAAGCGTGTCTGGACCAGTGGCGCTGCCAGCGGCACGATCGTACAGCTTTGGGATTCGTACCCCGACGCACGGCATGCCTCCTACGAAGTCGGTCCTGCCGTTCTGCGGCCTGACGGAACGGTGTTTTACACCGGCGCCACCGGCGCTCCCGGGACTCCAGGTCACACCGCGATTTACGACACGCACACACAATCGTGGACTGCCGGTCCCGATTTTCCTGACGGACAGGATATCGCCGACGGGCCGGCGGCACTGCTGCCAAACGGCAACGTGCTGATGCAAACTAGTCCAGGTGTGTTCAACCTGGGTTCCAAATTTTACGAGTGGGATGGAAGTATTTTCAGGAACGTTACCGCGGGGAACACAGATGCGCCCGTGATTTCTTCTTACTATGGCAATATGTTGTTGTTGCCCACTGGCGAGGTGCTGTGGACGGATTTTGGCAACGTTTGGGTGTTTCGTCCCAACGGACATCCGCAGCCGGAGTGGGCTCCGCAAATCGTCTCAGTGCCAACTGACATTACACGTGGAAAGTCGTATGTCGTGTCGGGCTTCAACTTCAACGGTTTCTCGCAGGGCGCCGCTTACGGCGATGATTCTCAGGCGGCCACCAATTATCCGCTGGTGCGTATAACCAACCGAATCACCCTCAACGTGTACTATGCACGTACCCACGACCACAGCACGATGGCGGTTGCCTTTAGCGGTGGCGTATTCACCAATTTCGACGTACCCAGGAACATGGAATCCGGGTTGAGTGACTTTGAGGTGGTTTGCAATGGCATCGCATCTCCTGCTGTAACCGTGAACGTGCACTGAAGACGGCTCTAGGACAGGATGAGGGAAGTTCGCAGCAGGGAGAACTATATGAAGAAGTATCTGGTTTGCGTCAGTCTAGCGCTGGCGTGTTTCTCAACCCTCCGCGCTCAGGAAAGTAACGGCGCCGATCAGCAGCAGACACAAATGGCCACGCTGAGTCCGGGAGGCCCATTCAAATTAACCAGCAGTACATTCGCAAACAAGACAACTCTTCCTATCAGCACGATCCACAACATGATCGTTAACAATGTCAACGTCTGCTCCATCGACGGGAGTCCGGGTGGAAATCAATCGCCGGAGCTGTCTTGGAGTGGCGCTCCACGGGGCACCCAGACCTTCGTGGTGGTGGCATACGACGTCACCGCGGGCTTCACTCACTGGGGGATGTACAACATTGCGGGGAGTGCGACGGGGCTTCCCGCGAATGCCGGAGTGGCCGGTAGCCAGTTCGGGAAGCAAATCTTCAACGACTTCTTTATAGGCGCGGAGTACGACGGTCCTTGCCCTCCGGCGCATGTCGCACCGGATGTGCATCACTATCTTTTCACCGTCTACGCGCTTGACATAGAGCTACACTTGCCAAGTTCGGCGAACTTTCCTGCCAACGCCGAGCGGCTGTACCAGGCTCTGATCGCAGCGGGACGGAACCACCACATTCTGGGAAGCGCGAGCCTAACCGGTCTCTACTCGACCACGCCGCCTCCGCCTGCGGACTAGAAGGCTGTTAATCGAGTTTATCCGGCACGAATCCGGCGCCGCTCAAAGCCGCGGCTACGATAAGTCGCGGCGGAAGGTAATAACGCCAGCGACCACCAAAAGAACAACCCAACCCAAAAGGAAAATCCAGCTCGAGCTAATCACGTAGGAATAAAAGGCGTCCATAAGGGATCTCATAGTGGCCGATGACTCAGGCCCGCCGGCAGGCCAGTTGGGTCTTACCAGTCAGACGCTTATATTTGTCGAGAATCTCGTTGACTGCATTCAGCCGTCCGAGCGTAGTCAGGTGCACGTCGGTCAATGCCCGGTCGATCTGCGACAGCCAACACTCCACGGCGTTCTCAACCCCAATCGCCATTTCCGCGGCAACGGCGCGAACCAAATAACTATTTCCAACAGTCACTGAAGTCGCCACGACGGCACCTTCCTTTCTCAACTGCCAGCCTGAAACTCCCGACGGGAAAGCTGTCTACCCCGCATTGGACGGGCGGTATTACTGGCTCTGGGTTTGGCCCTGCATGTGTTGCGCTAACCTCTGCTCGCGGCGTTGCATGAACTGGGTCATCGTGGTCTTCTGCTCTGGAGTCAGCACCTGGAACAACTCGGACTCGATGCGCGCCTTCTGCACGATCAGTTCCGTGATATTCGCGGACTGCTGTGCGACCAAAGCGCGAGCTTTGGTTTCGTCGAAGCTGCCGCTCATTTCCAGTGCGCGCAATTGATGATGGCTTTGCGCTACCTGCTGTATCAGCGGCTGAATTGTGGACTTTTCTTTAGCGAGGATGTCCTTCATTTGCGTCTGTTGCGCGTCGGTGAGGTTGAGATAGTCGACAAAAAAGTTCAGCATGTGTCCGCCAAACATCTCATCGCCGTGCATTTGGACAGGTTTGACGGTCTGCGACGCTGCAACCGCTGCCGTGAGTGTGAGAGCCAGCGTAATAGCCATTAGCTTGATGCGAGTTGAATTCATGAGCCCTCCCGGGGACTAGCTTTCTCTACATTAGAAACATTTTCTCAGACAGATGGCGGTAAAGAGTCGGTCAACCGAAGTAAAGTTTTGTAAAGTCTGGCAACTCCTAGATTGACAATTCTTTACGCCCTTCATGCGTCCACTTGTTGTTGAACTCCGATTACAATAAAAGAGCTGTGGAACGCATCCTTGTCATCGACGACGATGTTGAGCTTTGCGGTCTGGTCGGAGAATATCTCACACCGGAAGGCTTTCAGGTTGAGTGTGTGCATGATGGGACGCGAGGTCTGGAGCGAGCCTTAAGCGGAGATCATTCGCTGATTGTGCTAGACGTAATGTTGCCGGGATTAAACGGATTCGACGTCCTGCGACGAATGCGCAATACCTCCCGAATCCCGGTGTTGCTACTCACGGCTCGCGGCCAGGACGTCGATCGCATCGTTGGCCTGGAAATCGGCGCCGACGATTATCTCCCCAAGCCTTTCAATCCGCGCGAGCTGGTGGCGCGCATTCGAGCCATTCTCCGGCGCACCCGAACCGAAGCGACGGGCGCACCTCTGGCACCGGAAATCCTCCGCGTGGGTGATGTCGAGCTGGATGCAGGTACGCGCACCGTCCACCAGAAGGGCAAGCCGGTCGAGTTGACTTCCGTGGAGTTCAATTTGTTGCAAGCGTTGTTGCGCGAGGCGGGAAGGGTTGTGCCCCGCGAGCGGCTGGTGGACCTGGTGCTGAGCCGTAAGTTCTCCCCCTTCGATCGCAGCATTGACATGCATGTCAGCAAGATTCGCAAGAAGCTGGGCGATTCCGATGCTGGCGGGGATCACATCAAGACGGTTCGCGGGGTGGGCTACATTTTTGCGCGTCCTCAGGACAGGGTCAGGAGCGGCGGCCAATGAGAAGCCTGTTTCTGAAAATCTTTCTATCGTACTGGCTGGCCCTCGCTTTGTTTCTGGTGTTGGCGATTCTTATAACCTTGGCCATACGCCCGCCTCGCGAGAACCCGGTGGCTGAGTCCCAACAGACAGAGTTCCTCAACCAGGCCGTGCAAGCCTACCAAAATGGTGGTCCGGAAGAGGCCCGCCGTTATCTGCGAAGTTTGCGCGACTCGCACCACTTGTGGGCATTTCTGTTCAATGAGCAAGGACAGGAAGTGACTGGGCGTAAACCGCCAGAGTGGATTGAGCGGGTTGAGAAGGGGCAGACCCACACCATCGACAGCTTCTGGGGACGGCTTGGGCCAATGCAGTTCATGCGCCCGTCCATGACTGCGCCCGATGGACAGCGTTACATCATGGTCATTCAGTTGCCTCCGGAGCAGCCACGGTTCGGTTGGCACCAGATGCTCTGGCTGGTCATTTCAATAGCGGTCACCAGCTCAGGTCTGGTCTGTTACATCCTGGCGCGATACATGACCGCTCCCGTGGTACGCCTGCGCGCTGCGACGCAGCGCCTGGCCGCCGGTGATCTGAGCGCGCGAGTCGGTGGCTTGGCAGCACGGGGAGGGGACGAAATTGCTCAACTGGTGCGCGATTTCGACGCCATGGCCGAGCGTCTGGAAAAATCCGTAAATGCTCAGGCCCGCCTGCTGAACGACATTTCCCACGAACTGCGGTCTCCGCTGGCGCGTTTGAACGTTGCGCTGGAGCTGGCCAGACAGCGCTCGGGGCCGTCGGCGGACAGCGCCTTGGAGCGTATCGACCTGGAATCGAGCCGCTTGAATGAGCTAATTGGCGGCCTGCTCACCATTGCCCGTATGGAGGACAGCAGTGAGGCCGTGAAGAAGGTCCCGATTCATCTCGCGGAAGTGCTTGATGGCATCGCACAGGACGCCGACTATGAAGCCCAAAGTCGTAATTGCCGTGTGGAACGCGTGATCGTAGAGGATTGCTGGGTCATGGGTGCTCCGATGCTATTGCATAGCGCGATTGAGAATGTGGTGCGCAATGCCGCGCGCTACACCAAAGAGGACACGGATGTGCAGATCCGCCTCGAATCAGCACTGGGGCAAGATGGTCAAGAGGCGGTCATTAGGGTCACAGATTCTGGGCCGGGCGTGCCAGAGGAGGCGCTAGAGAAATTGTTCCGCCCGTTTTATCGCATTGACGATGCCCGCGGACGCCAGACAGGCGGCGTCGGCTTGGGTCTGGCCATCACCGAACGCGCGGTGCGGCTGCATGGCGGAACGGTAAAAGCGGCGAACCGCCCCGAGGGGGGCTTAATGATCGAGATCCGCCTACCTCGCGCCGCCGTGGAAGTGGCTCAAGACCAAGTCACAGTCCCGGCTCTGCAGACCGGCCACGACTGAACTATTTCCGTCCACCGCGAAATCACTTTCCGGGCAACTTTCTCCCTTGATGCCGGTTCCAACCACTCGGCGAAGTTTGCGCTTCGAGTTTGCTCTTACCCGTGAATTCCTGATACACAAGTGAAGGCAAAAAGGACTTCGGTCCATAGAGTCAGTAGCCGTGCGGTCTGAGCGCTCAAGAAAAACAGAGGGAGAAAGAATGGGGATGAAGGTTGCTTTCTTTGCGGGCTTACTGGCTCTGGCAGTGCTCGGTTTGCTAAGTTGCTCCACTACTCGCTCATCGTCATCGGGTACGGGTGCTCTTTTCGTCACCACTCAAGGTGACAACTCGGTTTCAGCCTTTAGCGTGGCCTTGGGCACGGGCGCGCTCACAGCGAACGGGAACAGTGTGGCTACTGACAAATTGCCGTTGGTGCCAACGGCGATGATTCTCGCGCCCTCGGGAAACGCGCTGTTCGTGGCCAACAGTAATCCCAACATCCCGCCCCCTTCCCCACCACCTCCATGTCCAGCTCCACCTGCAGGCACCATAACCAGTTACACCGTGAATTCGGACGGCACGCTGACTGCCGTGAGCGGGAGCTCGCCGGCTGGGATTATCCCGTCGGGTATGGCGATCGATTCCGCCGGTCACTTCCTTTTCGTCGCAAATCAAGGAGTCCAGAGCCCCACAGGTACCGACCAAGTGTGCCAAAAAGGGACAATCTCGGTCTTTGCCATTTCTGGTACCAGCCTCAGTAAAGTAGGCGATTTTTTCACCTCTGCCCCTGGCCAGAACGGTACCCGCCCGGTCGCGGTGGCCGTGAGTCTCTCAGGAAACTTCTTATACGTCGCCAACCAGTTCGACGGAACAGTCTCAGTCTTTTCAATTGCCAGCTCGGGCGCACTGACGATGATTCTGGCACCGTATCCCGTCGGCATGACACCTTCAGCACTCGCACTGAGCCCCGATGGAAGCTTTGTCTATGTTGCCAATTCGGGCTCAGGCAATGTCAGTGCGTTTACTGTCTGCGACAAGCAGTCTGCGACCTGCGCGGTGACTCCCGGATCCACGCCGGACGGGAGCCTCAATCCGATTCCAGGCTCGCCGTTCCCGGCTGCCCTGGGTCCGATTTCGGTTACAACCGACTCCGCAGGAAGATTCCTCTACGTAGTGGACAATGGGTCGAACCAGGTTTCACAGTACAAGATCAGCGCTGGGACCGGAGTTTTAGTCGCGGACAGTCCCGCGACGATTTCCACGGGAGACCATCCGGTTTGGGTGTCCTCTCGCGCTGGAACCACGACTGTTTCCGCCACCGGGGGCACAATTGACTACCTTTACGTCGCGAATATTGGAGCCAATACTATCTCGACTTTTAGTTTCGATTCGACCATTGGCGGCCTGAGTGTCTCGGGCACACCGGTGACGCTAGTCAACGGCGCACGCCAGCCCAGAGGTCAGCCTTCGGCGATTGCAGTGAAATGACCCCATTGCTTTCAAGGGAACTCTAGGTAGGCACGCGCAAAATCAGATAGCCGCCCACCAGCCCGAAGATCACATCCGGAGACCAGGCCGCCAGCACGGGCGGCAACTGGTTGACGTTTCCCATGGATTCGAACAGGCGGGAAACGATGATCTGCACTACTCCGATGCCGACTGCCGCCGCGATACCGGCGACCGCTCCGCGTTTGCCCGTGGATAGCGAAAATGGGATAGCCAGTAGCGCCATGACCAGCGTGATCAGCGGGAAGGCGAGCTTTTCCTGAAGTTGTACCTTAAGGCGCACTACGTCGAAGCCGCTCTCCTGCAGATCATGAATATAGCGGCCCAGTTCGTGGTAGTTCATTTCGGACGATTGCTTCACTTCCTTCTTGAAGTAGGGAGGAGGTTCGCCGACGGCGGCAAATGTCGCCACATCGAAAGTGTGGTAATCCTCGATAGCGGGCCCATGCAGGCTGCGTTCCCATCCTTGTGTACACACCCAGCGGTGTAGCCGTTCCTCCCAGTGCGCCCGGTCAGCGTAAATCCGGTGAGTGAGCTGAAAGCTTCCAGGATCAAACTGAAATACGGCGAGGTTGCCAAACTGGTTCCGGTCGGGGTCGAACAGTTGGTAATAATAGATGTTCGACTTCTGGCCGAAAATCCACTTGCGGTCAGGATTGAGGTACGTTTGCGCAGGCTTTCCTTTGATCTGATTGCGCAGCGCATCCTGCCGTTTGTTGGCGCGTGGCAGGTAAAGCTGATCGAAAAAGAACAGACCCGTCGCCAGCAGAGTCGTGGCCACCAGCACCGGCACGACGACGCGATAGATGCTGAGCCCGGAAGCCTTGATAGCGGTGATCTCGTTCGAGCGCTGCATCAGCCCAAAAGTGATAAGCACGGCCAGGAGAATACACAGGTGGGTTGAGTTATAGAGGAAAAATGGCACGACGTTCAGCAGATATTCTCCTACGACCACTAGAGAAATCTGATTGCGTATGATGTCGCCCAACAACTCAAACAGGGTGAACACCACCAACAACACAAGGAATGAGGCCAGAATCATTGTCAGATAGACGACGAAATCGCGCAGGACATAGTCGTCCAGAATCATCGGGAAGCGGGCGCGGAACATGCGGCGACGACTGGAGGCGCGCTGGAAGGCGTCTTCTGGCCGGCCGAAGCGCGGCAGCATCCAGACCGCTTCTCGCGGCTTTGCTTTGAAAGGATTCCAGCGCAGCGCAGCGATTTCCAGCGGTTTGCGTTCGGCGCGCCACAAAAGGAATGCCCCGCCCAAAAAGAAAATGACGTTTGCGAGCCATCCGCCCAATATGGCGGAGACTTTGCCTTGCCGGGCTAACGTGACTCCGATCAGTGAAACTGAATAGTAAGCAAACACCAGCAGGATCGTGAGAACGAAGCCGGCTGACTTGCCGCCCTTTTTCGAAGAGAGGCCGAGCGGAATACCGACCAAAGCCAGCACCAGGCACGAGGTCGGCAAAGCGAAGCGGCGATGGAACTCGATCAGGTACCAACGCGCCGTGCCCAGGTTCGTCTGGCTGGCTTGCCGCGGCAGTTCCCAGGTTGGGATTTCAGCGGTTGGCGTGGGCTCCTGTTCCTTGGTTTCGCTCTGCGGGAGCGGGACGGGCAGGTCGTTCTGCTGAAAAGTCGAGATCTGGTAGTGGTCTGGATTTGCGGGATCGGTCTCATGAGTCGCACCATTGCTAAGGTGAAGATGGAGCGTGTCTGGGCCTTCACTGACCAGAACACCCTCTCGTGCCATCGTAATGGTGGGTGCGGCCGGATTGGTGATGTCAGCGATAAACACACCCTTCCACAATCCCGCCCCATAGGCGCTTTTCACATCCTGCACGTAAAGCACAAGCTTGGGAAAGCCTTCGTAAAATACTCGGGGCTGAACTTCAAAGGATACTTGCGAGGACTTGAGGCGTTCCTGCAGTCGTCCCAGCGCGGACTGCGAGAGCGGGGCCACATATAAGCTATTGGCCATCGCCAACAGCCATGCCGTGACGGCGAAAAGCGAAATCACTCGCAAAAAGGTCCACACTCCAACACCGCTGGCGCGCATGGCAGTGATCTCGCTATCGGCAGCCAGTCGGCTCAATCCGATCAGGATACCGACGAGCACGCCCATGGGAATGGTGTAGGTGAGCGCGACGGGAACCGTGAGCACAAAGATCTCAAGCACGCTCGAGAAGGGCGCGCTGTTGCGAACTACCAGATCCAGGATGTGCCCCAGGTCGCGGGTAAACAGGACGAAAGTGAACACCCCTGTGCCGATCATCGCATGAGAGATGACCTCGTTCAGGATGTAGCGCGTCAGGATGCGCATCGGAGTCAGGGCTAAAAGCTGAGTCTAGCATGCGAAGTCTCACCCGATGAGTGCGAGGGGTTGACTCTGCACGCCTGCCCGCCGGATTAAGCCAGGCGTGATCGGCCACGTCGGGCAGCTGGATTGAGTGATCAGGGTCAATCATGAAAAAGGGCCACCCCTTGGATGGCCCTCTCGCCTGATTTGTCTGTTCTTAATGAGAAGAGGCAGCAGCAGCTGGTGCCGCTAATCCAACCACTCCTTGAATAAACGCCAAACCGTTCGGAGTGCCTAACCCCGTCATATTGTCCCAGCCAACGCCGGTGGTCAATGACGTGTCGGTTCCGAAGGTCAGTACGAACCAGCGAGTGCTGAACGGGCTGTTGTAAATTGCGCTGACGAAGTTCTTGGTTTTATACAAGGGCTGCGCCAGCGCCTTCGCGCTCTCAAAGACCGGTTTAAATGGTGGAAAGGAAATCACCCCGGTTACGTTGTCAGCCGAGCCGATTTGTTGGATATCGGTGATCGCGTCTGCGGGCAGTTGATAGAGCAGCGGTGCGGCCTGTCCCAGCGGCCCACCGGCGGCTTGGTTTGCCAGCGCCCACAAAGCAGAAAACGTGGGGCAGGCCAGACTGGTACCGCCGATCACGGTCACGAACTGTTGTCCACCTTGGGTGATGATGATTTCAACCCCGGTGAATGGGTCCGCGATGTAGGCAATGTCCGGAAGCTTGCGCTTACCTCCGCTCAAGCTCCTTTGGAATGATGGTTTGCTAAAGAAAGCACTGGTTCCTCCGCCCGAACCGAAATCGAAGCCCAAAAGCAGGGGAGGAACAACCGGCGGGTTGGGTGTGACATCGGCAATGCGTGTAAGGTTGTTGCCCCAACCGGTCTGGAACTTCATGGTCTTATCTTTGTTGATAAACAAGCTGGTACCGCCGACCGCAGTGGCGAACGGGGAATCCGCCGGGTTGGATACGGTGGCGGCGGGTAGCACTGTCGAGAAATCGCCGCTGTCTCCGGTGCTGAAGTTCGCAGAAACACCAAAGGCGGCCGCCAGTTCGTTTATGCTGTTCTCCACGCCGAGTTCAGCAGCAGGGGTTTGGTCTTCGAACCCTCCGTAGCTGTTGGAAATCACGTTGCCAAATGGCACGCCTCCATTTGGTCCCCCTCCTTCAGCGGCATAGAGGACAGCCTGATTGAGATTCGAACTAGTATTGTCGAAGGCTTGAAGGAGCAAAATGTTGGCATCAGGAGCAATCGCATGAGCCCATTCCACATCGAGCGTAGTTTCAACGTCCCAGCCGGCGGGACTGCAACCCTCGGCCGGAGTACAGCCGGTCGGCCCGCCGATCTTGACGATTTTGAAATTCGAGCTGGTGAGCGCGGGCAGGTGATAAAGCTGGGAGAACGTGTTGGCGTCTTTGCCTATGGTCGGCGAGCCGTATGCATCTGCGATGACGATGGTTTGGCCCTTGCCGCGCCACTTTTTATAGATTGCGGGCAGCCCATAGGCGGTCTGGACTTCGGAAGGGCTATAACCGCAAGGTGGAAGATTTGGAACCTTGCTCGTGATGTCAGAACCGTAGCGGTTTCCAGTGTAGGTACCGGTTGGCCCACCGCCGGGCGTAACGAATGTTTCAGTTTCCGGGCTGCGGAAACAGTTCCGGCTAAAGAAGGAACCGTTGGGACCGGCCCCAGTCAGAGGAACGAACGGAAAGGGCGCGCCAGTCTCCGGATCGATCAGCCGCCTGGCATGCGATTTGTAGGTTAGATCGGTCAAACCCTGCACCGCCGATACCAAAGCACCCGCTGGTCCCTCAATCGTCGGATCGGCGATGTTCCCACGATGCAGTTCTCCCCGAACGCTGTAGCGGTTGATCTGTACCTGAAACGCCTTCTGGACATCGGCAATCTTGCCTCGCGCCGTGAGGAAGTGGTTGTCGCGGTCGATCGCGGAAACTTTCAGGTTGTGCGCTTCAAGAAAATTATGCACGGTCATCGCATCTTCCGCTGTCGGGGCGAATTTCGCTGTGTACTCATCGTGAGTGAGCCAGTGATGATAGTTGGGCGAATCCTTCTGATACATCTGCTGAACCAGGCTATCCAGGTCAGCCTTGTTGCGCTGGTTTAACCAGACTGTCACGCTGATCGGCGTGGCTGACTCTTCAGGCCCGAGGTCTTGTGCGTCCGCGCCAAACCGGGGCGTGTTGTTGGCGATCGCGTGTCTGCTGGCGCTCGATTGAGAAAAACCAGATCCGATTAACAGCAAAACAGCCAACAGAGTGGGCACTATTGAGCTCATCTTCATGGGAGCAGTTTGAATCGACATAGGTTCTCCTTGGGAGGGGTCGTGTGGTGCGTTTCCTGCTGTGGCTGGCAGGCTGCTTTGGCAGGATAGGCGCGCAAGTCTGTCACTTGGGACTGGCAGTGTCAAGCGGAACAATGGACATTAAAGGGTGGTGAAAATGCACTCGCCCAGGTTAACGGCGGTGCATATTTACTGGTGTGTTAGGCTGGCTGCTGATAGAGCCCGATCACATTTCCCGCCGGGTCGCGAAACCTCGCAGTGATCTCGGGCGCGTCAGCGCCGATGGGCTGCAGCATCTGGCCCTTGTTGGCAACGACCACGTCAAGAGTGGCCGCGACACTGTCGACCATGATGTAAAACAAAAGACCGGGCGTTGCTGCGCGTGGACAGCCAATAACCCAGGTGCCGCTTACCTCTCCGGTCGGATCGTCGAATGCAACGCTGCCATCACCGCGTTTCCGAATGTTCCAACCAAAGACCTGCTTGTAGAAGTCGGAAGAGCGCGCAATGTCGGTGGCGGGCATCTCGATGTAGCAGATCTTGCCGTTCGCAAGCGTGCGAGGCATTGGCTTCTCTCCGAGTGGTGTGATTCTAACGGTGCAGCCGTGACCAAGGCAATCTGCACTAGCAGGTCTTTCGTCGCCCGAAATCTCTGAACCTCAGCTTGCTGCGGAGTCCGCGCATGCTAGACGGTTGTTTCCAGCGCCGACCAACCCCTAGAGCGGCAGCCAACGGATCGCGGATGTCTATCGAGGAGCGTGTAAGAGTCTCAGGCTCGGCTGACTAAGAAATGACCTTCCGCGACGCTTCGTTTGGTGCCTCACGTGCAACAGTAAGATTCAACTCTGCTCGTCTGGATCTTGCAGGCGAGTCAGTTGAAAGGCAGGCCCTCCCCCAAATGAAACATCTGACGCTTTGATGCGTGGACGACGACCCTCGCATCTGTGACCTCTACGAGGCGCTGCTCGGTAGTCACGGATATGAGGTGCTCGTCGCCAGCAGCGGATGTCAGGCGCTCAAGCTGTTTCATTCCAACCAGGATATCGACGCCGTTATCTCGGATTATGAAATGCCCGGGATGAACGGCGTCGAACTGGCGGCTAAGTTAAAGCTTTGTAATCCAACGATTCCTGTGATCATGATCTCAGGCTACGATCTGCCTTTTGGCGAGATGACGCCCTTTGTGGATGCGGCAGTAGCCAAAGGTGCGTCCCTGGAAAAGATCCTCGGCTGTATCGAAGCCTTGCTGGGTATACGGGCGGGCGAACCGATTGCGATTCCCTCAGCCAACTACGCGTCTTTGGGATCTACGCTGATCGGGCTCGCAACCGCTGGGTTCTTTCTAATGAGACTTTAGTTAGAACTGCCGACATATCGGCACTGACGCCGATTAGTCGGCCTTCAGAAAAAGCGCGGCCAACGGTGGCAGAGTCAAACTGACGGAGTAAGGACGTCCATGGGTAGGTTTTGCCTGAGCCATGACGCCGCCTAAATTTCCCCATCCGCTGCCACCGTATTCCCGTGCATCGCCATTGAGAAGCTCCCGCCAGAAACCGCCCGACGGAACTCCCACCCGGTAGTGTTCGCGCGGCAAGGGAGTGAAGTTGCAGACTACCAATATCGTGTCTTTCGCGGACTTTGATCTCCGCAGCAGGGAAATGACGCTGGCCGCCGTATCGTTGCAGTCCACCCACTCGAATCCGGCGGGATCAGTATCGAGTTCATGTAAGGCAGTTTGCTCTGCGTAGATCCGGTTCAACTCCGCCAACCAGGTCTGGACTCCGCGGTGCACCGGATACTGCAGCACGTGCCACTCCAGGCTGGTGTCATGGGCCCACTCGCGGACCTGTCCAAACTCGTCCCCCATAAAGAGAAGCTTTTTTCCTGACTGAGCGTACATGTAGCCAAAGAGCAAACGCAGATTGGCAAACTTCTGCCACTCGTCGCCCGGCATCTTGCCGATAAGCGAACCCTTGCCGTGGACAACTTCGTCATGGGAGAGCGGAAGCACGAAGTTTTCCGTGAAGCCATAAAGCATGCGGAAAGTGAGCTGGTTGTGGTGGTAGCGGCGATGGATGGGATCGTGCGAGAAATAGGAAAGGGTGTCGTGCATCCAGCCCATGTCCCACTTCATGCCAAAGCCCAGTCCGCCCAGGTAGGTTGGCCGGGACACCATAGGCCAGGCAGTGGATTCTTCCGCAATGGTCTGGACGCCCGGATATTCCTTGTAGACTTCCGCGTTGAAGCGCCGCAGGAAATCGATAGCTTCTAGATTTTCGCGCCCCCCGAACTGGTTGGGCAACCACTCACCGTGCTTGCGGGAGTAGTCGAGGTAGAGCATGGACGCCACCGCGTCCACGCGCAATCCGTCAGCGTGATATTTGTCCAGCCAGAACAAACCACTCGAGTACAGAAAACTCCGGACTTCGTTGCGGCCGTAGTTGAAGATATGAGTCTTCCAGTCGGGATGAAAACCCTTGCGCGAATCGGCGTGCTCGTAGAGATGCGTACCGTCGAAATACGCCAGCCCGTGCGCGTCGGAAGGGAAGTGCGATGGCACCCAGTCGAGGATCACGCCGATGCCGTGTTGGTGCAGGTAGTCCACCAGGTACATGAAATCTTGCGGAGTACCATAGCGCGCGGTGGGGGCAAAGTAGCCTGTGGTTTGGTATCCCCAGGAGCCGTAGAACGGATGCTCCATTATCGGCAGGAGCTCGACATGGGTGAAGTGCATGCGCTGCACATAGTCCGCCAGGCGTGGCGCAGTTTCGCGATAGGTAAGCGGACGGTTGTGTTCTTCCGGAACGCGCATCCATGAGCCGAGGTGAACTTCATAAATGGAGATTGGCGACTGCAGGGAGTTTTTCTTGGCCCTCTCTTCCATCCAGTTCCGATCGGCCCAATCATATTGCAAGTCCCAAATGACAGATGCAGTGCGCGGCGGTTTCTCATGAAAAAACCCGAAAGGATCAGCCTTGTCGCCGATGTATCCATGTTGCCGCGAAACGATATGAAACTTATAGAGCCCGCCTTTCCCAGATCCGGGCACAAATGCTTCCCAGATACCCGAATTACCGCGAGCATTCAGCTGGTGCGAGTGGGGGTTCCATTCATTGAAACTTCCCATGACTGACACTTCACGTGCGTTCGGCGCCCACACACTGAAGCTTGTACCCGGCTGTCCCCCGGCGGATGTGATGTGCGCCCCTAGCTTGTCGTAAATCCGATAATGGCTGCCTTCGTTGAAGAGGTAGATATCCTGATCGGTCAGCAAGCTAACGCTTGAACGTGAACTAGCGGCGACGGTTTGTGTTGTATTTGTCATTCTGTCGGAAGCGCTGGACGCCTTAAGTGTACCGGAAGGCCAGGTTTTGAGATGGTGATGTGCAACCCGAGGGTTTCCTCAAGGAGGACTGGCCCAGTTTTTCTTTTCTGATCTTACTCACGAGGATGCCCTGCCTTTGTCTCTCCCGTTTTTGGAGAGACAATGCGGGGATTTTCGATTCTGGTCGATCCGTTCGACAACCTTCTCGCATGGCACTTTTTCGATAGACGATTGCCGCAAGATCTACCGAACATCTACGCGAACCTTCTGAATGGCATTGTTCCCATAGCCGAGCCGATTCCACTCTGGCGAATCGGGCTGTGTTCGGCTTGCCATATCCGTCGCCCGGGCGGAAATCAATATGGAACCAGGCCGCTCAAGGCGGGCGATCAGCTCCCACCCCTGCCAGCTGTGCCGCCTCCGTTCGCCAACTAAGCGGGCGTCTTGCCAGGGACCACCGCCAATTCTGACTTCAACCCGGGTGATAGGTGCCGCTCCGGACCATGCGACGCCGCGAATCGGCAGGTCGCCCTGCTCGACTTCGCTGTCGGGCTCCGGCTCGGTGATCAGGCTCCGCACGCGCTGCAACGATACCGGCTCTCTCACTACTTGTTCGCCCCGTTGCCACTCAAAGAAGTATGTTTCGGTCTGGTAATGACCCCTGAACAGCCCACTGATCACCTCAATCTCGGTGAGCCATTTGACGGATGCCACGGCATACCACCCAGGAACGACGACTCGCAACGGATAGCCATGCTGCATCGGCAGTGTCTCACCGTTCATGGCATAGGCAAGCAGCGCTTCAGACCCCTGAGCGTCGTTCATGCGCAGGCTACGCTCGAAGCGAATTGGTTCGCTACTAGCATCAAGTTTGCCGCTGTCAGCGCCCCGAAATACTATCTCTCTCGCACCCCCTTTAACACCTGCCCGGTCCAGAACCTCATCGAGTGGCACCCCCGTCCATTCGGCTGTGCTAACGGCTCCTAAGTTCCACTGCTCGCCATTCACACGCGGGCTCAGCAATGAGCGGCCATTACCAGCGCACTCCAAAGTGACGAATTGGGTTTGAGACGGCATCTTCATAAGGTCGCGCAAACTAAGGCTCAAAGGGCGTTCGACCAGGCCAACTACATTCAGGCGCCAGCTTGAAGGATCAAGCCTGGGGACCTGAAAGTGGTTCCGAACGTAGAACCTCGCATTCGGCATTACCACGCCGCCGATCAATGCGGGAATGGAGGTCTCGCAATTGAGCGGATGGGCACGGTGAACGACCATCCCCGCGTCGATTGCTTCCTGACAAGCTTCTTCTGGGTCCAGCGCAGTGAGAGCGCCTTCGACACCCGGCGGCGACGACGGGGAGCCGCCTGCCGCCACGATCCTGCCACGCTTGAAGACAGTGTCCAGCCTCGTTATCTCCACAAGTTTCTCGACTCGCGGATTCAGGTTTGCGATTTCGAGGTCGCAGCCCTTGTCTCGTGCTGCGGTCCATGCTCCCAACAGCGCGCCCAAACCAGAGCTGTCGACGTGCGTAACATTGCTCAAATCGAGCACGATCCTGTAGGCAATCGCAGCGATTGGATCGCGCGATTCAGGCATCAGATCGCGAATCCCCCTTTGAAACACCTCCAAATTTTCCGCGTTAATCTTACCCTTACAGTGGATGATGGTTTCATTAGG
>Ga0207130_1124_pt1 | contig 24733 bp, 29 predicted proteins | sample Alteio_BWMinHeat_16_FD_153545 | JGI IMG/M metagenome (GOLD analysis project Ga0207130, IMG submission 153545) | Enriched cells from forest soil in Barre Woods Harvard Forest LTER site, Petersham, Massachusetts, United States -... | ecosystem: Environmental > Terrestrial > Soil > Temperate forest >... | reverse complement strand
TGTCACCGAACTTAAACTCCGCCCGGTTATAGAGAATCGCCTTCTGTAAGAAATACATAATGGACTTCAGGCCCCCGGAGGGAGCCTAAAGCGGTTTTATTAAGAAACCATTAAGAGATTTTTTAGTCTTCGACTTCGACGTTGTCGCCTTCGAACGACAGGCCGGTTTTGCCGCCTGCAACGCCCACAGTCAGATGCTCAGCCGCATCGTCGGTCACCTGCGCGCCTTCTTCAGCCAGCATCGCCTGCACTTCATCGCTGTTCTTCGCGGCGGGACGGGCGATGTTCTCAATCATCTGCTTGCGGCAGAAGGACTGGATGATGTCTTCCTTGGTCTGGGCGATGTCGATGGTCTTGTCGGCAATCTCGCGCAGCGAAACCACGGCATCTTTGTCGTTGTCGCGATCGATGGTAAGCGGGGTACCGGATGCAATCTGTTTTGCACGCTGGCAGGCGATGATCACCAGCTCAAAACGGTTGGGCACATGCATGATGCAATCTTCGACGGTAACGCGGGCCATAGAGTTCTCCTTCAAAATGCGAGGGTGCAATCTACGCATTATCCCTGATAATTCAAGTAAAATATGGATAGCTAAGACCTGCCTCTGCGCCGTCCCTGCCCGCGTGGCAGCGCAGGCCACAAAAAATATGGCAAATTTATACGGTTGTGATAGATAATTCCTATCCTAAGCTGTATTCTAATGCCACTGATATGGCGCACTATTTCTTGTTGAGAGGGAGGAATTATGACCATTAATCCGTTTACTCTTACCGCCAGGGAGGTCAACCCCCTGGAGAATTTTCTCAACACCACCCATGATCACCTGATTGAACCGCTGAAAAGGAATCAGACGAAGCTCTCATGGAAACGAGAATTGAAGGAATCAAAAAGATTCAGAGAGGCGTCGGCAAAAATAGACGTGCTATTTGACGTCTATCTGACCCTCAAAAACAATGAGATATACGGTGAGACCGTATGGGATATCCTGCGTAAGTTCCAGGCAAACCGCGAGGCGACGAAAATGACGCAGTTTATCGATATGGAAAGATTCACATCACCCCTGGAATCGGAAGAGCTTCAGGCGGCCCTTGAGCCTTACCGCGCATTGCTTGCCCCCGTTAAAGACATCCAGCGCCTGCAGCTTGCCATGCTCAATCTCGCAAAACTCCAGAAAATGCCTCTTCCCTATGACGAGATAACCGCTACACTCGCACAGGTGACCGAACACGCCAATACGTTGCCGGAGACGTTGTTGGGGTATGTGAGCGCCATGTCGGCCAATCTTGCGCAAGCGGCCTAACCTGCAAGGAACAGAGATTCTAAGAACCATTACTTATGGCAGATGTACATCCTTTAAAAGACAACACGGCAAAACTTCCCAGACCTGATTGGATACGCGTCAAAGCCCCGGTATCACGCGAATACCAGGCAACCCGTGACATCATTCACAACCTGAAGCTCAATACGGTGTGCGAAGAAGCCGCCTGCCCCAATATCGGCGAATGCTGGAGCAAAAAGCATGCGACCGTGATGATCATGGGCGACACCTGCACCCGGGCGTGCGCGTTCTGCAACGTCAAGACCGGCGTGCCGGGCACACTCAATCCGCACGAGCCGGACAACCTCGCCGCAGGCATTGCGCAGCTGGGCCTGAGCCATGTCGTCATCACGTCCGTCGACCGCGACGACCTGCCCGACGGGGGCGCCGCCCACTTCGCCGAATGCATCACCAAGATGCGCGCCAAGGCGCCGAACACCACCATCGAGATCCTCACGCCCGACTTTTTGCGCAAGGAGCATGCGATACCTGTCGTCGTTGCGGCGCGCCCCGACGTCTATAACCACAACATCGAGACGGTGCCGAGGTTATATAAGACGGTGCGCCCCGGCGCGCGTTACTTCAATTCGCTGCATCTGCTCAAGACGGTGAAGGAACTCGATCCGTCCATCTTCACCAAGTCCGGCCTGATGGTGGGATTGGGCGAGAGCAAGGACGAAGTGCTGCAGGTCATGGACGATCTGCGCTCGGCGGAAGTCGATTTCATCACCATCGGCCAGTATCTGCAACCCACCCCAGCACATGTGGCGATTGATCGTTATGTGACGCCGGACGAGTTCGAATATTACGCACGCATGGCGAAAGCCAAGGGCTTCCTGATGGTGGCGTCCTCTCCCCTCACCCGCTCGTCCTATCATGCGGCGGAGGATTTCGAAGTCATGCGTAAGGCGCGGGAAGAATTGCTGGCCGGACAGTCTACCCCGAAAGCATGACCCGCAAGCGCTGGTACCATTGTTCCCTGCTGATTCCACTCGTCGTGCCCTTGCTGGTCATGCTGGCGGCGAAACTCACCGGCACGTTCCTCAAGAGCAATTCACTGCTGGGCTGGTTTTCCCTCGCAGCCCTTCTCCAGCTGGTCTTGGGAGGGTTTCAATATGTGCTCTTTGTCTTTTTCGTCATGGGATGGGGACGCGAGAAGACCATGAAGCAGATTGAGCGTGCCAGCTGGGTGATGCCCCTGTGGTTCTGGCCCTGGTGCACCTTATGGCTTCTGTTGCTCACGACCTTCATGGGACGGGTGCATTTCTTCATCATGATCGGGTTGTTCGCCATTCCCTACGGCTATTTCTATGTCCTGCTGGCACATACGCTCACATGGCTGCTCAAGAAGTCACGATTGATCGTAGATTGATTGGGCCCGATAGACTATAGGTCTTCCCGAAAACGGAAATGGCGGGACATTCCATGTATAACGCGGCACGGATAGCGGCAGGCATCGAACTGCTGGACGAATGCGAGACCTCGTGGGCGAGTGCACGCCCCCTGCCCGCCGACATCATCATAAACCATTACTTCAAAGCGCGGCGTTATATCGGCTCCAAGGATCGCGGCGCGATTGCCGAGCTTGTCTATTATATCATACGCAACCGCGCGATCCTCTCCTGGTGGATAGAACGTCACCATGCGCAAAGGAACGGACGCACGCTCGCCATCGCCGCACAGTTGTTGCAATATAAAATAACGCTCATCGATCTGCATAATATCTGCAACGGCGATGCGTTTTCGCCTGCGAAACTTACCCCTGCCGAAGTGACGTTTGCCAAATTGCTCGAAGGCAAAGACGTGCTGCATGACGATATGCCCGATCATGTCCGCTATAATTATCCGCAATGGATGGAAGAAGAGTTGCACGCATCGCTGGGCGAAGGATGGAAAGAAGAACTCGCGGCGCTTAATACCGAAGCTACGGTCGATCTGCGTACGAACACGCTGCTCACCACACGCGATGAACTGATCGCAGCACTCAGGGAAGAGCAGTACGAAGTGGAACCGACGCCGCTTTCACCGTTCGGTGTGCGGATGAAAACGCGCGCGCCGATATTCACGAGCAGCTGTTTCAAGCGCGGTTGGTTCGAGATGCAGGATGAAGGATCGCAACTCGTGGCGTTGCTTGCGCCCGTGAAGCCCGGCGACAAGGTCATCGATTTCTGCGCGGGCGCCGGAGGTAAAACACTGGCGCTTGCCGCGATGATGAAAAACAAGGGACGCATTCTCGCGTGGGATACTTCGCAAAAGCGACTCGATCAGATGAAGCCGCGTCTTGCCCGCGCGAAAGTGGACAACGTACAGCGCACCACGCTTACGTCCGAAACCGATCCGTTTCTCAAGCGCCACAAAGATTCCGCCAACTGCGTGATCATCGACGCTCCGTGCAGCGGCAGCGGCACGTGGAGGCGCAATCCCGATCTCAAGTGGCGCTTTCGCGCGAGCGATCTGGATGAAATACGCGCCATACAAAACCGCATACTTGAAAGCGCATCGCGACTGGTGAAACGCGAAGGGTATTTGCTTTACGTCACCTGTTCTCTTCTGCAAAGCGAGAATGACAAAGCGATTGAGACGTTTTTGACACACCAAAAAAATTTCAAGGTTGCCGACCCGGAAAAAATATGGTCTAACTTTTCTCCACCAACAATGAGACAGGAAAGCAACCTTCGCCTGACCCCGCACCAAGACGGAACGGACGGATTTTTTGCTACCCTGCTGCAACGCTGCGAATAAGAACGTAAAGGGACGGTTTCTATTTTAGCGGCGCGAGTTGTCCAAGCTGTTTCGATGTTTTCAGTCTGGGCTGTTCGCAATTAACTAAAGGGTAACATCGGATGTACAGTAAGAAGACAGGCTTCGCCAAGTCGTTCACCACCTCCCTCAAGCGCTTTTTCCGCAAGCGCAACATCATCATCATCTCCGATCATAAAGTAGATCATGTTCCCTTGAGCGGCATCATGCAGATTCTGCTTCTCGTCGGCACAATCGGACTTTTCTCGGGCGTCTCTTATATTACGGGCAGCTACATGACAGCGCGCTCGTCCATCCGCGACAAGGAACGCAAGCTCGCCAGCTCCACGATCGAGAAAGCCCATATCGGCGAAGAGATGGATGTGCTGAAGCGCGATTTGCGACGCCTGAGTGAAAACGGCAAAGATTTAAGCGCATACAGCAAACTCATTATCGACGAGCATACGGGTGTGGATGTGCACAGTCTGGGTTCGGCCACTCCCGCTCCGCAAGTGCTGGGGCAGGATACGGACGGCTTGGCCAACCACATCACGTACCTCGAAGGCCGCATCCGCGACATTCAGGATGAAAACGATCATCTGGTCATGGCAATACGCGAGCGTACGGATAAAAAGATCGATAGCTTCGAAGACATCATTTCTTCGACGGGACTTGATTCCGAAAAGCTTGAGCGCATGGCCAATACCGACGCGGCGAAACCCGGCAGCAGCGACAGCGATCTGAGCGACTCATCCTCATCACGCGCCGTTCCGGCATTCCCCACGACCGAGAACGCATCGAAGAAGGATTCGCATGTTCATGGCGAGAACGAAGGCGGCCCTTTCATTCCTTATGACATCGCATCGTTCAACGACACGGATCGGGATCTCATCGCCAATGTCGACCGGATGGTGCTCCTGCATGACATCGTGGAGCAGCTTCCGCTCAGCCAGCCGATCAACGGCGCCCAGACCACCGGCCCCTTCGGCAAGCGCGTCGACCCGCTCAACGGCCGCTGGGCCATCCATCCGGGCATCGACCTCGCCGGTCCGCTGGGCTCCAAGATCTATTCTACCAGCCCCGGCAAGGTAATCGCCGCCAGTCACCGTCCTGCCTATGGCAATATGGTGGATATCGACCACGGCTTCGGTATCGTCACCCGCTACGCCCATATGAGCAAAATCCTCGTCAAAGAGGGAGATATGGTGCGGAAAGGCCAGCAGATTGGCGTCGAGGGCAGCACCGGGCGCAGCACCGGCCCTCATCTTCACTATGAAGTGCGCATCAACGATCGACCCGTCAATCCCGTAAAATTCCTACATGCAGGTGATTATGTTTCTGAAGCCCAGTAAGACCGAAACCACAGTCCTCAACAGCGCTGCCAAAAAGCCTGTTCCCTCTGTCATATCGAGTGAGCTCCATATTCTGGGCAACCTGATAAGCGAGGGGCATATCGATATCGATGGTTCTGTCGAAGGTAACGTTAAGGCTGAACAGGCAACCATCCGTCCCAATGGTAAAATAACGGGCGATGTTGTTGCTGAGAGCGTGCATGTATACGGTGAAGTACGGGGCCTCATCCGTGCAACGGCCGTGCATCTGTATTCCTCCTGCCGCGTGGAGGGTGTCATCATGCACCAGTCACTGACGGTGGAAGACGGAGCATTTATCGATGCAAAGTTCAAACGCCTGCAGGACAAGTCGCTTCATGCGCAGGACAAGCCGGATTCCCTCCTGGACGAAGATGACGATGAAGGGGTTATTGAATCCAAGCCGCTGGGCAGTCTCAGACTCATCGGTTAAACATGAGCAATAATATGCCTACTATTTCCTCCGCTCTGGAGGGAAATAAAGGCATAGGTCCCGGATTCGACTTTCTCCGTTTGATGTTGGCGTTGCTGATACTTTTCTGGCACTGTTTTGCCCTCAGTTACGGTGTGGACTGGTCTATACGAGTATTGCACGGTCCTTTTCGGCTATTCATTTTTACCCTCGTACCATCATTCTTTGCTCTCAGCGGTTTCCTGGTCGCCGGAAGTTTAATGCGGATCGACAAGCTTCATGTCTTTCTCTTATTCAGGGTTCTACGAATCCTGCCCGCCTTAGTTGTGGAGACACTTCTTTCTGCTTTTGTGCTAGGCGCCTGGGCTACAATCTACCCATTAAGAGACTATTTTAAATCGCCTCAATTTATGGCCTATATGCTGAACATCCTGGGCTTCGTACAGTTTCAGCTTCCCGGAGTCTTTGAACATAATCCCTGGCCCAATTATGTAAATTTTTCTCTATGGACCTTGCCCGCCGAATTGAGTTGTTACATTCTGCTGTCCGTATTGATGCTGGCCGGCATTGCCAAGGAAAGGGTTTTGCTGTTGGCAATATTCCTGCTTCTCACCCTCGGCTGTGCAGGCGCCGACATATTTGGATTTATCACATACACTTCCTCCGACGTTCTCTCGCGCCCCGTGCTTGTCTCCTGTTTCGCTGCCGGCAATCTTTTTTATCTGTGGGGTGACCGGATACGTTTAAACCCTTTTCTGATGGTGCTCAGCATTGCCTGTTACAGCCTTACCACGTATTACCTGTACCCGTTCATGTCACTATTGGGTTCACTATCTATTGCCTATATCACCATCTACGTAGGCCTACATCGCATCCCGAAAATTTCCTTCCTCGGACGCGGAGACTATTCCTACGGCATCTATTTGTACTCTTATCCCATACAGCAGACCGTAGTCTGGTTATTTCCTAATCTCAGAGAATTCTATTTTGTCTTTTTTATTGCAGCACCTTTTACCATCCTGTTTGCAATGTTTTCCTGGCACTGCATTGAGAAACCCGTTTTGTCATTGAGAAAAATATTCATGCCAAAATCACGGGTTTATTCTACAGAAAAGCACTCACCTTAAACCGCTTACTTATAGCGTTCCGGATCGGCGGGATAGACCCCCAGCACCGATACCTTCTTGCAGAAGAACCCCAGCTCTTCGAGCGCGAGCTGCGGCATCCGATCGCTCGGGTGACCTTCAAAGGTGAGAAAAAACTGGGCGGAAGTCTGTTTGCGCCCGCCGGGAATATAGCTCTCGAGCTTGATGATATTGACGCCGTTGGTCGCAAAGCCACCGAGCGATTTATACAGTGCCGCCGGGATATTGCGCACGGTGAAGAGCAGCGTCGTCAGCACCTTCTCCTTCAGCGGGTCCGGGTCGACCGGCTCGCGTGCAATCGCCACGAACACGGTGAGATTATCTTTCGAGTCTTCGATATGTGCCTTGAGATTCACCAGCCCGTAAAGCTCTCCGGCAAGCGCCGAAGCCACGGCTGCTTTGCTCGGGTCGTTCCACTGGGCGATATCCGCCGCCGCTGCCGCCGTATTGGAATAAGTGTGAGTGGTCACTTTGAGTTCACGCAAGCTGCCCCGGCACTGCATGAGCGCCTGCGGGTGCGAATAGACATCCTTTATAGTCTCAAGCGTCGCCCCCTTGGGCGCCATCAGGTGATGCTCTATATGCTGGAAATGCTCCCCCACGATATGCAGGTTGATTTTGGGCAGCAACTGGTGGATTTCCGCCACCCTTCCGGCCTGCGAATTCTCAATCGGAATGAGCCCCAAGGCCGCCTGCTTGTCCACCACAGCCTGGAACACATCTTCAAACGAAGGGCAGGCAAGCGTATGCATATAGGGATATTTCTGGCGGCAGGCCAGATCGGCGTTCGCCCCTTCCACCCCCATGAAAGCGATAGTATTCTCCGGATCGAGCTTGGGGGCTTTTTTATTTTGTACGGACATAACCGGCATTCCTCATTGGCAATTCGCCTTATTTCGTAGCCCAGTATAGTGCAGATAGCAATATTCCCCTTGTTTTTCGGCGTTTTCAACCCTATGTCAGCTACATAACATTATGCAAAACTGGAACACAGATAGCTGGCGCACGTTTCCCATCCGCCAACAGCCGGGCTACGCGGATACGGGACGGCTGCAGGAAGTGGAAGGTGCGTTGCGCACCCTGCCCGCGCTCGCCTCCGCCAATGAAGCGCGGCAGCTGAAGCGACAGCTGGCGCTTGCCACTGAGGGCAAGGCGTTCCTGCTGCAAGGCGGCGACTGCGCCGAAAGCTTTGCGGAATTTACCGAAAACAACCTGCGCGACTTTTTTAAAGTGATACTGCAGATGACGGTGGCGCTTATGTATGGCGCCGGTGTGCCCGTGGTAAAAGTCGGGCGCATCGCCGGGCAGTTTTCCAAACCGCGCTCGGATGATTTTGAGAAGCAGGGCGACAAGAAGCTTCCCAGCTATCGCGGCGACATGGTCAACGGCATGGAGTTCGAGGAGGGCGCGCGCGTGCCCGACCCGGATCGATTACTCAAAGTCTATTACCAGTCGAGCGCGACGCTCAATTTCCTGCGCTCCCTTGCCAAGGGCGGTTTCGCAAGCCTGCGGCAGATCAGTCGCTGGAACATGGATTTCGCCCAAGGCTCGTCGCAAGGCAAACGCTTCCAGATGCTGGTGGACCGCATCAACGAATGTTTGAGCTTCATGGAAGCGTGCGGATTGCCGCTGGATGACATGGAGCAATTGAGCGAGGCGAGTTTCTTCACTTCGCATGAGGCATTGCTGCTGGGCTATGAATCGGCGCTTACGCGCGTGGACGAAAGCGATGGCAAACCGTATGTGGCATCGGCCCACATGCTCTGGATTGGCGATCGCACCCGCTCGCCGGACGAGGCGCACGTGGAATTCCTGCGCGGCGTGGCCAACCCCATCGGCCTCAAGGTCGGCCCGTCGATGACCAGGGATGCGCTGCTCAAGCTCTGCGACGTACTGAATCCTGAGAACGAACCGGGACGCCTCACGCTCATCTCGCGCATGGGCACGGAGAAGCTCGAAGACATATTGCCGCCGCTGGTGCGCAGCATCAAGGAAACGGGCAAGTCGGTGGTGTGGTCCTGCGACCCGATGCACGGAAACACCATCAAGTCGCCGTCGGGCATCAAGACGCGACGCTTCACCGACATTCTTGCCGAAGTCCGCACCTTCTTCGCCATCCATAAGGCGGAAGGCACGCACGGCAGCGGTGTGCATTTCGAGATGACAGGCCAGGACGTAACCGAATGCTTGGGCGGTGCGCAGGCCATCTCCGAGATGCATCTGGCCGATCGTTACCACACGCATTGCGATCCGCGCCTTAATGCCTCGCAGAGCCTTGAGCTTGCGTTTCTCATCGCCGAAGAGCTCAAGAAGAAAAAGTAATTTTATCCTGAAGGGGAACGCTTCCCCTTCTTCGCTGCCGCCCATTACTAAATTCAATGGACATCCCCGCGAGGTGATTCGCGCTGTTTTAACAACGCTCACCCTTCGGGCAGCTTCGCTGCCCCATTTTGTCTAAGGACAAAATGGTCGTCGTAAAGAACTCCTCCACGTATCACTGCATATTATATTTCACAAAATCATCCTGTGCATTTTTGTCACACCCGATGCACAAGTGATGCACAAGTTCGCGCGACGAAATCATATTAATAAAAAATTTACTCTTTGCTGTCTTAAGTACCCGTGTTGTTTAACCTATAAGGAGGCCTCGGCCATGTTGAAGAAAGCAAAAAAGAAAACCGCTGCGAAGAAATCTCCCGCCAAGAAGATGGCGAAGAAACACTCTGTAAAGAAGATCTCGGTAAAGAAAGCCGCTAAGAAGCCGGCGAAAAAACTGATTGCTAAGAAGAGCTCCAAACCCACGATGAAGCTGGTTGCCAAGGCCGCCGCTTCGCGTCGTATGGCAGCATTCCGCGCAAAGATCTAACGCATTAAGATATAACTACAACAACTCCATTCAGTAGACTATAAGGGCTCTTCGGAGCCCTTTTTTTTGCCTGACATCTGAAGATATATGCCTGCCAACCCACTCAAACTCATCTTCATGGGCACGCCGGAATTTGCGTTGCCGACACTTAAGGCGCTCGCAGAGTCGGAGCACATGGTTGTGGCCGTTTATACACAGCCGCCGCGTCCGGCAGGTCGCGGACAGAAAGAACGGCTCTCGCCGGTGCATGAATATGCGCTCTCCCGGAATCTGCCGGTGCATACCCCTTCAACGCTTAAGCCTGAGGATATCCAGCAGCGCTTCCGCGAACATGATGCGGATGCTGCGATTGTTGCCGCTTACGGGCTTCTGCTTCCGCAAGCTATTCTGGAAGGAACGCGCATGGGGTGCATCAACGTGCACCCTTCCCTGCTGCCGCGCTGGCGGGGTGCCGCTCCCATCCAGCGGACGGTAATGGCCGGCGATAGCGAAACCGGGGTGGTCATCATGCAGATGAATGCGGGGCTCGATACCGGCGACATGCTGCTGGTGCGCCGCTTCACCGTTGATGCCGATATGAACGCAGGGAAACTGCACGATACGCTCGCAGCTCACGCGGGCCCGATGGTGCTTGAAACACTGGACGGCCTTATCCATGGGACCATCAGCCCCGTAAAGCAGCCCGAAACGGGCGTCACCTATGCAAAGAAAATCACCAAGGAAGAATGCCGCATCGACTGGAAAGAACCTGCACCTGCCATCCGCAATAAAATACGCGGCCTAAGCCCCCATCCCGGCGCTTTCTTTGTATTCAAGGGCGAAGCCGTAAAAATCCTCGACGCTGCAATAGCTCCTTCTTTTGACAGCACGCCCGGCACCGTCACAGACGCTATGCTCACCATTGCCTGTGGCGAAGATGCCTTGCGTCCCCTCATCCTGCAACGCCCCGGCAAAAAGCCGATGGCGACGGATGAAGTGCTGCGAGGCTATGTCATCCCCAGCGGTAGCGAGTTGGAATAACGCCATGCCGCGCATCAAAATCACGATCGAGTATGATGGAACCGGGCTTGCCGGATGGCAACGGCAGGATGATCGCGAAAGCGTGCAGAACCTGCTCAGAACGGCCGCAGAGAAACTGACAGGCGTCGCATGCGATGTCGTAGGTGCGGGACGCACCGATGCAGGGGTTCATGCGGTAGCGCAGGTAGCCCATTTCGATATGGAAAAAGAAATGAGCCCCTACAACATAATGCACGGCCTGAATTATCATCTTGAGCCGCTCACCAATAATGTAATCGTCATTAAGGCCGAGCAGGCAGCCGACGATTTTCATGCGCGTTTCTCTGCCACCGGCCGCGCCTACTACTACCGCATTATCAACCGGCAGGCACGCCTGTCGCTGGAATTGAACCGTGCATGGCACATTCATGAGAAACTGGATAGCCAGGCCATGCAGAAGGCAACGCAGCTGCTCATAGGGCATCGCGACTTCACCACGTTTAGAAGCAGCAAGTGCCAGTCGAAGTCTCCCATGAAAACGCTGGACAGGCTGGATGTCACGCGCGAGGGCGAGGAAATCCGGGTCGTGGTGGAGGCGCGTTCGTTCCTTCATCATCAGGTGCGTAACATGGTAGGCGCCTTGAGGCTTATAGGTAACGGCAAATGGAAGAATGACGATCTTATAGAAGCACTGGAGGCAAAGGACCGCAGTAAAGGCGGAGAAACGGCTCCGCCCCAGGGGTTATATCTGGCCTGGGTGCAATATCCTGGCTAATTTCATGCTATTGCACTGCATTTTATTAATAATTTATTAATTAATATTGCCCATAATGGTATTACATTCTCGCGAAAAGCGTGTGCTCATGTTATACTTATTTACTGTTTGAGCAGTTTCGCGTTTCCGAATCCATAAATGGTAACGGGCATGAAAACACTGATACGCTTATGGCACGATGAATCCGGAGCAACCGCCATAGAATATATGCTTCTCCTTGCCCTTATCGCCGTTGGGATCATCGGCTCACTGCAGAGCATTGCTCAAAACTTTATTATTGGCCCTGCGGCAACCGTCAGCGGTGCGATCTCGTCGCGCTAGTCTTTTTCGGGTTATTGATTCCCACAAAGACACAATATTGATTCACGCTATTCATCATTCGATCCATGTATCGCACCTTTGCAACACTGATTGATGAATCCATCAATTCGAATCAAAATTGCGTTAAATTTTAGCTACTTCCGTGTCGAATATTTTGAATTCCTATTGTATTTATATGCGGCTTATGATATTTTTTCGGTAGCTGGATTATCCAGCGTCGTACACGGAGATCTATATAATTATAATGTTATGTTTTCTCCGTTCAGGTTCACAGGGAATCAAAAAAACTTTAATGAAAGGCACAAATCATGCGTAAACTTAACACACTGATGAAAGACGAATCCGGCGCCACCGCCATTGAATACGGCCTCATTGCCGCACTCATTGCCGTCGCCATCATTGCCGCCATCAGCGGTCTGGGCAAAAACCTCGCAAGCACCTTCTCCACCGTCAGCAGCTCTGTCGGGACCGCACGTTAATTTTTCTACAGACATTGAATCAAGAACAAAGAATTGGCGGGCAACAGTTAATCTGCCCGCCTTTTCTTTAAATACCACAGGGATTCAAAAAACTTTAATGAAAGGGCACAAATCATGCGTAAACTTAATATTCTGATGAAAGATGAATCCGGTGCCACCGCCATTGAATACGGCCTCATCGCCGCACTCATTGCCGTTGCCATCATTGCCGCCATCAGCGGTCTGGGTACCAATCTCTCAAGCACCTTCTCCACCGTAAGCAGCTCTGTCGGGACCGCACGTTAATTTTTCCACGGCTGTTGAATCAAGAAAGGCGGGCAACACTTATTTGCCCGCCTTTTCTTTATAGGAAGTCATTTCAAGCTAGAGGGAGGGTTCAGGCCGTAGCCGCCAAGGGCGAGGCGGATGCATCATCAGCATCCTCTTCATAGAGGCTTAAGGGGCCGGAGGGCACAACCGTCGCAATCGAGTGCTTATAGACCAGTTGCACCTGAGGACCGCGGCGCAGCACCACGCAGAAATTATCAAATCCGGTGATATTGCCCTGCAACTTCACGCCACTTGATAAAAATACAGTTACAGGCATCTTTTTTTTACGCAGGGTATTGAGAAACACATCCTGCACGTTCTGCGCTTTTTCCGTCGCCATCGGCACCTCTTTTCAAGACTCGGGGCTTTAAAGTCTGGGGTAATGACCCAGACCTCGCGAGGCTACAATAAAAATACTATGACGGGAAGAGAAAAGGTTGTTACCACTATCTATCTATATTACATAGATATTTATGTGTAGTTTGATGTCCTCTGCGTCTCCATTGCCCTCTGTACTCTACCTGCATCCTGGACAAAGGCCTTATGCAATTCTTCATCATGCTGGTTGTTCATGATTTTGCTTTTCAGCATTTCAAAGCGCATATGCATGGGCGCAATTCCCAAGGCGGTGCTCGCCATCTCGATGTCGTGGGCCTTGCCTTCTCCCGTGAGCACTTTCGCAAGGGCATCCTGTGCCAGGTGCGTTTCATGCTTAACGGTATGTAAAATATCCGCCTGCTCCTTCAGCAGGTCCTTATTCCTGTCTGCGTATTTATCAAAATTCTTTGTCATTTTATGAAGCCCGATAGTATCGGCAACGGCAGCGTAAAGCTCTTCGCCAGTAAGCTCTTTCCCACTGTCGCTCTTAAACGCCACGCCTTTGAGGTTGGTCTGCGCCTCATGTACCAAGGATGCGTGCTGTGCGCTCGTCTTGTCACTGAGCGCCGCCCATTCCACAACCTTGCCGTGATAGCTGTCCAGAGGCTTCGTCGGAGTATTGCCCATATGATTACGCACGCGCATATCGAGATGAGCCAGGGTCTTCTGGAAATGCGCGTCCGATTGTTTCATGTGTTCATCAAGAGGCTGCGCCATGAAAGCATTGGCAGCTGCAAGCAAGCGTTTACCACCTTCTTCGTGGCTCTCAAGCATGCCTGTGTGTATGTGTTGTGCCTGCTGTGCAATCGTCTGAATGCGCGCTTCGATGGCGTCCACATCCGCCGCAGTGGCGTTGGGCCCTACTGCCTCAAGCATTGTCTCTTTCTTCGCCTTCAGGAAATCCGTTACTTTCTCCCCCGTCAGCGCATCCTGATTCCTGTAGCCCTCGTATAGCAACGCCGCCAAAGCGACCGTCGCCAACAGATCTGCCTTGCCCGTGGCAACCTGATCGGTCGCCTGAGTGTCAAGGTTCGCATTTTCCTCAAGCATAGTGCCGAATGCCTGTCTGTGGCGGCTGAGGCTGTGCATGAACATATTGTCATTGTCGTAAGCGGTAATCTTCCGCATTTCGATCTTGTCTTCCTCTTCCATCTGGAGCTTTAAAGCGGCATTCTGCTGCCGTTCTTTTTCTTTTGCTGCCTCTTCATTGGCCCTCTCAGCCTCTGGACCGTCCTCTATAAGCGCCAGTTTTGAGCTGATGGACGCTTCCCGCTTGCCAAGGCCGGAGACGCTCTCACCATGCGTCTTAAGCGCCGATAATATGCTTTCCGCATTTTGCTCCAGGGACTGAAGTTCCGCCATCTGCCATGCGAATGCGGCAGAAGGATGGGCGGCATTCTCGTTCTGAATCTTGCCGATAGCTTCCCTTACGGTGCCCAGCAAGGCATCGGTCTGCTGCTGAAGCATCTCTTTATTGAGATCCCTTACTTCGTGCTTTTCCTCGTTCTGCTTTTTGAGGCGATCCACATACGAAGTAGGATTGGCGGATCCATTCTGCGGGTCCGCATCCTCTGCCACGAGTGCGTTAAGCTGGTTTCCGTCGCGAACGGTCTGAGGGTCCATAATCACTTATCCATTACATCTTTCAGCAATTCTATCAAAGGATTATGACGGATTGATGACAATGATATGACGATTCAGGGATAAAATCAGGCCGCAAACGCAAATGGAAGAATAAATATTGGCAATTATATACCTGATTAACCTATAGCCAAATTGTCATAAATGTTTAACTATATTTAAATGCTCAATGGCGTATATATTGTAAGATATTATAAATTAGGAGTAAATATGCCAGAAAACTTAAATCTCATTTCACTGGATGAGTTGAAAAGTGCCGTAGACATGCCAGGAATTAAATTTGAGGTTTTGATGAGAGGAAAAGATATTGCGCCTACTCTTCAACTAAAACCACCGGCTCTTGGTGCAGGAGAACCATCCCCGGCGATTTCGGTTAGCCGAGTACAGGAGTTTATCGATAGTGGTGCCATCAAACTCCGTGAAGGCACTGGAAGTATAGCTAGGGATGCTAATAAGCTTGTGGAGAAATATGGCTTACGCCGTGCTTCCAACACCTAAGAATTAAATCCCCAATCGATACGCAGAGAATTATTTCTCTGGTAGCAGCCTTGCTGTTCCTTAGGCAGGAAGTTATCGCTCGATAAAACAGGTCTGCCAGTTTGCTGCTCGATACTTTTGCGGGCCTGTCCTGCAACTTCGCCGCCTGCTTTGGCTGATTCACGATTCTTGCGGAAACCCTGCGCGTCATTCTGGATAGCAAATTCCTTAGTGGTTTCCTCTCCAAGCATAGTAAGCACTAATTCTAGGCCAGTCATGTGGTCTCGAAGGTTATGGCGTTTTTTATCCAGCCCTTTGTATTCGTAATGCTCCGCTGTCTTTTTATTGAAAGTTCCAAGACTAATTTCATCTGTCAGTAAAGCGTACTCAAGGCCTTCCTTAATTCCGCGCTGTTGCCACTCTGCGGTTAATAAGTTAGTAAAGTATATAATTGCCTAAATATTATAGGTTCTTTGGCAACTTAACGCCAAATGCTGCTTCCAGACGCGGCACTTCGCCGTAATAAGCCACGCGTCGTATAAAGCGCGGCATAATGCCTGACCATTTGAATTCACCTAGTATTTTACCTTTTTCATCTTCGCCGGTAGGGGTGAAATTGAACAGGTCGTGCATAGTGACCATGTCGCCTTCCATACCGACCACTTCAGAAACATATGTCACACGGCGATGGCCGTCGCGCATGCGGCTTATCTGCACGATGACATGCAGCGCCGAGGCGATCTGGTAACGCAGCGACTTCATGGGGATTTGCAGATCCGCCATGCTGATCATGTTCTCCAGACGCGAGAGCGCATCGCGCGGATGGTTGGCATGGACCGTGGTGAGCGATCCTTCATGGCCCGTGTTCATGGCCTGCATCATGTCGAAAGCTTCCGGTCCGCGCACCTCACCCACAAGGATGCGGTCAGGTCGCATACGCAGCGCGTTCTTGACCAAGTCGCGCATGGATACTTCTTCCTCGCGGCGCATGCCCATATGGTAAGGCCGTGTCTCCAACCGGATGACGTGCGGCTGCTGGAGCTGAAGCTCGGCCGCGTCCTCGATAGTCACCACGCGCTCCGTGGGATCGATGTACTGGGAAATGGCGTTCAGCAGCGTCGTTTTACCCGAGCCGGTACCGCCGGATACCACGACGTTCAAGCGGCAGCGTCCCACCACCTTGAGAAATTCGGAGAGGCCGGGGCTGGTATTACCCCCGTCCTTCATTACGTCGAGCGTAATCTTTTTCTTGGAGAATTTACGGATCGAGATGGTCGTGCCATCGACTGCCAAAGGCGGCGCGATGATATTGACGCGGCTGCCGTCGAGCAAGCGAGCATCCACAAGGGGGCGTTTGAGATCGATTTTACGACCCACGGCTTTGACGATTTTTTCCGCCACCGCCAGCACCTGCGAGTCATCCGAGAATTTTATGCCCGTTTCTTCCAGAAGGCCCTTACGCTCCACGAAGATATGATCGGGACCGTTGATAAGAATATCGTTGATGGTGTCGTCTTCCAGCAGAGGCATGATGGGGCCAAGATCCGTCAGCTTCGATATCAACTCCTTGGTAAGCACTTCCACCGCAGGCGCATTATCATGAGCGGCTTCCGCCGAGAGGCGCCCCAGCTTATATTCCATCAGCTCGCAGCGTTTCTCAATCTGCTGCGTCATGCGCTCAAGGCCTTCCACCACCCGCAGCATCATCTGCGACTGATCGGCCGTGGATGCAGCCATTTGCGGGCTGTGTGGAACATGCGCGGAAGCCGTCGTGCTCATGGCAACGGTGCCGTCTTTAAACGGCGTATGCTTTGAAATGTTCTTGATGATTTTCTGTATCTCGGGCGGGCTTTCATACACCAGCTCTTCGACCTGCGCTTCGGACAGCACCTGCACGCTCACTGCGGACCTTGCCGTTGCCGTGCCGTGATGAGGCTCGGCCTGGATGAGGCTTATTTCGCCGAATATCTCGCCAGCACCGACTATATAGCTTTGACCGTTATGCGTCAGCTCCACTTCGCCGGAGAGAACTACAAACGCCGTAGTGCACGGGTCGCCTTCTTTGTAGATAACGTCGCCTGCGGCAAAAGAACGTACGGTCATGTCAGCCCTTGGTACGATAAGTTGCGGTCAATGTACCATGAGGAGATTAAAAATTGGTTACCGGGTAAATAATTGTTTATATGGCTTTTTTGTCACAATTAAAAGACCGCCAATAAGGCGGGCTAGGCCTTTCCAACCTTCTCGCGACGGCGCACCGAAGACGAAGGAAGGTGCATCAGTTCGCGGTACTTCGCGACGGTCCTGCGCGCAACGTCGATGCCGCGGGTTTTAAGCTGGTCGGCAATCGTGTCATCGGAAAGAATCGCGGAGGGGGATTCCTGATCGATCAGCTCCTTGATCAGATACTGCACCGTCTTGTTGGAATAGCCTTCCCCACCCTCGGCGTTAGTGATCGAGGCATTAAAGAAATATTTGAGCTCATACGTGCCGCGCGGGGTCGCTATATACTTGGCCGTCGTCACCCGGCTGACGGTGCTCTCGTGCAGATCGACGGCAGCAGCCACCTCGCGCAACGTGAGCGGGCGAAGATAGCGGATGCCCTGACGGAAGAACGCATCCTGCTGCACCACGATCTCGGTCGATACCTTGATGATGGTCTGCGCGCGCTGATCCAGCGCCTTGATGAGCCAGTTGGCCGAAGCCAGCTGGTCGGACAGATATTTCTTTTCCTGCTTGTCGCGCGTCTTCGACGATATCTGCGAAAGATAGCGGCGGTTGACCAGCACGCGCGGCAGCACGCTGCTGTTGAGTTCCACCTGCCAGCCGCCGCCTTTCGTGCGCCGCAGGAACACATCCGGCACGATGGCCTGCACCGCCTCGTGCTGAAAGCCGCTGCCCGGACGCGGATTGAGCGCACGGATCTCGGCGCACATGTCTTTTATGTCCTCCGCATCGACGTCGCAGAGTTTGCGCAACGCCTCCATATCTCCTTTGGCGATCAGATCCAGGTGCTTCAGCAGAATTTCCATCGCCGGGTCGAGCCGATCGCGATCGCGTAACTGGATGGCAAGGCATTCCGACAGGCTGCGCGCGCACACGCCGGGCGGATCGAAGGTATGCAGAACCGCAAACGTCGCATCTATCATTTCCGCATCGCAGTCCAACAACGCAGCGATGGCGCCCGTGTCTTCCTTGATATAGCCCGACTCGTCCACCAGATCGATGAGGTGCTGGCCGATGATGCGTTTTACAGGGTCCAGCACTTCGACATTGAGCTGATTGAGCAGCGCTTCCCTGAGCGTCACTTCGCTTGCAGCAAACGACTCGAAGCCTCCGCCCTCCTCATCCGTATCCCCCGAACGCGTGCGGATACGGGGTTCATAGGAACTGTCTGCGGAATGCCCTTCGTAGCTTCCCTCGTCGGATTCCGTTTCAGCCCATTCCTGCGTGTCTGCGGCTGCATCTGCCGCTTCGGGTATGCCCGCTTCTTCCTGCGCATCGCTGCCCGGCGCATCGCCTTCGGCGGCCGTTTCTTCGCCTGCCTGCCCCTCGCCTTCCTCCTGACGCTCGGCCAGACCATCCTGTTCTTCGGCGCTCAGCAGCGGGTTCTTTTCAAGCTCCTGATTGATATATTCCGCAAGCTCTATGGAAGACAGCTGCAGCAGCTTGATCGATTGCTGCAGCTGCTGTGTCATCACCAGCGACTGGCTTTGTCGCATTTCAAGTCTTGGAACAAGCGCGGACATAATTTATTCAATATGGCAGAAATATTGCATGCGCTATTTTAACGCATATTGCAGCCAATGCCACGCGGAAGTTTCGCGTGCCATGATGAATAGAGAATTCCGTGATTACAGGCTGAATTTCTCGCCGAGATAGACTTGGCGGACCTTGACGTCGTCCACGATCTCGCGCGGCGTTCCTTCCATCAGCACCGTGCCTTCATGCATGATATAGGCGCGATCGATGATTTCCAACGTCTCGCGCACGTTGTGATCGGTAATCAACACGCCGATGCCGCGATCCTTAAGATGCGAGACCAGCATGCGGATTTCGGACACCGCAATGGGATCGATACCCGCCAGCGGTTCGTCGAGAAGAATGAATGCAGGATCGGAGGCCAGCGCGCGCGCAATTTCCACACGCCTGCGTTCACCGCCCGAGAGCGCCATGGCAGGCGCCTGACGCAGATGCGTGATGGAAAACTCGCCCAGCAACTCATCGAGTATGACCTGGCACTTCTCATGCACCGGTTCATTGACCTCAAGCACCGCCATAATATTCTGTTCGACCGTCAGCCCCCGGAAGATCGAAGCCTCCTGCGGCAGGTAGCCGACACCAAGGCGCGCACGGCGGTACATGGGAAGTGAGGTGATCTCGTTGCCGTCGAGGAAAATCGCACCGTAATCGGGAGCAATGAGCCCGGTGATCATGTAAAAACAGGTGGTCTTGCCTGCGCCGTTGGGCCCGAGCAGCCCCACCGCTTCACCGCGATGAACCTCGAGGCTGACGTCGCGCACGACCGGTCGCTTCGCATAGCTCTTGCCAAGATTCTGCACCCTGAGACCCGAATCTTTTTCTACCAGCTTCGGTCCGGAGGTATTTTCTTTTTGGTCGCCCGTATTTTTCTTCATTGGTCTGGACTATACATGATGTACGGCATTTTGGAAAGAATAGATGATGTTTTTCAATCTCCTAATTTCCGTTTATTATTAAATCATACAACCATTAATTAACAGTTACAAATCCGTAATAAAAACCGGGCTCACCCGCAAAGCCTTCATCCTACTGCGAAAAAGACACCGCAGCTGCCGGCTTTTTATCCTTATCGGATTTCGGTTTACCTTTCTCTTTTGGCGTATCTTTGTCCTTATCCTTCGACTCGCTGTTAGGCACGAACACACCATGCACACGGCCGCCGTTGGGACCATTAACCTTGGTGCCATGATTGGTGAGGACACTGCGTCCCGTCTCGAGATTATATTCGAGCTCCGTCCCTCTCAGGATATTTTTGTCACGGGTAAGAATTACATTGTCGCCGGTCAGATGAAGCATTTTCTCATCGACCTGATAATTGCCTTTATCGCCCTTTGCGGATTCTTCCGGCGTGGCGGCGAACACATTGCCCTCCACCTCGATAAGTGTGATGGCACCCATCGCGCTTTGCGCATCGGCTGTAGATGCCGGGGCGGGCTTTGGAGCAGGCTGCGCTGGTTGTCCCGGCTGGCTACCGTTTTGCTTGTAATGCACAATCATCTTATCCGCGTTGAGCCTTATTTTACCCTGCACGGCGATGACGTTTCCCTTGAAAATGGCCTTGCTCTCATTCTGGAGAACTTCGAGATTGTCGGCGGATATCTCCACGGGCAGTTTGGTATCGTATTTCTGGGCGACGGCGGCCGTACCGGTTTTCGCCTGCGTTGTCTGCGCATAGACATCGGGTACCGTCATCAGAGACACCAGGCATGCCAAACCAAAAACCACTTTTGTATTGAATCTCATTTCTGTCCCGCTTTCTGCGTTTGCCCTGTATTATTGTCCCCATGCGACGGATACACGGTCACGAACACCGGCCCGTCGAACGTAATCACCTGGCTGTTGCCTTCTATGAACGCGCCACCATAGGCTTTGAGTTTCCCAAGCGGCCCCTGCCCGCTTATCACTTCATGGGTTACCGCCGTTTTTTTGCCCACGTCCACATGCATCAGCTCCGTGCGGAATTCATAGCCCGCATCGTCAAACATTTCAATAGAGCCCTTGAGATCGAGCCCGTTCTCTTTCATTTTGTAAAGGCCGCTGTTGGCGGACATGGAAAGCCATACGCCGCTTTTGAGCGTAATGTCGCTGGTGACGTGATCAAGCCCTACAGTATTGTCATCGAGCTGCGTCGCTGTTTTCGCATTGATATTATAGGGCTGGTTGTCTTTATCCAGCCCATGGAACTTGGCGCCTATCATCGTCGTGGGAGAACCGGGCCCCTTCTTTTCAATGCTGGTGAATGCGATGCGCACCCCTGAATCCCTTTTGAAATAAGGATAGAACAGGATTATCGCGGTGAGGAGGGCGGCGAGCCCCGCAAGCGCCAGCTTGGTGGAATAGACGAACCGCGTGTAACGCGCGACGGATCGGAGAATGGCCTCCATCTCCTGCGTTATGCCTGCAATGACGGGCTTCACTGCCAACTCACATCACTCCGGCGCGCAGGCAGTCATGCACATGCAGTATGCCCACAGGCTTGCCTTTCTCCGCGACGAACAGGCTGGTAATGGAGCGAGAATTGATGATGGCAAGTGCTTCGGCTGCAAGGGAATCCGGATCAATCGTCACAGGCCCGCTGGTCATCACCTGGGCAGCGGTCTCATTGAGCAGGCCCGGGTCCATATGGCGGCGCAGATCGCCATCCGTAATGACCCCCACGAGCAACCCGTTCTTATCCGTCACCGCAGCGCAGCCAAAAGATTTATTGGTCATGACGAGAAGCACCTTGGACATGACGTCGCGGCTGGAAACAATCGGCGTATCCTTGAGCGGGTGCATCAGATCACGCACGCGGATGAACGCCTTGCCGAGCTTGCCGCCGGGATGCAGCGTATGAAAATTCTCAGGCGTGAATCCCCGCCGCTCCAGCACCGCAACCGCAAGCGCATCGCCCAGCGCCAGCATCATCGTGGTGGAGGTGGTCGGCGCATTGATGGGGGATGCCTCCGGTATATCGGGCAGCACCAGCGCCACGTCGGCAGCCGTCACCAGCATCGAGCTCTCACGGCGCACCATCGCCATAAGGGGAATGGAAAAGCGCTTGGCATAGGCAATAATATCGTGAAGCTCCGCCGTCTCGCCGGAATTGGACAGCAGCAGCAACCCGTCGGCCTCCGTGATCATTCCCAGATCGCCGTGACTGGCTTCCCCCGGATGCACGAAATAGGCGGGCGTGCCGGTCGAAGCAAACGTGGCGGCAATCTTGCGGGCGACATGACCACTCTTGCCCATACCGCTGACGATGAGCCTGCCCTTGATGCGCAGGATGCGTTCGACCACTGAATCAAACAACGCGCCCAGGGTTTTCTCGACAGCCTTGAGCCCTTCAATCTCGCGCAGCAATACGCGCCTGCCGGATTCGCTGGCGAAACTCATACCTTTTAGCGGTTTCTTGTTACTCTCCTTCACCTGCAACCCACCCCTCACTGATGCGCGAAAATATCGACTTCAGGCCAGCCGGCCAGATCGAGCATGGCGCGTGCGGGGATGAAGTTAAAGCAGGCGCGCGCCAGTTCGGCTCTGCCTTCACGTTCCAGCATTTTGTCCAGTATGGTGCGCAATGCATGCAGATGGAGCACGTCACTTGCCGCATATTCTTTCTGCTCCGCGGTAAGCTCCGGCGCTCCCCAGTCGGAGGATTGCTGCTGCTTGGATATCTCCTTGCCCAGCAGATCGCGGCACAGATCCTTCAGCCCGTGGCGGTCGGTAAAGGTGCGTACCAGCTTGGACGCCGTGCGCGTGCAGTAGAGCGGCTGGACGAGCACGCCCAGATAGAGGCGGATGATCGAGACGTCGAAACGCGCGAAATGAAACAGCTTCATGGTCTGCGGATCAGACAGCAAACGCACAAGGTTGGGAGCGTTATACTGATCGCGCTCGAACTTCACCAGATGTGCGTTACCGTCGCCGGTGGAGAGCTGTACCAAACACAACCGATCGCGGCGATTGTTAAGCCCCATCGCCTCCGTATCGATCGCTATATCGCCTTTGAGCTGGACGTCAGCGGGCAAATCGCCCTTATGCAGATATATAGTAATGACCGTTCTCCTTTTTTACGTTGTTTCCCCTGATCCGATGACCCGATCCGGGGATTTTTTAACTCATTAACCGCCTGTGAATTAACTCAAATACTATAGGCTACCGGCAGATACTCCACTTTTCCATTCATAAAATTGTCACATTTCATCCTTTGATTCAATAGAATAGCTTATATATACTTTAGAGTGAACAATTAGCATTATAATACGCACGGAAATGGCCCAGACACCACCGCCCAACCCGCAAGACGATATCATCGACGACGACAAAAGTCGTTCCGTCAAAAAAATCGTCATGGCCCGGCTCAAACCCAACACCTGGCTTAACAGCATTAGCAAGATCTCGACTTTTATTGGAGCTCCGTTGCTTGCAGCCGGCGTGACTATGGCTGCTACTGCCATATTTGGTGCGGCCACGATTGCATTGGGATTTGCAGCTATATCTGCCGCCACTATCGGCGTACTTGCCGTCGGTGCACTCTTTGTCACGGCAGCGGTCGCAACGGACTATGCTGCCTCGCGCATCTATCAGGGCTGCAACTTCGACAACCTGGAAGCTAACGCCGACAGCACCGCCCGCCATCTTGTCAAAGAGATGAAGAAAAACAATATGTGCCTGGTCAATGAGAACGAGCAAGGACATTGCTCTGCGCATCCTCAGAAAGAGTGGACCAAAACCATTGACATACAACGACAGCAACAGCAGGAAGTCGTCGTTAACCAAAGGGCATAACGCTCTTTACTACGGCATCAGCACCAACGTACTTCCATCCACGCGGAACCCTTTCAGCCGACGCAGGAAACTCATGCCGAGCAGGGAGTCACGCATCCAGGCTTTGTTCACGTCCGCAGGCATTCTCGCAAAACTGATCGGGCCCACCTTGAGCGATGCGAGCGTCACCGGCGCACTGCTGCCCCCGCCGTTGGCCGACGTAAAATATCGCGTGTAGTCGAGCTTATCCGTTTCCAACCCCACCCGTCTTGCATCTTCCGGTGTCAGCACCACATCGGTCGCGCCGGTATCGACAAGGAACCGCACCGGCGTACCGTTTACCTCGCCTTCGACATAGAAATGCCCGCCTTCGGACGCACGTATGGACATCGTACCATCGCTGGTTACCTGCACCCGGTCGGGCATCAGCTCGGCCATGAACCGGTTATGCCCGAACTCATCGCGGAAGCTATAGGCAAATACCAGCAGCACGAGAATGGCCAGCCATATCCCGGCATCGCGCAGCAATTTTGGCATCGGCCTTTTGAATCTGCGCGAACCTCCGGCAAATCCCAGCATCAATAACGTCGTAAGATAAAGTACACGCATCCGTGCGTCCTCATCCTGTAAGACATACGGAAACGCATGGTGCAGCAGTGCAATGAGCGCAATCAGACCGATAGCTATAAACAGACGGCGCATGGTATTACATTAATCCGGTATATGAGCGAAAGCCGCTGCAGGCGAGCCTTTACGACAAATTCCCCATTATCACAAAAAATACAAGGGTTTTATCCGAAGGCCTAGCCGTAATAGCCCTTCATAACCGTAAGGAGCATCACGGGAAGGCCCACGCAGGCCAGAGCCAATACTCCTATTGGGGGCGACACCGGCAGGAGCTTGTCCGGCGGCTTTGCAAATACCAGCAGCAGGGGCAGCAGAGGATATAAATAACGCCCCTGAAAGCCCTGGATAATGGGAGCTTCAAGTCC
>Ga0207130_1123_pt1 | contig 24789 bp, 23 predicted proteins | sample Alteio_BWMinHeat_16_FD_153545 | JGI IMG/M metagenome (GOLD analysis project Ga0207130, IMG submission 153545) | Enriched cells from forest soil in Barre Woods Harvard Forest LTER site, Petersham, Massachusetts, United States -... | ecosystem: Environmental > Terrestrial > Soil > Temperate forest >... | reverse complement strand
GAAAAATACCGCGAAGCATTCGCGGAAATATTGCACAGGGGTTGAGCGTTTCCTTCGTGTTCCTTCGTCAGCCTTTGTGCCCTTTGTGGTTAAGTTTCTCTGCGGCGAAATCAAAATTATGCAAGCCCTTCATATTGACGGAAACTCTCTTTCGCTTCGCGACCTGCGCGAAGCGGTTTATGAAAAGCGCCCCGTGCTGCTCGCGCCTGACGCTCGCGCCTTGGTTGAAAAGGCCCGCGCTGTCGTGGATGAGCTGGTGGCCAACAACCAACTGGCCTATGCCGTCACCACCGGTGTGGGCAAACTCAGCGATGTGCGCATCGCCCCCGAAGAAATCCGCACACTGCAGATCAACCTGATTCGCTCGCACTGTGTAGGTGTTGGCGAGCCGCTCTCTGAAGCAGAAACACGTGCGCTCATACTGCTGCGCGCCAACTCGCTGGCCAAAGGATACTCCGGCGTGCGTCCGATCGTGATTGATACTTTGTGCGAGTTGCTCAACCGAGGTGTGCATCCTGTTATTCCTTCGCAGGGTAGCGTAGGCGCCAGTGGTGACTTGGCGCCTCTCGCTCATCTGGCTCTGACTCTAATCGGCGAGGGAGAGGCAAATTTTGAAGGCAAGCGTTTGCCCGGCGCCGAGGCCTTGAAGAAAGCGCAGATTACTGCGCTGCGCCTCGAAGCCAAAGAGGCCATCTCGCTCATCAACGGTACACAGGCCATGCTGGCGGTTGGAACCCTGGCGCTTTCCGCTGCTTCCATTCTGGTGGATTCTGCCGATGTCATCGGTGCGCTCTCACTCGATGCGCTCCACGGAACCGATGCTGCTTTCGATGAACGCATCCACAAGGCGCGTCCGCATCCCGGGCAGATTCGCACGGCAGAAAATCTGCGCCGCATGCTGCAGGGCAGCCAGATCCGCGAGTCGCATCGCGCCTGCAGCCGCGTGCAAGACGCTTATTCCCTGCGCTGCATGCCGCAGGTCCACGGTGCGGTGCGCGACGCGCTGGCCCACTGCCGCGAGGTCTTTGAGATCGAGATGAACTCGGCGGTGGATAATCCCCTGGTTTTCACTGACAACGGCGCCGTCATCTCCGGCGGTAACTTCCATGGTGAACCGCTTGCTTTCGCTCTCGATTTTCTCGCTATCGCGTTGACAGCGCTTGCAGGAATTTCCGAACGGCGGCTGGAGCGGCTGGTGAATCCTGCTCTCAACGAAGGCTTGCCGCCTTTTCTTGCAGCAGAAGCAGGATTGAACTCCGGATTCATGATGGCCCAGGTCACAGCCGCGGCTTTAGTCAGCGAAAACAAAGTATTCGCCCATCCGGCCTCGGTAGATTCGATTACGACTTCAGGAAACAAAGAAGATTATGTTTCTATGGGGATGACCGCAGCCATCAAGCTGAAAAAAATCGTTCAGAACACGACCAACGTGCTGGCCATTGAAGCCATGGCCGCCGCGCAAGCGCTGGATTTTCTGGCTCCGCTGAAAACCAGCCCGCGCGGCCAGAAGGCGCATAGCGCCATCCGAAAGGTGTCGCCTTCGGTGGAGAAGGACCGCGTGCTGGCAGAAGATTTTGTGCGGGTAGCGGAGGTGGTGGCAGCAGGCAAATTGGTGGAAGCTCTGAGCTAATTCTTAACCGCGGAGACGCTGAGAAAGAAATTTCACCACAGAGACACAGAGGCACAGAGATTTAATTTCAATGCTTTTTAAAAAGTATGAACTGACCATTGATTACTGGAACTTCCATCTGGTCGAACGATAGATTCCACGAAGAATCGGCAAACGCGCGCACTGCACATAAAAGTTCCTAGCTTGCTTTTCTCTGTGTCTCTGTGCCTCTGTGGTGAAATTTATCTGCCCAATCCCAGCTCCTTCGCAATCCCCTTCATCGCCTCAATACAAAAAGCGATGTGCTCTTCCAATTCCACGCCCAGCTCGGCAGCGCCTTTGGTGATGTCGTCACGGCTGACGCTGCGGGCGAACGCTTTGTCTTTCATTTTCTTACGCACCGATTTGGCCTCAACTTCTGCCAGGGACTTGCTGGGCTTCACCAACGCCGTTGCGGTAATGAATCCTGCCAGCTCGTCGCAGGCGAACAATGCCTTTTCCATGGGAGTAACACGCGGCACGTTGGAATACTCGGCGTGCGAGAGGATTGCGCGCCGCATCTCTTCCGGATATCCACGCTCCTCTAAGATCTTGCTGCCTACGAACGGATGTTCAGCCGGCGTCGGATACTTTTCATAATCGAAGTCGTGCAGCAGTCCGGTGATGCCGTAAGTTTCCTCATCTGCCGTGGGATCAGTTCCCTGTTTCCGGAACTTGCGGGCGCAGGCCCGCATGCAGGCTTCGACCGCGAGCATGTGTTTGCGTAAACTTTCTGACTGGGTGTGCTCGCAGAGTAACTCCCAGGCAGCAGTGCGATTGAGTTCTGTTTTTTGCCCTGTTTTCTCCATGTTTTCTCCCGTTTTCCCTGGATATTACGCACATGAATTCCGAAATTCTACTGTTTTTACCGCAGAAAAGGGTTGACATCTACGGTAGCTATACCGCAAAGTATGTTATGAAAGTAACACGGCCAGATTTGCAGTTGCGGCCGGTACGTCGTGCCTGCTCTGGCGTCGACGCACAATCCGAATGGCTACAAATCTCGCGCCTGTAGATTCGCGTGAAGTAATCCGCTGTGATCGCTGTCACTTAGTGCAATTTCAAACTCATAACCACCTTTGCAGAAGGTGCCACACCTCGTTGGACCCGGAGGAGCCGGCCCCTATCGAGGTAGTTCCGCCAATGCCCGCGCCTGCTCATGGGAACGGTAATGGACATCCACAATTACAGATTGCATCCGCGATTCGCACGCTGCGGCAGCGCAGTGGATTAAGCCAGCGCCAACTGGCGTTGCGTATGCAAGTGCCGCGCACCTATGTTTCCAAGATCGAAAATGAAAAGGCCATGCCTACACTCTCATCGCTCCAGCGTTTGGCCCGGGCGCTGGAGGTGCACATCCCTGACTTGCTGAACGGCGGCAAGCGTACGCAAGAGGATGAGATCCGTGAGCTGCTGGCCGACTCGTTCATTGCCGAGCTGGTCCCTTATGTCTCCAAGCTGAATGCCATGCAATGCTCCAGCATTCTTGCTCAGATCAGGGACATGACCACACGGCCAAGGAGAACTTCTTAGAGATTACACCCAGACAATCGAAGTCAACACTTTTCTTGCAATCCCTCCTGGCGCGATTTCTCTGAGTCGCGCCATTTTTTATTGGCCAGCATTGTGTGTCGTACTTATGCAAGCGAAGGAGGAGCTATCCTATGCTTGAGACCGCTGCTTCGTCGTTCGACTGGCTTGTCTTAGTAGATGGCGGACAGTCATGCAACGCAAGGAGTATGCACTGCAGTGCCTGGACTCCATTTGAAAATGCAAGGGCCAAAGATAACGTCCAGCCCCACGCCTCACGTCCTTGAGTAGCCTCTATCAGTGCGGTGCCAAGAAAAAATCCACACAGGAGTGTCCATATGACCGCAGACCATATCGTCGCGCGAAGAGACATTTTTTTGTGTTTATTCTTGCTGTAGTCAACGAGCTTCATAGATACCTCTTGGACTCGAACAAAATTCTACTACTTCTGCTAAGGCGCTCGCTTGTTTAGTCGACAAAAGCAGGGCTACCCAGCAGGCCCCGAGTGTGGTACTTTATACCATAAAGGTAACGTGAGTTTGACTGTCGCCATACCGCAAGGACTTGACCGCAAAGAAGCGGAAATCTATAGCAAGCTTGATCCCAAGCGTATTCCTCGCCATATAGCTCTCATCATGGATGGCAACGGGCGCTGGGCCAAAAAGCGCCATATGCCGCGTGTCGCCGGGCATCGTGCCGGTGTTGCTGCCGTGCGTTCCACGGTGGAAACCGCCGCTCGCATTGGCGTGCCGGCTTTGACGCTCTACGCTTTTTCTGCGGAAAACTGGAAGCGCAGGCCGCGCACGGAAACCGGATTTCTTATGGCGCTGTTGCGCCGCTATCTCAAGCAAGAGCTGCCTACGTTGCAGCAAAACAATATCCGGCTGGAATACATTGGCCGCAAGCACGAACTGCCCACCGAGGTGCAGGAGCGCATGGGATGGGCGCGCGACGCCACCGCCGAAAACACCGGCATGGTCCTGACTCTCGCCCTCAACTATGGCGCCCGCACGGAGTTGGTTGACGCCTTCAACGATATCGTCCACGCCGCTGCCGGCAATGGCGGCATCGGACATCTTAAAATCGATGAGGAGCTGATTAAGCAGCATCTTTATACGCGGAACCTGCCCGACCCCGACCTGGTGGTCCGTACCAGCGGCGAGATGCGGCTGAGTAATTTTCTGCTCTGGCAGTTGGCCTATGCCGAAATCTATGTGACTGAAACTCTGTGGCCCGATTTCCGCGGGCGTCACCTGCTCGAGGCCATCGCCGAATACCAGCAACGCGAGCGTCGCTATGGTGGCCTGCTGGAAACAGAGACCAACAATTAGCCATCCAACTCACCTGCTCGCGCCTCCTGTAACCCACTTAGGAATTTCGTAACCGCACGCTCTCTGATACCATCCAGCATGTCTTGACCTGAAATGCACCAGAGCAACACGGCATTCCATTCGGATCTAACTTTTTCTGTTGAGGGAATATTTTGAAACGTGTACTTACGGCATTGGTGCTGGTTCCGCTGGTCCTGCTGCTTTTGTTTCGGGCGCCGCATTGGTTGTTTGCGGCGGCTGTCGGAGTGGTTGCTCTACTGGCGGCAGATGAATTTTTGCTGCTGGCCAAGGGCTATGGCGTCAAGGCTTTCCGCAAAACTACGCTTGTTTTTATTGCGCTGTACTTTGCGGGCCTCGCGCTCATGGAGTTTCCTTGGAAGATTGGCTGGTACTCGGATACGGATGCGCTCATGTACTCGGTTGTGGTCCGGGTCTTCCCTTTGCTATTTCTGGTCATGGCCTTGGCCCAGGAAAATCTGCGCACCGCTCTGCTGAGTGCCGCTTTTTCTTATGTTCCAATTCCCTATATCGCCTTGACCCTGGGAGAGTTGGTCAACCTCCGGCGCGTGACCATGGGCACTCATCTGCCCTTTGGAATCGTGCTGCTTCTGTATTTCTTGGTTCTGGTCTGGTCTGGCGATGTTCTGGCCTATTACATCGGTCGCGCCTTCGGCCGTCACGCTTTGGCGCCGCGCATCAGCCCTAAGAAAACATGGGAGGGGGCTGTAGCTTCATTCGTGGGTGTGATTGGAATTGGAGTTTTGCTGTTTGAGTATATTGACCCTATCGTGAGCGGCTTGCTGCGGGTCGGAGCGCTGTCGGCCAGCAGCGTGTTGCAGGAAGGCGCGCATCTGCAGGCCCCTTCCATTTTCACAATCATCACGTTCTCGGCGCTGATCAATATTGCCGCGCAGTTGGGTGATCTTGTGGAATCCATGGTGAAGCGGGGCGCTGGCGTGAAAGACTCAGGATCACTGCTACCCGGCCACGGAGGTCTGCTCGACCGCATTGACGCTCTGCTGCTGGCGGCTCCGGTGCTGTGGTACTATGCCTCCAACGTTAAACTGACGAGCTAAAATCTGTATCGGATGAAACGCATTGCCATCTTAGGCTCCACCGGCTCCATTGGACGAAGCACACTCAGCATTGTCGAATCCTACCCGGAGCGATTCTCTGTCATCAGCATGGCCGCGGGCACAAACCTGGAAACCGCCTTCGCCGACGCCAAGCGCTGGAAACCCAAGGTCATCTCCATGGCCAAGGCCGAAGACGGTGCCAGGCTGAAAGCCCAGTTGCAGAGCGCCGGATTGGATGGAATCCAGGTTGAGCACGGCTCCCAGGGAACCGTGCGCGTTGCCACGCATCCTGAAGCCGACTTCGTGGTCAGCGCGATTGTGGGCGTGGCTGGACTCGAAGCTACCTACGAAGCCGTCAAAGCCGGCAAGACTGTAGGCCTGGCCAACAAAGAATGCCTGGTGGCCGCCGGCGAGCTGATTACTGCCGAAGCCCGCAAGCAGAATAAACCGCTCCTGCCCATTGATAGCGAGCACAACGCCGTGCACCAGTGCATGCGCGGCGGACGCATGGAAGAAGTGGAGCGGGTCTGGCTTACCGCCTCCGGCGGGCCTTTTCTGCACACACCAAAATCAGAGTTTGAGAGGATTACCGTCGAGCAGGCCTTGAACCACCCCACGTGGAAGATGGGCAAGCGGATCACGATTGACTCCGCCACCCTCATGAACAAAGGGTTTGAAGTGATTGAGGCCTGCCGTTTGTTTCATATGCCGCCCGAGAAGGTGAAAGTGATTGTGCATCCGCAATCCACGATTCATTCTCTGGTTGAGTTTGTGGATGGCAGCATTTTGGCGCAACTCTCGGTCACAGATATGCGCCTCCCGATTCTCTATGCGCTCACTTGGCCTGAGCGCATCGCCTCGGACCTGCGTTTTCCCGTGCAGGAGCTGAAGCGGCTCGATTTCCATCCGCCGGATATGGAAAAGTTCCCTTGCCTGCGTCTGGCGTACGAAGCCGCTGAAGCCGGCGGTGCCAAATCCATTGCCCTCAACGCTGCCGATGAGGTAGCGGTTGCGGCCTTTCTGCAGGGTTCAATTACATTTCTTGACATTCCGAGGGCAATCCAGCAAACATTAGAAGAAACCAGGGACCATCATCCTGAATCTATATTGCAGGTGCTCTCAGTAGACTCACAGGCACGAAACGTGGCGGCTGAAATTGTGGGCCATTTAGGTAAAACTAAAGTAATCTCCCCCTCGGCGGCCCTGACACGATAAAATCGTTAGGAACTTTGATTTTGTATGCTTTCTTACTTACTCACTAACCCTGTCTTCGACGTGATCGTGATGTTGGGGACTTTGGTCTTCATCCATGAGTTCGGCCACTATGCCGCGGCCAAGCTCTTTGGCGTGCGCGTTGAGGTCTTCTCGCTTGGATTTGGCAAGCGTTTATTCGGCTTCCGCCGTGGCGATACCGATTATCGCGTAAGCGTCCTGCCTCTGGGCGGCTACGTAAAAATGTCGGGCGAGAACCCGATGGAGGCCAGCACCGGCGATCCCGGCGAGTTCATGGCGCATCCTCGCTGGCAGCGCTTCTTCATTGCAATTGCCGGGCCAGCGATGAACGTTCTATTCTCCATTGCCGTTCTCACCGGCGTGTACATGGTGCGCTATGAGCATCCATTTTTTCTTGATCAGCCGGCGACCATCTTGAGTGTGCAAGAGAATTCGGTTGCCGCTAAGGCCGGCTTGCAGCCCAATGACCGCATCGTGCGCGTGGATGGCATCAATAACCCGACGTGGGAGAAAGTCCTCGATGAGATGGCCATCAGTGTAGGACAACCATTCCGCTTCGATGTGCAACGCGGAAACCAGGTCCTTCCCAAACAAGTTGTGATTGCCGGCAGTGAAGGTCCGGTTTTCGATCAATTGGGCATCGCGCCCGACCAGCCCTTTAAGGTCACTGAGCTTGAACCAGATAGGCCCGCAATCAGAGCCGGCATCAAGATTGATGACGTGATCGTTGCGGTTGATCATGCTCCGTCTTACTCCTCGCATGACCTGCTCGATCGTCTTCAACAGGTGAAGGACCAGCCAGTCACAGTGACGGTCAACCGTAATGGCAAACTCATAGATTTCAAGATGACAGCAGAACTCACCGACGACAACGGGCAACAGCGCTACCGCGTTGGTCTGCGTTCCGATCCTATTCATGCCGATCGGCTTCCGTTTTCAGCTGCGTTCGTGAAGTCGCTTGAATGGAATAAGAATGCCTCGTCGCTGATCATTGAAGTTCTGCAGAAATTATTGCGCCGCCAGGTTTCCATCCGCCAAATGTCCGGCCCCATCGGTATTGCGCAGATGTCGGGGAAGGTCGCACATGAGGGCTTTCTGCCGTTCATCGAACTCATGTGTCTCATCAGCCTTAACTTGGGAATTTTTAACCTTCTGCCTATTCCAATTCTGGATGGCGGCCTGATTCTGCTGCTGCTTGTCGAAGGGGTCATGCGGCGCGATATACGACGCGAAGTCAAAGAACGGGTTTATCAGGCAGCTTTTGTGTTTCTGATTATTTTTGCCGCGGTCGTCATCTACAACGACATCACTAAGACTGCGCTGGGCAGGCTGTTGCCGCACATGTAGAAACGCCCCGCGCGGATACGCGCGAGAGAACCCCAAGAATAACTTCGCATACAGGTCACGCCAAACGTTGCAGACCCGCGGCCCTTGCAGCTACACTCATAAAGATATGGCAACAATTCAGCGCAGGAAGTCTGTAACCGTCAATGTTGGTGGTGTGCGTGTCGGCAGCGACGTGCCGGTTGTGGTGCAATCCATGACCAATACCGACACGGCCGATGTGCCAGGTACCATCAAGCAGGTGGCGGCGCTGGCGCGCTCCGGCTCCGAACTGGTGCGCGTCACCGTAAACAATGACGCCGCCGCCCAGGCCGTGGCCCCCATCGTGGAAGGCCTGGCCAGGCAAAATATCCACGTGCCCATCATCGGAGACTTCCACTACAACGGACACCTGCTGCTCACAAAATATCCTGACTGCGCCCGGGCCCTTTCCAAATACCGCATCAACCCCGGCAACTGCAGCATCGGCAAAAAAGACGATGACAACTTCAAAACCATGATCGAAGTTGCCGCAAAGAACCAGAAGCCGGTGCGCATCGGCGTGAACTGGGGCTCGCTCGACCAGCAGCTCCTGACCCGCATGATGGATGAAAATGCCCGCCTGCCTGAAGACCAGATGAAAGACGCGCGTGAGGTCACCATGGAGGCCATGATCGAGAGCGCATTGCGCTCAGCAGCGCTGGCCGAAAAATACGGATTGCGGCGCGATCAAATCATCCTCAGCGCCAAGGTCAGCGGCGTGCAGGATTTGGTTGATGTGTACCGCTCCCTGGCCGCGCGTTGCGATTATGCCCTGCACCTGGGGCTCACCGAAGCCGGCATGGGAAACAAAGGTGTTGTCGCCAGTACGGCCGGCCTTGGTATCCTGCTGCAGGAAGGTATTGGCGATACCATCCGGGTTTCGCTCACTCCCGCTCCCGGCGGCGACCGCTCGGAAGAGGTGGTTGTTGCGCAGCAGATTCTGCAGTCACTCGGTATCCGCAGCTTTACTCCGCAGGTCACAGCCTGCCCCGGATGCGGACGCACCACCAGCACCTTCTTCCAGGAGATGGCGGAGCAAATCCAAACCTATCTGCGCGAAAAAATGCCGGTGTGGAAGACGCAATACTCCGGCGTGGAAGAGATGAAGCTCGCCGTCATGGGCTGCGTGGTCAATGGGCCGGGCGAATCCAAGCACGCCAATATCGGCATCTCGCTGCCTGGGACATTTGAAGAACCCAAAGCGCCTGTCTTCGTAGATGGCCGGCTGATGACCACGCTGAAAGGCGATCGCATCGTCGCTGAATTCATCAAGATTCTCGATGAATATGTGGACTCGCACTACAGCGCCAAAGAACAAGCCGAAGTCGCCGTCAAAGTATAACTATGGCTCGTGTGGCACAGCCGTCCCCGGCTGTGCTTCATCCTCGAAATAACAATTCAATCAAATCGGCACGGCGCAAGCGAATCGTTTACCATTTAATTACCCATCCCGGATCCCTTTATTGCTCCAGGCAGGTTCACCTCGCCCCCACTTGCATGCAAGTGGTTGGAACCCCCTGAAACAACGTGATTGCCCCGTATTTACTGGAGAAAGCCGCTGTCGTGATGGGACACTTGCAGAGCCAGCCCGTACGGTTTGCAGTATTTACTGAATAGATATCATCCGCGGGCCGTTGCTGAGGGCTACTGAGTACTGCTTTTGCGAATTTTCAAAGACCGCTGGGGCACGCGTCCCCGCATTCTTGAATGCTAGATACACTTCCGGGGACAATGATGACCTACAATTTCCCAAGAGTGAAGCGTTTGATATCACAATGATACCAACAGGCTGGATGTTGATGCTGAGCCAAACCGAGGGGGTCCCTAAGATCGCCAATGCATGATCGCCCCGTCACTTGTAGACCCCCACCAGGGCCGTGAACATGGCGAATCCCTGCTGCGACTCCGGCGGATAACACACGCCAATGGCAACATGCTTTGACACGGGGTCTTCTGCAACTTTTTTCAATTGAACTGGTAAATCCCGGGCTTCAGCCTGGCTGAAAACCACCATGAAGCCCTCTACCGGAAGATAGCGCATGGCGGCGTGTGGCGTGATTCCCGGCTTGCATGCGGCTGCGCGCAGTTGAGAAGAATCACCGCGCGCGAATGCAGCGAGCCCGCTGTGGGAACGGACCTGGTTCATCTCTTTCAAGATTTGGGCTTCGATGTTCTCAGCCGTTTGCTCAGGGACGCGATGGCTGAAATCTTCCGTAACGTAAATCTGCCCGTCTTTCTCCACGATGCCAATGCCAATTGCGTTGTAGGCGGGATTCAGCAGGTTAGCACGATGTCCGGGAGAGTGCATGAATTCAGTGTGGGCGCTCTGCGGGGAATCAGAATTCGCGACATTTTCCGCAACGGAATCAAAGTGGGCGCCGGCCTGCGCCAGCCGCGGTGCCAAAGCAAGTTCGTCGGCAAATTTGTGTGAGAGTTTGCCCAGCTTTGCCATTTCCCGGGAATGTTTGCGGGCTGCGATGATCAGATGATTATCCAGCGTAAATAGAGGCAGGTCCTGGTTCTTCCGCTCCTGATTGACCAGAGTGTAGAGTTCGCTTTCATCGGAGGTAAGCTGCGACGATGAAGTAGGATCAGCGTCAGCGTCGCCGTGATTATTTTCGACGCTCTGGTTTCCGGCGTTCTGAAATGCGCTCGCCAGGCAAACGTTGCTGATGATAAAAACGAGAAGAACAACAACTCGCACAGCACTAGCATACACTCGTAACGCAATCACTCGTAACGCAATGCCTCAATAGGATCCATGCGCGCCGCCTTCAGCGCAGGCCAGAAGCCGGAGAATACGCCAACAATAGAAAGGATCGCAAAAGAAACCACCATGACCATGGTCGAAGTTTGCAGAAAGATGTCTCCTTCGTGGTTCAGGGTCTTTTCCATATCGCTGTAGAGCGGCATGGGCGGCACGGCATGCGCGATGATCAAGGCCAGCAGCATGCCGATGATGCCTCCGACAAACGTCAGCACCAGCGATTCCGCCAAAAATTGCATCAGGATATGCCGTGGACGCGCCCCCAAAGCCTTGCGCAATCCAATTTCGCGCGTCCGCTCCGTCACCGAAACCAGCATGATGTTCATTACGCCCACGCCGCCCACGCCCAGGGTCAACGCGCCGATGAGGCCTAACAATACGTCAAGGGCAATGGTGAATTGGCGGAGTTCGCGGCCATCTTCAACGGTATCCCACTCCGGCGTGGCCTTGTCGTCCTTGGGATCAAAGTGGTGGTACTGGGCCAGAACTGCCCGCACGGCAGCCACGGTTTTTTTGTTCTGCTCGGGAGAAACCGGCTGGAAGACAATCATGTCCGGATCGCGATGTGGAGGGTTAGTCACGTCGCGCATCAGCGGGAACGGAATGAAAGCACATTGGTTATCGGGACAGTTATTGGAAGAATCCTGGATCTTCTTGCGCAAAACTCCGATGACCTCGAAACGCAGGCCCTGAATATCGACCTCTTCTCCCACAGAGGGCGCTCCGTTGAAGACTTTTTTGGCCGCATCCGCTCCGAAGATGACCACGTGGCGGCCTTCGCTGAAGTCGCTCTCCTCGAAGTAGCGCCCATCTTCTACTTCCAGCTTGCGCATCGTTCCGTAAGGGTATTCAATCGCTTTGGTCATCACTGAAATTACGCGATTGTTAATTTTGTAGCCCAGGCCGTTGTCCGATTCTGCGCTCACGTTTTTTGCAATGGGCACCTGGTCGCGGACCGCCTGCACATCATCGTAGGTAAATTTGATCCTGCGCCCGGCGCGCTCGCCGCCCGCCTGCATGCTGGTCTGTCCCGGCCACATCATGATGACGTCATTTCCCATTCCCAGGAACGCGTTGAACACGCTGTTGCCGAGTCCTTCGCCATAGGCCAGCAGGATCACCACCGAAACCAGGCCCCACACGATTCCCAGCATGGTCAAGGCCGAGCGCAGGCGGTTTCGCATCAGCGACTCCCAGCCCTGGACCACGATGTCCTTCAAAGGCATTTATTCATACCTCAGGCATTCCACGGGAGTCAGGTCGGCGGCGCGCATGGCCGGAACCATGCCGGCCGTGACGGTAAGAACAGAGAGCGTGAACAGCGCAGCGATTACCGCAACCAGCGAGATCACAGGGTGAGGAATAAACTCGGGCAAGGAAACTTGTTCCAACAAAACACAGGACCCTACTCCGAAAATCAGCCCCAGGGCGCCGCTGAGCAACGTAAGCAGGGCCGACTCGGCAAAGAACTGCCGCAGGATGTCTCCCCGGCTTGCGCCCAGGGCCTTGCGAACGCCGATTTCGCGCGTACGCTCCGTGACTGAAACCAGCATGATATTCATGACACCGATTCCCCCCAGGCTCAAAGTCGTAATCGCAACCGTGCCGAAAAAAAGAGTCATGACGCTGAAAATTCTTCTAAGAAGCTTGGCAGCGTTCATCGTGTCCCACACAAATAAAGCGTCTTTATCTGTGGGCTCAAAGTGATGAAGCCTGCCCAATGTGCGGTATACCTGTTGTACGGCTTGCTCATGCTCATCGGGGTTTTCCACCTCGAACACAAGGTTGTTAAGCCAATCGCGGGTCACGCCCGCCCCAGTGGCACGCGGGAAATCGCGGGCCATGGCGGCATAGGGAACAAAAAGCTGGGTGTTGTCTTGTCCGCTGCCATAGCTGCTGTTCTGTTTCTTTTTGGCCAGAACCCCAATGACAGTGTAGGGCAGCCCTTTGATCATCAGGGTTGCATCCACGGCGGGCTGTCCATTAAAGAGCTGCTCTCTTGCGTCATGTCCCAAAATAACTACGCGTCTGCCTTCGGCCTCATCCTCCTCGGTCATTAGACGTCCTTCACCGACCTGGAGAGAGCGAAAATTCTGATAAGCGGGCCAGACCCCGCGCACCGGACGGTTGGCAGCGTTGAATTGGCTGGTTTCGGGCAGGCTTTGCCGCAACTCTGGACTGACGGCTTTGACCGAATAACACTCAGCCTGGATGGCACGAACGTCATCAATGCACAGCCGGATTTCGCGTCCGGCAGCATAACCGCCTGCCTGCTCGCTGGTTCTTCCGCCCCACACGATGACTACGTCTGTGCCCAGAGATTTCATCCGGTTTTGCTGGTCGCGGCCGAATCCGAGTCCCAGGCCAACCAGCAGAATCACCGATACCATGCCCCACACGATGCCGAACATGGTAAGGAAGCTGCGCATCCTGTGGGTTCGAATAGCCGTGAATGTTTGGCGGAAGATTTCGCGCAAATTCATCGCTTCCCTCTCGAAGAGACGGCTATTTTCGCCAGATGTGTGGCTGCGAAGCCCTTAGACTTATCGCCTTACTGCAACACCACCTGGTCTTTCTCTTTCAATCCGCTGAGGACTTCTGTTTTTGAGCCGTTGGAGATGCCGGCCGTGATGGAGATTTTGCGCTTGCCTTCTTTGGCTTTAGGATCCACGACTTCGACGTAAGCTTTCTTGTCTTTGTCGTAGATGATCGCCGCCTCCGGAACGGTGAGCACGTCAGGATGCTCTTCCAGAATGATCTCGGCGTTGGCGGTCATGGTAGTCTTCAGCTCGCCGCCGGGGTTATCAATGGAAACGCGTACTTCGAAAGTAGTGACGTTGTCTTTTTCCACACCCATGGGAGCGATTTTGGTGACCTTGCCGTTGAAGGTCTTGTCTTTGAAAGACTCGACTTTGATCCGTGCCGGCTGGTTCATCGTAACTTTGCCGATATCGCTCTCATCCACCTTGCCCAGCACATAGACTTCGTGGATGTCGCCAATGGTCATAATCTGCGTGGCCGAAGATCCCATCACCAGGATGGAACTCACCGCATCGCCTATTTCCACGTCACGCGAAAGCACGATGCCATCAATCGGAGCAACGATAGTGGAATATTGATATTCCTGCTTATGCTGCTCGAGTGCTGCCTTGGCTTTGGCAACGTTGGCGGCTTCCTGCATCTGCTTGGCTTTGGCCACGGTGAGGTTAGCGCGAGCAACGTTCTGCTTGTTAAGCGCAAGTTCGTAATTCTTCTGGGCATCTTCTAACTGTGACTGGGAAAAGACGCCTTCCTTCGCCATCCCTTGGGCGCGCTCGTATGTGCGTTTGAGCAGGGGAACATCGGGACCTTCGGCATCCACCGTGGCGCGGCTGACATCGGCCTGCGCGGCGTTGCGGCTGGCTTCAGCGGCCTGCAGGTCGGCTTCGGCCTGATGCACGTGGGTCAGGATTTCTTCTTTATCCAGCTCCACCAGCACCTCGCCAGCCTTCACCGCCTGGCCCGCGTCCTTATACCATTTCTTGACGATGCCGCTGGCCTTGGATTTGATCTCTGCCTTGGTAATGGGCGTGATCTTACCCGTGGCGACCACGTTTTTTGCCAGGGTCTCGCGCTTGACCTCTCCGATCTTGGATTTATCAATGACAGTGCCGCCGCTCTTGGCAGCGATAAGGATGAGCAATATGATGACGCCTGCAGCAATCCCACCAGATACCAGAATTATCTTCTTTTTCTTCTTTTTGCCATTTCCATTCGCCATGGGCCGCTCCTTGACAGATCTTGATCACCGCTGGATGGGATACGCAAGCCGCTTTGAAAAAGTTCCTACTCCGATTAAAAAAATTCCTGTTCGGTACGCACCGTTAGACCGCGAATTGAGGGAAAAGTTAGCGTTTTTTCTTAATAGATGCGCATTTACATTTACCGGTCTTTAATAAAGACGCAGACCGCTCATAAGCATAACAGTTTCTGGCGGTATGAAATGATCACTGTGTCTATTTTGGCAACTGCACGTCATCCACCTGTCGCAGCAGCGTTGCGATCTGAGGAATTGAGCAACCACGCACGGGAGCGCTTGTAATAGGCTCTCACGTTGGTCGTAAGGTGCTTTGCCCATTCCGGCCGATCTTCGCGGCGTTCGGAAGCAAATTTTGCAAGGGCGTAACCGTAGACTTCCTGCGGGAGATAACCCAACCGCTGTACCGACCATCCTTGCTTGTGTCCGTCATCGTGCTGTTGGAACCGCGCTGCACTGTTGGCCGTGAAAATGCCAAAGCCTAAGACTACGGTAAGTAAGTCTGTGAGCGGCTCCATGTCCGCTTCATCTCGATTCACCAGTTTTTTCCCTAGTAGGATGGCATGCCCAAGCTCATGCGCGAGCGTCGCCACCAGGACCAGCGGATCTTTCAAATTTGAGCCCTTGACGGCAATGACCATACGCGACTCATCCGTTCCGTGGATATAAAGGCCGGCGCACCCTTTTGAGCTGCTTTTCCAGTACGGCAAGAGATCACGAAGTTCGGCGGTCTCATCGGGAAATACCTCAAGCTCAATCCCGCTCCGATCAACGCACATATACCCGCAGATTCGCTGGAAAAGTCTCTCTAAGGCTGCTTCTGTGCCGTCGTATTGATCGGGAAAGTATTCATCGGCAGGAAGAACAACCTCGGCATTGAGCATGCGATCGCGGCCCAGCAGTCGGCAGAGCCGATTGAACCCGTCGTTGACCCACTGACGTTCTTCATCGCTGACTGGTAGTTTTGGACGAAATCCTAGCATAGGAAGAAAACAGTCCTAAATATGACTTGGCTTCAGAACCTCTCCCATTGAAACATAACCCCTGCCATCGGCAAACCGAATGCTTTTCAAGAGCTTATTCATCGCTGGTTGGGAGAATGCTACAATCAGCATTCCATGTTTACGCTCGTGTTGCTGCGGGTGTTCCTCGTTCTCCTTTTTATTGCAGCCAATGCCTTCTTTGTGGCCGCAGAATTTGCCCTTGTGAGTGTGCGCGATACGCGCATCCAGCAGCTCATTGACCTGCGCCGCATCGGAGCGCGCACCATCCAAAAGCTCCACCAGAACTTTGACGAGGTCCTGCTGGCCGTGCAGTTCGGAGTCACCCTCTCCAGCCTGGCCCTGGGCTGGATCGGCGAGCCCACGGTAGACCGCATGATCGAGCCTTTGCTGGTGCATATTCCCCATGCGGCTATCTATGCTCATATCATCGCCAGCATCATTGCTTTCACCCTGATCACTTATCTTCACGTCATCCTGGGTGAAATTGTTCCCAAGTCGCTGGCGCTGACCCGCGCCGAGCGCGTGGCCCTGGCCGTAGCCGGACCGATGGAGGCCTTTATTGCGCTCTCCAAGCCGCTTCTCTATCTAATGACGCGCGGATCGCGCCTGGTGTTACGTGCCTTTGGAATGCGCAGCATGCGCGAAGGCGGAGTGCACTCGCCGGAAGAGCTGAAGCTGATTGTCACCGGAAGCCGCCGCGTCGGGTTGCTGCCCGAGATCCAGGAAGACATGATTCACCGCTCGCTCGATTTGGGGAACATCACCGTGCGTGAGATCATGGTGCCCCGGCCCGACATCTTCTCTCTTCCCGCCGACATGCCGCTGGAAGAGGCCGCCGGCCGCGTGGTGGAAGACCAGCACTCTCGCATTCCCGTCTATGACTCGCAGCGCGGGCCGGAGCACATTATCGGGGTCTTATATGCCAAAGATGTGGCCCGGCTGATGTATGTGCGCTTTACGAATTTGCGCAAGTCGGGCGCTTCCCTTCCGCCTTCTTCTGCGGTGCAGGTCCGCCACATCATGCGTGACGTGCTGGTGGTGCCCGATACCAAGCCGCTCACCGACCTGCTGACCGAGTTCAAGCAGCGACGCCGCCATCTGGCCGTCGTGGTGGATGAATTTGGCTCGACCGTAGGCGTGGTCACCGTGGAAGATGTGCTGGAACAGGTGGTGGGCGAGCTTGAAGACGAGTTCGATGTGGATGAATCACCTCCGCTCTCTCTTGCCGGGGGAGCGATGGTGCTCGATGGCGCCGAGAACATCCGCGACCTGGAAACGAACTACGACTTGAAGCTTCCCCGCGATGAAGGCTTTGAGACCCTGGGTGGCTTCGTGGTCTCTCGCCTGCAACGCATCCCCAAGAATGGAGACAGCGTGGAATTCGATGGCCGCAAATTCACCGTAGTTAAAATGGAGGGCCATCGCGTCGGACTGGTGCGCATCGAAGCCAGCAAAACCGTTGCAGCGCCGGCGACCCAGGAACAGGCCTCCTGAAACTAAACTCCATGTTTAAGTACATCGCAACACGCTTGCTTTACACCATCCCGGTGATCTGGCTGGTGGTATCTGTTGTTTTTCTGCTTATTCATCTTGTCCCTGGCGACCCTATCCAGTTGATGCTGGGAGAGGGTGTCGCCGGCGCCGACTTTCAAGCTGCGCGTCATACCTACGGACTCGATGTTTCGCTCGGCCGCCAGTATTTGAACTATTGGCGCGGCGTGCTTCACGGTGATCTGGGACACTCGTTCCGCTACAACCAGAGCGTCACCGGATTGGTTCTGCAGCGCTACCCCGCGACGATACGTTTGACCCTGGCTGCGCTTGCGGTGGCAGTGCTGCTCTCCATTCCTGCGGGGGTGCGCTCGGCAACACGGCGCAATCGCTGGGACGACCGCGCTCTTAGCTTCATCAGCCTGCTGGGGCTCTCGTTTCCTAACTTTGCTCTGGGGCCAATCCTGATTTTGTTTTTTGCCATTAAGCTGGGCTTGCTACCCGTCTCCGGATCGGAAACCTGGGAACATCTGGTGCTGCCCGCCATCACCATGGGGGGCGCGCTGGCAGCTATTCTCACCCGTATGATTCGCACCGCCATGCTGGAAGAGCTCGGGCAGGATTACATCCGCACCGCCCGCGCCAAAGGATTGCCCGAGCGCGTGGTGGTGTATCGGCATGCCCTGCGCAACGCCATGATTCCGGTGCTCACCGTGGTTGGATTGCAATTTGGCGCGCTGCTGGCCGGCGCTATTGTCACCGAAACCATTTTTTCCTGGCCCGGCATCGGACGCCTCACCGTACAGGCCATCAGCACCCGCGACTATTACCTGGTGCAGGGATGCGTGCTCGCCATCGGCCTGACTTATTTGGCAGTGAATTTTTTGACGGATTTGCTGTACTCGGTGGCTAACCCAAGAATTCGGCAATAGGACTCAATCGCTTGAACATGCTTCACAATATTCGCCGCAATCCGCTGGCTGCTTTTGGCCTCGGGATGATCTGCGTCTTCGCGCTCTTCGCCCTCTTTGCCCCGTTGATTGCTCCCCAGGACCCGGCACACATTGATCTTCCCACGCGGCTCTCCCCTCCTTCGCTTTCGCATTGGATGGGGACCGATGAACTCGGACGCGATATCTTATCGCGCGTTATCTATGGCGCGCGCATCTCCATGCTGGTGGGTTCGAGCGTGGTGGCTGCCTCGCTCTTGCTGGGGATGATCTTTGGCTGCACCGCCGGATACTACGGTGGGTACATTGACCGCTTCTTCAACGTCGTAGTGATGAACGCTTTTCTCTCCTTTCCCGGAATTCTGCTCGCCATTGCCTTCGTTGCCTTTCTTGGCCCCGGGCTGTGGAACCTGATTCTGGCGCTCTCACTCGGAGGCTGGGTAGGTTACGCCCGGCTGGTGCGCGCTCAAGTCCTGGCCACGCGTGAGAAAGAATTCGTGGAAGCCGCCCGTGCTCTGGGCGCGAGTGACTGGCGTGTGATCACGCGCCATATTCTTCCCAATATGATCCAGCCAGTCATTGTGCAGGCCGCCATCGGCATGGCAGGAGCTGTCCTGGCCGAAGCCACCATGAGTTTTCTTGGCTTAGGCGTGCCGCCGCCTGTGCCAAGTTGGGGCTCCATGTTGAACGATGGCCGCTCGCATCTGTTCGATGCGCCTCACGTTGTGCTCTTTCCTGCCGCCGCGGTCATGCTGGCAGTGCTGGCCTTCAACTTCATCGGGGACGCCCTGCGCGACTACCTCGATCCCCGTGCCCGCATCGAAGCCGGGATGTAGAACAAAAGCAAACCACAAAGGACATGAAGTACGCACACAAAGGGCACAAAGAAAAGCGAACCACGGATTTCGCGGACTAACGCGGATTTAAGTAATTCTGCATCTCTTCCGCAACCTCTAAGCTGTGCCCCCGACGAGCCAAGGCACCATTTTTTGAGCATCTCCGCAAATACCTGAAAACAAAGCTTAAAATCCCATTGACTTGATTACAAATTGTAATAAACTGATTGCAATTTGCAATTACATGAACGGTTCCGCAAACTCGAATGTGCTCTTCCAGGAAGAGCAGCAATTTGGGCGGCGGCTGATGCTTCCCATCGCTTTGCTGGTCTTGGTGGCGCCCGCGGTCTTCGCCTTCGGAGTCTGGCAACAGATCTTTCGAGGCATTCCCTGGGGCAACCATCCGCTGGACGACCAGGCCCTGATTTTCATTGCAACTGTGGTCACGTTGACCTCGTTGCTGACCCTCTGGCTGGTCTTTGCCTGCCGATTGATGGTGATAGTAGATCGCGATGGTATCAAGCTGAAGTTCTCTCCATTTTGGAAGCGGTTGATTCCTCTGACCGAGATTCGCGAGGTCTTCACCAGGGACAGCAGTCCGATCCTGGATTATGGAGGCTACGGAGTGCGCCTCAGCCGCAAAGGATGGGCCTACGTCATCGGCGGCAAACGTGGCGTACAGCTCAAGCTGAACACTGGTTTGCCGGTGTTTATCGGCTCGCAACACGCTGATGAATTGGCTGCCGCGATTCAGCAGGCCAAGGCAGCATAGAAAAGGGTGAGCAAAAAGTGAGCGCCGTATCGCGCGAACTTTTGGCGAGGGCATAGCGGCCGTGTTTTGGCCGCGGAGCCCTCAGAAAAAAGATATGAAATTGGGAGAAAAGATCCGTTACTTGCGCTCCATGGAGGGCGCTGTTCGCGGGCTTGACCGCGAGATGACCCAGGCCGAGGTGGCCCGAGCTATGAGCAAGGAATTGAAGAAAAACATCAGCCAGTCGTATCTCTCGCAGATTGAGAACGGCACGCGTCCGCACTTGACCAACACCACGCGCATGCTGCTGGCGAAGTTTTTCAAGGTGCATCCCGGTTACCTGGTGGATGACCCCGAGGGCTTCCACACCGAGCTCACCTCGAACCTGAGCACGCTGGAAGACAAGCTGGATTTGTGGCTGATCAACGGGGCTGAGCGTTTTCGCCGCGATCCGCAGTTAAGCCATGCCCTGCTTGAGCTGGCCAAGCACGAGGATTCGCGCAAGTGCCTGGCGCTGCTGGCCGCCATTCTGGAGACGCCCCAGCTTGCCGAGCGGCTGTTGCAAGTTTTAAAGCCCGAGTATGAAAGAAGCAATGGCCGGTCAAAGGGAAATAAGCCCCGCAACGGCCCGGGAAACGGAAGGAGGACGGTATGAACTGGGAGACCTTCTACCTTGTCTGTTTTTATTTTGGATTGGTAATGAGCGCGCTGTCGCTGTTCTCCGGGGCCTTTCATCTGCATCTGCCGACCAAATGGCACCTGCCGTTTCACGGGCACTACCATGGCGGGCATCTCCGGTTTGGAGGGCGAGGAAGCGGGGTGGGGATCCCCTTCTTCAACATGTCTACGATGATGGCGTTTTTATGCTGGTTCGGCGGCATGGGTTATTTGCTCACCCATTACTCCACGCTTTGGTTTTTGCTTGCGCTGTCGGTTTCAGTAATCACCGGACTGGGCGGGGCAGCCATCGTCTTTTGGTTTCTGGTGAAGGTGCTGTTGCGGTACGAGCACTCACTCGATCATGCTGACTTTGAGATGGTGGGGGTTCTGGGAGTGCTGGCAGTTTCCATACGTCCGCAGGGAACCGGCGAGATGATTTATCAGCAGCAGGGGACCCGCCGTGTGGTGGGCGCACGCAGCGAAGACGGTAAAGCCATTGCCAAGGATTCCGAAGTTGTCGTGACCCGGTATGAGGATTGCATTGCTTATGTACGCCCATGGGCGGAGTTCGCCGATGAGCACGGCGTCGGCATTGCCAGCGAAGATCGAAAAGAGAAAAGCTGAGTTTTTGTTTCAGAGAACGTAGTTATGGTTTTGGGATTTCCATCTTGGATGGTCATTGCGGTTGGAATGGGAGCATGCGCTCTCATGGTGATAGCAATCATGGCTAACCTTTATCGGAAAGCAGCACCGGATGAAGCACTCATCGTGTACGGCTTTCGTGGATCGCGCATCGTGGTTGGTGGAGGCACTGTGATTTTCCCCCTGGTCGAAAATTATCAAAAGCTGTCGCTGCAGTTGATGTCGTTTGAGGTGGCGCCACAACAGAACCTGCATACCTCCGAGGGAGCAATTGTAGCTGTGGATGCCGTGGCCCAGGTCAGGGTGAAATCGAACCCGAGCTCGATCCATGCCGCGGCCGAGTGGTTTCTTACCAAGACGCTGCAGCAGCGTGAAGAGCTGATTCGCCAGATGATGGAAAGCCGCCTGCGCACCATCATCGCCCACCTTACCGTAGAACAGATTGTCAAAGAGCCGGAGAAGCTGGCCGACCACATGCGGGAGAGCTGTGCGCCTGACATTAACAAGATGGGCCTGGAGATGATCTCTTTCAGGATCAAAGAAGTCCGTGAACAGAACGACAAACGTTAGAGCTTTTATTTGAAAGGAGGCAGTTATGGCTTTGGGGATTCCGATTTGGGTAATTGTTGGGTTAATGGCGGTATGTGTGCTGGTGCTGATGTGGATGCTGGCCAGTCTCTACCGCAAAGCGGCGCCGAACGAGGCGCTTGTAGTCTATGGCTTCCGCAAGACGCGCACAGTCGTCGGTGGAGGCACCATTATTCTTCCCGTAGTGGAAAACTTTCGTGTTTTGTCCTTGGAGTTGATGTCGTTTGATGTGGCGCCACAGCAGGACCTCTACACCAATCAGGGCGTAGCGGTAACCGTGGAAGCGGTGGCGCAGATCAAGGTGAAATCAGATCTTATTTCCATCAACACAGCATCGGAGCAGTTCCTCAGCAAGACGCCGCAACAGCGTGAGGGCCTGATCCGGCTGGTGATGGAGGGCCACCTGCGCGGCATTATCGGGCAGCTCACAGTCGAGCAGATCGTGAAAGAACCGGAGATGCTGGCCGACCGCATGCGCGCCACCTGCGCCAAAGATGTAAACAAGATGGGCCTGGAGGTAATCTCATTCACCATCAAGGAGGTCCGTGACAAGAACGAGTACATCACCAACATGGGCAGGCCCGACGTTGCCCGCATCAAGCGCGATGCCGACGTAGCCTCTGCCGAAGCCGAACGCGACACGGCCATTAAACGCGCCCAAGCGCAGCGCGAATCCGCTATTGCCAAGGCGCAGGCCGACCAGGAGCGCGTGCTGGCGGAGACGCTCTCCATGGCCAAACAATCGGAAGCGCAGCGCGACCTGGAGATCAAGAAAGCAACTTACCTGGAAACCATCAAGAAACAGCAGGCGCAGGCCGATAAAGCCTACGAAATCCAGACCAACATCATGCTGCAGCAAGTTACCGCGGAGGCGGTCAAGGTCCAGCAGGTGGAAAAAGAGCAGCAGGTCAAGGTACAGGAGGCTGAAATCGCTCGCCGTCAAAACGAGTTGATTGCAACCGTCCTGAAGCCGGCTGAAATCGAACGGCAGCGGATCGAGACCCTGGCCTCAGCCGAGCGTCAACGTCTGATCACCGAAGCCGAGGGCAGCGCCAACGCCACGCGCGCACAGGGCGAAGCTGAAGCCGACATCATCTTCAAGAAGGGTGACGCGGAAGCCAGAGCCATGAACGTGAAGGCGGAGGCCTACCAGGAGTACAACCAGGCCGCGGTGGTGGATAAGCTCATCACGAGCCTGCCCGATATAGTGCAGGCACTCGCCTCGCCGCTGCAAAAGGTGGACAAGATCACCATTGTTTCCACCGGCGACGGCAACGCTGCCGGCATGAACAAAATAACCGGAGACATGACCAAAATCGCCGCTCAGGTCCCTGCTCTTTTTGAGGCCTTGAGCGGCATGCAGATGTCGGAACTCTTCGCTAAAGTCCGGGCGATCGGAGATAAATCACCGAGGCCTGACGACCCGCCCGCTTCCCTGCCTAAAGGCAAGGGTGCGGGAGCGTAACAAAGAAGCTGCCAGCCACTAGCTTCTAGCTGTATCTGGTGGTTGGCAGCAACCACTGAAATTTTGTAACCGGAATTCTTCGTATAGAGGAATCCATCAAAAGGACGGGGATGATGAAGACGAAAAGCAAATTTGGTGCAGGAATGGCAATCGGAATTTGCATTGGAGCAGCCGTAGGAGTAGCCATGCATGCGATACCGATTGGGGTTGGCGCCGGCGTGGCCTTAGGCGTGGCTCTGGGCTTTCTGATGAATAAAAAGCCAGCTACTAGCTCCTAGCCTCTGGCTGTATCTGGGTCTAGCAGCTATCGACGAAATTCTTGAACCTGAATTTTTTGTATGAACAAGAAGAAGAGAAGTTAAGCTGCCAGCCACTAGCTTCTAGCTGTACCTGGTGGCCGGCAGCTATCACTGAAATGATACAACGGCAAAATTCGTTGTTAAACCACGACAATGGATCACAAAGATCCCAAGTCGAAGAGGAAAAATCGAGCTGCAAGCCACTAATACCGCTAGAAGCTAGTAGCTGGCAGCTCTCTTCCAAAAGAAGGAGCACATCATGGCACTGTTAGAGCGAGTCGCAACGTTAATCCGGGCAAATCTGAATGACCTGATTGAAAAGGCCGAGGACCCCGAAAAATTAATCAAGCAGGTAATTTTGGACATGCAGAACCAACTTCTGCAGGTCAAGACGCAGGTGGCCATCGCCATTGCCGACCAGCACCTGCTGGAAAAGAAGCAGAAAGAAAACGAAGAAAAAACAAGCGAGTGGATGCACAAGGCCGAGCTTGCCGTCGAGCGCAAGAAAGACGACGAACTGGCCCGGGCCGCGCTGGAGCGCTCCATGAGCTACAAGCAAATGGCAGAAAACTTTCTGCAACAGGTGGCCGACCAGAAGACGCAGGTTGAGAACCTGAAAACCGCGTTTCACAAGCTCGAACAGAAGCTGGCCGAAGCGCAATCCAAGAGCGAGTTGGTGATTGCCCAGCATCGCCGTTCACGTACAGTCAGAAAAGCCAGCGAAGCCCAGCTTGCGGTGAGCAACAGCTCGGGCACAGCAACCTTTGACCGTATGCGGCACCAGGCCATGCGCAATGAAGCCATCAGCCAGGCGCATGCTGAACTACACACCGATTCCCTGGACGACAAGTTTGCCGCCATGGAAAAGGAGGGTGAGATCGAGCGCCTGCTGGCCGACATCAAGGCGCGTAAGAGCCTGACGGCATAAATAGTGCCTAGAGCGGTTTGATGTAAACAGCGCTTTTCGTTTTGCTTCCCTGCATGTGGGCAAGATGCCCACATGACAGGCCGGCGAGATGCCGGCGCTACGTCCCCAGAACACACAGAGAGGTTTTGTGTTTCCTGGCGAAGCTCTGTAACGAATATGCAATGACAACGGCAGAGGCATTTCAATCCGAGTTGCTGGCTAACGAATCTTTGCTGTGGACTGGTCAGCCTGAGCGGCGCGTGATCTTTCACAAGGAAGATATTCTCGCCATCCCATTCAGTCTGATGTGGGGCGGCTTCGCCATATTTTGGGAGATGGCCGCGCTTGGCATCTTCGGGACCAATGCCGAGAACGTCTACAGAACCATTCTGGAAGCCAAAGAGAAAACAGAATGCCGGTCAGGCTTCCACATCGGCCTTTGGCTTTTCA
>Ga0207130_1119_pt1 | contig 25152 bp, 27 predicted proteins | sample Alteio_BWMinHeat_16_FD_153545 | JGI IMG/M metagenome (GOLD analysis project Ga0207130, IMG submission 153545) | Enriched cells from forest soil in Barre Woods Harvard Forest LTER site, Petersham, Massachusetts, United States -... | ecosystem: Environmental > Terrestrial > Soil > Temperate forest >... | reverse complement strand
GTGTTGCCACACGAAGCGCACAATAGTTGAGCAGCAGTCTGGATTCCATGCTGGGCTGCCCGTTCCACCGTTCCGGCTATATTGAACGCCCTGCCGAACCAGAAAATGGCCAAGAGAATGAGAAATAAGATAGGCAGAACCAAGGCCGCTTCCGCAATCTCCTGACCGCATTCCTCGGTCAACGCGTCCTTGATGTCCGGATTTCTTTTTATGCACATACTGTTGAAGCTCAATTCAGGTTCTGCACGACCGCGTCTGTGGAAATCAGGGTGACTCCAGCATAAGTGGCGCTTGGAATTAGAACACCAATCACCCTGTTGAATCGCCACTGGTAAGGATATTGAATACTGACGTGCGTTGCCTCAACGGTAATGGGCGTCCCAGCGCCAGTCACGAAGACACTTCCACGGTCAATAGTTAGCGTCAACGTCCCCGGACAGCCAGTATTGGCGGTGTACGTCCAGGTCAATCCAGCATTGGTTGGTGACGCTGTTGAAAGGCCACAATCGTTGATGTGTACGGCGACTAGAGAATTGTCTACGACATCGCGAACACCTGATATTGAGAGTGGAATAGGGTTTGAAAGATCGGTGGTGCGCTGGCTGGAAGCGAACCGGGCACCCTCCCGCACGGCATTACTCAACCTAAACTTCGTGTTGAATGCACCGCTGAAGTCTGTTAATCCTATGACGACTACCGCTAGCAGTGGCAAGGACACCGCCAATTCGACAATTTGTGACGCCTCCGTGCGACCCAACGCCTCCAATTTCCGACGCGACCAAAGTTCTACCGGAGACATCAACTCCTCCAAAGCTTGCTACCGAGTAAGGCGCACGGGAACAGGCGAAACACCGCCCGCCTTAACGGCGGCGTTGCCTGCACCAGCCGGATCACATCCCGCTGCATTCAGAATAACCGCGCCAATCTTACCCGCAGCACCGCCCCCAGGGGGGAGGCCAATGGATTGAATCCCAAGCTGCAGAAATCCAGTAACAGTGGCGGTTCCACACACTCCGCCCGGACAGGGGTTGTTGGCTCCGGTCAGGTAATCGAAGATCGGCACGGTGACAATGGAGTCACTGCGGCTGATATTTGCCACACGCACTTGATGGCGTTAGGGTTAGCTTTGGTTACCGATTTACCACTCCGTTGCCGATTGCCAGCTTGAGCGCGATAACCATCCCGACTAGTGCCGAAAGCCAATCGGAACAGTGATGACGTTCAAACATCCGTCTCTTGTTCGTTGGATGGCGGTGACAACCGTAGTGGTGGGCTTAGCCAATAGTTTCTTGTTCTATTTCAATGGCAGGCCTCAGACTGCGTTAGTTGCCGCTGTCTGTATTCTTTTCGGGCTTGGGTATCTAATGGCCCTCGGAATCCACTCCGACTCAGAATGATTGGGCACAGCGACCCGCGCCCGCCCGCCGCCCCGTTGTTTACTCATTCGTTACTATGAGCGGCAGACTTCGATCGCTCTACCTCCTATCCCGGCATTGCGTTGACTTCTCTCCAGAGCGTCCCTAACATGGCAGCCGTGGGCAGGTCCACTCTTGATCGGCCAGACCATTTCGCGCTACCGCATCGTCGAAAAGCTCGGCGGCGGCGGTATGGGCGTGGTCTACAAGGCCGAGGACACCGAGCTTGGGCGTTTTGTCGCGTTGAAGTTCCTGCCAGATGACGTTTCCCGAGACCCCCAGGCATTGGAACGTTTCCGACGTGAAGCTCGTGCCGCCTCCGCTCTCAACCATCCCAATATCTGCACGATTTACGATATCGGCAAGAGTGGCGATCAGTCCTACATCGCCATGGAGTTTCTGGACGGGGTGACGCTGAAACACATGATCGGTAACCGTCCGCTGGAGCTGGAGATGCTGCTCTCGCTCGGAATCGAGATTGCCGACGCGCTCGATGCTGCTCACTCCCAGGGCATCGTCCACAGGGACATCAAGCCAGCGAACATCTTCGTGACCAAGCGCGGTCACGCCAAGATTCTGGACTTCGGTCTGGCGAAGGTGACCGCAACCGGAGGGAAGCCGGGGTCTGATGCTACCGAAACCCACGCAGCGGGGCCACACCTGACGAGTCCTGGTACGGCGGTGGGCACGGTAGCTTATATGTCGCCTGAGCAGGTGCGAGCGAAGGAATTGGACGTCCGAACCGATTTGTTCTCATTTGGAGCCGTACTGTACGAGATGGCGACAGGAGCGCTGCCATTCCGCGGGGAAAGTTCTGGTGTGATCTTCCACGAGATTCTGGATCGTGACCCGGTTCCTGCGGTGCGGCTGAACCCTGACTTGCCAGCCGAACTAGAGCGCACTATCAACAAGGCGCTGGAGAAAGATCGCGAGCTGCGCTATCAGGGTGCGGCGGAGATGCGTGCCGACCTAAAGCGGCTGAAGCGGGAGACGGAATCGCGGCACGGTGTGCCAGCTAGTTCGGGGTCAGTAACGGTCGCGCAGGACACCGACTCATTCCCCGTTACACAGCCGCCGGCTCACGTATCTGCTTCGGTTCCTGGAGTTGCCCCTTCGGTGTCTTCGAGTGGAGCGAAGGTCGCCGAAGTTCCGGCGGCCGATGGTAGGAAGCTCTGGCGAATTCTGGTTCCGATTGCGGTGGTCGCAGCAGCCGCCATGATTGGCGGCGCTCTTTACTTTCGCTCGCGTCCGGCAACGCCGCTGACGGAAAAAGACACGATTGTGTTGGCCGACTTCGACAACAAAACCGGCGACCCGGTTTTCGATGATGCCCTGAAGCAGGCGCTGGCCGTGCAACTCGGACAATCTCCGTTTCTCAACATTCTCTCCGACCGCAAGGTGGAGGAAACACTTCACCTGATGGGCCGAACCTCGAATGAACGTGTCACCCGCGATATGGCTCGGGAACTCTGTATTCGGACCGGCAGCAAAGCGTTTCTGCTGGGGTCCATTTCGAACCTAGGCGGACAGTACGTGATTGGAGTGGATGCAGTCGGCTGTAGCAGCGGGGATACGCTGGCCAAGGAACAGGAGGAGGCTGCGACCAAGCAGGAAGTGCTGAAAGCACTGGGGAAAGCCGCGTCAAGTCTGCGGAGTAAACTCGGCGAATCGCTGGCCACGATCCAGAAATTCGATGTGCCGGTTGAGGCGACGACGCCATCGCTCGAAGCACTGAAAGCCTTCAGCATGGGCATCACCACCTTTCGCACCAAAGGGAATGCCGAGGCTATACCGTTCTATAAACGCGCTTTGGAACTTGATCCTAATTTCGCAATTGCCTATGCGAGCTTGGGTCTCGTATACAGCAATCTTGGACAGGCGAGTCTGTCCGCGGAAAATATCAAGAAGGCCTACTCGCTGCGCGACCGGGTCAGCGAACGGGAAAAATACCGTATCGCCGCCTTGTACTATGACGTCGTCACCGGGGAGATGGAACAGGCCAGCCAAGTCTATGAACTTTGGGCGAAGAGCTACCCAAAGGACAGCGTGCCTCATAGCAACCTAGGGGACATCTACAACCGGCTTGGACAATACGAGAAGGCCGTGTCCCAAACCCAAGAGGCCTTGCGTCTGGAGCCGATCGTAGTTGGTTATTTCAACCCTGCATTCAGCTATCTCGCACTCAACAGGCCAGATGACGCCAAGCGAGCTGTCGAGCAAGCACAAGAGCGCAACCTCGAAGGTGATTTCCTGCACTGGGCAATCTACCAACTAGCCTTCCTCAAGGGCGACAACGCGGAGATGGAGCGACAGGTGAGTTGGTCTGCGGGCAAGCCTGGAACCGAGGATCTCCTGCTTTCGTTCCAATCTGACACCGAGGCGTATTACGGTCGGCTGACCAAGGCACGGGACTTCTCCCGGCGTGCGGTAGATGCGGCGGCCCGTGCAGACTCGAAAGAGACGGCTGCAATGTGGCAAGTGAATGCAGCTATGCGGGAAGCGGAGTTCGGTGACACGGCAACTGCGAAGCAAGATGTCGCGGCCGCATTGACGCTGGCTCCGGGACGGGATGTAAAACTGTTTGCCGCTCTGACGCTTTCGCGAGTCAGCGAAGCCGCTCGGGCAAAGGCTATTGTCGAAGAACTGGAAAGGAGCTACCCGTCGGACACGATGCTGAAGGTCTACTGGCTCCCAACCGTCAAGGCAGCGATCGAACTGAGCGCCAACAACCCGAATCAGGCTCTCGTGTTTCTGGAAGCAGCTGCACCTTTTGAACTTGGCGCACCGCCACAATTCCAGCTAGGGACGATGTATCCGGCCTACATTAGGGGACAAGCCCAATTAATGGCACGTAATGGTGCAGCAGCAGCCTCGGAGTTCAAGAAGTTTCTCGACCACCGAGGTATCACTATAAACTACCCACTGGGTGCGCTGGCTCACCTGGGCCTCGCCCGCGCCTACACTCTCTCAGGCGACACCGCCAAAGCGAAAACCGCCTACCAGGACTTCTTTGCCCGCTGGAAAGACGCCGACCCCGACATCCCCATCCTGAAAGAAGCCAAAGCGGAGTACGCGAAGTTGCAGTAGGCCAACGGAAAGACCGCAAAACGAGATCAGTGAAGAGTGACAAGCAGATAGTTGCTGTAATCGCCCTTCTCACTCGCGCCCGCTCGGCAGCGATGCCGCCCTCCGCACTTCTATTGGATCGAACTCGCCGCCGAGGAGAAGGCGTTGTTGGCGTTCGAGCCGACGAGCCGGATGGTGCCCACTACAAGCACAAGAATGACTGCGAGCATCACTGCGTACTCAGCGATATCTTGCCCCTTCTCCTCCACCCAGAGTCTATGTAACGGTGCGATCATGCTCCACCTCCCGGCAGTTCTACGTGCGGAAACAATGAGGAAGATCAGAAGGTGGGTGACAGCTTGAGTGCGGATCGAAAGTGATGTGAGCGAATTGGCTGGCGCTCACCTCTGAATGCAGGGATTCTGCGCTCGCCGCATTGAGCTTGTAAAGCGAAGGGGCGCTGATGAGGTTTTGGACTGAACAGAAAAAAACTGCCGATCACCATCAAGCCGAGATCACTCGAAACATCTTCCGGCGTCTTCGCGCTTCCCATTCCTCACGGGTGAGTTCAATCAGATTGGAATTGTCGGCCGGGCCTTGCTGTTGAAAGTATCTCGCGAGGTTGCTGATAGTCCAGAATGAGCTGTTTTTCGATAAGGTGCCAGCGGCTTTTCGGTTTTCCACTTCTTCCCAGAACTCGTGTGAACATTCCTGCCGGTGATGAAGGAAGAGCCACCACAGGTCGTCATCGCTCATGATTCTCAGCTTCAGGCGCAGACGGTCGGTTCCGAGCCCGGTAATGTTCATTGCTGACCCCGAGAGGCACAAAGTTTACCATCCCCTGAAGCCAGAATCGAGGTCTGCAAAACTGGCCTCTGCACTTGGTCGCTCCGTCGAAGCTGACTCTCCGCCTTTCTTGACTTGCGCCCATCAGCGTACCTAACATGACATCCCGAGGGTGGAATCCTCTCCATTGATCGGCCAGACCATCTCGCACTACCGCATCGTTGAAAAGCTGGGAGGCGGCGGGATGGGCGTTGTGTACAAGGCCGAGGACATCAAGCTCGACCGCTTTGTCGCACTTAAATTTCTCCCGGATGACGTAGCGAAAGATCCCCAGGCGTTGGGCCGCTTCCAGCGCGAGGCTAAGGCTGCCTCCGCCCTCAACCATCCCAACATTTGCACCATTCACGAAATCGACGAGCAGAACGGCCAGGCATTTATCGTCATGGAGTTTTTGGATGGCGTGACGCTGAAGCATCGCATCGGGGGTAAACCTCTGGAGACGGACTCGCTGCTCAGCCTGGGAATCGAAATTGCCGATGCGCTGGACGCGGCGCATTCGAAGGGCATCGTTCATCGCGACATCAAGCCTGCGAACATCTTCGTCACCGCCCGCGGCCATGCCAAAATCCTCGATTTCGGATTAGCCAAAGTCACCGCTCGTGCCGTCGATCCTTCGAGCGTGACCGCCATGCCCACTGCCGCCGAGCCTCTGGAATACCTCACCAGTCCCGGAACTGCCGTGGGCACGGTCGCCTACATGTCGCCCGAACAAGTTCGCGGCAAGGAACTCGATCCCCGCACCGACCTCTTCTCCTTCGGTGTGGTGCTCTACGAAATGGCCACCGGCACCCTCCCTTTCCGCGGAGACACCTCGGGCATCATCTTCGAGGCCATTCTGAACCGCGTCCCGGGATCTCCGGTTCGCCTCAATCCCGAGCTCCCCGCCAAGCTCGAAGACATCCTGAACAAGGCTCTGGAGAAAGACCGTGACCTGCGCTACCAGCACGCTTCGGACATGCGCACCGATCTGCAGCGGTTAAAGCGAGACAAAGATTCCAGTCGTAGTGCCGGAGTTGCGGCTGCGGAGCCGGTCGCTCCCGTCGGCAACGGTGGCATTTCAGTAGCGGCTGCTCCAAGTGGTTCGGCTGCGACTGTATCTGCGAGTTCTGGCGTCGCGCCTGCTGCACCAAAGGGCCGGAAACCATGGGTGGCGGTTGGAGCAGGAGTTGCACTTCTGGTCGCGGCGATAGCCGCAGGCTATTACTTCCTCCACCGGACGCCGACGGCGATTGACTCGGTGGCTGTGCTGCCGTTGGCAAACACTACCCCGAATTCAGAAATGGACTATCTCGCGGATGGCATAACTGAGGGAGTCATTAATCACTTGTCGCGGCTGCCAGGGTTACGGGTGATGGCACGTAGCACGGTTTTCCGCTACCGGCAGACGCAGCAGGATCCACTCAAGATCGGGCAGGAGCTGAAGGTGGGAGCGGTGGTCGTAGGTCGGCTGTCTCAGCATGGAGACACCCTCAACGTAGAGACCGAGATGGTGGATGTGAGCAACGGCTCGCAGATTTGGGGTGAGCAGTATCGGCGCAAGACCGCTGATATCGCGACCGTTCAGGATGACATCGCTTCCGACATCTCCGGCCAGCTACGGCTCAAACTTAGCGGCGAAGAGAAAAAACGCCTGGCGGAGCACACCACCGAAAACAACGAGGCTTACCAGCACTACGTGAAGGGGAATTTTTATCTCGAACAGCGAACGCACGAAAGCTTGCTCCAGGCCGTGGAGCAGTATAACGAGTCCACCGCCGCCGATCCGAATTACGCGCAGGCGTTTGTCGGCGTAGCAAAGGCGTACGCACTTCTCTTTGATCGGGACTGGATGTCGAAGGATGAAGCTTCGCCTAAGATACGCGAATCTGCACAACGTGCAATTGTCCTCGATCCGACGCTAGGCGAGCCTCATTATGAGTTAGCCTTCCTGAAGGAGGTCACGGAATGGGATTTCAAGGGAGCAGAAGCTGAGTACCGAAAGGCAGTCGAATTGAGCCCAAACGATGCCACCGCGCACAGTTGGCACTCGGTCTTGCTGGAGAACCTGGGACGGTTTCCGGAAGCGTTGGACGAAATTGAGAAGGCCAGGGCGCTCGACCCCGCTTCTCCCCAAATCAACGCGAACCACGCAGGGCTCCTTGACCACCTGCACCGTTATGACGAAGCCATGGCCGAGTTGAACAAGCTGATCGCCTCCAATCCGGACTTTCCGGTGTTTTATGGAGCCCGAGCTACTGTGTACTGGCACTTGGGGAATCAGGACGCATACGCAGCCGACCGTGTCACTGCGATGACCAAGAGCGGGCGTCCCAAACCTGCCGAGGCATTTGCGGCAGGATATTCGAGGGCGAAATTGAAAGGAGCATGCACGGCTCTGATTGAGGAGCTAAAGAACGAATCGAAAACGCACTACGTTGCACCCGATGAGATAGCGTCTGCATACGCGCTTATTGGGGACCGTGATCATGCCTTCGAGTATTTGGAAAAAGCTTATGCGGAGCGGTCTGGGCGGATGGAATACATCAAGAATGACGAAGCTCTCGAACCCTTGCACTCGGATCCCCGCTACATCGACCTCTTGAAGCGCATGGGCCTGCCGCAGTGACCGCTATCTCACCCTCTGGAAAGACGCCGATCCCGACATTCCCATCCTGAAGGGCCAAGGCGGAGTACGCGAAGCTGCAATGAAAGCACCTTTTCCGAAGCAGTTCTTGTTGCCTATCGACGGTGAAGGTTTTGCTAGCGGTGTAAACTCTCGAGGTTCAGATTCCTAAACGCTGTGAAAACCACCGAAACCATGATGGTTTTTCCACCTTGACTGGAAGTAGCCTCGAAAGCTTTTCTCGTAGTTCATCGAGTCCATTCAGCTCGTTCTGTCGTAACGCCTCGTCTTTCTGGTTTTGCTCGGCCTCGTATGTGGCCAGCTGAGGATCTAGCTGGGTCAGCTCGGCAACCCATTCGCCATCTTCGAACTCCTCAATCCCTCTCGCCACCCAGCTTTTTCCAAGCTCATCATGATCCGGCGGAGAAATGTTCAAAAGAAGAACGAGGGTGTTGTTGTAATGGACGACTAAGGTCCCGGTCCTCACGAACTGTGCAGCTTCGGGTACAAACGTGGTTCGCTCATCGAACGCGAAAACGTATTCGCCAGTTTCGGTAATGATCTTCGTCTTGTTAGGCGCTAACTCAACTACGTCCCGAATCGCAGGATGGACGTAAGCGGGAAAACCCTGCTTCCAACTCGGCAGCATCCGGACGTGATTGAAGTACACATCCAGCACGGTTTCTGGGATGTTCATTTGCCAGACAATGTGCCGAGACACAACATAGTCATCGTCTGTCATGCTTCACCAGATACCACGAACGGAAAGGTCTTGACGGGGTGAGAAACGTGGCCCGGCCTGCCACCGTTCACCTTCGGCCGAACCCAGGACAGAGGAAACGGTAAAAACCTGTACCGTTCTCACCCCGAGACTAAGGTAAAGCTTAGACCCGGTCACGGCCTGGGTTCAAGAGCCTCAAATCCGCCGAACCTTGGGAATCGGACCGAAACCGTCGGATTTCGGAAGCAGCCACCAGTAGCGCCAGAGCCTGCCGGTGCCGCGGATGCGGACGGCGTCGGCCCGCGCGGATCGGAGAATGGTTCTTGTCATTGCTCTTTCCCGAGAACGCTTTGTAGTCGCGGCACAAGAACTACAAGAATTGTTCGCGGACGGCAGAGCTGGCGAGGCTGTTGGCCTCAGCGTTGCTCTCGCGAGGGATGTGCGAAATGGAGAAGTGGAATGAGTGGGCCAACTTGCGACAGATCCAGTTCAGGGAATACAGACGCGGGCTGCGGCAACTGTACTCGCCCCTCATTTGCTTAACTAAGACTTCGGAGTCAGAGTAGACGTGAAGGGTCTCGGCTCTCAGTGTCAACGCACATTGCAGGGCTTCCAGGAGCGCAACATATTCGGCCACATTGTTATCTTGTCGCCCGATCGATTTCGCAATTCTGATCTTGCCGTCCTGGGCACCATCCATCACCACCCCAATACCCGAAGGGCCAGGATTCCCCAGAGAGGCGCCATCTACGTAGGCTACGAGATTTGACATTGAGTCCGTGTGCTACCGCCAACATGCGTTAGATCGCTCCCACAGTCAAGCTGTTTAACTGGTTCCCATGTAACACTGCCACGATTTCCACGGAGTTGTGCAAGACTTTGTGCAAAAGCGGGAACAAGTAGATGCTAGGTTCAGTAAACGTGCGCGTTTCAACACATTGCACTTCCGAGTGTGCAGGGCGGCCGTGGTCGACCTTGCACCGAAAAGGGGCATTGACAATGATCAACCAACCGTTTAACTTTCGCCCCGTCGACGATCGAAAGGATTGGTTCAAATAAAATTAGCCAGTCCGAATTAGATTGGGTGATCAGCTCGGCAGGGTAACCTGCTGGGCAGCCAAACCCGAAAAAACCGACGGCTCTGCGAGGAGAAGTTGGGGTTTGGGACTGCGAAAGCAGTGGTCGCATCAAGGGGCTGTGACGGTGCATGCCTCCACGCTGTTGGCTCCCTCGCAGGAGCTGATGGCTAGAGCGTAACCAATGTCACAGCCTTTTCAATTTGCTTTCCCCTCCTCTGCAACGAATACCCAAGGAACTCGGCTGGCAAGCTCAAAATCCCCACGCAAGAATCCTAGAGGCGAACAAATAGCGAATATGGTAAATTGCCATCGTGGCTTAAGGCCTGTACCGTCGTCGTCCACGATCTGAACCAGACCGCGCACGCGGTCGACGTGACCGCCGAGTCCCTGTACGAAGCCATCGCCCAGGCCCTCGCCACGCTGCGCGGTCACGACTGGGTCGGGGACATAGGAAAGGGACTGACCACCGTAACCGTGAAGGTCCGGCATCCTGAGGTTACGCATGTTGTGAAGATTCAGGATTTTGAAAACTGGCTCAACAGAGGCTGCAAGAGTCCGGCAGATACAGCGCTGAAGACGAGGTTGCGGCAGATGCTTGGCATGCACAAACAGTAATAAGGAGGTTAAATGCGGTGGGCAGCGGCCTTGCGGCGGGAACTGAGCGCCAGAAACCAGCAGATCGCGGGCACGAATGGATCGGTACACGAATTGACCGCAGGAGAAATGCCCAGCGTCATCTTTGGATGCAATGAAAGCCGGCAGCATGGAAATTTCTATCCCGCCTCTTACCGGAATATTTGCGCAAATCCGGAGTGGGTGCGCCGCCTTTCCAAGGTTCATACCAGTTCGCGCAGCGCACGGCTCCGCGCCGGTTGGCGATGGAGGGAACTGGACTGCGCGAACAGCTCAGACGCGTTGCTCATGAATATCTTTTGCTACCGGCGCACGCTCAACAATCTCGCCTTGAGTTCCATGCTGGGAGTCACTTCCGGGCTGGTTCCGCAGTTTGGATTCAAGCCGGGCAATTCCCCTCCGCACTGGTAGGACGGACCGCACCGAGATCGACATGAAGCTCGGAGACCTATTGGTCGAGGCCAAGCTCACGGAGACGGATTTTCAAACCGCCCCTGCAAGAATGATTGAGAGGTATCGGGACCAAGCGGAAGTTTTCGATTCGGGAGAACTGATGAGGTTCGGTGATGTCGTCCCTGGTTATCAATTGATTCGCGGAGTGCTCGCTGCCTATACGACGGGCGGATCGTTCTGCGTTTTTTGCGATGCAAGGCGGCCGGATCTGATCGAGAACTGGTATTCGGTCATGCGGGCGGTCAGGAGCTGCGTTCTGCGCTGTCGGCTGCAATTGCTGACCCGGCAGGAACTGGCCGCCGTGTTGCCCAAGTCTTTGCAGAAATTTCTGGCGGCGAAATACGGCATCGTGCCCTGAATAGGCCGGACATCGCAGGAATGCTAGGAGCCAGGCGGGTAACTCTGACTCTAATTAGGTGCAACACCGTGCGCGTGAGAAGTTGAAAGCTGCATGAAATCGTTCGCACCGATGAGCCGGAGCACGACCCGCGCAGGAATGGGGAACCGTTGTCGCGTGGGGTCATGCACGATGGTTGGTTCGGAAAGTTGATACAACACGCAGCGAGTCTCCAGCTGGCAGCCGCCAGCGACTAGTACATTTCTGACCCACTCGCATTCTCGTCCATAAGTGAGCGCGACCAGAAATCCGTTGGGCTCTCGAAAAACGTTCACTGGCGTCCGGTAGAGTTTGCCTGACTTTCGACCTACGCGTAAGAATGCCGAAGCCGGGCAATCGGGCGGCGAATCGGCTCGTGATCCGGTTCGTAACAGCGAGATTGAAGGCTGCTACCCACCGTTTGCGGAATCGGATTAGAAGGATCGGAGCCAGCAGGATTGCCAGAAGCAAGATGACCGCTGCGGTGATCGGCATGTCCAATTACCCGTCCTATCATCTACATTCCAGTCCCTTGTCCGCCAACAACTAGGACGAGTTCTATTGCAGCTTTGCGTACTTCTTTCAGGATAGGAATGTCGGGTCGGCGATTTCCCACAGTGCGAGACTACACAATTGCTGCCGCTACCCGCTCGACTGACTGCTTTGCTGGAGCCAACACGATTAGCGCTACACCAATGAGAATGAACACAACCACGCCCACCAATTCTCTGCGCGGGATCAAATTAAGAAATGCCTGCACAGCCATCAACGTCGCGTGGGCAAAGCTCGACCACGCCGTGAAGGCGATAAGGCTGCGATGCTCAGATGGGTTACGGGCTGCCAGCAGCAGGAAAACGCCGAGCGTGGCGTATAGGCTCATCATCATCGCCAACGCGGGGTCTTGCTTGACCATCATCATCAAGGGATAAACGGCAGCCGAAAACAGCAGTCCCAACAACACCAGCACAACTTTCAGCGCACGTTCTCGACGCATTGTGATCTCCTCTCGCATGCTTCACTGGGGATGTTCGTTCCGATAAGCCAAGAACTTCTTTTGGCAATCCATCGCTGCGGAACGGATTTCATGGAACTCGGTGGTATGGCGCAAGGGCGAAAACAGCGGATCGGAATCGAGAGCAGGATACGAGCAGAATCTATCTTGCACTGCTTGACGAAGCAGCCCAAGCGCAACTTGATTCCGACCGCAGAAAGCTTCGATTTCCGCTGTACCCTCTCGAATTTCAGGATCAGAAAGAGAAAAACCATGAGCGCCATCGGAAAGCTCTGCGATTTCTGACGAAGGGCGTCTCTCTAAGCAGCCCTCGACCAGCCGCATTCTGGGGTCATCGGTAATTGTGCGAACCTTTTCCAACGCCTCAGCAGTCCTGCCTTGGCGCAGGAGGATAAACACCTCGTTACGTTTCGACCAATGTGAACCCGCGTCGAGGGCGAGGTATTCCATCCCACGCGGATAGTTTCCGTCCTGAACAAATGCCACTGCACAGGAACGGAATGTATAGTTTCCGGGGTCAAGACCTAAAGCCGTGTCGCATTCGTGCTGGGACTCTTTGAGTAGACCTGCATAACGCAGAACATAAGAAAGCGCGAAATGGGCATAACCGTATTCCGGTCGCCTTTTCAAGAGTTGTGCCACTTCCGTGTAAGCCTCTTCCAATCGCCCCCGGTCGACCCAGTTGACCGACAGATTTAAGACGGCAGAGATCAGATTGGGATCAAGAGTTTTCGCACGTTCAAAAGCGGCACTGGAGCGGTCAAAGGCGGCTTGACCGCCATCCGAATAGGCAGCGTCGAAATAGTAGCGTTGACCGAGTGCGTCCCACGCTGGAGCATAGGTTGGATCGAGACCGACCGCTCGTTCCAACATCTTGATAGCCTCTTTGTTTGGTAACGGATCGTGTGGCACCGCCGCACTTCGCAGGAACAGATCGTAACCCTCCTCACTTTTGGGTCGTGATCCGGGTTCCGACGTACTTGCCGCTGGGCGTAAAGCGGGAACAAGCCCGTTGTCAATCCTCGACAGGACTTGTTCGCGCATGGCAATCATGTTTTGACCCGCAACAGTCAGCGTGTCCCGCCATACTGCTTGATTCGTATCAACGTCGATGGCTTCCAACGTTACCTGTAACTGGTCACCCGCCTTGAGAAAGTGTCCTGTGACGATACTGCTTACCCGCATCTCGCGACCCGCCTTTTGAAAGTCTGTGTCCGGGCTGACGTATTTGCTTGTCTCCGAAAAGGGGCGGATCGATAAGGAACGTACATGGCTCAAGGTGGTCGCGATCTCGTCGGGAAGTGCCAGACGAAGAAAATCAACGTCTTTATCAGCATCCATGTTTCCGAACGGGAGTACCGCCACTGTCGTTTGGTTCGGCAAAGTGCTCTTCGGATGATCTCGCTCGCTCTTCCACCACGCAATCGCGGCACCACAGACCACCACAAGGACAATGGAGACAGCAATCGCGACAAGCTTGGGGCGGCGGGTAACTTGCTCGCGGGTGCTTCGCGATCTTCCGGAACCTGTTTCACGTTTTAGACGTTTCAGGTCGGCCTTTAGGTCAGCGGCGGACTGATACCGAACGTCGCGATCTTTTTCCAGCGCCTTGTTTATGGTTCGCTCTAATTCCTGCGGAACATCTGGATTCAGTCGCACAGGAGCTACCGGAGCACGTTCCAGAATCGCGTTGAAGATCAGCGCCGAGGTATCGCCTCTGAAAGGGAGTGCGCCTGTACACATCTCGTACAAAACCGCGCCGAATGAGAACAAATCCGTGCGAGCATCGAGTTCCTTTCCTCGCACTTGCTCCGGCGACATGTAAGCGACCGTGCCTATCGCACTGCCGGGACTCGTCAGATGCTCCTCGGACTCGATGGTCGCTGCGCACATCGCAGGGCTGTCCGATTTCAGCGTGACTTTCGCCAGCCCGAAATCGAGAATCTTCGCCTGCCCGCGAGTGGTCACAAAAATGTTGGCGGGTTTGATGTCCCGGTGGACAATACCCTTCGCATGGGCGGCGTCGAGCGCGTCAGCGATCTGGATGCCCAAATCGAGCACCGTTTCGATCTCCAATGGCTTGCCGTTGATCTGGTGCCGGAGGGTCTGCCCCTCCAGCAATTCCATCGCGATAAAAGTCTTCCCCTCGGACTCGTCAATCTCGTGGATCGTGCAGATGTTGGGATGGTTCAGCGAGGATGCGGCTTTGGCTTCCCGCTGGAAGCGGCTGAGTGCTTGTGCATCATTGGCGAGTTCATTAGGAAGGAACTTCAGGGCGACGTGCCGACCGAGTTTGATGTCTTCAGCCTCATAGACCACACCCATCCCACCGCCGCCGATCTTGCGCAGGATGCGGTAATGGGAGATGGTCTCTCCAACGGGTTGGGACGGAGTAGCCACTGGCGGGAATGGTACGGGGAAGCTGGGCGGGGGGTCAATCTGACCTGTCAGTATTTGTATCCGGTGAAATCGAGCGTCCCGCCACGGCGTAGGAGTTCTTCCGCTTCGGTGACCATCGAACTCACTATTGACTCAGCAGTCGGACGATCTTTGAGGAGACCCACAGCTTCTCCACACACAACAGCTTCGGTTTGAAGATCATGCTGAGCGCGTGCCTCAGCGTATTTCGCAGATAACGTGCCGAACGCGCTGAACGCCTCTTCTTCTCGGTTAGACCATTCGTCAGTCAGCTTGTTCTTCAAGAAACGAAACGAGTATTCTCTCGGCCAATGTGTGCCACGCAGCGCATCGAGCACCTTAGTCCGAATGGTCGAGTCGCCAGTCACAGCAATGGCTTTGTCAATATGCACCTGTGGGGTTAATGCTTCGGCTGACGCCCAAAGACGCGTGCCGACCACCACCCCATCCGCGCCCAGCATCAGGGCTGCTGCCAATCCGCGCCCGTCCGCAACACCTCCGGCAGCGAGCAGCAATGTTTCAGGAGAGCGCTGCTTTAGGTAATCAGAAGCTTCAGGCACGAACGGGAAGGTCGAACGGGTCGCGCCATGTCCACCTGCTTCCGTTCCCTGAACGACTACGGCTGCGGCACCAGCTTTTAGTGCCATGTCGATCTGCGACAAGAATTGCACCTGACAAATCAGCACAGAACCAGCCTTCGCAATCTCCGCCGCAAACGGACTGGGGTCAGCAAAAGAGAGGAACACGCAAAAAGGCGCGTAGCGTAACGCTTTTGTCAGCATTTCTGGCGCATGCTCCAGAGGCCACGTAATGAATCCGACGCCGAACCTCCCTGTTTTCGCCAGAGCAAGTTCCATGTCAAGATCGGGTTCACCAGCCATTGTGCCCGCGTAAGCGCCCCCAACAATTCCAAGTCCACCCGCACGGGACACTGCCGCTGCGAGCAGCCCGCCTGTGACATACGCCATCGGCGCACACAGAATCGGGTGCTTGATGCCAAACCGCTCTGTCAAACGGGTCTTAATCATTAGAAATTGGCTTCAGGATCGCATGCTTGCCGTAATAGTTGACTGATCCCACGGTACGGTCTAAACACATCGCCGCGCGGAGTATACTCCTGCTGCCCCAAGGGCGCACTGTGTGCTTGGGGGTGCGATGGAGGTCTATTGCAATGGCGATGACAGACACAGAGGCAAAGCTGTTTCCCGTCGAAGTTTTACGCGAATTCAGTATCCGCGTATTCCTTCACTTCGGATGTCCGAGAGGAGATTCGGAGCAGGCTGCCGATGTTCTCGCTTGCGCAGACCTTCGAGGCATCGACTCGCACGGCATAGGTCGGTTGCACAGCTATTTCGAAATGCTGAGTGAAGGAGGGGTCAATCCAAAACCCAACATCGAGATCGTTCGCTCGACTTTGAGCACGGCGACTGTTGATGGCGACAACGGTCTGGGGCTGGTCGTCGGTCCAATAGCCAATCGCATCGCAATGGACTTGGCTGAGAAGGCTGGCTCCGGCTGGGTGAGCGTATGCAACACGAATCACTTCGGCATTGCTGGTTATTACGTCCTGAAAGCTGTTGAGCGTGATCTGATCGGCTGGGCCATGACCAATTCAACCAAGCTGGTCGCACCCTTATGGGGAGCGGAGCGCATGCTCGGTACCAACCCTATCGCGATTGGTTTCCCCGGAAAACAGGAGCCGCCAATCGTGATCGACATGGCAACCAGTGCCGCCGCTTATGGCAAGGTCGAAATGGCTCGACGGAAGGGCAATCCGATCCCTTCCGGCTGGGCGATCAATAGCGATGGCGTCGTCAGTACAAAGCCAGAAGACATGATTGAGGGTGGAGCACTTCTGCCCCTCGGTTCTGATCGTGAACATGGCGGGCATAAAGGCTACTGCTTGGCGGTCATGGTCGATATGTTGAGTTGCGTCTTGAGCGGGGCGAATTGGGGGCCATTCGCCCCACCGTTTACTCTTCGGCAGGAAATCGAAATACCGACCCATAGTGTCGGTAAGGGGATCGGGCATTTCTTTGGCGCGATGCGGCTCGACGGCTTCATTGATCCTGACGCCTTCAAGACACAAGTGGATGAGTACATTCGCGTATTCCGTGGAACAAAGCCAGCGCCGGGTACCAACGGTCCCATCATTCCGGGCGATCCTGAACGGCAAGCCGAACAAGAGCGACGGAAGAATGGTGTGCCGCTTGTCCCAGCCGTCATCGAGGAACTGCGCGACATCTCCTCGAAAACAGGCGTACCATTCCCGGCTCGGCTCAGCAGGACTGCTTAGATTAGGTATCTGTCTTGAGTATTGGTGCGGCAACCATTTTTGGTGAATCTAGTATTCGTCGCGCCCAGAGCCAATTCAGTGTGCCAACGGTGAACGCTACCGCTATAACTATGAGATCGCGAGTCTGAATTCTTGTTACGAGCGTTCCCGTGAACACCAATGCGAGCAGGCAGAAGACAATTCCAAATGGGAGACGAAAGGCATCAGCGAGCGGATGCCTTCTCCTGAGCACCGGAAGCGCAGCAGCGCTGCATGCGTAGACGAATAGCCGGGATACAGCAGAAAGGATTGCATTCCCCTTAAAACTGCCCGCAATCGAAAAGGGCAGGAGCAGCAAGGCGAATGCCATGATCGACACGTGAGGCGAGTGAAATCGGGAATGGATTGCAGCAAAAAATCTGGGAAAGTCTCCTTGTTCTCCCATCGCAAACGTGAGGCGCGGGGTGTGCAACATATTCGCGCTGAGATACCCGTATATGAAAACCAAGACTCCCGCTGTCAGAAACGATGAGCCAAGCGAGCTAACTAGACGCTTTGCCACATCGGCGGCGGGCGTACTTGTTGCGGCTGCATGCGGGAGTATATGGATGACGACATACTGCAAGGCGATGTATAGCAAAGTCGCCGTCACTATCGCGATAAAGAGTGCGATGGGAGCATCTCTGCGTGGATCACGTGCCTCTCCAGAAGCGAACAATGCTGATTCGAAACCGCCAAAGGCGTAGACCATGAGAATCAGCGCTTCGAACCAGTCCGAGGCGTGTGGTGATACCGAATCTGGAGCCACGCGAATAGCTGAGTGGATCGCGAGAGCCGCTAGTCCGCCGCCTATAAAAACCATCAACACAATGAGCTTTGTAGCTGCGAAAAAGTTGTTTAGCACCGTGCCGCTTCGTATGCCTCGATAATTCACAATCGCTAAGAAACTAATGAAGGCAACAAGAAAGACAATACGAATAGCCGGAATCTCAACTCTGGGAAAGAATTGCGCCAGATATGAAACGACGAGATTTGCCACAGCAGAGGAGGCAGCGATTCGTGAAAGCCACATGAGCCAGCCGATCTGAATTCCGACAAAACGCCCGAACGCTGCTCTAGCATAAAGGTATGGCCCCCCGCTCACCCGAAACTGAGAAGAAACTTCCGCCAGTGTTGCAGCGATGCTCCCCACACCAGCCGCCGCGACAAGATATGCCAGTGTGCTCCACTTCCCAAGACGCGCTACAAGCAAGGATGGCAAACCAAAGGCGCTAGCCCCGATCATCGTATTCAGCATCAGAGCCGCTAGGCTCCAACGCCCGATTGCTCGCCGCAAATAATCTGGTTGCCTGTTTGAATCGTCCATTATTTCGCGTCGAGTACACCCCGACGCGCCCTTCCTTCGGAGTGTGCCGTAACCTTCATTCGCAAATTATGTGACCCTATGCCCTTGCCCCTACGACGTTCTCTTTTCTCGACCGAATAGCAGCCGCGATCCTCACTCCAACTGCCATGACAGCGACAAGAACAAACGGCGTGTAGAAGAGGGGTCTCGTTATCCGTGAGAAACGACGTGGGTGGAAGCGAGGACATCTCGCCCCAACCCCGCGTGCCGTTATCCATCGTGTCCAGACATTCCTTTGTTGTGGCTGGCGGAATAGTGCTGCTGAAGCAGGTCGTCTCCGAAGTCACCATTGAAGTCGCGCCATACGGAGTGGATGTGGTTCGCGTTGTCCTGCGTGTCGTCGAACTCGATCAGGAATGAGGGCGTCTGGACGCGGTAATAGCGCGGGTCGCTGGGGTTGATTCCGCCCGACCAAGCGAAGTAGATGTTTCGGGCAGCCTTATTTATCTGTGCCAGCCTACGATCAGCCAGTTCATCCGGCACGTTGCGGGCATATTCCTCCATCAGCGCCATGAGCGCGTCGAACTGTGTGGAGTTCATTTTGGAAGCAGACAGACCGGACGGCTGCCCGTTTAGCGCTGCCTTCCGGCTTGCCGCTGTCAGGATGTCCTTGTAGGCGGTTGGGTCGACAATCGCGACCTTCCGCTGCTGTTCGTCCAATGAATGAATAAGTTCGATGCTGAGGTCGTCTTCCCCGGCTAGTGTTCGCAGACCCTTGCGTGTCCCTTCCCGAATCTCGGCGGGGTTGCAACCGAAGAAGATCGGGGCGCCAATGATCTCGCCCTTCACTACCGTGTAGTTCTGGCTCAGATGGTGTCCTTCGACGCGGTAGCCCCACGTGCCACTGTCGGATGGAGAGCCGAACAGCGAGAAATAGTATTTCTCGGGGTTGCGGTTCTCGCCGCTGTCGTTCTCTATGATCTTGAGCACATCCTCCAAGCTCATGATCGTCACCGCCTTGATGTAGCCCGTCTGGCTCAGCCCGGCTGCCAGTAATGCACTTGCAAGGTGCTTCTGACACGGCGACATCTCTCGCAAGGGCAGTCCCTTGCGTTCCTTGGGAATGTAGTGCCAATTCATGCGCTCGTCGGCGTCGAAAGGGAATGTCGCTTTGCCGCGCTGATTGGCATCCAGCGCGGAGAGAAACCGATTTGCACAGTCGGTCATCAGTGATGCTGCATGCCGCACGTGTGCATGGGTCTGATCGGCATGGCTGTCATGCGAGCCAAGCATGGTGGCTCCTAAAAGCACGCCGGACGAATAAAGAAAGGATCGCCGTTTCATACCCACACCTCGATTCAGTAAAAAGAGAGCGGGAGCAAGCCCGCTCTCGTACAGATCATGGAACTGCCCGAACCTAAGGCTTCAACTCAACAGCAATGACTTCGAATGGCTTCTTGCTGCGGCTTTCGGGCAGGTGGGTGTGGGCGTCCATGTGCTGCACCGTCCCGGCTTTCGCGTTGATGTCCTCCGTCTTCCCGTCCGGGTAGGTGAACTTGCCATGGGCGTCCGTTAGGAACACGGCAATGGTTTCAGGGTGGCTGTGCATCACTGATTTTTCACCTGCCCCATACTTGATTCGCAGAACGCGGACACGGTCGTTTTCAAACTCGACCTTGTAATGCTTGGGATCAACTCTCACTGGGTCATCGGGGGTTGGTTGAGGCATTCTCGCGGTTGCCATATTTTCCCTCCTTCGATTGGCAGATGTGGGAAGTCTAGTACGCAGGTGAAAGAAAATACACCGCCTCGCCTGTCCGGTTATTCATAGGTCGAAGTTCACGGAATCGCCCGAACGATAGCGTCCGCGAGGCGCTTCGCAATATCGCTAGGCAATGAAACAAGCGTAGCTGGCTTATCCGACAGTTGGACATCCATCAGAACCATCGCGTCATCCCTTCGGTAAACGCTCAAGCTAACTCCACAGCCCGTCGCGTCATCAACGAACTTGATGCAGTCGATCTGCTCCATGACCGCCTCCGCCCTGACGCAAACCTTCTTATAAAAACGCAAGATACGCCCCGGCTCCGAGTCGGTCAAACACCTTCCACAGCCCAATCAACCGCTCGTGTCGGTTGAAAGTGCTTCTCTACTAGGCATCACTTGGCGGACGCCTACGAGTTCTACGAGCAGCGTGGCAGGGTTGAAGAAAGCAAGAACCGCCGCCTGAAAGAGGCGGCGGTCGCGTACTCAGCAATAGCTTCTGTCACGCGGCTTTTGCAACAGGTGCGGGCACCACGCCCAACTGCCGCAACATGCCCAATGCGTCGTAGACCCAGTTGTCCTCGACCACCTTGCCATTGGCGATCCGGGTCACAACGATGCCAGACACACCGCTCACGCGCTTCCCGCTCGGTGCCGTGCCGAACAGTTCGCCACGATGGGTTCCGGTTCCGCTCGTCCGCGTGACGACTTTGTCGCCTTCGGCAATCTGCTCCTCAATCGTCAGCTTTATGTCGGGGAACGCATTGCGGTACATGGTGACTATTTCTTGGTAGCCTGCCCTCCCCCGCTTTTCCCCTGCCGTAGGCTCCCGATAAACGTAGTCGGTGGAGAGAATCTCGTCCAAGACCTTGAAGTTGCCTTTGTTGACCGCCTCCTCGATCAGGCGACGTACCAGTGACTTGTTAGCTTCAGACATGCGACTCCTCCTTTCCTTAGGGTTGATTGCGGCATTGTCAACCCCTGTAGCCCAGCGCGTCAATGCAACACGAATTGTGCATCCCGACCCGACGGCGATCACCAAACGAATCATCGGCGATTCGGTCGCGGTGCTCATCTACGCGGCTCCTGACGAGTTCGAGGCGAGTAACGCGAGGAGGTCTTTGATGCTGATGGCGGAATCGAGCAGCGAGATCATCTCCTCCAGGGTCACGCCGACTTGCTGCACGTACCACACGAGCTTCTCCGCGATCTGTTCCAAGAGGATCACATCTTTCTCATCGCAATTCTTGGACTGGCTATCGTCTGTAGGTTTTGGAGATTGTGCTATGGTCATGGTGCAGTTCCATACTCATCCACTGGCGTACTCAGGGTCGGCATTTGTGAGCGTCGAACTCTCGCGTATCCGCAGTAATACATTATCCACTCGTTCGTCTGGCTTTGGTTCTGCTCTGAACTCCTGTCCGCAATGACTGCATCGGGACGAAATGTCCGGCTTCTCCATGTCGATGTTGTCGAAGTGGAGATAGCGTTCTTGTCTGGTCATGGGCGATGCTTGCACAGCGACTCGGAGATTCCTCAAACGTTTTGTATTCCCCCTGTCACCCTGCTTGTCTTCAGGTTCCAGATCAAAAACGAAAAATGCCCAGCACCGCATCGGTAGAGATTCAAGACGTCCCTGCGCATGACTGGCTGAACGGAATCGTCTTCGCAGATCGGGCAGAACTTTGGCCTGATTGAAAGTTCGATCCCCACATGGCGACTCTAGTGGGTGCTCGAAGGGGCAAACGTGATTTGGATCACATCTCGCTGTGATCCTGCACGATAGGCATTGTGGTCGCTAACTCGCGGTACTGGCGACGGCGGCAAGCCACTCTTCTGGACCGTTTAGAACGAAATTGAAATCCGCTTCGGGCAGCTTCTTGGTAGGGGCATTAAGGGCAATAATCTTGGCATCTGGAAATCTCGCCCTCAGCCACCGAACCATTTCTTCCCGCGTCTCCGAGGGTGCGTTATGCCCAACGATAAAGAGACGACAACTCGGGATTCTCGCGAGAGAGCGTTGCGCGTCTGAGTTTCCGAGAACCGAAATCACGTCGTACCTACGTTGCTTTAGCAACTGTTCTCGTTCGATCAATAGCACTTCGTCGTAAGCGATTTGAAAGATCAGCTTGGGCGAAGAGGCAGGATCAGGGTTTCCTTGCAGGCGTTTCTGTTTGGCATCCAGCAATTCTGTGATCCTCTGTATCAGTTTCATCAGTTTGGCAGAGTCTTTCTCCACTGCCGCCTGAGCACATAGCTTTTGCCATTCCTCTTGATGATCCTTCATCACAACTAACCCGCTAAGAGAAGAGTTCCAGACAATTGCGGCAATCCACTCTCAGCCAAAAGCCACAGTTTACGAACCCGACAATACATTAAGCCCTTTACGGCAAAAGTTCCAAGCTAATGCTGAAGAACTCACGGACGCTGCGCCAACCGAAGGCGACAAAAGCACTTACACCGTGGCATTCAAGATACTGGTTTTACGAGGAGCAGCATTCGCAAAGGAACGTCGGGGGTAACATGGCTGACGGCATGCAACGGGACTGGCGCGAACTCTGTCTTGCTGTGACAAAATGAAACGGACTCCACGAAGCTGACTTCGCTGGTTCAAGAATTGATTGCGGTGTTGGAAAGGGTGAACGAGGCTGGTGGTCTCACCATTCCCCCGTCTCAGTCAATCAGGGCGAATCGGGAAGCCGCTTGAGAGCTACCGTCGCCGCCGATCAGGCGTACCATGCTGGCCCTCTCGCGTTCGAATTCTCCAAATCGGCGCGGAAGCCAACTACCATGCAACAGTGGCACCCGTGAGCACCAGCCTTGTGCTATGGCGGGGTAAGAATTGCCAGACCAAAAGTCCGATGGCTCCCCTCGCAGACCATCCACGGAGCATTGAGACCAGTGCCGGAGGTAGACTAGCGGGGTATGCGCAAACGGCTTTTTACCCCGACTCCACAGGGTATTCGACCTACCGACGAAGGCTGGCTAGACCTCGACCGTGCCGCCTTGGTCGAGGTCACATCAGAAGAGATCAATTACGAGATCGACTCTGCGCTTGTCTCAGGAGAAACGCAGGGTTGGCGTGCAGCCAACACGGGAACTCAAACGATCCGGCTGCTCTTCGATCACCCGCAAAGGCTCAGTCGCATCTCGCTCGTTTTCGAGGAAACCGAGACAGCGCGTACCCAAGAGTTTGTCTTGCGATGGTCTCCCGATAGCGGACGATCATTTCGAGAAATTGTGCGCCAGCAATGGAATTTTAGCCCACCTGACACGATACGCGAGGTCGAGGAATATCGGGTTGAGATCTCCGATGTCACGGTTCTTGAATTAGTGATTGTGCCTGACATCAGTCGAGGATCGGGTCGAGCCTCGCTCAAGAGTCTGCGCGTGTCTTGACCCGCCGCGACCCGCTACACTCGCAGGGACGGTCATTGATGCCATCCCGTTTGACCCGTTGCAGCTTCGTACTAGATCATGGAGACGGATGGACGTTGAGCAGATCATTACCGAGATAGAGTCGTTAGAGCACATTTTCGCGGTGCCTGACACCAGACCGCTGAGCGCAAGCGATCTCTCGGCTGCGAATCGACGCCACGACGAGAAGCAAGCGAACAGCCCGTGGTTTCGGCTCTGGCAACGCTATGGCGTCTGTTGCCGACCTGAAATCGAGAACTAGACTTGCTCGGATCACGACCATCTATAGTGGTTTCGGTGCTGCCTCTCCCTCACGTGGGAAAAATTGATGGATCGTCTCAGCGTCTTCTTAGACACCTACTGCTGCCACCGTCTCCGTCGATGATATTCGCCGCCACCAACGCCGCCGAGGTCAATCACAACGGCGACAATCAGAATCAGCAAATTAATGCCAGCTATAGGCTGGCGTGTATTCGCCATCCACGCATACACTAACGTGGTTAGGGGTAAGAACAGAAATCCAAGCAAGGGCAATAACAGGCCGTGGTACGCTCGTTCTAAATAATTCGAGAGAAAGAACAACAATGCGAGTGCGATGCGAGGAAAAGCAAGAAAGACAACGAGGAAGAGACAACCCACAAGATTTCTCCTCGCGGATCGTACTCTTTTCCTGCACTCGATTCAACGAAGTTGCGTGCGTATGAAAGTGATGCAGGAGTGGACGACCTTGTTACTTGCAAGCTGTCGAATCCGACGAGCTAAACCATGGCGAAGAAGAAAGTTGCTAATGTCCTGCCGAAACTCACCGAGATTGAACAAGACCTACTTTCGCACATCCAAGACGGATACCAGCTTGAAACTGATTCGCTCGGCGGCAACCCAGTCCTGCGGCGGTTGAAGGATAACGAAGAAATTCGCCCTCTGTCTGCCAATCGCAATACCATCAAGGCGATGGAACGGCGCGGACTCATCAGCCCCGGCAAAGGTCGCGACCCCCTCACTATCGAGTGGCATCTAAAAAAGAAAATAAATTAGGACCTGTGTTCCGTACTGGGTTCTAGCAAGGTCATCAAGAGTAGAAGTCCCTATCAGGCGAAAAGGCGATTCTGAGTCTCCGCAACCTCCACGGGACGCGAGCACTCCTCATCATCATTGGCGACGTAGTTGATCCGCGTGCTCACTGCGTAGCTCCGCATCGACTTGGCATCGAACGGCACTAGCAGTTTTGATAGCTCGCTTACCTTATTCATGCCCGGATCGAGCCACAGATCGTAGCTGTCAGGATGAACGATGACTGGCATTCGGTCGTGGACGGTTGCGGTCACGGCATTCGGGGTCGTCGTCAGAATCGAGCAGGACTTAATCCAATTGCCGCTGGCATCCTTCCAGCGCTCCCACAATCCAGCAAACGCGAACAACCCTCCACCATTGACCTCGAAGCAGTACGGCTGCTTACTTTTTTCCGTGCGCTTCCACTCGTAAAACGCGTCTGCCGGGATCAGGCACCTGCGAAATTTCAGTGGGTCGCGGAACGCGGGCTTCGTGGCCGCCGTTTCCGATCTTGCGTTGATCATCCTGGCTGCGCCAGAAGAGTCGTGCGCCCATGACGGAACGAGTCCCCAGCGAACCAGCGACAATTCCCGGACGGGTTCCTTCGGATTCTGGCGGATGACTGGGACAAACTGAGTGGGGGCGATGTTGTAACGGGGGGGTCCAGTCATCCTCTCCGG
>Ga0207130_1118_pt1 | contig 25254 bp, 21 predicted proteins | sample Alteio_BWMinHeat_16_FD_153545 | JGI IMG/M metagenome (GOLD analysis project Ga0207130, IMG submission 153545) | Enriched cells from forest soil in Barre Woods Harvard Forest LTER site, Petersham, Massachusetts, United States -... | ecosystem: Environmental > Terrestrial > Soil > Temperate forest >... | reverse complement strand
ATCTGCCGGTGCCACATGTTACCATTCCAGTGCGGCCGGGCCGTGACATTGCACGGTTGATCGAAGTGGCAGCCATGGACCAAAAGCTCAAGGGGCTGGGCCGAAACAGCGCGGTGGAATTTAATACGAAATTGCTCAATTTGATGGTGCCAAAGGAAAACTAATGGGTTTGCTAAACCGGAGAGCGACCGCCACGCGCGGTCAAAAGGTTGAAAAAGATATTCCGATAATAAATCGACTCGGTTTGCACGCTCGGCCCGCCGCGATGTTTGTGCGAATTGCCAGTCGCTACCGCTCCGAAGTTTGGGTGGCGAAGGAAGGCGAAGAAGTGAATGGTAAAAGCATCATGGGGCTAATGATGCTCGCCGCTGGGCAGGGGTCGAATTTACGCATTCGCTGCGAAGGCCCGGATGCCGAGAAGGCGATGGAAGAGCTGGAGGAGCTAATTAACGCGCGCTTCAACGAAGATTGACATCCCCGTTACTCTCGCAAGTGGATGAGCGGTGATAAGGTGCAGCAGGAAAAGCGGTTTCGCGGTGCCGGCGTTTCCCCGGGAATCGCCCGTGGCATAATTCATGTCATACGCGACGATTCCGATGAGGTCGTGCGCCGTCACATCGAATCTTCGCAAATCGCGAACGAAATTGGCCGCTTTGAAGCCGCGCTCATTCAAACGCGCATGCAGATCCTGGAGATGCAACAGCGCATTGCTGAGTCAATCGGCGCGAAAGATGCCGCCATTTTCGACGCACACCTTCTTGTCGTGGAGGATCGCACTTTAATTGATGAAGTGCTGCGAAAACTTGAGACCGATCTTTGCAACGTCGAGTTCGTTTTTCAGGAGGTTGCCACCCATTACGCCCAGACTCTAAGCAAGATTGACGATCCTTATTTGCGCGAACGCGCGCTCGATATCGAAGACGTGACCCGTCGCGTCATCCGGAATCTCCAGGGCAAAGTGCAAAAACCAGTGGTTGGCTTAATTGAGCCACACATTTGTGTCACGCATAATCTCACTCCCTCCGACATGGCGACGATGAATAAGGAGCAGGTGCTTGGAATCGCGACAGATCTGGGCAGCCGGACGTCGCACACTGCGATTATGGCGCGCTCGCTTGAGATTCCGGCGATCGTCGGCTTGCACGACGTCACCGAAAAACTAGAGACGGGTCAGCAGGTCTTACTGGATGGAACGAATGGCGTACTCATTATCGATCCGACGCCGGAAACGCTGACGCAATACGAAGAAATCGAATCGCGTCGAGTGCAGGTCATGGCGCAACTGAAAGAACTGCGCGAGACGAAATCGACTACGCGCGACGGTCGCCACATTGTGCTTTCGGCCAATATTGAGTTACCTGACGATGTCGCTGCGGTCGCGGCCAACGGCGCGGAAGGCATCGGCCTTTATCGGACCGAGTTTCTCTATCTCAACCGTGGCACCCTGCCGGGCGAAGAAGAGCAATATCAAACGTACCAGCAGGTCGCTGAGCATGTTGCCCCCAATCCGTTGATCATTCGAACGTTTGACCTGGGTGGAGATAAGCTTGCGCCCGGGAGCGTCGATGTAACCGATGAAATGAACCCTTTCCTTGGTTGGCGCGCCATCCGTTTTTGCCTGGAGAACATGGACATCTTCAAGACACAGCTGCGCGCGATTCTTCGCGCCAGTGCGGTTGGCAATGTGAAACTCATGTTTCCGATGATTTCCGGATTGGATGAGTTGCGACGGGCGGTGGCAGTGTTGAAGGAATGCGCGCAGGACCTTGACCGCGACGGTCACGCCTTTAATCAAAAGATGGAGGTCGGGGCGATGATCGAGATTCCTAGCGCAGCGATCTTAGCTGACACCCTCGCGCGGGAGGTCGATTTTTTCAGCGTCGGCACAAATGATCTTATCCAATACACCATCGCGGTCGATCGTGTGAACGAGAAGATCGCACACCTCTATGAGCCAACGCACCCCGCGGTGCTACGGTTACTTAAAATGATAGCTGATGGCGCGCATGCGAATGGAATCTGGGTTGGGGTATGCGGGGAGATGGCAGGCGACATTGCCTTAATTCCTCTGTTGCTCGGTCTCGGGATGGATGAACTGAGCGTCGGCGCGACGCTTGTGCCCCGGGTAAAACGCGCGGTGCAGACCCTCGCCATCAAAGAGTGCCAGAATCTGGTCGAGGAAGCGCTCAAACTGCAAACCCCGTCGCAAATCCTGACACGTTGCTTGGAGCTTGCGAGCCAACGCTATGGCGATTTGCTGGGTTAAGCGGCAAAGTAGAAGTTAGAAAGTAGAAATTAGAAAACGAGAAGCCGCGAGCGAGGCACCGCCTTTTCTACTTTAGCTTTTCTACTTTCTACTTTTTTCACTCTTCTTCGCTCGATTCGGTCTCCGGATCGGGTTTCAGTCCGTCTTCTTCCATCTTGCGAAGGACGTCGCTCATGTCGTCCACTTCATCCCAAACTTCCTGGCTGACGTAAATGGGGGCCTTTTGTTGCGTCGCCATCGCGATGCAATCGCTTGGCCGGCCATCGAGTTCGATAATTTTTTTCTGCTGCAGCTCGTTCTCGGCCCGAATGATCATGCGCGCGTAATAAGTCGCATTTTTTAAATCGTTAATGATGATTCGCTCGACCTTCGCCCCCACTGCCGCCATGAGATGCGCGATGAGATCATGCGTGAGCGGACGCTCCTTTGAGATTTCGCGCATGAACATCGTGATCGCGCTGCCCACGGTTTGATCCACATAAATAATGAACACTTTGTCATTGTTCCCCAAAAATACGGCGCACCCTCCGCTCGTCGGCAAAACCGCGCGCACCTGCACCTCAATTACCGTCTTGTTCATCGAGGAGACGGTATCCGTCCAGTCAGGAAAAACAAGCGAGCCTCTGGTTGTGAATAAGTAGGAATTTTTTTGAACAGACTTGCATGTTCCGCGTCGTGATTGATTGTGCCTGCTGCGGCTTTTGCCCGCGCGACCAAGCGAAATGAAAAACGACTGGGACGTTGAGTCCGCCATCGCCACTTACAACATCGATGGCTGGGGCGGCGGTTATTTTACCATCAACAGCAAGGGCAATGTTGACGCCCGCCCGCTCCAAGAGAACGGCGGTAACATCGACATCCTGGAAGTGGTAAACGAAGCGCGCGATCGCGGCCTCGCTTTCCCGCTCGTCATCCGCTTTCAGGATTTGCTGCGGCATCGCGTAGAAGCGGTGAACTGTGCGTTCCAGGCCGCTATCGCCGAGTTCGGTTATCGCGGAACTTATCGCGGCGTTTTTCCCATTAAGGTAAATCAGTTGCGCGAGGTCATCGAGGAGATAGTCGATGCCGGTCAGCAATTTCATTTCGGCCTGGAAGCTGGCAGCAAGCCGGAACTTGTGGCCGCGCTCGCGATGCACAAAGACCCGGAAAGCCTGATTATTTGCAACGGTTACAAGGATGCAGCCTTTATTCGCATCGCGCTTCTGGGGCGTAAACTCGGGAAGTCAGTTATCATTGTCGTCGAAAAACTCGAGGAGCTCGAACAAACGATTCGTACTTCAAAAGAAGTCGGGGTTGAGCCCCATATCGGCATTCGCGTCCGGCTGCACAACAAAGGTTCCGGAAAATGGGCGCCGAGCGGTGGCGAAAATGCAAAGTTCGGTCTCGATACAACAAGTTTGATCGCGGCCAGTGAAATGCTAAAGGCGGCCGGACTCTCCAATTGTTTCAAGCTCGTTCATTTTCACGTCGGCTCGCAGATCCCCGATATTGCTACGATCAAACGGGCTGTCCGCGAAGCCGCCCGCTACTACGCAAAGCTGGCCAAACTGGGACACGATCTCGGCTACCTTGATGTCGGCGGCGGTCTCGGCGTCGATTACGATGGCTCGCGCAGCGATTTCGATAGCTCTTCCAATTATTCGCTGCAGGAATACGCCAACGATGTCGTCTGGAACATCATGGACGTATGTGAATCAGAGGGCGTCACGCATCCCGCCATCGTTAGCGAAGGCGGGCGCGCCATCGTGGCGCATCATTCCGTTCTGGTCGTGGAAGCGTTCAGTTCTATCGAGAGAACCGCGCCCAAGCTGAAAGTCGAAGCGAGTGAGAAAGATCACAAACTGGTGCGCGATGTCCTTGAGGTAAAACAGCGGCTCAAGCGCGGGAACCGCCTCGAGAGTCTGCACGACATTCAGCAGATCAAAGAAGAATCGCAGCAGCTGTTTGATCTGGGCCTGCTCGACCTCGAATCAAAAGCAAAAATCGAGACAGTTTACTGGCAGCTCGCCCAGCAAATCGTCAATATGCATCGCGGTCTGCGCTATGTGCCCGAGGAAATAAAACAGGTCGAGACGTCCCTTGGTGATCAATACATCTGCAATTTCTCCGTGTTCCAGTCGCTGCTCGATCACTGGGCGCTCGGACAATTGTTTCCTATCATGCCGATCCATCGCCTCACCACTCCGCCCGATCGCAACGGTATGATTGTTGACATCACCTGCGATTCCGACGGCAAGGTTTCGAAGTTTATCGACCTCCAGGATGTGAGAGACACATTGCCGCTTCATCGTATCGCCCCCGGCGAAATGTATTATCTGGGCGTTTTCATGGTCGGCGCCTATCAGGACATCATGGGCGACCTGCACAATTTGTTCGGACGCGTCACCGAGGTGCACATTTTTCTCGATCCCGACGAAGAATCGGGCTGGTACATTGAAGAAGTAATCGAAGGCAGCACCATCGGAGAGGTCCTGGCCATGACGCAGTGGGACAAAGTCGAACTCATGCGTCTGCTAAAAACCCAAGTCGACAGCGCCATAAAGACCGACTTCCTCAAACCCAATGATGCGATGAAACTTCTTTCCGATTACGAGCGTCTCCTGCAGGAGTACACGTATCTCTCGCTCAACGGCACCAAAGCTCCGCCGCAACCGGGCAACTGGCTGCCGCTCAGCTAATTGCCAGGGGCGGTTGACCTGAACCGCAAAGCGATTGGGCTCAAATCGCCCCGACGCGGCGTGTATCTATCGGTGTCCTCTGACTCTGCTCTCGGCACTTGCGTTGAACGTTGAACGTTGAACGTTGAACGTTGAACGTTGAGCGTTTGCCTCGAAGTTCAAAATCTGTGACATCTGTTTTTTCTCCCATCCGAGTAAAGGACGCGTTAGAGCGTTCGGAACCACTTTCTGCCATTCAGGTGCAAGGCTGGGTCCGGACGCGGCGCGATTCCAAAGATTTTTCGTTCATCGAACTGAACGACGGTTCTTCTCTTCGCAATCTCCAGATTATCGCGAAAAACACGCTGTCGAATTACGGCGCGGTGCAGCGTTTGACCACCGGTGCTTCAGTAATCGTGCAAGGTGAGCTGGTGCCGTCACAAGGCAAAGGCCAAAACTGGGAGGTGCTTGCCGAACACGTCGAGATTGTCGGTGTCACTGATGATACGTATCCTTTGCAAAAAAAGGGGCACACTCCCGAGTTTCTGCGCGAAATCGCGCATCTTCGTCCTCGTTCGAATCTTTTTGGCTGTGTCTTTCGGGTGCGGAGCCGGCTGGCATTCGCCATTCACCAATTTTTTCAAGAACGCGGCTTCATTTATATCCACACGCCTATCATCACGGGAAGCGATTGTGAGGGCGCGGGAGAATTATTTCGCGTCACTACCATCGACGCCAAGAGCCCGCCGCGACGCCGGGATGGGAACATCGATTATGCGAAGGATTTTTTCGCGCGATCGACTTACCTCACTGTCAGCGGTCAACTCGAAGCGGAGGCGTTCGCCTGCGCGTTATCGAAGGTCTACACCTTTGGTCCGACCTTTCGGGCGGAAAATTCCAATACCTCCCGTCACGCCAATGAGTTTTGGATGATCGAGCCGGAAATGGCTTTTTGTGACCTTCGCGGCAACATGGATCTCGCGGAGCAGATCGTGAAATATCTTATCTATGATATTCGCTCAAATTGCGTCGAAGAACTGGAATTGTTTGCCAAATTTGTCGACAAAGATTTGCTCGCGCGGCTGGACTTTGTGGTAGAGCGACCATTCCAACGCGTCACTTACACTGACGCTATCGATCTTCTCTCAAAAAGCGGCGAAAAATTCGAGTTCCCGGTGGCTTATGGATTGAACCTGCAATCGGAACATGAGCGGTGGCTAACTGAGAAGCATTTCAAATGTCCGGTCACGGTTTTCAATTATCCGAAAGAGATCAAACCGTTCTACATGCGGTTGAACGACGACGACAAAACGGTGACGGCGATGGATCTGCTCGTGCCCGGGATCGGCGAGATTGTCGGTGGCAGCCAGCGTGAGGAACGGCTCGATATGTTGGAAGCGAACATGCGCCGGCACAAAATGGATCCGGCGGATTACAAATGGTATCTCGACCTGCGGCGTTATGGCACGGTTCCGCACTCCGGTTTCGGGCTCGGCTTCGAGCGCATGCTGATGTTCATCACCGGCGTTTCGAATATCCGCGACGTGATTCCTTTCGCGCGCACGCCCGGCAGCGCGGAGTTTTGAGAATTTTTCTTAAGGTCGATCCGATGTTCGATTCCATTCGCTCAAATGCGCGTTTTCAAGACCTGGTGCGACGCGTTGTTGTGAAGCGTTGATCTGGAAGTCCGCCAATTTCCGTTTGTCATTCGTTGGTCCGATGCTCTACGCCCTCCGCGGCGATCCTCGGTTTGAAAAACTCGCCAACCAAATCGTGCCGCCGGACATTAAGTAAGCTCGTTTGGCGACTTCAGCGCTTTGCTGAGTCGTTCGAGAAAAACGACTTGTGCCGGATTGATCTTTTGTTTTGCTTCCTCGATCGAAAAAAATTCCGCGCGATCGACTTCAGGAATTGTTTGTCTGCGTCCCGACTGCGGTGGCCATTCGATTTCGAAGGTGTTGGAGGCCAGCTTGAAGTGATCCGGTAGCCCGCTTGTCGTCGAATTCTCCTTCCCAACGCGCGACCACGACCGTAGCCAGACAATTCCCAATCAGGTTTACGCAGGTGCGCCCCATGTCCATTAATTCGTCGACACCAAAAATTACAGCGACGCCGATCGGGCCAAGACCCGCCGGAAGAAAAGTGTTCAATGTCGCAAGCAAGATCACTAAAGATGCGCGCGGCACTGCGGCGACACCTTTCGAAGTGAGCATCAATGTAAGCATCATCGTGATCTGTTGACTCAATCCCATGTGCCATCCCATCGTCGTTTCAGCTGCCTGTGCGACGAACACCGAACCCATCGCCAGATAGAGAGTCGAGCCATCAAGATTGAATGAATAACCTGTTGGCATAACAAACCCGACGATGTGTCGCGGCACACCGAATCTTTCCATCGACTCCATCGCCTTGGGCAAGGCTGATTCGCTGCTCGTGGTTGCGAACGCGAGTGTCGCGGGCTCGCGCACCGCGCGCACGAATTGCCGCAACGGCACGCGCGCGATGGCGATAACCGTTCCGAAGACGAGCACAATGAAAATGATGAGGGCCAGGTAGAGCGAAAGGATCAGACTGCCGAGATTAACCAGCACACCTAGACCTTGCGTGCCAACCGTGTGTGCCATCGCCGCGCCCACGCCGATCGGTGCAAACATCATGACGTAGTTCGTGAACTTGAACATCACCTGCGAAAGACTGTCCATAGCGCGGATAATCGGCTTTCCTTTTTCACCGACGGCTGAAACGGCCAGCGCAAAAAGCACGGAGAACGCAACGATCTGCAGGACATCGCCGCGCACCATTGCTTCAATCACGCTGGAGGGAAACGCGTGGACCATCGTTTCGACCAGCGTTTTTGGATGGCTCTGGCCGATTGTCTTCACGGCATCGGTGCTACTGGTGGCGAGAGTCACTCCCACTCCGGGTTTTGTGAAGTTGACCACCGCCAAACCGATGAAGAGTGCCAAGGTCGTGACGATCTCGAAATAAATGAGCGCTTTCGCGCCCATTCGTCCGACTTTCTTCAGGGCGCCGGCGCCGGCGATTCCAACAACAATGGTTGAGAAAACGAGCGGCGCGATGATCGACTTGATCAAATTAATGAAAATGTCGCGCAAAAAATAAACGGCATTTCCCCAATCGGGTCGTAGCCAGCCGATGACTCCGCCCACGACAAGCCCAATCATGATCTGCGTCGTGAGCGATGGCCGGTACCACGGCCGGCGTGGTAATGATGCTGGTTCGGCCGTCGAATTCATCGAACGTCGTGATTAGCACAAAGCAGAAGTTGGAAACAGCGCGCGTTTTTGTCCGGGAGCACAGGCCGCTGGCCTGTTCGTCTCGGCAGCCTGCCGAGACCTTCTGATTTTTCCAAGCGGTTCGATTTGCGAAAATTTCTGGCAAGCTGCCGGCAACTACAGGCGCAGCGGCCTGTGCTCCCCAGAATTGTTCGCCGCGGCACTTAGGGTACGCTTCATTGCGTAGTGTTCCTTTCGCATCTCGAATGTACCGCCTGCGGCCTGCGCCACGAGTGGACGCGCCTTCAGAATCTGTGTGCGGCATGTCAGAAACCGCTTTTCCCGACTTACGATCTTGCTGCGGTAGGCCGCGTGCTCACACGCGAAGCGTTGGCCACGCGCGAGAAATCGTTGTGGCGTTATCGCGAAGTGTTGCCGTTGCCCGCGAATGTCGACCCGATCACGCTCGGCGAAGGCGGGACACCGCTACTTCCGGCGCGGAAGTTTGGCGAACAACTCAGCATGCGGGACCTCTGGGTCAAAGACGAATCGCAGAATCCAACACAAAGTTTCAAAGCGCGCGGCATGGCCGTGGCCGTGTCCATGGCGAAATATCTCGGGGCAAGGAAACTCGCCGTTCCGAGCGCCGGGAATGCCGGCGGCGCGCTGGCCGCTTACGCCGCTCGTGCTGGTCTCGAAGCCCACATCTTTATGCCGCGCGATACGCCACGAGCGAACATCGTCGAGTGCCGCAAACTCGGCGCGCATGTCAATCTCATCGACGGCCTCATCACCGATTGCGGGGCTGAGATCGCCGGACGCAAAGTTGCCGAAGGCTGGTTCGACATCTCTACCCTCAAGGAGCCGTATCGTGTCGAGGGAAAAAAGACGCTCGGTTACGAGCTGGCCGAACAGTTCGACTGGCATCTGCCGGACGTGATTATTTATCCAACGGGCGGCGGGACCGGACTGATCGGCATGTGGAAAGCCTTCGACGAAATGGAAGCCCTCGGCTGGATTGGGTCAAAACGGCCACGCATGTTCTCGGTCCAGGCCACGGGCTGCGCCCCGATCGTGCGGGCCTTCGAAGCAGGGGAGAAGACGGCGGCCGAGCTTCCTGACGCGCATACGTGCGCTTCCGGTCTACGCGTTCCCAAGGCGGTAGGTGATTTCCTCATGCTCAATATTCTCCGGCAATCCAACGGCGGCGCCATTGCGGTCGATGATGAAGCGATGATTCGCGTCACGGGCGAAGTGGGAGCGACCGAAGGTCTTTTCGTTGCCCCCGAAAGCGCGGCGTGCTTTGCTGCCTTGAAGTCGCTGCGTTCCGCGGACAAAATCGAGTCGGGAGCGCGCGTCGTTATTTTCAACACTGGCTCAGGGATCAAATATCTCGACTGTTACGAATAGTCGGGAGCAGCCGCCAACTTCTCTTGTCACGTCGAGTTTGGCAGCTGCCGGAAGACAGATCGCGAGCGAAATATCCGACCGGCCAGTGGTAATTGCTGCCTTGGCTCGTCGACAAAAGCGGACCGCGCAGCTTCTTAAAGTCCGGTTTTATTCCGCTGCCAAATGGAATGCGGCGTGCTGCTTAAATCAGGCCGCGCCTAGGACCAACCCTTTGCAAACACCACGGAAAAACCTGCTGGCAACCGCATTGTTGGGCATCGCCTGGACTGTCAGCGTCGCCCTCGGCTTGCGAATCTTATTTAACTATGAGACAACCCCCGGCCAGATCGGTGCGGTGCCTCCAGCCTGGCCCTCAGCTTCGAAAATTGGGCGATCCAATGACCGGCCGACACTGGTGATGCTAGCGCATCCGCGTTGTCCATGTACACGAGCAAGCATCAGTGAACTGGCCAAAATAATGGCACGCGCGCAGGGAAGAATGGATGCCTATGTGCTCTTTTTCAAACCAAGGCAGTCGGGCGCCGCGTGGGAGGATTCTGCGCTTCGAGGCAGCGCTGCCGCCATACCAGGGGTGAAGGTGTTGTCGGACGTGGATGGAGTCGAAGCGCGTCGATTTGGCGCGGAGACATCCGGCCACACGCTTCTGTTCGATCGTGATGGCGGTCTGCTATTTAGCGGCGGCATCACGCAATCGCGGGGACATGCCGGGGAGAACGCTGGCGAACGTGCAATTGTCTCGATGGTTAACAACCAACCGTCCGCGCGCGCAAGCACATTCGTCTTTGGCTGCTCGTTAGGCAACCGCTCGCAATTGGGAGACAAGGCGCGATGCTTGAAATAGAAGACAAGCGGGCTCAATCCAGCGCTGGGGCCGATCGCGCCGACGAGCTCTTTCAACAACATCGGCAGGAGATCTATCGGAAGACGGATCAGTTATTCGCCAGGCTAATGCTGTTCCAATGGGTGGCTGCAATTGTGATGGCGTTCGTGATTTCTCCCCGCACGTGGGCGGGCCAATCAAGCAACATTCACTTTCATGTCTGGGCCGCAATTTTTCTTGGGGGCGCGATCAGCATCTTCCCGATTTGGATGACGCGCATTTGGCCGGGCACGGCATTGACTCGACACATCGTTGCCGTGGCACAGATGCTCATGTCTGTCTTGCTCATCGACTTAACGGGCGGGCGCATCGAAACGCATTTTCATGTCTTTGGGTCGCTTGTAATTCTGTCGTTCTATCGCGATTGGCGTGTCTTGATTTCGGCGACAATAGTGGTCTACCTGGATCATTTCCTTCGCGGAATCTATTGGCCTTATTCAGTCTATGGCGTTCTCGCGGCGAGCCCATGGCGATCAATCGAGCACGCTGGCTGGGTCATCTTCGAAGATGTTTTCCTCGTGATCTCGTGCCTGCGCAGCGTCCGGGAAATGTGCTTTATTGCGCACCGCACGGCCGCGCTTGAGGCGAGCGAACAGAATTTCCGGCAGATATTCGAGGAAGCGCCCATTGGCATGGCGGTGGTGGGACTCGACGATCGCTATATGCAGGTAAACGCCAGGCTTTGTGACATGGTCGGCTACTCTGAACAAGAGCTCACTACTCGGACCACGTCAGAAATCACCCATGGCGACGACCTCGAGGAGAGTAAGCAACTCACGCGCGGCTTATTGAATGGGACCGCCCGCTATTGCGTGGAAAAACGTTACGTGCGCAAGGACAGCGAAGTAATCTGGGCCACACGGACCGCTTGCGTGATTCGCGACGAAAGTGGAAACCCGCGCCACTACTTGGTCATGGTCGAGGATATCACGCAACGCAAGCACATTGCTGCGGCGCTAGAGCAGGCGAAAGATGAGGCAGAGCGCGCCAATCGCGCGAAGGACAAGTTCCTCGCCGCGCTCTCGCACGAGTTGCGAACGCCGCTTACTCCCGTACTCATGTGTGCGGCTGCTCTCGAGCAAGAACCCGCCATCGAGCCGGAGCTGCGTCAACAGCTCGGCATGATGCGGCGCAATGTCGAGCTCGAAGCTCGACTTATCGATGACTTGTTGGACCTCACCAAGGTCTCGCACGGTAAACTCCAACTCCTGGTTTCCGGGCCCGTCGATGTCCATTCATTGCTTATCCACACGGAGCAGATTGTACGCAGTGATGCGCGGTCCAAGCCCCTGAGGCTCGACCTCGCATTGACAGCCGACGAATACCATGTGGCGGGCGACGCTGCCCGGCTCAATCAGGTATTTTGGAATTTGCTGAAGAATGCGATCAAGTTCACACCCTCCGGTGGAAAAATCGCCGTGCGCACGATCAATCCCGCCCCCGGAAAACTCGTTCTGACAGTGAATGACAATGGCATAGGGATCGACCGGCAGATACTACCTTTTATTTTTCGCGCGTTCGAGCAGGGAGACACACGAGGATTGCAACCTTCCAGTGGATTAGGCCTTGGTCTGTCGATTTCGAAAGCGATTGTCGAACTGCATGGTGGAATTATTAGCGCAGAGAGCGCGGGCCCAGGTCTCGGCGCGGTGTTCACCATCGAGCTAAGCACCGTCTCACCATTTCCCAGTGCTCAACTGCTGGCAGTCCAGCCCGAGCAGTCGCAAAATAAGTTGTATCGCCTGCTCTTGGTCGAAGACAACGAGCCGACACTTGCCGTACTGACGAGCCTTCTTCGCCGACAGGGCCATGAGGTGCTTACCGCTACGACGGTGAAAAGCGCCCTTATTTTGGCCTCGGATCATACGTTTGATTTTGTCATCAGCGACCTCGGGCTACCTGACGGCAACGGAATCGATTTGATGCTCCAATTAAGCAACGACTATGGTCTGCGAGGCATCGCTCTGAGCGGCTACGGGATGGCCGAAGACCTTGCTAAGACGGAGCAGGCTGGGTTCCTCGCGCATCTGGTGAAGCCGATCAACTTTGAACAACTTCACCGCGTGCTGGAGCACTTTGCTCCGGCCGCCTAGTAGCCATAACGTTATCTCGCGGTGCTCGTCGCAAGGCTATCGGCTTGCACATTGTGCATGCGAGCGGTTCGCCGTCGGCGAAAAGAACTGAGATCGAAGCCTACCTGAAGCTGCGGACCTTTATCTTGCGCTGCTGCGCGCATTCCTAAATTTCAATTTCGCTGTTCTTGGCCCGCAGTGAAGATTGAACAATTGCGCGGCTAGACTCGTCGGTACTAATAGAAGCCTGACGATAAGAGGGGACTTATGAATCGAGAGTTAAGCGAATCAGCGGTGCTCGTAGAACTTGACGGCTTACGACGTTTGAGAACCGCTGAAGGTTGCATTGAACTTGGAATGTATGCCGAGGCGGATGCCGAGCTTGGAAAAATCGATTCATCCTGCCCAGCCCTATCGCGCGTTCTCGCGCTCAAACTTTGTAGTTATGCTGGGATGGCAAAATGGGAGCTCATGGCAGCGGTGGCCGAGAATCTCGCGAAGCATAATCCCAACGACGTTCAGTGGGCGATCTGGTGGGCGTATTCTGTGGGAAAAGGTCAGGCAATCGAAGCAGCGAAAGCGATCTTAATTCGAGCACTCCAAATTCATCCCAACGATCCAAGACTCCACTACGCCCTTTGTTGTTATGAAAGTCGCCTGCAGCATTTCAAAATGGCCAAGCGACATCTCGCTCGCGCCGTACAACTGGACTCAAGACTGAAATTGGTGGCGTTGAATGACGAAGATCTGCAACCACTTTGGTCGGAAATCGAACAGTTTGACGGATGATCTCACGATTCTTTGTCACCCCATCAACCATCAAACGTTTAGCGCGAGCAGATAAATCGCGGTCAGCGCCATTAGAAAATAGGGAACGAGGATAGCCGCACCGGCGTACTCCTTGGCCATTCGCTGGCCGAAGAACAGCGCGGTGATCGCAATAGCGGCGATGACGGCACCGTAAAACGCCAGGGTGGAATCGCGAGAAAAAATTATCAGTACACATCCAATGGCGCTAAGCGCTCCGGCTAAAATCTCGAGGGCGGTGATGGCGGTGAGGAGCAATGGCACAATTCCCGCCAGCGGACTTTTGGCAAAATGTCCTTTCAACCACTCCAGATTGCCGCGGCGATCAACGACCTTATCGATACCTGATTGAAGGAAGAGGATGGCAAGAAACGCTGAGATCAGGATTTGTATCAGGAATATTGCTTCGCTTGGAGTTTTCACTTTTCACTCATCACTTATAACTTTTGACCTATCCCTGCTGTCCCTCAGACGCGTGCAGGTTCAGCCTGTATTTATTCTAGCACGACGGAACTCGAACCTTCCACAAAGTCGACGGTTTCTTTTCGGATTGTTTCTAACGAATAGAGATGTTGGATCGTTGCCTAAATCAGCGCAGTTGTGAACGCGCCGTTGCGGATAGCTTCAATACTTCGTGGGACTTTTTCACACGACGACGCAATACTTCCGAAATCTCGCCGCGCCATCTCGGAGATCGGGCAAGAGCCGCGACGTGATGTTCGTATTCCGCCTGGCCTCGAAAGCGCGAGAACCAGACAAAAACGTTTTCGCCCTCTCGCACCGGCAGAGCGGGAAAATTGTTCGCGCTGTTCTCGGTCACGAAGTGGGCCAGGACCGACGCACCCGCGTCTCTCAGCTCTGGCTTGATCGCGCGCTCGAAAAAATCAACGAAAGCGGCGTCGGCGGGCTCGGTAAGATAATAAATCGTCGCCACTACCAGCCCTTTGGGGATTTCGTTAGAGCCGGGCGGGGGACGATCACTGTTTTCGAGCGCGAATCCGGACGCCGGACGCGCCGGGCGCAGCAGCAGCACATTGTCGGAATCGACCATTGTGGCGTTGGCGGTGTCGCGGTGCGCTTTCCAAACCGGCCCACCGTAAAAGGCCTGTAAGCCCTGCGCACGCGTGGTCATGTCATCAAAGCCTCTGAGCCACACAAATCGGTTTGAGTTACCAAGATCCCGGAATTGCCCGATGACTCGCATTCCCAATGCTTCCTGGCTTTCGACCAATTCTCGATCGAATAGATCGATCAGGACGTCGCGCATTCCCGGATGGAGCGTGTATTGCCTGAGTTCCACGATTGGGCAGCAAGTGTCCCCCGTTTGCGTTTTTTTCGAATCGTTAGTTTTTTGCATTTCGAAGAGCTTGGCTACTTCGCGATCATAAGATCTACTTTGTCATTCATTATTTTGGTTAAGGCGAAGGAGAGTTAGTCAGATTCACTCCACACCGGGCTTGCCATATCACGGCGCGGCAAAATCGGCTTCTGTCGAAATAGTTGATTCACCCGCGTTCTGCCGCAGCGCCTGCTCGACCGCCCGCCAGGCAAGCATTGCGCATTTGACCCGTTGCGGGAATTTGCGCACGCCCTGCATCAACCGAAGATCGCCCAACATTTTAGGCGCGTCGGCCGTTCCCCCCGTCACCAGGTCATGAAATGCGCCGAACATCTCCATCACTTCCGCGCGGCTTTTCCCTTTCAATTTCATCGTCATCAATGACGCCGAGGCCTGACTGATCGCACAGCCGTGTCCGGTGAACTTGATATCTTGCAAGCCACCGTCGGCGCCAAATTTTACCCCGAGATGAATTTCATCGCCGCACGCGGGATTATCCCCATGTACTCGCACCGCCGCATCGGTGAGATCGCCAAAATTTCGCGGTCGTCGCGAATGATCGAGAATAACCTCCTGGTAAAGCTCATCGAGTTCGGGACTCATGAAAAGAACTGCGCAGCGGCGCGGAGGATTTCAATCATTCGATCGATTTCTTCTGTGGTGTTGTAAAAGTAAAAGCTCGCGCGAGTCGTGCCGGGCAAACCGAACCTCCGCATCAACGGCTGGTTGCAATGGTGCCCGCCGCGCAAAGCCAAACCGTACTGATCTGCGAACGTTGTAAGATCGTGCGGGTGCGCGGCCTCCATCACGAAACCGACAAGGGCCCCACGCGGTGCTGATGGACCGAGGACACGCATTCCGGGTAATTCAGCCAGACGGTCCATCGCATAAGCAGCAAGCCGAGCATCATGTTCGAAAATTGCGGAACGTCCGATCTGTTCGATGTAATCGATGGCGGCGGCAAGCCCGATCGCACCGGCGATATTTGGGGTGCCCGCCTCAAATCGGTGCGGCGCTCTTTTGAACGCACTTTTTTCCAAGGCGACGCTGACGATCATTTCGCCGCCGCAATGCCACGGTGGCATGGCATCAAGAATTTCGGCGCGTCCATAGAGAGCTCCGATGCCAGTCGGCCCACACATCTTGTGGCCGGAGAAAGCCAGGAAATCGCAACCCAATTCCCGCACATTAATCGGCAAATGTCCTGCGCTCTGTGCAGCGTCCACAACCGTGACCGCGCCGATCGCCCGTGCTTTCTGACAAAGCTCGGCCACCGGATTGATTGTTCCGAGCGAGTTCGAGATATGGGTGAAGGCGAACAGCTTCACCTCAGAAGTGAGCAATGAAGAGATTTGATCGAGCGCGAGAGTGCCATCGTCACGGACCGGTACAAAGCGCAGCTTGGCGCCCGTTCGCTCAGCCAACAACTGCCAGGGCACCAGATTACTGTGATGCTCCATTTCCGTGAGGAGAATCACGTCGCCGCTGCGAAGAAATTTCGGACCCCATGCCTGCGCCACGAGATTGATGCTTTCAGTGGTTCCGCGCGTGAAAACGATCTCATCCGGGCTGACAGCGCCCAGATAGTTCGCGACACGCTGCCGCGATCTTTCGTACGCGTCGGTTGCGCGCGAACTCAGCTCGTGCAGCCCACGATGCACATTGGCGTTGTTGTGCTCGTAGTAATTCTGAAGTGCCTCGAGTACGGCCCGCGGCTTCTGCGACGTCGCCGCGCTGTCAAAGTAGATCAAAGGATGACCGTGCGCACGCTCGCGCAAAATCGGGAAATCCTCGCGGATAGCCTTCCAATCTATGTCCGGGGTGGCAACCTGATGCACATCCTAATCTGCTCCGCGCGCGGCCGCGCGCCACTTTATTTGGAGACAGGGTTCGATTTTAGAGTGCATGATTTCGGCTTGCTGCGATCAGAGCAAAATCTTTAAACTTGGCCGTTAGGTTAAACCACAAAAAGAAGGAGCAAACTAATCACATGAAAACATTTAGGTTATTGATACCATCCCTCTTCGTCGCGGGGTCAGCGCTCGCGCAATCGCCCAATCCGGTTGAAACGCCGGCTGGGCCGAAAAGCGCCGAGCCCAGCCCGGATTTTGCGCCGATTACTGGGATTCACGCGCACGTTTGTGGGATTCACTTCTACAGCGGCAATATGAAGCGTCAGATTATTGCGCAGCACTATTGCGCGCATTTCAGCGATGAAATCCTGCAATGTATCCTTTACGACTCGGAGAAGAAAGACGCGCGACTCATCGGTGTGGAATACATCGTAAGTGCAAGAATCTTTGAATCCTTGCCAGCTGATGAGAAAAGACTATGGCACAGCCACAACTACGAAGTGAAATCCGGTGTGCTGACCGCGCCGGGAGCACCCGAGGATGCCGAAAAAGATTTGATGAAGGTCCTTATTGGCACTTACGGAAAAACCTGGCACACCTGGCAGGTGGATCGCGGGGACAAACTGCCCCTAGGCATTCCGCAACTCATGATGGCGTTCACCAAAGACGGTCAATTGGATCCGAAGATCGCAGCTGAACGTGACAAACTTTATTCGGTTTCGGTCGCAGCCAAGAAAGCCGTGCGTGCTGACATTCCGGATGTGAAGATCGATCCCGGCGCCGATGCTTGGCAGAAAGGTTCCGCGGTACAGCTCGATCTCAAGACCGTCTCGTCGACGTCGAAATAGCACTCACTTAAAGCAAACTTAAGTTGGTGCCTACTAAGAGAGCGCTCCTACGTGTGCTCCATCTTGGCCCAGAATCGCTTTTTTGATAAGCCTGACTAAATAGCACGCTCTAAGTCGGGCGAGCCACAACTCGGATAATGAGATGGAGAAATGTGCTCGCAATCTCCGTCGTCTGGGCTAAGGAAACGAACTTTTTCCGATGCTTTTCAACTCCCTGACGTTTGTAGTCTTTTTTGCGGTCGTGGTCACCGCGTACTGGAGCATGCGTTCCTGGAACGCACGGAAAAATCTGCTCGTCATCGCGAGTTACATTTTCTATGGAGCATGGAATCCGCCGTTTGCCGCGCTCCTCTTTTCCACAACGGCGATGGATTTTTGGCTCGGCCGACAAATTGCCAAAGCGAAGGGGAGACGTTCGCGGCGCGGCTGGTTGGTTGCCAGCGTCTGCATGAATCTGAGCATGCTCGGTTTTTTCAAATACGGGAACTTTTTGCTTGAGAATTTCCAATGGTTCCTCGCGCGCTTTGGCATCATCTATCATCCGCCGCATCTCGACATTCTTCTGCCGGTCGGTATTTCCTTTTACACTTTTCATTCTCTCTCCTACACGCTCGATATTTATCGCGGAGTCTTGCAGCCGACGAAGTCGCTGCGGGATTTCGTGCTCGCCGTTTCCTTTTTCCCTCAGCTCGTCGCGGGACCGATTGTGCGCGCCGGTGATTTTCTTCCGCAACTGGTTAGGGCGCCGGGTTTGCGGATCGGTCAATTCATGTGGGGGCTGTTGCTCATGACGCTCGGCCTGTTCGAAAAAATCGTGCTCGCCGACACGATGCTGGCCGGTTCGGCCGACCGTATCTTTGGTTACGGCGGTCCGCTCGTTGCACTCGATTCCTGGATGGGCGTCATCGCCTTCGCTGGCCAGATATTTTTCGATTTCGCCGGCTATTCGACCTGTGCCATCGGCGCGGCACTCTGCCTCGGCTTTCATCTCAAGGATAATTTCCGTTTTCCGTATGCGGCCATTGGCTTTTCCGATTTCTGGCGACGCTGGCACATTTCGCTTTCGACATTCTTGCGGGACTACCTTTACATTCCACTCGGTGGCAACCGGGTGGGATGGACGCGGGCCGCGATCAACCTCGTGATCGTTATGTTCCTGGGAGGTCTCTGGCACGGCGCTGCCTGGACGTTTGTCGTTTGGGGATTACTTCATGGCTTCTATTTGGTGATCGAGCATGCGTCGCGAGCCCTCGTTGGCGAACGAGCGTGGGCTGAGAATTTCGCGGTGAAACTGCTGCTCGGACTGATCACATATGGCGCAGTCTGTCTGGCATGGGTCTTTTTCCGAGCTTCGGATTTCACCGTCGCCACGCGAATGCTGCGCGGAATGTTCGGCGGCCACCCGCATGGCGATGCGATCCTTGCCACGCGTGAAATGCTACAGATCGGTATCGTCACTTTCTTTATGATTCTTGCGCATTGGTCGCTGCGCGAAACCAACATTGAAACGACGGTGACGCGTTTGCCACGCTGGGTCGTGACCGCGGCATGGGCCTTGATGGCGTGCGCCATCATTCTCACTCAAGGAAGCAGCAATGCCTTCATCTACTTCCAATTCTAAACGCAAACTGCGGCTGCCGCGTTTATTCTTCGCCCAGCCCTCGGAAATCGTTCCGCGCGATTACGAGCGACCGATTCCGCAGGTGCCGTGGCGCGGCATGACTGTTATCGTCGTGCTGGTCGTTATCGCAGCGGCAACAGCGTGGGAGTTCTATTGTCGCTCGATCGGTTATGGTCCTACGCTTAACAACAGCGAGGATCTCTGGGCGATGGCACGCCGGCGCGTGCAACCCGAGTCTGTCGTCATTATCGGCGATTCACGTGGCTGGTTCGATCTCGACCTCGACGAATTGCAAAAAGGCCTTGGCAAACGCCCGGTGCAACTCGCGGGTCCAGGTAGTTGCCCTTATCCGGTGCTGGCAGATCTGGTGAATGACGAAACTTTTCACGGCGCAATTATTTGCAGTTTCACGCCGCGCCTATTCATGGCGCCACCCGGCTCTCCTCCGATGGACCGCGCGGAAAAAAACGTTCGGCGATCTCGCACGCAAACGCCCGCGCAACACGTCAGCCAATATTTGGCGATGCCATTGGAAGAACACATCGCATTTCTCAAGCAATCAGATCTCACGCTCGAGCAACTTCTGAAACGCCTGCCTATTCCAAATCGGCTCGGTGCGCTTATTCCGCCTCCTCCTCCGCCGTATTTTCAAACGATCGACCGGGAGCGTCGCGCCCGCATGATCGAGGAATGCGCGCGACCTGGCAGTGAATTGCAACGAAGAATTCAGCAAGGCTGGATCCCGCTTTTTACTCCCCCTCCTCCGCCGACATACATTCCGAACGATGTCTTCATAGCGCAGGTGAAGAAGGCGATCGAACAACGTTTCCAAGACGTCGCCGCTGCTGCGCGAAAACTTCGAGCCCGCGGCGGCAAAATTGTTTTTGTTAGGCTGCCCGCTTCGGGCGGACTCAAGGCTCTCGAAGATCGCACGACCCCACGCAGTCAAATTTGGGATCGAGTAATAAAAGACACAACTGCGCCCGGAATTTATTTCGAGGATTTTCCGGAGCTCTCGAGCTTTAACTGTCCTGAGTGGTCTCATCTTTCCGCCGGCGACTCTGTCGAATTTACCAAGCGTCTGGTTCCCCATCTCCGCGCTGCGTTGCAATTGTAGTGGTTGATTAACGGCGGCTCTGTTTCATGCCTAACGACGCGACACCACAGCTCGAGCGCGCCCTCACTTTGCGCGATTTGGTGCTCTTCAATCTCGTCGCGGTGATCGGTGTCGGCTGGGTTGGGACCGCTGCCAAGGCCGGGCCCAGCTCGCTAACGTTGTGGCTGCTCGCGGCGGTCCTGTTTTTCATCCCGCAAGGTCTCGCTGTCATTCAGCTCGCTGCAAGCTATCCGGCGGAAGGGGGCATTTATGCGTGGACCAAAAGAGAGTTTGGAGAAGGACACGGTTTTCTCTGCGGCTGGTGTTATTGGATCAACAACATGCTTTACTATCCAACCCTGCTTCTCGCGGGCGCGGTAACATCGACATTTATCATCGGCCAGGGTGAAAGCGGACTGGCGAATCAATGGACCTACGTGCTGCCGTTCACGCTCATCGGCTTGACTCTTGCCGTGGTACTAAACGTCGTGGGCGTGGGCACGGGCAAGTGGTTGCAGAACACAGGCGGAATCAGCGTTTATATCCCCGGACTCATTCTTGTTTTTCTCGGACTCTACGCTGCTTTAACAAAGGCGCCGGCGAATCCAGTCACCCTGTCACAATTAAGACCGGACTTAACCGATCTCCCGCTGCTCAATCTCTGGGCCACCATTGCCTTCGCGTTTGCCGGACTCGAACTCTCTTCCACCATGGGCCACGAGATTCACAACCCGCGTCGCAATCTGCCGCGCTCCATCTACATCGCCGCGCCATTGGTTGCCCTTGTTTATATCTGCGGAACGGGCTCGATGCTCTGGATCGTTCCCAGACCGGAGATCAATATCGTCGCCGGTTTGCTCCAGGCGATCTCGAATGGCATGCGCGATTTCGGTAATGCATGGTGGTGGGTTGCACCATTTATTGCCCTTCTTCTCACGGTTTCGAGCATCGGCGGACTGGGCGCCTGGCTGACCGGGTCAGCCCGCGTCGCCTTCGTCGTCGGACTTGATCGCTATTTCCCCGCGGCCTTTGCGCGAATCCATCCGCGTTGGCGCACGCCTTACGTCGCGATCCTTATTCAGGCGCCCATTGCGGCATTCTTTCTTTTTCTCTCCGTGCTCGGCAAGGGAACGACCGTCGAGAAAGCGTTTCTCATCCTAATCGATATGTCTCTGCTCATTTATTTTATCCCTTATATCTATCTCTTTGTCTGCTTCATGGTCCACTGTCTCAAAAAGAGAAGGGATAACGACGAGCGGTTGCTCGTTCCGGGCGGCGCGGGCGGAGCGTTGATCGTCGGTCTATGTGGGCTCTCCATCACGCTCTTTGCCATGGTCGTCGCGATGATTCCACCGCCTGGCACTTCTGATCCATGGCTTCGTGAAATGAAAGTTGCGGGAGGCTCGCTTCTCCTGGTCCTGAGCGGTTTCTTTTTTTACTGGCGCGCGAAGAGACAGCTATTGGCTTGATTCCGCGTTGCGCGATTTTCTGCGTTTGGATCGTCGTAAGAGCGACGAGAAACAATCACTCGAAGTTGTTCCGTCTTGTGCGGAAATCTGAATTCGAGTATTTAGATTTGGTGGAACGATTCACACATCTGCTTTGCGGTCTGCTCTTGACGACAGGGATCTCCTTTGGTCAGCAACCGCAGCCGGCCGCGAGACAAAGTGTTGTGATCGACCGCAGTCGGCTTCCCCAAGCATTGCAACAGGTTCGGCTTGAACATCTCTCTTCGGGAGCGCTGATGCTCCTCGATCATGATGGCGATTTGGTCCACCCGCCTGCGCCTTCGCTCGGAGTCGCTCCCCAGTTCTCCCCGAGCCAAACGAGTGTTATGCTCGATCCCCGAGTTGGCCCCAATGTTCGACTCGGGAACGATCCTTCGGGGTTGCCACCAGGGATGAAAGCGCAAGCGGAGCCCCATATCGCACGGTCTCCGGTCAGTTCGAATTTTCTCGTGGCGACTTTTCAAGAAGGTCGGTTCACAGGCGGTGGCGCGGTGGACTGCGGTTATTCTATCAGCGGAGATGGCGGTTTAAGCTGGACCCGCGCTTTGATCCCAAATTTAACGCAGGCTTCAGGGGGACCTTATTTTCGCGCGACTGATCCCGTTGCCGGTGTGGATCTGAATGGGAACGTCTATCTCAACACGGAGGCGGCGACCGATCCAAGCTTCAACAACGGCGTCATTCTCGTAAGCCGTTCGTCCGATGGCGGTCAGACTTTTGGCGCGCCCGCCGTGGTTTATCAACCTCCAAACAACACTGTTTTCCCCGATAAACCCTGGATGGCGATCAACACGTTTTCCGGGACTGCCACCGTCGGGCGCATTGTCGCTACATTCACGTTGTTCTCGAACATCAACAGTAACGGTGGCTCAATCCGGCGTGCCTACAGCGACAATGGCGGGGTGACATGGAGCCCGGCAATGACCGTTAACTCATCTATAACTAACGCGCAGGGCTCGCAGCCCGTATTTCTCCCAAACGGGAATCTTGTCGTTGTCTACTGGAATTTCGGCACCCGCGGCCAGCCGGGGGAGCGATTGGAAGCAGTAACTTCGACTAACGGCGGCGTCACCTTTGGGGGCCCGACGCGCATTACCGCTGCGACCGAATACAACGAGCCGAGCATTCGCACTGGCTCATTTTTGCCATCCGCGGCGACTGATCGCCGGAGTGGAAATCTTTACGTGGTCTACCAGACCCGTCTGGCTGGTAATCCAAAAATTGCTTTTACCAAGTCCACTGACGGTGGTGGCACTTGGAGTTTTCCAGTTGCGATTAGTGATAATCCAGCGGGCTCCGGTGTATTTAATCCCGCGATCTCTGCTTCCCCCGACGGCCAAATTTTGACGGCCATCTTTTACGATCATCGAGATAACCCGGGCTCTAATACGCTGGTCGATCTTTATCTGGCGCAATCGCTTGATGGAGGTGTCACATGGCAATCGAACATCCGGGTTACGTCGGTTTCGACAAATGCATCCATCGCACCGCTCACGTCGACGGGATATATGCTCGGCGATTACATGGGGGTCGCTGAGTCGACTAATGCCAGTGTGCCGTCGGTTCCGGTGTGGATCGATACGCGAACAGGAGATCCGGATCCCTTCATCGCGCGCGTTGCAACTTCGCCGACACCAAATCCAACCCCAACGCCAACGCCCACTCCAACACCTACTCCGACTCCAACTCCGCTTGCTACCCCTAGTGTTATTGTCCGTGTGTCGGCGACAACAATTAAGGAAGGAGCTAGTGCGACATACACAATTTCAGCTTCGACCATTAATCCATTCCAGGCGACGACGATTCACTATTTCATGGGTGGCAATGCCCGATTCGGAACCGATTACACACTCAGCGGAGTTTTTGGACAAGCCGACATCCCAGCAGGCGCATCCTCAACCACCGTTGTTCTGCAGGCGCTGATGGACACGGTTCGAGAAAAAAAAGAAAAGGCGACAATGATACTTAGACCGGGAGTGAACTACAAATTATCGAAGCCAAAGAAGGCGAGAGTTAGCATAGTTAACGTCCCTTAGACGGAAGCGTTGCCCCAGTCGCTTGGCCGCTCTCTATTAGCGAGGTCGATGAAACGCCGCGATCAACCAGCGCATAGCCTGTTCGGAAATCGCGGCGACACTGAATGTTACACGCGGCGCGTGGATCGCTTGTTCGCGAAAAAACTAAGGCTGCTAGCCGGCTTGTCATTGAACTCTCCTTTAAGTCCGCTGCGGGACAGGGGGTTACAGCTATTCTCCCAGGAGTCCGAATAGCTGCCGTCGGGCTTCGTCTAAATAAAAATGAAGAAGGTAATACTAAGTATGGCATTAGCAGTCGCGGCCCCGTTTGCATGGGCCCAGGTCTCAGAGACCACCACGACAACGACCACGACTGAGGGTAGTGGCACAATCACCGAGTTCTCGCCTGGCAGCACAATTGTGCTCAAGGAAAGCGCCGGCCCGAAACACTACCGCTTTGGAAAGACAGTCACCTATGTGACAAGAAGCGGTAAGGTGTTAGACGAGGCCACGGTGAAAACGAAAATCAGAGTGGGTGTCCCTGTCCGCGTACATTACGCCGGAGAAGGCGACAGCATGCTCGTCGATCGAGTGATCCTCGACGAGGATTAAGAGTTAACATCGACAACTGACAATCGCGCCTTTTCTGTCCCGCCTCAGGTATGAGGCGGGACGGAGAGGCGCGTTTTGTTTTCCTTCGTTGTCAATCCGAGCAGAGTCGAAGAATCTCTCGTTGACAGCTTTCGATGAAACGGAATTTGAATCGCAGTTGGGCGTTACTCTTTGCGCGTCTTGTTCTCGGGTTGATCTTCTTTATGGCTGGCTTCTGGAAGGTTTTTCAGTTGGGGCCGCTGGAGCATGCTCGAAAATATTTTCTGCCTTTCTCCGATACTTTTCTGCCTGTTTGGTCGCTCTGGTTTGTAGGCGCCACCATCCCCTTGATTGAACTCCTCGCCGGAGCACTCGTGATTCTTGGTCTGCGAACGCGCGACGCACTCATTGCGCTCGGCTGCGTTCTGGTCGTCGTCACGTTCGGCCATCTTTTGCATGACCCGCTCTACACCTTCAGCGGTCACGTTATACCACGCCTTGCTTTGCTGCTTTTTGTTCTCTGGTGCCCGCGCGAAGACGACCGCTTTTCGTTAGATTATCTTCGGCTGCGACGGAGTGAAAAGGTCCCGGCTCCGCCAGATTCAATATGAACGTTTGACAATGAACGAGCCTAAGGACGCCAGTATGACTGGCATTAGCCGGTTTATTTTTTCTTGGGCTCTTTCTTAACTTTTTTTGATTCGCCGGGGCGATAATCTTCCTGCTCGGCGGCGGCGAAAGCCTTCTCCAGACCGACCATGTCTTCGCCGGGGCGGAGAGTGTCGAAGGCTTCGGATTCTTTGCGCAGTTCCTCTTCGGAGTAGTTGGCGGCTTTAATCGATAAACCGATGCGCCGCTCCACTTTGTCAACCTTGATCACGCGCGCTTCGACTTCCTGGCCGACTTTGAGTACGTCTTTCACTTTGGCGACATGATCCTCGCTTAACTGCGAGATGTGAACCAGGCCGTCGATGTCATCCTGTAACTGCACAAAGGCGCCAAAGCTCGCCAGCTTAGTGACTTTGCCTTTCACGAGATCGCCAATCTTGTATTTC
>Ga0207130_1116_pt1 | contig 25371 bp, 30 predicted proteins | sample Alteio_BWMinHeat_16_FD_153545 | JGI IMG/M metagenome (GOLD analysis project Ga0207130, IMG submission 153545) | Enriched cells from forest soil in Barre Woods Harvard Forest LTER site, Petersham, Massachusetts, United States -... | ecosystem: Environmental > Terrestrial > Soil > Temperate forest >... | reverse complement strand
ATTCACGTGAGCGTTGATGTCTTGTAGGTTCGGCTTTTGATTCGAGAGATGGGATCGAAGGTGATGACGGCATGGCGGCGTGCGATTGAGTTGTCGCTTGGAGATGAGGACGTTGCGAGGCTGACGTCGGTCACGCGGTCGCGTAGCGAAGCGGCGAGCCGGGTCGAACGGGCGCGGATGTTGCTCGCCTACCGGGAAGACCCATCCTTCTTTGCGGTTGGCCAGGCCTTGGGTGTGCACCACCAGACGGTGCAGCGCTGCATCGAGCGAGCCCTGGCCTATGGGCCGATAGCGGCGCTCGATGATCGCCAGCGCCCGGGCAAGGAGGCCACGATCACGCCCGAGGCCAAAGCATGGCTGGTGTCGCTGGCTTGCCGGAAGGCCAAGGAGTTGGGCTACCCGCACGAATTGTGGACGATGCGGCTTCTGGCCCGCCACGCGCGCGAACATGCAGCAGCGGAGGGACACACCTGTTTCGCCAAGCTGGCCTATGGGACGGTGTCCAAGATCCTCGACGAGCAGGAGGTCAAGCCGCACAAGGTGCGCTACTACCTCGAGCGACGCGACCCCGAGTTCAAGGAGAAGATGGCAGAAGTCCTGTGCGTCTATCGCCAGGTGAAAATCCTCAAGGAGCGCGCGGCCAAATCGAAGACCGAGCCGAGCGATGCCGTGGCCATCGTCTCCTATGACGAGAAGCCCGGCATCCAGGCGATCGCCACGACGGCTCCGGACTTGTCGCCCGAACCTGGCGTACATGCAGCCTTCAGCCGCGATCATGAATACAAGCGTCATGGCACGGTCAGCTTGCTGGCCGGCATCGATCTTCTCACCGGCAAGGTTCACGCCTTGGTCAAGGATCGTCACCGCAGCCGCGAGTTCGTCGAGTTCCTCGAGCTTCTCGATAAGGCCTATCCGACCTACACGGCGATCAAGCTGATCCTCGACAATCATTCCGCTCACATCTCCAAGGAAACCAAGGCTTGGCTCGCCGAACAGCCTCCCGGCCGCTTCGAGTTCACCTTCACGCCCAAGCATGGATCGTGGCTCAACCTCGTCGAGGGCTTCTTCTCCAAGCTCGCTCGCTCCGTCCTGCGCCACATTCGCGTCGCCTCCAAACACGAGCTCAAGGAGCGCATCATGGCCGCAATGGACGACATCAACCAGCATCCAGTTGTCCACACCTGGTCCTATAGGCTCGACCAGGCCGCTTGATATGATTCGAACCTCAAAAACGATGTACTAGGCTGGAGTCCCACGAAACTTTCGAGGGTCGTCGCGGTGACGCGCTTCTCCCCACATGGCAGCGTTTCAAGCTGGGCTGTGGCGAGGCGCTCGCTCAAGATGTCTGCCCACGGATCCATCAGACGCCTTCGTTCAGCCTGCGCCGCTGCCGAAATCCACAGATTGCTTGGAAGCGTCAGCGCCCCATATTGCGCCTCTCGTGCGACGGCTTCCGCGAAGAGCTGTTCACGGTCTCGCCCAAAATCCGAGAGATTGATGTTCTTGACCTTCACTGGAAGGAAGCGGCGGTTGCCGGTGTCGTCCGAAAGATATTCGCTCGCGTTGGTCGTCCCGACGAACACGCAGCGCCGCTTCTGGCTCTCCACAGTGCGACCATAGGCAGGCCTTGCCCGATCATCCGTTCGGCTTATATGTGCCTTGACATCTTCGACGTCGCTCTTGCGCAAGCCCGAGAGCTCGGGGATCTCCGCGACCCAACGGCCGCGCAATGCCTCCGCCACTTCCCTGATGTCGCGATTGAGAAGTGAAGCATCAGTGAAGTTATCGTCCGAGCCAGCCAGAGCGCCCAGTAGCGAAGATTTTCCACATCCCTGGGCGCCCTCCAAAACCACCATCAAATCATACTTACACCCTGGCACTCGCGCACGCCGGACCATCGCGATTAGGAGCAATACACCCACAGCGCGGTTGAGTTCGTTATCCTCTGCGCCAGCATACGTGATCAACCACGTGTCAAGCCGCGCCTGCCCATCCCATTTGAGGCTGTCGAGCCATTCGCAGATCGGATCGAACTGGTTTTTGAGGCACAACGCGTTCACGGCTTCGAAGAGATTCTCCTTGCCCGGATCGAACCCAAACGTTTCGACTATGAGGTTCCTCAGAGCAGCTACGGCGTCATCCGTTATCTCCCCCGCGAATTGAGCGATGGGGTGGCCGCCGATCGTTTTGCGCCCGTGGAAAGTGTCGTTTTGGCACGCGATGCCGAGTGCCTGAACAGCCACTTTCGCATTCTTGTACCCTGACTTCGGCTTGCCGTTTTGATACGTATCTGGCCAAGGGGGCTGGATCGGCAAGTTACCCGGCGAGGTAAGGTGGGGCTGCTGCGGCAGCAGATTACCTGGTGCGGTAACGTGGGGCTGGTGGCCCGCCGAGTTACCTGGCGAGGTAACGTGCGGCAGCTGCGTCACCGAGTTATCGAGCCAGGCAATGGAGGGCTGTTGGGTCCGCAAGTTACCGACGCTGGTAATTGTTCTCGGCTGTCTCAGGCCGGCCGCGAGTCCGCTGGCGATCGTCCTCTCGACCTCATCAGGAGGCAGCCCCGCCGCCTCTCCCGCCTCAGACAGGGAAGCTTCCGCTTGCTCGCGATCGATGCCACCGGTCGCTACGAACTGCCCCATCGCGAAGGATGCCGAATTCAGGGTATGGTTACGCGTGCCAACCGCGGCGCCACGCACCTTCTGGCACTGTATCTCGAGCTCCATGAGCGCAGCTGCCGGCAAGGAATCGGAATGAGCTGACGACCATCCCAAAGCTGGCGCGCGGGTCTTCAACTTGTCACGCATCCAGGATGGTGGGTGTGGCAGTTGGCCGCTAGACAGCCGCTTCAGGAATTCGTCCTGAGCGGATGGATACTTAGGCTCCCAACAGCGTCCGTCAGATAAAGCGGAGCCGGGAGCGATGACGTAACCGCCATTGCCGCGGGTGTCGACCCCGGGACCGAGAAGCCCCGTCGTGCTCCTCAGCCCCTCGGGTGGCATAGTGAAGTAGATATGCGCCCCGCCCCTTGGAGTGCAGACGGCGACCACGCCTTCTGAGGGGAGCCCGTGCTCCTTGAAGAGGCTGTTAGCTGTCGTGCAGCCGTCCACCCCCTCCTTGTGCCGGTCCATGTCGAGGACGAAGATTCCGTTTGGGCGGCATGGCAGGCCGATGAGAGCTTGAGGGTATAAGCTCCACCAGCGGCAGACCGTGTCGATATCGCTGGTGGCCGCGTTCTCCCAGTCCTTGATATAAGGTTTCTTGTCGGCGCGGACGGGAAATATGCAGAGCCGCAGTGCCGCTAGCGTTTGTGCTTGCCTTGCGTTGCTGGAGCTCCGAACTGGCTGCCCAGGCGCGATAGAGACGATGGACACTTAGCCCGCCGCGTTCTCGAGCGAGTCCGAGGCCAAGAGCTCGCCCAAGCGATAGCGGATCAGGCGGGGGCCCAGCTTGGTCGCGCGCGGCCACTCTCCGCGGCTGCGGCGAGCAGCCAAAGCTCCCACGCTCAAGGAGAGGATCTCGGCGGCCTCAGCGGGGGAGACCCACGCATTCGGGGGCAACGCCATCAGCGTTTCGAGAGGGCGGTTGATAGAGGAAGGATGGTTCACGGCGGGACTCCGGTAGTTACCGCCCATGACCTAGTAGTTCGATAATATATAGTCAATAAGTCACTGTAAACAGTATGGAAAAGCTAGTACAGCCATTCCATAGTCAAAGACACATGAAACCATACGAATCCCTAGGGGTAAAAGTGGAACGAAATTTTTTTAGTGCCTGCCGGCTTGCATCGCGGAGGTGACGGTATCGAGCGCCGCGCGAACTGGTTCGACATCCAGATGAGCGTAGGCCTTCGCTGAGGCTGCGCTCTTATGGGTCAAGGCTTTCTGAATCACGAACGAGCTTGCGCCAGAAGCCGCCAGCCAAGATCCGACAGTTCGGCGCAAATCGTGAGGACGAAGATCGGGGAGAGCGGCGCTCTTCAACAGGTTTGACCATGCTTTCGCTAGGTGAGCGACGTGACCGGCCTTACTCGAGGAGGGGAACACCCATAGCGAGCCATCGCGGAATCCGGAGCGACGCCTGAGAATCGCTAGCGCAGCCTCGATGAGCGGCACCGCTGCAGCTTGCTTGTTCTTTGCCGCGGATGCTGGGATTCTCCACACGCCGGCACTTAGATCGAGATCCGACCAGCGCATGGCCATCACCGCGCTCTTGCGCGCGCCTGTCCAGAGGAGGAGTGCGAACAGGTCGCACCACGGTTGGGGGGTTGCCTCGCAAGCACTTAGAAAGCGCTGCACTTCCTCACCGGACAGGAACCTATCGCGCGGGCATTCCTGGTAGCGTGAGAGCCCTCGGGCGGGATTGCGCTGGATGCGTTCGGCCTTGAGGGCGTGGCCGAAGAACGCGCCCAGAAGCGCAGCAACGCGATTCGCCTTCACTGGATGCTTCGAGCCCAAAGCGTCTACGACGGCCTGGCAGTCCCCAGCGGCTATTGAGGCCATCGCCTTTCGGCCGAGCATTGGGGCGACGTCTCTCACCCATCTCTCCTCGTCCCGCTTCCAGGCGCGGTTCTTGCGTGTGATATGGGCAAGGTAGGTTGGCCAGTGATCGTTGCAGGTCTCCGCGCGAGCGCGCGCCGCTTTGCGATCAGTCGCCGGGTTTGAACCGGCGGCCACCTCGCCATTGATGCGAGCCGCAGCCCGCCGCGCATCGCCCAGCCTCAGACCGGGCCAGCGACCCAGCGTGATCCGCTGCGCCTTTCCATGGATCTTCTTGACCGACACGAAGCTGCGGATGCCACTGGGCATAATTCTGATGGCGAGGCCTGGCACATCGGTATCGTAGTGATACGACGCGCCTTTCGCGGGCACTGTTAGCGCCGAGATGCGCGCATCCGACAAGCGGAGTCGCTTTGTAGGGGTCGAAGTTACCTGCTCGGGTAAGCCGTCCTTACCCACTGGACGCAGCACGACGACGTTGGACATGCTCACTGCCTCATTGCACTCGGGCTGTTGCAACCCCGTTGCACCTGCCAGCGTCAAAGCCGGTAAGTGGATGTCATGTTATTTGGGGTTCGAATGGCCTATTTCAACCATTAGATTGGCCCTGGTCAACTGTAGAAATCAATATAACTGAGACTGAAAATCACGGTGTCGGTGGTTCGATTCCGCCCCTGGGCACCACAATTTTCCCCTAAAATTTCAATAACATACAGCGCATCCGGCGATGAAGGGCCATAGCGCCCTAATAAGATTATGCACGCATTATGCACGCAGATTCGCACCCTGTTGCGACTTGATCGGCGCTGCATAGGTCGCCTATCAGGGCTCGCGCGAGGACGAACGCGCGCGAGACTTGACAAGGTCATAAAAATTCCCACATCGATTGCCATTGAGAATCGTACGGCCACAAGCGAAGGGCTTCCAAACCCCCGAGCCTGGTCGGAAGAGATCCCCCTCTACGAGCCGGTCCGAACCCGGGCTCTAAGGACGAGGCGCGGTCTGACAGCCGGACCTACGAGACAGTACCGAGGCTGATCCGAGCGACGCGCGGGGCATACCGATAGCCCCAACCGAAGGCCGGCTGACGCAAACCAGCGTCGGCGGGCCTTGTGTTTTCCAAATCCCTCCGGCGCGAAGACCAGAGGGATAAAGTGAATTCGAGTACAGTTGATGACAAACCGGCGCAGCGGCCCGTCGATGAGCCAGCTGCGCCATTCGATGGGTTAGAGCTCATCGACAAGCGCACGCTAGCGGACCTGCTCCAAATCAATCCCTGGACGATCGATCGCTGGCGGAAATCGCGCCCCGATTTTCCCCCCTGCATCTGGATATCAGGTTCAACGCCGCGCTGGTCGCGTGCCGCGGTCATGGCGTGGTTGGCGTCGCTTCAGAAGGGCGGTGCTGCGCCCGACTGGGTCAAATCGCGCACGAAGCCAACGAAGGCCGCAGAGCCATCGCGCCGTCGCCTCCACAGGGCGTGACGCCGCCTGTTGGCCTGACTCTTCCGCGCAGGCCAGCGGGAGGCGCCATGTCGGTTGCCTCGTGTCGGGAGCGTGATGTCCCGATCAAGACAGAAATAGGAGAAGTCTAGATGTATAAAAGCAGCTGGCAGCATGAAGTCGTGGAGATCGCCCGGACGTTCTTCTTAGAGGCAATCGAAAACGCGGAAATCGATGTGCATCCGGAAAGCACGGCCTTCCAGGAGGCAATATCGGAGGCGACCGCTACTCTCCTCACGGATTATCCGTCCCGATGCGGTTTCGCAGAAAGGGCCTTCGAGCTCGCCAATGCTTGGGCGGCAAGCGAAAGCCGGGTCACTGAAGAAGATACCTTCGCCTAAATCGTAGAGTTGAGTAGATGTGTCGCGAGAGTGTAATATATATGCTCGCGAAGTGAAAAAGAGGCCTCGTAACCAACTGTCCAGAGGTTACGAGGCCTGCCAGTACGATAGCAATAAGGAATAGACGATGTCACATATACATGAACAGAGAAACGAAATCAAGGGCCCATCCGGGCCGGCCCTTCAAGAGAACCTCATCACGCTCATCTGTCATGACGACGAGCATGGGGAGGCGATCATCGAAATGATTGGCGGTGCGACACTGTTCGAAGGCGAATATAAAGGCGTTGCCGAACGTGTAGTCACCTATTGGGCTAAGTATCACAAGGCGCCGAAAGCCCACCTGTTTGATCTCTTTGACGACATCTTGACGGACAAACACAATCGGCGCGGCAATGTAATAGCGCAGATTATCGCTGCAACGATCGACCTATACCCGCAACTGGATCGTGAGGTCGTGCTTTCTCAGCTCGGCGAGTTCGTTCAAACACAGCGGGCCAAGATTACCATCATGGACATGGCCGACACCGTCCAGGCAAAACAGGGGCGTTCCTTTGACAAGATCGACGAGCTGATCGCCGACTACCAGAAGGGTCGCCCCCCTGCAAAGGGACACACTTGGAATAACCCCGACGTGAGTTTGCTAGACGGCCGTCGCGGCAACCTGCCTGAATTTCCGCTCGACACCATCCGTTCGACGCGGCTACGCAAATGGATCGAGGACGCAGCTCATGCCGCGGGCTCCTCCGGTGGTTCGATTCCGCCCCTGGGCACCACTACTGAACTAAGTATCTAATTTCGCTTCTATTTTTTATAGGTGGGACACAAGGTGGGACACATCATGTTCTGGTTTCATCCTTCGGGATGATCAGATGCATGAATTCGCCCGCCACCTTTTCCTGCCGGACGGCCGCCGTGTAAGCCTTGACTTGCTTCGCGGTCTTCCAGCCAAAAATGTCCATGAGTTGCTGTTCGGTCGCGCCGTTCTCGGCGGCGATGGTCGCGCCTGTCTTGCGCAGCCCATGCGCTGAGCAGTGAGGCAGTCCGGCTGCGTCGCACCATCTCCGCATCCGGTTGCCGAAGCCGTTCGCCGTGAATGGCTTACCGAATTCCGTTTCGAGGTAGGATAGGCCCTTGCGCGGCGTCGCATCGATGATGGCACGAAGCTGCGGCAAGATCGGGAGGGTTAACCTGACCGGCTTGCGCTTCCGGTTCTTCGCTTGCGTGAATGTGAGGCTTCGCCCGTCCTTGACCTCGTGTTGACGGCCGAACGCGACCGCGTCGCTCCGGCGCTGTCCGCTGAATAGCAGCAGGGCGAGCGCCATTCTGGCCATGGTGCCTATTGGGTGCCTCGCCTCGTACTTCCGGACCTCTTCGATGGACCAAGTGTGATGCCCATCGGTTTGCGTTCTCAGATATTCAACGTCGCGTGCCGGGTTCGTCTCGCACTGATCAATATTAACGCCGTATTTGAACACCTGCCTGACGGCCTTCAAACGCCCATTCGCTGCCTCTGGGAAATCGGCCTTGCGATCACGAAGCACGCGAATGTGCCTCGCCGTCATGCGCGAGACGGGACAATCCGCGAAGAACAGCTTACTTCCCGGCGTCAACGGCTCCTTCCAAGTCCCTTCAATAATCCCGCGCCGAACTCGTACCGTTCGAAGGTCGAGAGCTTTGAATTCAGGGGATGCGAGGTAAACTTGGCATAGCCAGCGCCATGTCCCCTCCACCGGTTTGCGGCGATCCTGAACACCGGTCGCTTCGATGGCGGCCTGATACTCGGCGAGGAATTTTGGTGAGCCGGGAGCCTCGCGAAGCCGCACTTTGCCGTAGCCTAGCACGCGTACGTAGTAGCGCACAGTCCCGTGCCTGTCCTTATCCCTGACTAGGTGAGGGAAGCCCAATGCGACCATGTGGCTCCCTCCGTTTCATACGGCGACTTCGTCGTAGGGGCTCGCCTCATCGCCGTCGTCCAAAGACCGCAGGGCTCCGTCAAGTTCGTCTCGAATCCAGATAACGCATCCGTCCCGCCGCTTAGGCTTCGGCATGATATCACGTCGGACCCAATCATCGAGTTTTCCTGGGCTGACGCCGATATAGGCCGCTGCGGCGGCACGACGTAAACCTTGCGGAACACCACCAAGAGGTTGACGACGCTGGACAGGGGTAACAGTGCGCGGAGCGAATGGTCGGCCACGTCTCACCTCGCGAAGCGATTCGAATTTAGATTCCAACATCGCGACGACGAGAGAATCAACTCCCCGCGCCACGCGAAAATGAGGTGGGCCTGCTGTAATCATTGGCGGTGCCTCGCGATGAGTCGGGCGACGCTACCGTCGCGATCTTGACCACGCATCACGTGGCTTGCTGCGCTGGGATGGTAGCGGCCTGAAGGCGGTGAGCGGCCGTCTGATCAACGGCACGCCGTTGCCCGACCGGCGATTGGGCGGCGAGCCGAGTGGAGGGCGTCTAGGAGCGACGAAATTGAGAAGCCGCCTTTCGCCTTCGGACGTGCGAGAGCCAAGACCTGAGTGAGCGAGCGATATCCTCGCGACGGCGATATCGTAAGTGGCTTTCTCGATCTCATATCCGACGATCCTGGCGCCGAGCTTCACGGCGACGACACCGAAGGTGCCGGTTCCCAGCGCCAAATCGAATACGCAATCGCCCTCATGTACGAAGTAGCTCATCCAATCATGCGCGTCGCTCTCATGTTGCTGCCAGTCGTGATAATTTTTTTCGGGTTCGCATAATGACGATGGCACGATGATCGTGTCTCGAATCAACGGCCCCTGGTATCGTCCTTTGACGAACCACGCGACGTGCTTCGAATTGGTGCTGACTTTCTGAGAAATAATTTGTTGTCGGCGATTCCCCAGCAGCACGTGGACGAGCGGAAATTGAAAGTTGAGGTGCTCGCGGAGAAGGTTGAGGGCATCCAAATAATAAACCTGCCCGATCCAAGCGAGGAGGCTGGCACCGTCCTTCATGACATGAGCTAGCACCCGACCAGCCACGTCATAAAAAGGCAAGTCGACCTTCGCGTACGAGAGATCAATCGTTGCTGCATCCGCGAAATTGCCCGGACCATCCAAGGCTCTGACGCAATCCTGGTTGTGAAGATTGCCGACGATGGTGCTCGCGCCCGCACCCAAGGCGGCATGAGCAGCGTGAAGCTTGGCAACGTTGCGCTCACGCTCACGCGTCTTCTTGAAGCGAGCCACGTCCTTGCACTTCATGTCGGGGTGGATGATGCCAGCGGCACGCGCGGCCTCGAAATCTTCGTCCGAGAGCCTGTGGAGTTCCCACAAAACGCGCCAATGTGGCGGCAAAAGGCTCCTAATGGAGGCATTTGTGATCCGCTCATCCTGGGCGATCTTGATCAGCCGCCTCGCGGTCTCATGCTTGAAGAGCCGCCTGAGCTTCGTATCAACCATGGCCCGCCATTGTCCGTGCGGCATGTTTGCCCTGGCCTCGCTCAACCAGCGGCCACTTTCCAGGATGCCGACAACGGCGACCTGCCAAGCCTCGATGACGAGCTTGACGTAATCATCCTCGGTCCGGGCGTTCGGGCGTGACCCCGTGGGCTTCGAGGCCATGACTTTCACCTTACGGGTCTTGGTATCCGTGACATCGGGAAGCGTCGTCAGCGCCGTCCCCTCGCTGATGGGGGTGTTCGAATCCATAGCTCCCTCCTTATATGAGCGTCCCAGCGGAATGCGCTGAGTGCGTCTGGCCGTAGGCTCTGGGGCGGTGACCGCCGATGTCATTGGCGCGGCCACTCCTGAGCGGCATCTCGCCAGATGCTCACTATAAGGTTACCCTGCGCGCCTCTGTCAAGCGACAGGAACAGTATCCGCCACAGTGCCAATCGGCATTTCAAGTAATATTATCCGTTCTGCCGAAATTATCCAAATAAAATTGCCAAAATTAACTTTAGATTTCGCTTTCTTTTCAAGGATTTGGCGCAACCTCACTCGGCGAGTGTCGTCGGCATTATTCGAACGCATGAGTGGTCTGCGATCCGCGCTTGACGTTTCGCCGCCATAGCCTCCCCGAGAGAAGTTGCGACAAAATACCACTCTATTTCAAAGAGATAGACAAAAGCCGCAGAAGAAAAAGCCCTGCGTCATTCGGTCGCATCACGGCCCGCAATCGCCCTTCCGTGCATCACCCCAGCGCCGTGCGGGCGTGGAAGAGGTGCCAGCAGCTTAATTCTTGCGATAATTATCCAGGGCGATAATTTTATTTTACCTGTCCCCGACAAGTGATGTCGTGCGGATCACCATCGGCGCTAATTCTGATGGCAAGCGGATTGGTGAATTGGCAAGCATGGCGAGAGACACCTCATCCGCCAATTATCGGCGGCGGCTCGTCGGCGTGGCCCGCTTCCCCTTACGTCGCGATTACCCCTGATGACAGGATATGGGGGTATAAAAATAACGATGCGTAGCATGGCTTTAATTTTGGCACAGCAATTGCGGCGGGGGAATATTAAGCCTGATCTTTTGCCAATTTGCCGATGCGACGACGATGCACGACCGCAGCAATTTCTGACCCGGCGAGCGAGCAGGGATGGTCGGTAATGCGGCAGGCGAGGGCGGCTCTGCGTGGTCGCGGCTTCGCTGCGAAGATCGCAATAGCCGCATGATGGATACCAGCACGCGGGAAGCGAGGCGTCAGTAGACGAGGCGGGCCTTGCGATGCGCGGAAATCCGTACATATGGCTAGGCAGACCCGCCGTATCCGTTCGGTTGGAGAGCCGCACGTCGCGCATCGTCCTCGCATTGGGGATGGCCGATCACGTGTGCGGTAGCGATGCCAAGCGATTTCGCCGTGCTGGGCGACGATGCGCGGCTGCGATTGCAATGCTGCGCGATTCTACTACGACAACCGCGCCGAGGGCCAGTTTGGGCGAAGATAACGTCGAAATCATCGCAGCCTCGCTTAGTGGGGCAGAGAGGCACTCAGTTCAAGTTATATGGCGCGAGCGGTTGCAGATTGGCCCTCGCACATCATCAAAGCGGTGGTGTCAGCAAATCGATGGCAACACGCGTCGGACAAGAAGCGGCGGCCATCGAGCTTCGCGTCTGGTTCGTTACGAGAATGAGGAAGGGCCAGCGGCTGGAAGCCGCTGGTCTATGACGAGGATCAACAATTAAGGCGTTCGGAAGACGCCATAACAAATTTGGAAGTTACTTGCATGTCTATAACTAGTCGTTTTTCAGAAAATCGCGGCCACTGGTTGTTGGATCGCCTCATATGGGGGCGACTAATAGATCGTCTCATCCAGGTGGCGGGCATCTGTGACGGGAAATTCGTCATCGCCGGGCTCGGCGAGAAGCCAGACACTGGCGAGAGCCTCGTGCCCGAAATCATCCACGTCAAGAACAGGTCACGCGAGAAACGCGAGGAACTCCTTGCGGCAATCGCGCAGGTCATCCAGCGTCCGGGAGCCAATGCCTATATCGCACCCGCTCTTTTCCGACCGGATTTGCCGGTTGGCAGCAAGGGCTGCGTGAGCGATGTTCGCTGGATGCTCGCCGTCGTATCCGACTTCGACCGGAAGCAGGACCCGGCAACGCGCCACGAGCGCCTGCCGTTGGAGTCGCAGGCGGAGGTCGAGACCAGCCCCGGCAACTTTCAGACTTGGACATTTCTGGACCGTCCCTACCGGCCACACAAGGTGGGGCCGATCCTTCGGGCACTCGCCGCGAAGACGGGAGATGACTGCAAGAGCGTCGAGCATCTTTTCAGAATACCGGGATGCCTGAACTGGCCGAGCAGGCGGAAGCAAGCGAAGCTCGGGCGGTCGCCGATCCCGGTGCGTGCCAAGCTGAGGGTAGAGCCGGGACATCGGGAGCCGGGCGTCACCCTTGAGGATTTCAAGGCCGCGATGACCGCCAAATGGGGCGCGGCTGTCTTCACCGAAAAGGGGGGTAAGTCCGACGCCGACGCGGAGACCTCGCACGGTGGCACCAGCGGTAGGGAGGGGGAATTCGATTGGGACCAGAGCGACAAGGATGAATGGAACGCCTTCGACGAGGGAACCATCATCACGCACCTCAGCGATATGAAGTATGAAGGGGATCGCAGCAGGGGCGCGTTCCGCTTCATGAAGCTTGCGAAGAGACGCGGCTATACCCCCGAGCAGCTAGTCGCGGTCATGATGGCGCACCCGGCGACGCTGATCATGGCGCATTACGGCGACGCGGATGGCGCTATCAGCGAGGTACGCGTCAGGGCTGACGTGATCCGCGCCTACACAAAGAAGGACGAGACACCGCGCCCTTCTGCAAATGCCGAGCATGTGTTCCGCTGGGCCGCCGACGAGGCACGCGAATGGCCGTTGCGTCGCGAGATCAAGCTCGTGGGTGGCGATTTGGTCAGGAACGTTGATGATGCCGAAGCGGCGATGATCGAGCAGGGCACCGATATCTTCCAACGCGGGGATATCATCGTGCGCCTCGCGCATGCGGCGATCCCGACGAGAAACAATGGAACGACCACTGGGACCCGCTTCGTCGAGGTGACCCAAGCCGCATTGGTCGAGCACATGACTGCGGCGGCGATCTTCATGAAATGGAACGCGAGCGCCAAAGACTGGAAGCCGGTCAACTGCCCTGTCGAGATTGCCCAGCCGTATTTGGCTCGGCGAGGTCGGCGCAATTTGCGACATTCGGCCGGGCTCATCAATGCCCCCACCCTGCGGCCAGACGGTTCCGTTCTGGATACTCCCGGCTATGACGAGGGGACCGGCTTGTATTTTGATCCTGGCGAGATGACCTTCCCGCCGATCCCGCTCCAGCCGTCGCGGAGGCACGCGGAGGCGGCGCTTGCGGACCTCCGCAAATTGATCAGCACATTCCCGTTTGCCACGCGAGAGAGCCGAGCCGTGGCGCTTAGCGCCATCCTGACGGCGATGGTGCGGCGCTCGCTGCCAACGGCACCCATGCACGCATTCACGGCACCGATGGCGGGCTCGGGAAAAGGCTTGCTGGCCGATACCGCCGCCATGATCGCCACGGGGAGGCGGGTCTCGGCCATCACACAGGGGCGAAATGAGGAGGAGACCGAGAAGCGGCTGGCGGCCGCCTTCATCGCTGGTGACGTGGCGATCCTGCTCGACAATTGCACCCTGCCCATCGAGGGCGACACCCTCTGCGCGATCATGACAGCGGAACAGGTCAAGCTGCGCGTGCTCGGGCACTCCGAGTTGCGCGAGGTCTCCACCAATGCCGCCATGTTCGCGACCGGCAACAATCTGATCATTCAGGGCGACATGACCCGACGAACCCTGGTCTGCACTATCGATCCGCAAGTCGAGAACCCAGAGACCCGCAAATTCGAGAATAATCCGCTTGAGGATGCCGGACGTGATCGCGGGCGATATGTCGTGGCCGCCCTCACGATCCTGCTTGCCTACCGTGGATATCGTTCCGCGAATGATGCGGCGGGACGACCGGAGCCATCGGTGCCGCTGGGGTCATTCGAGGTATGGTCGACCTCGATCCGTGACGCGCTGATCTGGCTCGGCGAAGCTGACCCCTGTGCCACGATGGAGGCGACGAGAGCGAACGACCCAAAGCGGGAGCAATTGGCGGCAGTGATCCACCACTGGCATGCGATGTTCGGGGAGAGCCGCGTGACAGTCAGTCGCCTTGCGACCGCAAAAGAGGGCCTGGGCAAGATCGAAGCTCGCGAGGGCCTGGAGGGAGCACTCCTGGCTGTCGCAGCCGGAGCACAGCAGGGGGGGATCGACCACAGACGACTAGGGAGCTATCTCTCCAAGAATGAGAAGGCCGTTGTCAGGGGCCATCGGATCGTGAAGGATGGGTTTTTGAACGGCTATCAGCTTTGGCGCATTGAGAGGGTAAAGGGAGAATGAGAGGGGGAAGTGGGTTAGGGTGGGTGAAGTGGGTCGGTTCCAACCGTTCGTGCTAAAACACATGCGTGTTAAGAAAGTATTGTTTTTCCAACATTGACTTGTAGAGACCCACTTAACCCACCCTAACCCACCTAATGTCATGAATAACACCAGTAAACACACTCATCCCCGTGTGCGACATCACCATCAACCTCGTCCACTCGTCGAGATGCCGCAACGACATAACGCATCGCGATGCTCGCCAACCCCGGATCGTCGCAATAAGTCAGGTTGAAGTAATAAATCGCACACGGCTTTCCTGTGATTTCAGAACCTTTTTATACCACCGACAACAATAGCACCATGAATTACTACCTAGTAATTGTCGACACTTACACGTTGGCGGTAATTACTAATATTGGTGCGCTGATGCGGAACGCCGGAGTCGTGAGAGAGTTAGTGAGATTCACGCAGTTAACCAGACTGCGGCCGACAGCAAGATGTGGTATCCACCACAGGTTCGTTGTCGGAGGTAAAAATGAGCGCCGCGATTCCGATGGCGTTCTTCAAGCTTCCCATGGTCGCCAGCATCGACTATCCGGTGCTTCGCGAGGATCATCCCCGACCTCTCTCAAACGTTCGACGAGTGGAAGCAGAAGCAAGACAACATGGCTTCTCACTACCGCAGCGGCGGCCAGCAGGAAGTCGCCTCGCCCCGAGCGAGGAGGCCCTGGATAGCTGGATATCTGCGGGCTGCCCCACGGCCCTGTAGTCAGGTGGTCACAGCCATGGTCAAGGTGGCTCGGGCACCACGTCCGTATCCATCGCCTTTGACGCCGAAGCTCACCATCACGGCGCTCACCGCCGCCACCACGGCGGCGACCGACCAGGAGCCGGAGCAGGTGCCACCAGGATGGCTTCAGAGGTATCGTGCACCGCGATCTTGCAGCTTCATGCGCCCGTCCCGAGCCTGACGCCCAGAACCCGCTGGGGAAGGCTCCAAATTACTCCCAATTTAAGCGACCGCTCCTCGCGATATCGAAGGTTGGTCACGGCCACCCTGTCGGTCATCAAGATGGCGAAGGCGGGAGGAAGCTGCCTCCAGAAGTGGTCAAAATCCAACACTTGGCACCCTACTCGTAAGGCCGCCATGGGTGGGAAGCGGTCGTTCGTTGGAGCAGCCTAAACGTGGCAGAGCCCCACGACCGAGCGTCCCTATTCGATCACCTGGTCGGCGCGAGCGAGCATCGAGGGTGGCACCGTGAGGCCAAGCGTCTTGGCAGTGTTGGCGTTGAGAGCCATTTCGAATTTCACTGGCACTTGAACCGGCAGATCGGCTGGTTCGGCACCGCGAAGTATTCGATCAACATAAAGAGCGCCACGACGAACTATATCTTTGAGGTCTGGTCCATATGAAAGCAAAGCGCCCTTTTTTGCAACGACGAACCTCCAAGGATAGATAGCTGGTACCTTTTTTTGCGCCACTTGCAATATGATTGGTTCAACATGATTGAACATAAAGAAGTCTGGCATCACAATGAGGCCGCCGCCGGAGGCTCCTCCAAGCGAAGCTGCAGCGGCTTCGATTTCGGTGTCGGTACGAGCGTGCGCGGCGATCGGCTCCACTTTGGACGATCGGGCAGCGGCCTCAAAGTCGCGGAAGTAATATGTCCCGCCCCTTGGCGCGGTGTCGGGATTGAATAACGTGGCGACCCGCTTTAAGCCGGGCGCTATCTCAATGAGCAACTCAAGCATCTTGGCAGTTATTGCGGATTCTGATGTCAAGAAGCCGGTGATATTCCCGCCTGGGCGCGGTAGTCCCGCAACGAATCCTTCTCCGACCGGATCAGTGACAACCACAAATACAATCGGGATTACCCGCGTCTCCCGTTGCAGCGCCGCGGTCACCGGGGTTCCTTGCGCAAGGATCACGTCAGGCTGTAGGGCGACCAACTCTTTGGCAAAAATCCGTGCCCGATTGACGTTGCCGCCGCCCCAACGAATCTCCATTCGCAAATTGCGGCCGTCGGTCCAACCCAAAGCCGCAAGCTCCTGCGTAAATCCAGAAAGTTGGGCCTTTCCCTCGTCGTCTTCGTCCACGCTCATCAGCACGCCGATGCGCCGCACCCCGCTAGGTTCCTGGGCGCTCGCCGCGAGCGGCCACGCCGCTGCACCGCCGACAAGCGTGATGAACTCGCGTCGCCTCATCCGCCTTCTCCGGGCCGGACCACGCTTTGCGCTAGGAGATGCATAGCATATTGCCCCAGCGACTCGTGAATCGGATCAGGTCCAGAATGGCTGGGAGACCATTTTCGTCCTCCCCGAAGGGCCGCTATGGGTCGACTCCAGCCAGTCGGTACGGGAACCAAGCGTCAGACTTAGGGACGACCTGTTCGGCGCGGACGCCCGGCATCGACGCTTAGCGCCTAGCCAAAACTCCATATCCTTTATTCGCGGGTGTCCGTGGACCTTCGCGGGTGATCCTCGTACAGGATTTGCCAGACCTTCGTATCGACAGGGGGGCGATCACGGGATAACCTCAAGCTCCTCTATCTCGATTCCGCGTTCCGGCTCGGCTGTTCCGGGGAAGCGCACGTCAACCCTCCAGCCGCCCCTGGCCTCGGCATCGCGGTGCACTTCCACCACACAGCCCTTTGCGTCAGGCTCAAGCCCGTAATACTTCCATGCCTTCGATGCTCGTCGAAACTTGACGCGATCCCCAACCATCATGGCTTTTCCCCCCTGTCTCAAGCACAAAGGCAGGCAATTCAGCCGCCTAGTTGGTGCGAAGGCCACGATGATGCGGCCACGACTGCGCCTGTACCTCCAACTCTAGCAGAAATCTTGCTCAAGAGCATGTGTTGGGCATGAAAATAGACCCATGATCCTATTGCGCTCGGCTCATGCTCGGTCCGACCATGGGAAATCGACGACAAGCTCGATCCTGCCAGAGGCCGTGGAACATAAAAGCGGATGGGGATGGCATGTGATGGCCATCCTTCCTGACGGCCAGCGAGTGCATATCGTGGGTTTCAGGACCGAGGCCGAAGCAAAATCAACGCCGATGCCCCGGCTTGGCTCGCGGATCACCTAAAACAGAAGTAAGAACTATTAGGGGAGAAGCCAGCGTCAGAGGTGCGCATCGATCGGCCCAACGGGAGGAGAAGGTGAGCCGAGTCGGTGAGGGAGGATATGTTGCTTGGTTCAGGCTTGACCTTGCGAGGGGGCCAGATTGGGAGCAACGTGGGAATGACTGTCTGCGATGATCGCTGCCACCGGCGGCGGACAGCAGGGGAGTTTCAACAATGGCGACAATGACCGAGACGGCGAAGGCGTTCTTCGAGGCTTGTGAGACGGGCAAGGGCTGGGAGGGTTGCGCCGCCTATTGCCAGCCGAATGCGAGTTTTTCCGCGCAGGCGGAGCCGCTGGCCGAGGTGAAGACGCTGAAGGATTATGCCGACTGGATGAAGGGGTTGCTCGGATTAATGCCGGACGGACGATATGAGGTGAAGTCGTTTGCGACCGATACCGACCGGAACAACGTCTGCGCATATGGCGTGTTCTCGGCGACCCATTCGGGCGCGGGCGGGCCGCTGCCGCCTACGGGAAAGCGGACCGTCACCGACTACGTCTATGTGATGAACTTCGAGGGCGGGAAGATCAGCCACATGACGAAAATCTGGAACGCCGGGTGGGCCATGAAGGAACTCGGCTGGGCTTGACCCAATTACTCAGGTCGCGGCGAGCATCGGCCCCCTTTAGCGAGGGCCGCCTTGGCTGGAACCAACGGCTATCTGGGGAATGTCGGAATAAATCCGAAATCTCTAGGCAACCACCTCTAAACCGGCATGAGCCAGATGGGTTAGGTGAATCAAGTCAAACGGGAGGATGCGAAATGGCGAACCTGACCGAACTTGCTGATTTTGTCAAAGAAGTTTATCGCGACCTCTATCGGTATACTAGAGAGCTTGCCAAACTAGAACGTTGGCAAAGACTGGGACAGTCCTTCCCAGGCATGGCCGACCGAATGAGTAGGCTCAGAGTGAGAATTGCTAACACAAGGACCATACTCGCAGAGGCCAGGGAAATGTATGCCATACGGGGTGGATTTTCGCTCATAAGTGGTTCGATGTTATTTTGGTTTTTCTTTCTTCTCGCCGTGGCCGGCATCAGCATTTATATGTATCAGAATTGGAACAAGCCAACATCGGGAACGCTAGCTACGCCTGGACCGAGAGGAAATCCGGCGACTGCGCCGATGGGCGGCAATGCTGTGCTGACCTGGACGTGGTCGGTGACCAGCGTCGATTTCGCCGGCAATATTAACGGTGGACCTAATCAATGGAGCTTCCACGGCATTCTGATGGGAGGAGGCAATGCGATCTGGAATCCAAAGCGAGGCTCTGGTACGACGGACTGCACGGTGGGCATTGCCAACACGCCAAATGGCACGATCAACTGTACAGCCAATTTCACTGATCCGCAGCCACGCCATTGGGTGGGCGAGGCCAACGGACAAATCGAAACCGAATCTGTCGACGGTAAGCTGCGGGTCGGCTTTCGCGGCATCAACGGAACTGGCGATGGAGGCGAGGGTAAGGCTGGAATCGACTTGCTGAGAATAGAACCAAGAGATTGATGGTGGAGACATCGAAGCGAATTCAGGGCTTGCTGATCACGGTCGGGGTCTGGTGAGCAACATCATGCGCGGCACGATCTGCGTGGTCGAAAGCGATCACATCATTCGCCTGGATGTGGTGACGTTGCTCGAAGAGGAGGGCTTCCATGTCGTTGATTTCGACAGCGCGGATCGCGCCCTCATTCATCTTGGAAGACACGCTGCGGGCGTGATCATGATCTTCACGGCGGCTGATCTGCCGGGTATTTTTAGCGGTCCCGATCTGGTTCGCGTCGCTTCAGGACCTTCCCGAGGCTATCATCACCGTCTTCAAGCCAATTCAAGATGACGACGTTCTCGCCTGTGCCTCCTTGGCAGAAGCGAAGGGAAGTGATCCAGCGAACTTGGATTTTGAGATTTGATGGTGATCAAGTGGCGTCGGGCGGAGTGAAGCTCGCCATGGGCTGGGACTGACGTAGGCCCATCGGCCCGCCTAGCGAGGATTGAATTTCGGCGCGCTAATGAAGGGTGCCAGCGGCGGCCGGGCCTAACCGCAGGAGATCGACACGCCGTGCTTCGGGTCGCGCGTCGGATTCTCGGCGCGGGCAGCGTTCGGTTCATCGGCGCTTGCGATAGCATCGGTGAATGCCACGCCGAGCATCCCCTTGCGCCGCCACAGCACTCGACATCTGCGGCTTCCGCCGCGACCACGGGCAATGCCCAGAATGAATTGATCGGGAATTGTGGTCGCGTTCACCGTAGTAAGCTTAGCGCCGCCATTCGACAAATCGCTCAGAATGCATGTGCGGATCAAACGACCGCCAACGTCGCGAATGGTTGCGGACGATTGCCATTGGACCCGCAGGTCTTTTCTTTGCTCGCGTGCCATGGGATCATTCCGTTGATCGAACAACGTTGGCTACAATGGCGTCGGTCAAGAATTGCCTAAAGAAAATTTGAAGATGCGACTAAACGAGAAGAGCCCACCCAGTGCTTCTCGCTTCGCCGCCTGGACCAGCGATCAAAGACCGCCCCACACCCGAAGATGCTATCGGCGAGGAAGGCGGTTGCGGAGGCGAAGGGCGGCAACCTGCGCCACGCTATGCCGCTCGCAGCACGTCGGACATGGCGTTGACAAGGTCTCGCAGCGGCCACGCGGGCGGGCCGCCGACGCCCAGACACAGGCAGAGGGACTACAGCACGGCTCATTCGGCATTCCGCCGTCGATCCTCGCGCAGGCGACGGAGGTGATCGAATGACGCGGCACGAAATCATCGGGGCTCGGGCGCACCGAGCCACACTGGGTAGGGGCCTCCTTTTTTCGACTTGTGGATATCCCAGTGCCCAGGCTTGGATGGCCTTTACAGACCCGACTAAATGTGCCAACCGACGATTCTCCCCTTTAATAAGTAAGGAATAAAATCGTGGAAGAGAGCCGAGCAGAGATCGAGAAATTGGACGTAATGGCGCTCACTGCCGATATTGTTTCGTCGTTTGTGTCTGGTAATAAGATGGCGGTGGCTGATCTGCCTGGATTCATTGGCCAAATTCATGCCGCTCTCTCTACGGTGGCCACCGGCAAATCAGAGCCGGAACCTCACAACCGCGAACCGGCAGTTCCCATCAAGAATTCGGTCAAGCCGGATTACATCGTCTGCCTCGAAGATGGGAAGAAATTCAAATCCCTCAAGCGCCATCTCCGCACAAACCACGACATGACTCCCGGAGAATATCGTGCGAAATGGAGTCTGAAGCACGATTACCCGATGGTGGCTCCCAATTATGCTGCCCAGCGCTCGGAGTTGGCCAAGAGCATGGGGCTCGGTAATCTGCGCGTGAAAGCGAAGGCTGCGAAAGCGGCACCGGCTGCAAAAGTCTCAGGTCGGAAAAAGACCAAGGCGGCGAAGGCGGTGTAGGGACAGTCCCTGCGATCAGAGGAGCGCTCGAACGGGCACTCCGCGAATGGGGTTTTGGGATCGGCCAAGGGCCGGGTCTTCCATGACCCGCCATCTCGGACAACTCGGTGGCGATCTCGTCGCGCTCCCTCGATTCAACGCAGGGAGCGCTTTCCTTTCCGGATCGGCGTTCTGCGGCGGGGGAGGGGCGCGACTCGTGGATGATTGGCGTCGGTTACACGTGCCGCTGCCTCGATGGCCTCATTGATCTCCCATTCGGTCGCAGTGTCGAGGTCGATAGTCGGAGCCTCCTCATCGATAAGCGGGAGCGTGCCCTGCTGCGCACCCTCCAATAGCTTGCGAACGGTTTCCTCGATGCTCATGCCGGTCCTAACCTGACGGATCATCTCCCAACCCATCTGGGTGGGATAATCATACGCCAATTCTACCAATAAGTCGCGCCTCCATCGGGTCCCGCTTGCGCTTCGCTGTGCTGACGACGATCATTTTCTCGTCGCTACCGCCGATAGGTGGCGGACCGGTGCGAGGGTATTGGGCTTGGCCGATATCTTCATCAGCTATACGTCGGCTGATCGATGCTTCGACGACGCTTGGCGTCGGTCACCTTCGATTCAACGCGATATGCGCCTGGGCGCGCAGACGAGCCGTCTGCCAACCTATTTGCCGTAACGTTTGACCCGTTCGGCGTTTATTGTGCGAAAGTTTTGGATAATTACCTGTCCATCGAATAGCGCCGATTCGCCCAACTTTAACGCGGGCTTTACATCACCAATTGGGATTCGCTTAGTGGTCGGATGCTCTCCCAGTTGTAGATTCTTTAGCAACTTGGCAGCAGCGGTCGGCGCGAAAATAGCGCCGTGCGTCTCGTCTGGAATGAGAACTGTGTGGCAGGCGATATTGCGCCATTTTGAAATACGCTCCAGCTTGTCGAGATACGACAGAAGAGGCTTCTTCCAATTGGGCTGGGCAATATGTTTTGCACGCTCTCTTAGCATCTCGATTTTGCGCACCATGTCCAAGGTCGCGATTACGGATTCCAGTATGGGTGATCCGACGAGATGCAGAACTTGTATCAAGACATGGTTGAGTTGATGATCCAGCGCCGTGGTCATGAGGACCAATTCACCGACAACACCATAAGCGGCGCGAAACTGCGCATTCTCTTGAGTCTCGACGTTCTGCGCAGGCGACGCATCCTTCTTTCTGTCGCGTCCGAATGCGGGGTCTCCGGTGAGTTCGCCGACACGGACGAGCTTGATCGCGTCGTCCCGCACCATTGGCGGAGCCAGCATCGGGGCGTTTCTATCAACCGCGATCATAAGGGCAATGCGCTCAGCGGCCAGCCGATGAATAGTGCGGTATTCTGACTCGCCAGCCTCGATGGCCTGATAGGAGCGTAACGCCATATCGAGCTTGGCGGCCATCTCCTGCTGGGTGAGGCTAAGCTCTTTGCGAAGCTCGATCAGGTCTGCTTTGAGAGGTTGCTCGTCGGCCATATGAACCACGTCTGCGACATTCCTGGAAACCGGAACGGTTTGGACCCGCTCCGGCTCCGTAGGATTTAATCAGCATCGCGATCTGACAGGCTCTGCATATGCGAAAACCGCGTAACAGTCAAATCGTCACGCAATAACAGCATAAGGCTTAGGATTTCGGCTTACACCGTATGGCGGCACCGTCGATTGGGGTGTGGCTGGGCTCCTCGCAAGCGGCAGCATACCGGCGACCGCGTCGACGGTCGATCTCCCCAGTCGGAGCGGACGCTATCGACGTGACGGCGCTCATCCTTTTGTACCCGACGCTCCCCACTGCGCGGATCGTCGGCACGGACATCGCTCACGCCGTTCCGTTGACGCTCGTGGCCGGGCTCGGCCACTGGCTGCTCGGGTCGGTGGACTATCGGCTCGCTCTTGCTGGGATCGGTGCCGGGCGTCGTGGCGGGGAGCTTGATCGCGCCCAGGGTCCCAGACGGCGCACTCCGCCCGATCCTCGCGGCTGTCCTGGCTTTCGTCGGCATCAGGCTACTCTTGGGGAAATCATGCCGGATTTTCCGACGTGCTCGCCTGTGCCTCCCTGGCAGAGGCGAAGGGACGTGATCCAGCGAGTTTTTGAGATTTGATTGATAGGTGGCGTCGAGCCGAGGGATGTTCCGCTGTCGGCTGCAGTGACGTACCTCTAGGCTCGGACGGTTAACCCCTTCCAAATCCTCCGGCGAGGTGATCGGAAATCGACCGATCTCGAAAAGGAAACATAGTTCTGATGAGCGCCGGATTGAGATCGGGCCTATGCCGATACGCCTCAGAAGCTGCCGCTGTGGCAGGTTCGAGGCGACCAAGTGATTTTAGAATTTGGGCGTGGGTAAGATGGCAGCAAATCGCTTCGGGTTTCAGCTTCATCGCTTCGCTTACCAACGGCAGACCCCGCTCAGGTTCGCCCAGTCGGAACCAGTTGAAGGCCATTTGCGACAAGAAAAGGGCTCGGAAATAATGGGCGGGCGCAAGTCTAAGCGCCCGTTCAAGCATGTCGACTGACTCCCGAACCTCCCCGCAGAACGACAGGGCGTGCCCGCACGGCCCCAACAGGTTAACTGAATTGCTGTTGAGAGATAAGGCCCGTCGGACGCAGACCAGTGCATCATCATAATTTCCCGCAGAGGCGAGAGCCAGTCCGTAAAGGCCCTGACTGAGGTAATCGGCAGGACTCAGAGCCGTCGCCCGTCGTCCCGCCTCCAAGAAACTCGCGACATCTCCGGGGGCATCTTCCGTCCAGCCGGTAAATAGATCGGCGATATAGGCGTTTGCGAGGTACTGGTAGGCCGCGACGCTCTTCGGATTGGTCGCCAAAGCGCTTGTCGCGCATGCGATGGCAGCACGGTTGTCGATGTGTGTGCACTCCGTAATGTGCCATCCAGCGGCGCGTAGTGGCGAAATCGCTGGGTCGGGCGCACCTGCGTGCGAATCTCCCCGCACCAGCGCGACCCACAGGACATACTCAAGCGACGCAACAAGGTCGTGAGTGATCTCATCCTGCAAATCGAAAGGATTGGAGTAGTCGCGGTCGTAACGTTCGGCCCAGACGTGATTGCCTGAGACTGTGTCGATCAGTTGGGCGGTGATGCGTATACGGCGGTCAGATTTCTGGACGCTTCCCTCCAATAGGTAGCGCACGCGCAGATCGTTAGAGGCGCGTCGGATGTCGAGAGAGCGTCCTTTTTGAGCAAAGCTGGAATTTCGCGAGCCAACATTGACCCATCGGAACCTTGAGAGGGCAGTGATGGCATCCTCGGCAAGGCCATCACAAAAGCCTTCGATCTCGGGATCGCGGCTTAGGTTATCAAATGGCAGTACTGCGAGGCTCGGTCGCGCTCCTCGCTCTCCTGGCGAATGACGAACAGCGATGGTGGTCTCGACTGGATGATGGGATGGATCATCGTGCGCTGGTCCGGCGATTGTGCCGTGGTTTGAGATCGTCGCCTCTTCGGGTAGGGCGGCAATATCCTTCGCGGCGAGCCCGTATACCCCGACCGCTCTCGTGATGTTCTTTACCGTCTGCTCGCCGAGATCGGCGAAGGCGAGCGACAGCTTGTCCCTGATTTGATCATTCGCCGTGCGCGAGATGCAGAGGCCGCCGGGTTCGCAGAGCGCCTCAAGCCGGGCCGCAATATTGACGCCGTCACCGTAAATATCACCCTCATCGATTATGATGTCACCAACATTGATGCCGATACGGAATACGATGCGCTTGTCCTCCGGGACAGCCGCGTTGCGGCTCACCATCCCACGTTGGATGGCAACCGCGCAGGCGACAGCATCGACGACACTTTGGAACTCGATCAGGATGCCGTCTCCGGTCGTCTTTACGACTCGGCCATGATGGGCGGCAATAACAGGGTTGGCGAATTCTCGTCGAAGGGCCTTCAATGCATTAAGTGTGCCCACTTCATCAGCGCCCATCAGGCGGCTGTAGCCGACGACATCAGCCGCGAAAATGGCAGTCAGTCTACGTTCGACACGCTCGTTGGCCAAGACGCCCCCTTCGTCGGGTTGGGGTTTCGGCATTATAGAGCTAAAATGGGCGCAATCGGCAAGCGACCACGCCCGCCTCGCATAGGAGATCGTGCTGCCGACCAAATATTACATGGTGGTCAATCTCAAAACCGCCAAAGCTCTCGGGATTACCATGCCGCCATCGATCCTCGCGGCTGTCCTGGCTATCGTTGGCAGCAGGCTGCTGCTGGGGTAATCACGCGCCTCCCGAATACCCCGCCCGTGGGCTCATGCTGATGGCGCTCGACGAGACCGGCATCGCGCAAAAATCGACTCGTTGGTATCGCGATTGCTTATTTTTGGGATGCTTTTCGGATCGAACGCCGGTGTTTGACGATTTGGGCAGCCTCCGGCGCGGCGTCACCCGGCTTTTGGAGCGTTCTTAGCGGCACAGTTGGGATGATACACTCGCCCTCCGGCGCTAGCGCCCCTTCGTCTTCCGGTCCATAGGATTCCGCAGTTGCCAAAATCGGTACAGGCTCGCCGACCCACCCGCACTTGTCGCAGGTCGGTCGCTCCCATTCAATCTCAGGGTGTTTCGAGTGCATCCCTCTTTGGGGCGACAGCCGATGCGAACCACAC
>Ga0207130_1115_pt1 | contig 25726 bp, 24 predicted proteins | sample Alteio_BWMinHeat_16_FD_153545 | JGI IMG/M metagenome (GOLD analysis project Ga0207130, IMG submission 153545) | Enriched cells from forest soil in Barre Woods Harvard Forest LTER site, Petersham, Massachusetts, United States -... | ecosystem: Environmental > Terrestrial > Soil > Temperate forest >... | reverse complement strand
CGATCCCAGCGGCCCGCAAGTGCCGACCGATGTACTGGCCGATACGAATAGTTTTCCTCCTTATCGGCACGTCATCGCCTCGCTTACGCCAAAAACGGTCTACTACATTCAAGTACGGGGAGTCGACTCTGATGGTGATGCAAGCAATTGGTCCAGGCAGCAAGTTTACAAAACATTGTGAAGCGCTATCTTCCCCAGCACTAAATGCACCACGGTTTTGCCATTCGAGATATTCACGTATTTGTCAGATGATGATGTGCCAAGAAATTCAATTAACTAAAGAATTTTCACCTCCAAGGACACAATGAAATCGATTAAATACACCGGAAAACTTAGCGACGATCAATGGGATAAAGTGGCGTACATCCTGTCGCGAACGACCAGGCTGGATTTAACTCAACATGAATATCGTGCGTTTGTTGAAGCCGTATTGTGGGTAATCTTGAATAGAAAAGCCTGGGCCGATATTCCGCCCCATTTCGGAAACCCGAAAAGCATTTATACGCGGTTTTATCGATGGAACGAAAACGCACTCTGGCATCTTTTGGCGCGACGCTCAACTCATGATCAAGAACTGCATCAAATGCTGGCGCAAATCAATGATCGTTGCGATTTCCTGAACAGGAGAAGGGAATTCCGCTCGCAAGACCGGATCGACAGCCGGAAAAAAAATAGCGCTACCCTTGCAAATCACCAAAATGGCGTAATAGCGCATCAGGAATCAACGTCCGATCCGTCGCACTAACGCTGGGTAAAGTCCTGGCCGATAGCGATGCCCGTGACAAAAGAAAAGAGGATGCCGAATGCTGGCATCCTCTGGAAACTGATGCAAAACGGCTGTCACTCGCTGCCATCAATGTCGCGTGGCGGCGTCAATCCGGTGAAATCCCCGATGGCTTTTGCGTCGTACGGACCGTTCAAGCGGTTCAAGCCGTTGCCGGCGGCATTGAGCGCGCCCTGCTGCAACACGATTTGCTTGGCTGGCGTGACCTCAATGACGCGATTATTGAATTGATCGCTGATCAAGGTGTTGCCATTTTCCAGGCGAACCGCGCGCGTGGGCAAGGGATTGGGATTGCTACCGGCCAGTGTGTTGGTGGGGTACTGCCACACGATCGCATCGTTGCCATCGACTTCGACGATGCGGTTGTTGTTGGAGTCGGTAATCAGGGTATGGCCGTCTGGCAGCCGGCTGGCGAAGGCAACCCCGCTCAGCGTCCCGCCAGCGGTGAATTGCCTGACGATCTGCAAATCGGTGGTGACTTCGATGGCCCGGTTATTGTTTTCATCGGCGATCAGGATGTTGCCGTATTCCAGCTGCTCTGCGCTGTTAGGATTGTTCAATTGATTCGGGCCATTGCCGGCAACGCCAGTGCTGCCGTATTGCCATACCAGCCGGTGAGCGCGATCAACCACGATGATGCGCTGGTTCGCCTGGTCGGTGATGATCACATGCAGGCCATGGCGACGCTGGAATTGCGGCAGCACTGCCGCCTGCACCGGTGTATTCAACTGATTAAAGCCGGCGCCCGCCACGCCACCGTTCTGACCGTATTGCCAGACGATGCCGCCACTGTGATCAATCAAGATTACGCGGTTGTCAGGACAGCCATTGACCGGATCGGAGCAGCCCGGCAACGGCGGGGAGCTGGGCGGAATGCCGGTGCCAGACAGCAAGGTGAAAGCGCCGACGCGTTCGGCATCGTTGATGCCGACGATGCTCTGCGGCCCTGGCTTGTCCGCGCCGTTACCGAACTGCCAGACAATTTGGTGGGTATGTGGATCGACCTCGATGACACGATTATTGAATTGATCGGCAATCAGCCAGTGGCGCGCCAGCGCAGTTTCATCTGCAGCGGCAACGCGAGGAATGCCGGAAATCAATCCGACCAGCACCACGCCGACGGCAAGCTTGAATGCAAGATGATGATATTGCGATGAATCAGGGGGATGGTGGAAATGCAGCATGATAGTCTTCTCCTTGTTATTGGAAAAAATTATTCTTTGATACATGCCATATTGCGAGTCCCCATCTCCAGTAGATACAAGAAAAAGAGAGGGGGGTATCTATCATACTCTTCCCGGCAAGCGGGAAGCGCATGTTTTGACGCAAGCTGAATCACAGCGCAATCAGGTGCCGCAACTACGTTGACAAGCGCCGCACTACCCTGCATTCAAATAATTCCCACAAAGAATTGCCGCCTCATTCGACCATCATTCGATCTGTTGAATGGACGATTTCGATGCCGCATCGACACATGCGCGTGACCGCGCGAAGCCGCTGGATGGTCGAAGCCCATTGCCGCACGGTATTTATAAATTTTGCTAAAGCCGATCCGGGCCATGGACAAATTTCATCTCGATTACTAAGATGAATTCATGTCATTTCTTCTACGAATTTTGTTTTGGGAGTTCGCTATGGACGCACATATCGAAGAAGAATTGATTAACGAGTACATCCATAAAATTCAAGCATTGGCAGTCCTGGCTTTGTACGGACAAAATGTTGACTCATCCATCAAATCCGTCATCAGCGAAGCATGCTATTTCTTCTTTTTACAGAGATCCGACGCGACGGCGAATCTCGTGGCGTTCCAAAGCCGACTGACAAAAATGGCCAATGTCGTGCATTACAGCCTGCCGGAATACAAAAAGCCTTTGGAATATGCAGCCTCGCTGGTTGCCATTTACCCACTTTAACGAAATAAATGATCGACAATGCGGCTCGGATGCAAGATCCGATGCTGCGACCAGTTCACAGTTCACACCACCAACGCCGTCAAATCCTACCGATACACAAGCACCGGTATCTTGCTATGTGTTAAAACTTTCTGCGCTTCGCTGCCGAGCAACAGGCCTTTCACTCCTTTTCGGCCATGCGACGCCATGGTGATCAGGTCGCATCCGTTGTCATTGGCCGCCTTGATGATTTCTTCATAAGGGTGGGCGCCGATTGCATACGTAGTATTGCAAGATACGCCGGCCACACTGGCGGCGTCTTCAATGGTTCCAAGCAACCGTTCCGCTTGAACACGGCTGTGTTTGGCGAAATCATCTTCTGTCTCCGCCAGCATTTCCATCTGTAAAGACAATGCATGGTATGGCGGACTCACGTAAAAGCCGGTCACCTTTGCGTTGATGCTTTTGGCGAACCGCATGGTATTTTGAATTGCAATTTCAGATAATGGAGAACCATCGATCGGTAGTAGAAGATGCTTGTACATTGCGTCCCCCCGGGTGAATGAGTACTTTCAGTTTATGATGCGATTGATCGATTCGCAACATTCATGCAGACCGGCGGCTTACATTTTTATTGAAACGGTTAGAGACCCATGTTCTTCCGTGCGCTCATCGCCTTCGTTGCCCTGCCAGGCGTGGTTGCCATCCTCGTCCCGCTGACTTGGCTCTGGTCCACTGCGCACGCCATTCTCGTTCACCCTTTGGGTCTCGTGCCTCTGACAGTTGGCTTCGCAGCCCTGCTTTGGTGCGTATGTGAGTTCTATGTCTCTGGAAAGGGAACGCTTGCTCCCTGGGCGCCGCCAACTCGCTTGGTTGAAACAGGGCTCTACCGTTACTCGCGCAATCCCATGTATATCGCGGTGACGTTGACATTGCTCGGCTGGGCGGCCACCTTCGGCTCCCTCGGGCTACTCATTTATGCCTTCATCGTTGCCTTGGCATTTCATCTGCGTGTGGTGTTCGGCGAAGAACCTTGGCTGTCGCGCACGCACGGCAGTCAGTGGGAGCAGTACAAGAGCCGAGTTCCTCGCTGGCTGTGGTGAGCGTAGTTTGCGGACGCTTTGGTCATTGCCCGATGCTGCGACTTCCGCCATTCACCGCAAATGCAAGCTATGCCGGCAATGCCGGATAAATCAAACCCGGCATCAAACAAGCTGGTCAGTAATGCGAACGTGAGCATCAGTGATATGGAAGCCATGCTTCTCGATGTCGTCCAGGCACTCTCCCGAATCAACGCCTGGAGTCGGTTTATCCCGGCTCAGTTCCAGCTGCTTAAATGAAACCCAGGGAGCGAACCTTGCAGGCAGATTCGCGCCCGTCTCGGCTGCCGTAAAACCAAACACGCGGCCGGGGCCTCGAAAAATATAGACGAACATTGTGTTCACTCCTGTGGTGGAAAATCCCTCTATCCGCCTTGGCGGCGCATCAATCTATGGCCAAGGAAACACGGGCACACTGCTTAACGACCTCTTCCTGCATTGCGAAACAGCGTAACCAACGACAATTTCAGCGACAGAGCCTTGATGCTGCTTAAGATTCTGCATCATCGCCGGCGGCTTTGAACAGTTCATCAAGGGGATTAGATTTCTTTTGGATCCGCGCGACGCCTCGACGGCTTGAGAATTCCTCTTCTATGTTGTCGCGGTAATAGCTCCATGCCGCCCCCGAAGTCGACAGCCGGCGCCAGACCTCGTTCCCGACACCCGAATAGTCAATGACGCTTCCGTCGTCGAGTTCAACCCGCAGCGTACGCTCCCGCGGCTCATATCCAATGGCACGTAGCTTCCCGGCATTAATGCGCTTCATCTCCATGACTGCCTCCTGTATATATGCATGCCGCGACCCCAATGGTAATAGAAATTCACTATTGCCGTTCATGCGAATACATCAATGATGCCGAGCCAATGACGGCCAAGGAGGATACCCATCCTTAAACCGTCTGCGCATTTGCAGACATCGACACGGACAGTTACGTAACGACAATATCAATTTGGCAACGGGAGTAAATCCAGAACGCGTTGCCCGGCAACCGGGCCATGCAAATGTTATTTACTGTTTGTAGGAAATGAATTGACGCTGCGGAACACTGCACCCGGAAAGCTGGCCGCCTTGAGCTGGTCGCGAGAGCCTGATTTCTCCCCACAACAGCCGATGAAAGTTCTCAAAAGCCGACATTCGAAAGGCGCGTGATCAATGTACGGTATAAGTCTGCAAGCGAAATGTTGAGTGATAAAGTGGTGCGTGAGCGGGGGTACCAAAAGCCCAGTTCTTTCTTTGTCGGGGCCGTTCAAAACGACGGTCGCTAAAGTGAATGAAGGCGCTACAACTTGGAGAAAAAGATGAAAATCGAAGGCAACTGTCATTGTGGCGCAATCGCGTACGAAGCCATTGTCGACCCTCAAAAGGCAAGCCTTTGCCACTGTGCAGATTGCCAGACGCTCTCTGGCGCACCTTTTCGCGCGAGTGTTCCCGCCGCGTCTGCGGACTTTCATATTTTGCGTGGCCAGCCGAAAATTTATATCAAGACAGCGACATCCGGCGCCAGACGTGCTCAGGCGTTTTGTGCTGATTGCGGTACCCCGATTTATGCGACTGCCGCTGAAAATTCAACGCAGTACAACGTGCGACTCGGCGCGGTGGCGCAGCGCGCTCAGATCCCCGCACTCAGGCAAAGTTGGTGCAGTTCAGCGCTTGCTTGGGCCCAGAACATCACGGGGCTACCGGAATCTCCATAGCGGTGAAGTTCGAAAAGATTTTTTTGCTGGGCCATAACAATGGCTTCAAAAGGACGATAGCGGCCCCCCTTTGGCGTCATCATGACTGTCCGTTCATGGCCGGCTTCGACCTGCCGCATAGCCGGAAACGCCAGTCAACGACTGGAAATCTACCTATCATCGCAGCAATAATTCCGTCCATCCAATCATGACAGAACAGGTTTCTGAAAATACCTGAAATCACAATCGCATATTCAATAGTAATGATGGAGAACATACTCCTGATACATTTCATCGACAATCCAGGCCGCGATGACGGAGAACGGAATCAGCAGAACAAGTACCCACCCAAGTTCCATAAAATAAAATCACCTTTCGATGACCCCTCTTTCAATGAACGCACGTTCAGACTAATAAACCCTGTACCAATTACAAGTCCGCGTTGATATCCTTTTTTCATGGACATTGCACACAACCGCCACTCTCAGCCATTTGCGTCAGTCAATATTTCATGCGCTTGCTTAGCTCGTTTCCGTACCACTTTTCTGCGGGGGCGGATGCTCGAAAGTAGTCATACTTGCTTTGAAGGGAAAGCACGATCGACCACTTCTGGCCTACCGCTGTCTGAACAGCCAATCGCAGTCGCTCATTAACCGCTGGTGCTTTCTTTTCCATCGTGGCTTCCCTCAATTACAACAAATAATTATGCGCCGGTAGGATTCCATCAAATCAACTATCGATTGAATTTGACAAGAAACACAGCCAAGACTGTGACGTTTAGCAGTTGAGAAATAACCGTAAACCCCGTCCCGTTGACCCCACGTTCCGCCCATCTATTTTTTTAAATAGAAAAATCATGGCAACAGAATTTTGGAATATTAAATTTTCCAGGACCCCGAACGACGCTTATATACAGTGCTGTTTTTCCGAGCGGCGCGTTTGCCTAAAGCAAACGAACCGGATTCGGTCAAATTTGTAGCCGCCCTCCGCTTGCTTGAGGATGGCGTTCATTTAGTGGGAGGGGTTACCGATCCAATCAATGAAAGCCAATGCGATGTCGAATCCTCCATCAAAGAAGTAGGCTCCTTCGTGTTAATTCGCGGCATCGCATGAGATCTACGATTGATTTCTCGCTTCGCCTTCCTAATATTTCTTTCTTCTCGCATTTTTTTTTGATGATCACAGTGAGAAATAATTTTCCCCACTAACGTATACAAATCTGGATCATCACGCAAATTTTCAGCCAGTTGTTGCCAGTGCCCACTTACGTACCATCGCCTAACACGCATATAGATAGCGTTCCATTTTCCAAATTTTGGCGGCAAATTCGCCCAAACATTCGTATCAGAAACAAACCAAAGTACAGCGTCAATAAACAATCTGTTGTCACGGGCATGACTCCCAGGATCCCCGATTTTTCCTAACATTAGGAGCTCCAATTTTTTCCATTGATCGTCTCTGAGCTTTGCGCCTAACTCACATTCAGAAATATTCATCAGCAATCTCATTTCAATTTCTTAGACTCATTGCATTTCGCGCAATCCACTAACCAGAAAATTAACTGACATCACATTGCAATAGTCCAAAGAAGAACTCAGCAAATCACGCAAACTCTCTGCATTTTTAAAATTAGAAAACGCGTTTTCACATAGGGACCATAAACATGCAAATAAAAGGGTGGGCTTCATAATGAAACCCACCTCATCATCTGCAAAATCTGGCTTTTTAAACTAAAAAATATATTTTTCCAAGCCAGATTATTTAAAATTCATCCTGGCGCTACTTACCTTTCAATTTTTATCTGGTCAAATTTATTCTCATACCTACCAGGAGTACCCCACGCCAGCATTAACCAGCGTACGAGTACCAGAGGTTGTACTAACGCCGAATTTTATGACTGTGCTTTGATTAACACGAGCGCTGGCCCCGATAGCTAAAGCCGTGTAACCAGCATAACTACCTATTCCCGCAGTTAGCGCAAATGTCTTACCATAATCAACTTGCGGAAGACCAGCCAAAGCCCCAGCCATTGCCACTCCGCTATATGCGATGCGCTGAACATTTCCAACCTGATTTTGCACGGTCGTCAATTGCGAGACATTCACAGCATCCGTTGGATTGACACCAGGCGCAACGTTGGTGATACGCCGTTCACTTCCAGGAGAGCCTACCGATACTGTATTGTCTTGATCAGCTATCGAACCAGCCCCCAGTGCAACCGAATTGCTTGCTGTTGCTTGAGCGCCCGCCCCCATCGCTACCGAGTTATTCCCAGAAGCCAACGAATTTTGACCAATCGCGACGGTCGGATCACCAGTGGCCTGAGCGTTATTACCAATTGCGACAGATCCAGCCTGAGAAGCTAAAGCACGAAAGCCTACGGCAGTTGTATTGGCACCGATTGCTTGCGCATTCGAACCATACGCTGTTGCGCCATCTTTGGCGGCTTGCGCGCACAGGCCTGTAGCAGTGGCATCGACGCCGTTGGCAGTGGTGCATGTCGCAGCCGTGACATTCTTAATTGTATTGCCGCTCGCGCCGCGGGACTGCACTGTACCGTCGCTATTGGCCCCGCCGATGGAAGTGACGCCAACCGTAGCACCATTCGCTGCTGCTACATTTGCTGCATCCGCGATCGGCTTCAGTGACGTCGGTAAAGGTCCCCCACTGACGCCGAGCGAGGTAAGTTGACTCAACCCCGTCGATATAGACGTCAATCCGGTTGAAAGTGACGAAACATTGTTATTGGTCGTATTCAGGCTGGTTGACAAGGACGACACGCCACTATTTACAGTGCTCAAGCCCGTGGAAGTCGAAGTCGACAACGAAGCAACATTGCTGATTGTCGTGCTCAACCCCGTCGATGTCGACGTCGACAGCGATGCCACACTACTGTTCGTGGTACTCAACCCTGTCGACGTTGAGGTTGACAACGAAGTTACATTGCCATTAGTTGTACTAAGACCCGTCGACAGTGAATTGATACCGCTCGTCGCGGCGCTCAAACCTGTTGAAGTGGAAGTCGACAATGATGTCAATTGGCCAAAATTCACGGCATCTGTTGGATTCGCACCAGCAGCAACATTAGTAAGTGTCACTGGTGTCGTAGCTCCTACACCACCCAAAGTAATCTTAGTATGGCCTGCATTGTCATATTGCACCGAGTTAGCAATTCCAGTCGACAGCGATACGATGCCCGTGGAGGTCGATGTTGATAGCGACACAATGCTATTGTTGGTTGTGCTCAGACCTGTCGACAACGAACCAATATTGCTTGCGTTAGTACTGATACCCGTGGAGGCAGATGTCGACAGCGACGTTACACTGTTGTTAGCCGAACTCAAGCCGGTCGACAAGGATCCAATTCCACTGGCTGCAGTGCTTAGACCAGTCGAAGTTGAAGTCGACAGTAATGTGACGTTGTTGTTGGTTGTGCTCAAGCCAGTGGAAGTCGAAGTCGACAACGAAGACACGTTGCTATTCGTCGTGCTCAAACCTGTGGAAGTCGAAGTCGCCAGCGACGACACATTGCTGTTAGTCGTGCTGAGACCGCTAGACAGTGATGTGACGTTGCTGTTGGTCGTACTCAAACCGGTCGATGTCGATGTCGACAGCGACGACACGCTGCTATTCGTCGTGCTCAAGCCGGTCGACGTAGAAGTCGACAACGAAGACACACTACTGTTAGTCGTGCTCAGACCGCTGGACAGCGAACCAATGTTGCTGGCGTTGGTGCTGATGCCCGTGGAAGTCGAAGTGGACAGCGACGACACGCTGCTGTTGGTTGTGCTCAGACCAGTGGAAAGCGAACCGATGTTACTGGCGTTGGTGCTGATGCCCGTGGAAGTCGATGTCGATAGCGACGACACGCTGCTATTCGTCGTGCTCAAGCCAGTCGACGTAGAAGTCGACAACGAAGACACGCTACTGTTAGTCGTGCTCAGACCGCTGGACAGCGAACCGATGTTACTGGCGTTGGTGCTGATGCCCGTGGAAGTCGACGTCGACAGTGACGACACATTACTGTTAGCCGTACTGAGACCGCTGGACAGCGATGTGACGTTGCTGTTGGTCGTACTCAAACCGGTCGATGTCGATGTCGACAGCGACGACACGCTGCTATTCGTCGTGCTCAAGCCGGTCGACGTAGAAGTCGACAACGAAGACACATTACTGTTAGTCGTGCTCAGACCGCTAGACAGCGAACCAATGTTACTGGCGTTGGTGCTGATGCCCGTGGAAGTCGAAGTGGACAGCGAAGACACGTTGCTATTCGTTGTGCTGAGACCACTGGACAAGGAGGTAACGTTGCTGCTGGTGCTGCTCAAACCTGTCGAAGTCGAAGTGGACAGCGAAGACACACTGCTATTCGCTGTACTGAGACCACTGGACAAGGAAGTGACGTTGCTGCTGGTGCTGCTCAAACCCGTCGAAGTCGAAGTCGACAGCGAAGACACATTGCTATTCGTTGTACTGAGACCACTGGACAAGGAAGTGACGTTGCTGCTGGCGCTGCTCAAACCTGTCGAAGTCGACGTGGACAGCGAAGACACGTTGCTATTCGTTGTGCTGAGACCACTGGACAAGGAAGTGACGTTGCTGCTGGTGCTGCTCAAACCCGTCGAAGTCGACGTCGACAGCGAAGACACATTGCTATTCGTTGTACTGAGACCACTGGACAAGGAAGTGACGTTGCTGCTGGTGCTGCTCAAACCCGTCGAAGTCGACGTCGACAGCGAAGACACATTGCTATTCGTTGTACTGAGACCACTGGACAAGGAAGTGACGTTGCTGTTGGTGCTGCTCAAACCCGTCGAAGTCGAAGTCGACAGCGATGCGATATTACTGCTGGTTGTGCTCAGGCCGGAATACAATTCCGACCCGTTGATTGCATCAGTCGAGGTTGCAGAAATCCCGCCGGCAGCAACGTTCGTGACTTGACGTTCTGCGCCTGAGGCTCCAACACTAAATGTGCCGGAAGTGGCTGGTGTCGTGCCCTGGAAGCCGCTATAGGTGACACCTCCGACGGTTGCACTGCTGGTATTGACGCCAACGGTCGTCGCCGTAGAGCCAGACCCAATCGCCACGCTATTTGGATTCGATGCGCTTGTATTTAAACCGATGGCAATCGTATTGGTGCCTGAAGCAACAGCGTTATTCCCAATAGCGATTGAAGACGCGCCAGCAGCGTTGGTGCCGCCGAATCCCGCAATGATGGAATTGGTTCCCGTAGCAGTACCTGTTGCCAGCGCTGTGGTAGCAGCAAAATACGGGATGGCAAAATTTCCAGTTACCGTCAGATTATTAATATTCGCGTTCTGCAAATACGCTGCCGTATTCACGTAAAGTGTTCCGCCAATCGTCATATTTGTGGCATTGGACGTTGGATTGTTGGCATAGGCCAGAATACGATTAGTCTGGGTAGCAGCGTCGCTACTGCCGCAAATAACATTGGAACCATAGTAGGTTAATGATGTGTTGCCTACTCCGTCTTGGGTGGTCCCACTATTGCCGTAGCCATTACCAACCTGTCCGTAAGTTTGATATTGGGTGTCGCTACAGGTCATGGTTCCGCTACCAGCCGTACCGCCGCTACCATAGCCGACTGATGTGAAAATTCCACCCACATAACCAGGTGCCGCCAATGCCTCGCCGCCAAACCCCGTCGCGACCGCTGCTGCAACAATCAATCCCTTAGCAATGCCCTTTGTGGTTTCGCTCTTACCTTTGCTGTGACTCTTCGCGAGTTCTCCCACAACACACCATTGCCCAGTTGCCTTATTCCAAATAACTCTGAAGAATTTATTCACGTTTTCACCACTTTCTAATTAGATTTACTTTGTAATACGCAGCTATATATTCACTGGCACACGTTGGCGAACAGAGGTCGCTTAGCTGAATAAAATTGCGCTTGCCTGCGGAAATTCATCATTTCATTTTCCTGCTGATTTTTTTGCACCTGACGAGTAGAGCTCAATGCAGTTATCTCCATATCAAAGTCGCATTTACCTTAGAGACTTTTCATTTGATCAATAAAGATTTCAATCTTTGGCAAATGGAAAGGCACAAACACCTTTGAATTTGACTAAAAATTACATTGACTTACGAGGCGGATAGTAGGCGGGGGCAAAACGGAAAATATTGGCAATAACGGACAATTAATTAGCATTTGTGTCCACTAGCTTTTTGCCAGAAAATTTTTTCCGGTGTCGCTCAATCGATGAAGACGAAGAGTCATGAATCTTGACGGCTGCAGAATTCAAGAAAAAATTGTAGCTGGGGCCAATTCAAGGATGGGATTCATAGAGGAAATGGTGAGAATTGAGCCAGCGGACCATTTCCGGAAAAAACATTTATATCATTTCACAAAACACATTTATATTTCCACGGGGAAATATAAATGCACGCCAAAATTGATCGTTAACAATTGTAAAATTTCACGCCATACTATTGCCACCAAGAAACTCGTTGTATTTTTAGCGCAAAACTAAACGACGATTTGATCGATACGGACCGCGTCATATAATCCGAACTATGCGAGCGAATAAATTAAATACATTTGCGCAGGGCTTTGTATCTAGCGCCTATATGCGCGTGCTTTTTGAGTATTTAAAAAATCAGGGAGTGGATGGTTCAAAGCTATTAAATGAACCAATGCCGGACGATGTCGATCGAGTTCTAATCCGCTACCCACTGCAACGCTGGGTCTCTCACTTGCAATGCGCAGCAGCTCACCTGGGAGATCCCCTACTAGGCTTACACATGGGGAGAACGATCACACCCGCGCATTTTGGAGTCATTGGTTACATATTCGCGTCGTGCCCAAGTCTCGGTGCATCGCTGTTGCGTCTGCAAGCGTACCAACGCCTTGTGCAAGAGGTAGATCATCACCCCATGGAGGCTCCCATTATTGACGCAAGCGATCTTGTGATTAAATGGCCTGGGGGAAGTTCCGGGGGATATGGGCGACTAAACCATGAATTTGGCATTGCAACATTTCTCCAGTTTTCCAAGTCCATCTCTAGTCAGGATGTCCATCTGAAGCAAGTGGGTTTCATTAATCCCGAGCCGTCTTCTTTAAATTCCTATACAGATTTCTTTGGATGTGATGTTCTTTTTAATCAAGCCACAACTAGCGTACGCGTACCCTTGCATTCGTTGACTGTTCCTGTAAAGGAACCGGAGCCTGTATTGGTAGCTCTGTTAGAGAGGCAAGCAAATGAGCTCCTAAATCAGCTACCTACAGCAAGTGAGTTCGTCATGTCAGTTCGGCGTTGCACAACCAGCCTCATTCATGAAGGCGAGCCAGAGTTGGACAGCGTTGCGAATAGACTTAACATAACACCAAGAACATTGCGTCGCCGCCTCGATCATTACGGCACTAGTTTCCGAGCGCTGCTTGACGAAATTCGTCAACGCTTGGCACAGGAATACTTACTAGATCCAGCGTTGCAACTTTCCGACATCGCTCAATTACTCGGCTATTCTGAGCAAAGTACATTTAATCGCGCATACTTGCGTTGGACAGGGTCAACGCCCAATACATATCGGCGAAGCATCCAATCTTAAGCAACAAGATCTGAGATTTTGCGTCAATTCGTTGCAGACGATTTCCTCACAACCTAGACATAGCTTGCCGGCTTGGCCTTTTTACCAGCTGCGCTAAAAGGAGAGCCTTTAATTCGACGAGCAGGCGGGGCGCTTCAAACATCTATCCCGTTACACCGCTTATTGCGAGGGCGTTCAGCACTTTGTGGGATGGAATGCGCCGTGCCCTTTGCAAGTCTGCATAATATTCCGCGCAAGTTCTCGTCAGGCTCGACAACTCGTTGAATTACTGATCTAGGCTGCATCGCTCAACGATGAAATGCTTGAATAATTTGACTCATGCTTGACTCCCCCTGTTTGTCGTTTCGGAAAACCCAGCACGTCATTGATTTGCTCCCCAGGACGCTGTCTCGGCAGCGGGTCTGACTGTTGCCGCCAAAACGCATAGTCGCAACGAATCTGGCATCACTCAATCGATTGAAATGAAGAAGCAACATGACTCTTGATGATCGTGGAACTCAAAAAATTTTGAGGCCGATCTCGATCCAAGGATGGAATTTCGAGGAAGAATTGATGAAATTTACGCTAATGATATGCTCAAAAAAATTATTTATATCATTCTTTCAAAACACATCGATCTTCCAAGATGGTAAATAAACACCTGTAAAAATAAAACGTAAACGAATGCGATTTAGAACTTTGCAGGACTTTGAATACAGAACTGTAAGACGACTTGACCAAGACTTATAGTTTCTTATAATCCAATCATGGAAGCAATTAAATTAAATGCATTTTCACAGGGCTTTGTATCCAGCGCCTTTATGCGCGTACTTTTTGAATATTTGAAAAATCAGGGAGTTGATGCGTCAAAGCTATTGAATGAACCAGCACCTAGCGAGATTGATCGCACTCTATTTCGTTACCCTATGGAACGCTGGATCTCCCACATGAAATGTGCTGCAGCACACCTGGAAGACCCCCTTCTGGGTTTGCACATGGGGGCAACGATTACACCCGCCCATTTTGGAGTCGTTGGATACATATTTGCGTCGTGTCCAAATCTTGGCGCATCGCTGCAACGTTTGCAAGCATACGAAAGCCTTGTGATCGTGGAGGACCAGTACCCCATGGAAGCTATTATTGATGGAAGCGATATTATGCTTAAATGGCTTCCAGGAGTAATTTCTGGGGAGCAGAGATGGCGTGAGTTTGGTATTGCAGCACTTCACCAATTTTCAAAATCCATATCTAGTCAGGATATAGAGTGGAAGGAAGTGTGTTTTATCAGTGAGGAGCCGCCTTATCCAAATGCCTATAGGGATTTCTTTGGATGCGATGTGCTTTTTAATCAGGTCGCAACCACTGTGCGCGCACCATTGTATTCGATGGCATTCCCCCTAAAAAAACCAGAACCTATATTGGTCACTCTATTAGAGAAGCAAGCAAATGAACTCCTGGATCAACTACCTACAGCAAACGAGTTCGTGATGTCAGTTCGGCGTTACATCACAAACCAAATTCATGAAGGCGAGCCAGAGTTGGATAACGTCGCGAGCAAACTTAATATAACGCCTAGAACATTGCGTCGCCATTTGGACCAATACGATACTAGTTTCCGAGCGCTGCTTGAAGAAATTCGTCAGCAATTGGCAAAACAATACTTGCTGGATCCAACATTGCAACTTTCTGACATCGCTCAATTACTTGGTTATTCCGAGCAAAGCACATTTCAACGTGCATTTTTGCGCTGGACGGGATTAACGCCCAATACTTATAAACGAAGTATTCAATCCTGAATAACAAAGTGCGTTATTTTGCGACAATTCATTGCGGGCGATTTCCTTCGGGATCTGCAGCGGCGCGGAATCCTGGCGTTTTTTGAAAGTAGTGTATTTAACTCGGCAAATAAACGTGGTGGAGCGGAGGACTTGCAGCAGAAGATAGGGGTCAAGCTATTTTCTTCAAGATGAACGCGGCACGCAAAAAACACTCGGATGCTGCCATCGCTGATGACGGCGGGCCTGAAATGGCAGGCCTAAAAGAAGTCTGCCGACAGTACTGGAGCGAGCTAAAAATATCAGCGGGACATAAAAAAACCCGCTAACCTTTCGGCGCGGGTTAAATTTACAATTTACATTCCAATAACTACTTCTGCTCGCTAAACGCAATGCGACGATTTTGGAAACGACCGCTAGCAGTATCGTTGTCGCCTACAGGTTGAGTATCACCGTATGCTTTGGTTGTGAAAGCGGCCGCAGCAATACCTTTTGACACAAAGAAGTCGCGCACCGCATCGGCCCGTTTTTTCGACAGTTCCATATTCGCCGCAGACAATCCCTGATTATCGGTATGTCCGCCGATTTCAAGTTTTGCGTCCTTGGCGCAGTCCTTGATGGCGGTAACCGCCTTGCCGAACTCCAAAACATCTTCCTTAGGAATATCAAAGGAGCCGGAAGAAAAATTAAACGAATAGGTATTCATGGCGCTCACCACATCGGCCGAGGTACAAGAACCAGGTTTGAGCGCGGCCAAAGCGTCTTCAAATTTTTTCTTGCTGTTGGCCATGGCGTCGGAAAGATCGAACAGAGATACGGCATATCCAGCACCAAACAGCGCTTTCGTCTTATCCAGCAACTGTAGCTTAGGATCCGTCGCCGCCCCACCGATTTCTATATTGTTGCCCTTGATCGCCAATTCGGCATTCGGCAATTTCAAGTTTGTCAGCAAACCCGGCAGTTCGCCAATCCAACCGGCGGGTTTGGTTGTTGCGTCAACCTTGATGTTGGCGTTAACCGCATCTCCATAGTTTTTTTTCAAATCATCCAGAATGGCTGCTTTGTCCATTTCACTACCTACGGTAGCAACAACGGTAGCCTTACCATCTTTATCTGTCGTCAACGACAGCATCGGCTCCTTGCTAAGCACCGCAGTAGCAGCAGAGGCCGGCGACGCTGCAGCCGGTGTCGGCGCAGATGCCGGTTCCTTATTGCAGCCGCGCAAAAAGAACAACAGCGCGGCCAAAGCTAACAGCGCCAAGAGCCACCACCATTTTGCAATACCAGTCTTTTCCTTGGACACAGGATTGACATCGGCGTGTACAGCTGGCCGTGCATTCATATGAAAGGCCGACAGCGTTGCTTTGAGCTTGTTACCGATGCCTTCGAAAAATACCGCCGCGGTCCCCAACCCTAAGGCAGCCCACACGCTCTCAGGCAGCTTTCCCTGAATAAAAGGCACTTGATGCGCCAATGTGGAAATTAAGGCGTGCTGTTGTCCCTTGGCGGTTTGCAGGTGATTTTTAATCAATCCAAACAGGGTAGCGGTCACCACGCCAGTCATCGACGTGACAGCACTGATCTCCGTGCCGGTGTGCTGAGACACAGCATGCGCCAACTGATCTTGCGCTTTATCGCCAAGCAAGGCGGCAGCCTGCTCGCCGCCGGTTTTGATCAAATTTCCCGCCGACACTGGGTTGTCAAGCAGACTGACCAGATTTGCGCCGATGTTCGCATCGACTCGATGTGACATGATGGACGTGTAAAGCGCGCTCGCGCCATCGGCGGTGTCAGCCTTTTTGACCAAAGAAGCAATTAAGCTTGGCGTCAAGGTGTCAAAAGCGGCCTTGGCTTTGCTTGCGTCAATGCCAAAGTGGGAACTCGCGAGTTGAACAACCTGCCCGCCCAGCGTCGTCTGTGCAAGTTGTAAAAGATTAATGCTCATATGTTTTTCTTCCCAGGTAGATGAAATGGTTCCGGCTCCTATCGCCGGTTGAAAACAGCAGCAGAAATGCCGCGCCTACTCGCCTCAGGCGTTTGCTGCTCGATTTAACGCACCGGCTTTTCAAACGTGACCTGTTCCAATTCGACGCGGCGATTCGGTTCCAGGCATTTGATCAGTTCCATTTTCTTTTTCTGATTGCATTCAACTACCGGGTTGGCCTTTCCTTTGCCGACCGATGTCAGGCGATTCGCCTCGACCCCTTTATTAACGAGATAGCTCTTGACAGCCTCTGCCCGGCGCTGCGACAACTTTTGGTTGTACTGATCAGAGCCGAGGCGGTCGGTATAGCCGCTGATGGCGACATTTTTCACTTGTGCGTTGGCCGCCAGCACACTCGCAATTTCATCGAGCTTGGGCTGCGGCATGCGCAGCGTCGCGCTATCAAAACCGAACAGCTGAGTCGACGACAAGGTGATTTTCTCGAAGCGCGGAGGCGCCACTTGTGTGATGGCCGGCACCGGTTCCGGTGCCGATACCGGCTGCGCTACCGGCAGCGGCGCAGGCGCCTTGTCGAAGGCATAGATTAGGCCGATGCCGAATGTCGTATTGTTGTCCCGCTTGAAGCCGAAATCACTATTGTTCCCCAGGAAGCCGACGGAACGCCGTACGTCTGCCTGCATACTCCATTGATCGTTGAAGGCATAGCGCAAGCCGGCGCCAATATTGATGTAAGGAGCTGTCTTAGAGATGCTACCGCCAGCGTTAGTGACCTTATCGTATTCGACGCCCGCGCCGGCCAACAAGAATGGTTGCCATGCGCTACGTGAAAACATATAGAGGGCATCGGCACCTAACGTACTTTGCCGATAGGTAATTCCCACGTCTTTGTCTTTGGCGCGTCCATATGTCCCGCCCAATTGAACATCCCAATCCTGCGAAACAGCGCGGCCAAACCGCAAACCGAGACCGGGACCGTTCTTGTCGTTTCCGCTCAGGAAACGAGCATCGGGGTCAATCAAATTAATGCTCGGTGCGACATACCAAGATGGGTTATAGGAAGTAGCGGGCGCATTTTGCGCTGACGCATTGAACGCGGAGACACCGAATAGGATAAAAATCGCCAAGCTAATTTGGTTTGGATTCATCGTCATCTTTCTTTGTATAAGGGGTGATAAATATTGGCTGTACATTGAGTGCGCCGTTGCAACGACGATTCAGTGAAACAATTTAAAACCGAAATACGTCGAGGCTAGGTGAACAACTCAAAAAAAGAATTTCCAGATTGAGGCCTCAACACGTGCCGCAGCCGCGATTTAGGTTACGGGCCCTACTGTTAATGATTGTCAAAATATTCTGTTGATGAAAAAAACCCGCATTTAAGCGGGATTTTTAAATTCGTTCTTCGTGCTGAAAAATATCAAGTGCGTTTAATTAGTCGCAGAATGAATAGCAAGATCACCGCACCAACAGTGGCAGTCACAATCGACGCGATAATGCCGCTGCCGATATGAATGCCAAGCACCCCTGCCAGCCAACCGCCGATGAAGGCGCCAACAATTCCGACGATGATGTCAACCAGCACACCAAAGCCGCCGCCTTTCACCACAACCCCCGCCAGCCATCCGGCAACTGCGCCAACAATTAACCACGCTATAAATCCCATAAATTTCCTTTAAATTATTTACGATCAAACTACGCAACAACATTAGCATGAAAAAATACAGAAAATAACGCCGCAATTGTTAAGGATTGCTAAACCTAAGGGATTAGTTTCTCCTAAAAAAAACAATCAATGCCATTTTAAAAAAATAGAAAAGACAAACTGTTTGTCAAAAAATATAAATCATTGTCCAAAAATATTGGGGTTAGAAATATTTCAAATACACATCAACCGCATGGGCAAATAACACGCTGCGAAGTATTGAAATGCTCAACGATGACGGCAACCTCACTCGGAGCAGCCACAATTATTGTGTGATCAATGAGCAGCGACTCTTTGCAAGTCCGCATAAGATGCTCTCAACCCTGGCGCCAATTCTCTCCAGGTCCTGTAGCTGGTTGCGTTATCGGCATCGACTGCAGCGACCTCGGCAAGCGAAACGCCGGCGGGTTCTCGGTCAGAATCGGCGGCAGGTCCAGGATCGTCGCCTGACCAGGCGGCGCCGCACAAGCGCACACAGCCAGCATTGACAGCGAAACGATCGTTGCCAAACCCTACCAACGATACCTTTCTTTGTTTTCACTGGCCCGATGATGATGTCGGGCCTAGCCTTCAGCTTGGCAAGAACTCTGTTGGAGAGTTGCCCATATTGATTGAGTGGGATGTCTTTTGGGTTCAGCAAGACCTTGCCGCCTAGCCCGTGAACGCCGCCGGTCTCATACGGGTCAAGATACTGAGCCGCCACGATGGGCGGCGAGTGGTAGATAGTGGCGCATTATTTGATAATGCCAGCATTTAGCGTTCGATCAAACGGCTCCAGCGATCGTTCCAGGCGGCCCGCTCCTTGTTGATGACATCCCAGTCGACCGTGTTGATGTTTTTCATCAGCTTGTCGACATTGCCGATTTTGGCTTGCACCGATTCCGGGATCTTGACGCCCTTGTTGATCGGTATGGCGTTGGCATATTCCACCGCCTTGGCCTGTGAACCAGCGCTCAGCAGGTATTCCACCAGTTTCTGCGACAGCTCCGGCTCGGAATTGTTTTTCAGGGCGCAAGCGCCGACCATCAGCATGACGGCTCCCTCTTTCGGCGTGGCGAATTCAGCCGGAATACCCTTGGCCTTCAGATTCGCGATTGCCGTCGGCGTCAGTGGAAAAATGGCGGTTTCGCCGGTTTGCACCATTTCCGAGATTTTTGCCGAACTGGACAGGTACTCAAGCACGTTGGGACCGACGGTGCTGCCCCATTTCTGGAAACCTGGTTCGACATTCTTGTCGGTGCCGCCGACCAGGCGGTTGAACATCAGGAAGCTGTGCAGGCCGAAGGTACTGCTCTGGATCGACTGGAACACCACTTTCCCCTTGTATTTCGGATCGGCGAAATCCATCCAGGAGGTCGGCGCGGCCCAGTCTTTTTCATCGAACATCTTCTTGTTGTATCCGATGCCGACGGTGCCCAGCTCTACCCCCACCGCCTGGTCGTTGGCCATGCGCGCGAATGGATAGATTTCCTTGAATACCGGGGCGTCTTTCAGTTTCTGGCACAGCCCCATGCCGATCGCGCGGTACATGACGCCGTCGTCGAGAAACACCAGGTGCATTTGCGGCTTGTCCTTTTGCGCCGACATCTTGGCCATGATGTCGGCGGAGGTGCCGGGAACCACCACGATCTTGACGTTATTGGCTTTTTCAAATTCCGGGAATATATAACTGGTGTAATTCTTTTCCATGCTGCCGCCGTTCATGCCGACATACAGCGTGCGCGTCTCAGCGTTGCTTGCCGCTGCGACGCCTAATGCAGAAATGAATCCTGTCGCCAGGAGAATCTGTTTGAATTTCATGGTCCCGCCTCCTCAAAGATTAAACGCCCCGATATGCCTGCCACATAATTTCCTGATGCACCGGCTTCAGCTTGTTTTCAACTTATTTTCAACTTGCTGCGCTGAATCTGCCGATGCTGAAAGCCTCGATAGGCGTTGCCGTCGCCCCATGGGCCACCAGATCCGCCAAGACTTCCCCCACTGCCGGCGCCAGTTGAAAGCCGGCGCCGGAAAAACCAAAAGCATGAAACAAGCCAGGCGTCGTCACGCTCGGCCCGAGGACCGGCTGATGATCCGGCAATGCGCCCTCGACGCCGGTCCAGCTGCGAATCACCAGTGCGTTTCTCAATGCAGGAATGAATTCGCAGGCCATCCTCATCGAGGCAAACATGGCAGCGCTGTCCGGCCGCGTCGATGCAATCGCCAACTGCCCCGTGCCACGGCCGCCTCCCAGCACGAAATTTCCTCTTGCCACCTGGCGCACATAAAAGCCGCCGCCGACAATGCCGACGTTGGGCTCGACCAGCTTCGGCATCGGTTCGGTCACCCACATGTTTGGAAAAATCGGATATTCCGGCACCTGCTCGCCAAATTGCTCGGCAAATTTTGCGCCCCATGCACCGGCGCAGTTAAGCAGAAATTTCGCTTTTACTTCCAGCCCGCCGGCAGCGCAAACCGTAAATTGCCTGCCGTCGAAAACGGCGCTTTCTACTATCGTCCCTTCGCGCAGGTCGGCGCCGTGATTCCTTGCCGCCAATGCAAAAGCTGCGGCCACCAGCCGCGGATTGGCGTGACCATCGCCCGGGCACAAGGAGCCGCCGGCGACCTTCCCGCCGAGCCATGGATAGCGCTGGCGCAGTGCTGCCCGCCCGAGGATTTCAAGCTGCAAGCCGAAGCCGTCGGCTTGTCCGCGGTAGTCTTCAAGCGACGCCAGCTCCGCCTCGCTGCGCGCCAGTTTCAGATGGCCTGAAACCGTATATTCGCAGTCGCTGCCTATCAGCTGCGGCAAACGCTGCCAGATCGCATAAGCCCGCTGGGACAACGGCAGCTGCACCACGGGCCGCCCCTGGCGCCGCACTCCGCCATAATTGACGCCGCTAGCTTGCGCACCGCACCAGCCCTGTTCCAGCAACACCACCGACAGGTTCATGCGACGCAAGGCCAGCGCCGCAGAGCAGCCCATCAGGCCGCCGCCGATAATGGCGACGTCAGCTGTCAGCCGCTCGCTCATGAGGTTTCCCGTGCTGGACTCAACGCCACGCCGACCGCCACCGGAAACGGCTTGATCGGAGGCTGTCCGCGCAAGCGTCCGATTTCCGCCAGCGATTTGCCGGCGCTGCAAGCCAGGATTTCAGCGGCGGCGGCACTGCAAACCCGTCCCTGGCAGCGCCCCATGCCAACCCGGGTCAGTGCTTTCAGGCGGTTCATTTCAAGCGTGCCGGCATGGTTCACGGCACGGCGCAACTCGCCCGCGCTGATTTCTTCGCAGCGGCAAATGATTTCTTCATCGGCGCACTCGCGCGCCCATGCGACAGGCGCCGGAAATGCGCGCTCCAGTCCGCGCCGAAACCCCTGCATGCGTTGCAATGCACGATCAAGGCGCCTGCCCTCGCGCAGGTCGATGGTCTTTCCCAAGTCTTCAAGTAAAGCCAGGGCGGCGCGCTTTCCCGCCAGTTCTGCGGCGTCGGCGCCGGCGATGCCGCCGCCGTCGCCTGCAAGATATACCCCTTTGACGCTGCTGCGCCCGGCCAAGTCGCGCTGCGGCAGCCATTGCTGATTGAGCTGGCTGAATTCAAACGCGCAGCCCGCCAGGTCGGCCAGTTGCGTTTCCGAGCGCAGGCCGAAACCGCTGGCAACCGCGTCGCACTCCAGTGTTTGTTCCCGGCCATTCTGATGCCAGGATATGGCTTTTACTTTTTGCTCCCCCGAGACAGCAATTTTTTCTACACCCTCCACCACCTTGACGCCATGACAGCGCAGCCACGCAAAAAAATACAAGCCCTTGGCCAAAGTGAGCGGTTGTTTAAGCAAGTCGAATGTTGCCCGCAGCTTGCCGGAAAAAGAAGATGTATCCAGCACTGCCGCAATGCTGGCGCCGGCCTTCGCATATTGATAGGCAAGCAGGTAAAGCAAGGGCCCGGAACCGACCAGGACGATACGGCTGCCGATCACGCAGCCCTGCGCTTTCAGCGCAACCTGGGCTGCACCCAGGGTATACACGCCGGGCAAAAGCCAGCCAGGGAAAGGCAAAACCCGATCGATGGCGCCGGTGCATAAGATCAGATGCGAATAGGGTAAAGAATAGGGCAAAGACTGGTACCGGCCATGGCCCAGCAGGTCCAGCTGGCGGCCGGCGCAATTCCACACCAGGGTCTCGGGCAGATAATCGATATGGCTGCGCAGTTTGTTGAATGTGCGATGCAGCGCATCCGCCTTGGACGATTCGAAACCGTAGAGCTGTTTTGCCGAGCGCACGAAGCCGGCAGGCGGCTGACGATATATCTGGCCGCCGGCACGCTGATTTTCATCGACAAGCACGGGCCGCAAGCCGGCAGCCGCCAGCACCTCGGCAGCACGCACGCCGGCCGGACCGGCGCCGACGATCACGATCCGCGGCTCATTCATGCGAGGCTCCCGAAACCGCAGTGAGCAGCCGCATGCCGGCCTGGATTTCGGTGCTGCAAGCGCGCAGCGGCTGTCCGTCTTCGGTGCGCATCCAGCAGTCCTGGCAAGCGCCGATCAGGCAAAAGCCGGCGCGCGGCTTGCCGTTGAGTTCAGACATGCGCAAGCGGTCCGCCTGTGTCAGGACCGCGGTCAATACGGTGTCGCCTGCCAATGCGGTGACGCTGCGGCCATCCAGCGAGAAGCTGACGGCTGCGCGTTGTGTCTCTGCAATTCGGGTAAATAAAGTCATTGCGTGCTTTCCAGTTGCCGGCATGAGTTCATCCCTGCTGGCCGATCAATACCTTGTCCAATCCGTAGACGCGATCGAGGATCAGCATCGCGGCGCCGGTAACCAGAATCATCAATGCCGACACCGAAGCCATCATCGGATCGATCGATTCGGTGGCGTACATATACATGCGCACCGGCAGAGTGACGGTGGCCGGCGTGGTCACGAAAATCGACATGGTCAGCTCGTCGAAACTATTGATGAACGCCAGCAGCCAGCCGCCGGTAATGCCAGGCAAGATCATCGGCAGCGTGACGCGCCGAAATACTGTCCAGGGCCCCGCGCCCAGCGACTGCGCCGCCTGCTCGGCGCTTTTATCCATGCCCACCACCGCTGCCAGCACCAGCCGCAATACATAGGGACTGATCACCACCACGTGGGCCACCACCAGCCAGCCGAACGAACCGCTGACGCCCATGCTGGCGAACAGACGCATCAGCGCCACCCCTAGCACCATGGTGGGAATGATCAGCGGCGACAGGAACAAGGCATTCAGGAAATCGCGGCCGGCAAAACTCAGGCGTCCGATCGCCAATCCCGCCGGCAGCGCCACGCACAGCGAGAACGTGGCAGACAGCAGCGCCAGCAGCAGACTGTTGTAGAACGATTGCACGAAGTCGGGATGCTCGAAGATGGCTTTGAACCAGCGTAATGAAACACCGTGGGTCGGCAAGGACAGCGTGTCTTCCGGCGTAAACGCGACCAGGCACACCACCAGCAGCGGCGCCAGCACGAACGCCACCACCAGCGCATGGAATATCAATGCAATCGGACCATTGTTGCGCATACGATAGTTTTCCCCGGTTAGCCCAGCGTCCTGGAATACTTGCGCTCCAGGACCCGGTTGTAGCTCAGCATGATGAGCAGGTTCGCCAGCAGCAGGATGATGGCTATCGACGCCCCCAGCGGCCAGTTGAGGGAGCCGAGGAACTCGTCGTAGACGGTGGTCGCCACCACTTTCAGGCGGCGCCCGCCCAGCAAGCCCGGAATCGCAAAGGCGCTGGCGCTGAGGCCGAACACGATCAGGCTGCCGGAGAGGATGCCGGGCAAGACCTGCGGCAGCACGATCCGGCGCAGCACAGTTGCTGGCGAAGCGTTCAGGGACAAGGCTGCCTGGGCGACGGTAGGATCTAGCCTTTGCAGGGAAGTCCATACCGGAATCACCATGAACGGCAGCATCACGTGCACCAGGGCGATCACGATTGCGCCCGTGGTGTAGAGCAGTTTGAGCGGCGCAAAACCGAGCCAGACGATAGCCGAATTAACCAGGCCGTTGGCGCTGAGCAGCATGCTCCAGCCGAAAGCGCGCACCACTACCGACACCAGCAAGGGTCCGAGAATGATGATCAGGAAAATCGAGCGCCATGGTTTCCCCATGCGGCTCAGCACATAGGCTTCCGGCGCGCCGATCACTATGCAGATGAGCGTGGTCAGTCCCGCTATCCAGAATGTGCGCAAGAAGATGGAATGGAAATATTCGTCGCTGACAACCTGCCAGTAGTTGTTCAGGCTGAATTTTGCGATGATGCCGGTGCCGGCATCGAAGCCGTAAAAGGACAGCAGCAAGGTCAGCAGCAGCGGCACCAGCACCATCGTGAAAAAAAGAATCACGCCCGGCGCCGTCAGCAGGTATGGCAGCGATGACGAGGATAGCGAAGGCAGCGCGGGCGACTTAGCCATGCCTGACCTCTGGCTGTCCGCGCTTGACGATGTGCAGCGCGTCCGCCGGCCAGCGCAAGGAAACCTCCTGGCCGTCGCTGCATGCGGCATTGCCGCAGTTCTGCCAGGTGGCCAGCAAATCGCCCAGTCCGGTGTCGATGTGATACAGCCATTGGTTGCCAAGGAACACGCCCGAACGCACCCGGCCGCGAATGATTTCATCCTGCGGGCTGCAGCGTTCCAGTTTTTCCGGGCGCAGGCAAAGCGTGACCTGTTCACCGATTTGCAAGGTGGCGTCGCTGGTGTTCAGCAAATGTCCATGAACATTCAGCGCCGATCCTTGCTGGCTGACCGACGCCACCTGCCCTTCGAACAGATTGGCCTTGCCGACGAACTGCGAGACGAACTGGTTGACCGGCGACTCATAGACATCGAAAGGCTTGGCGATCTGGATCGCGCGGCCGGCATCCATCACCACCACGCGGTCGCTCATCGACAAGGCTTCCGACTGATCATGCGTGACCATGATGGTGGTGGTGCCCACCTTGCGCTGGATCTCGCGCAGCTCGACCTGCATGTCCTCGCGCAGCTTGGCGTCGAGATTCGACATCGGCTCATCCAGTAGCAGCACCGGCGGCTCGATCACCAGCGCGCGCGCCAGGGCCACCCGCTGACGCTGGCCGCCGGATAGCTCGCGCGGATAACGATGGCTGAATTTTTCCAGGTGCACCAGCGCCAGCGCCTTGCTTACCCGCTGCGCGCATTCGTCCGGCGCAACCTGGCGCATTTCCAGGCCGAAAGCGACATTGGCGCTTACCGTCATGTGTGGAAACAAGGCGTAACTCTGGAACACGATGCCAAGGCCGCGGCGGTTCGGCTTTTCGTGGGTGATGTCGCGCCCATCCAGCAGCA
>Ga0207130_1088_pt1 | contig 26242 bp, 24 predicted proteins | sample Alteio_BWMinHeat_16_FD_153545 | JGI IMG/M metagenome (GOLD analysis project Ga0207130, IMG submission 153545) | Enriched cells from forest soil in Barre Woods Harvard Forest LTER site, Petersham, Massachusetts, United States -... | ecosystem: Environmental > Terrestrial > Soil > Temperate forest >... | reverse complement strand
GGATATTGTCCTGCGCATAAGTGCAAGGCTCCGGGTCGCCGGGACCGTTGGAGAGAAAAACTCCATCGGGCTTGAGCGCCAGCACGTCTTCTGATTTTGTCTCCGCGGGCACAACCGTGATGCGGCAACCTTCAGAGGCGAGCTTGCGCAAAATGTTGTGCTTGATGCCGAAGTCGTAAGCCACCACATGAAAACGCGCCGGTTCATCTTTCACGCCGACCACTTCCGTAGGCTCGTGCGAGCGCTCACCGGTCTCCCACACGTAGCGTTGTTTGGTGGTCACAACTTTGGCGAGGTCAGTGCCATCCATTTTGGGAATGGAAAGGGCCTTGGCGACCAATTGACTGACATCCGTCTCGAGCGAAGAGATCACGCCGCGCATCACGCCGCGGTCGCGCAGGTGGCGCACCAGGGCGCGGGTATCAATGTCGGCAATGACAGGAATCTTGAAGCGCTCCAGGTACTCATCGGCTACTTGCTGCGAGCGCCAGTTGGAACTCACCGGCGAGAACTCGCGCACGATCAAGCCTTCGATATAAGGCCGCGTGGCTTCGTTGTCTTCAGGATTCGTCCCGTAATTGCCGATCTGAGGATTGGTGAGAACTACAATTTGCCCAGCATAGGAAGGATCCGTGAAAATTTCCTGATAGCCGGTGATGGAAGTATTAAAAACAACTTCGCCATAGCATTCTGCTTTAGCGCCGTAACCTTTGCCGTGGAAGACCCTACCGTCTTCCAGCGCAAGGATTGTTTGCATTCGAACTCCAAGACGTGGATTTTATAGATTTTAGCAGAACAAGGGTTTAACCACAAAGGTACACGAAGAGGATTCACCCACGGATGAGCACGGATTGAGGATTCAACGCGGAGGCACGGAAGGACGCAAAGCCCCCTCTGCGTTCCTCCGCGGCCTCCTCTGCGGTTAAACGTCTTGTCTTTCTGAGCACGACCTTCTCTAAGCTTCCCGGAGCCGTTGTGGAGTATTCTTGTCTTTCCGTATTTTGCAAAAGCAGTAGAAGGAGAGTAAGCCAGAGGGCTCCCATGAGGAAGAGAACTGTGACTCTAAGATCAACCAAGCTGGCCGTATGCGTAGTCTTGTTGGCATTATTCACCTGCTCTTGCGCCGAACGGTTAGCGCAGTTCTCCTGCCCTCCTCCGCCTCCGACCCTTAGCGCGCCCTCAGAGAGCAGCGTTCCGAAAACCAACGCTGCCGAGACTAGCCCTGCTCCAGCGGCAAGCGCATCCGCCACATCTGAAGTACACCACGCTGCTTCCAAAACGAACTATGCTGTTGTCAGGATCTTTTACGCGACTGATCGCAAAGTAACGGGATTGTGCAGGCCCTCGCTATTTTACGGGAACGTACGGGCCGAGGATGGTCCTTTATCTTTTGGATTGGCCCAAGTAAGCATTCCCAAGGACCACAAACCGGGCATGCTGGAATCACCCTCAATATGGAGGCATGAAGATCCTTCGCGAGACGTAGTTCTGCTGGGCGTCAACCCTTTCAGTTCCCCCGAAGCAGATAAGACGTTTTTCGACGAATTGGCGGCCCAGATTGCAACTGCGAAGAGCCCGCAGGTATTTGTATTCATTCATGGATTCCATAACACGTTCGAAGATGCGATCCGATGGACGGCACAGATATCCAATGACATAGGGTTTGAAGGTGTACCCATTGTTTATAGCTGGCCCTCGGCTGGAAGATTGCTGGATTACCCGGCCGATGAAGCAACCGTGGAATGGACCGAACTGCACCTGAAAGCGTTTCTCGAAGAATTGGTGTCACAAACCCACGCGACGACCATCCACCTGATCGCCCATAGCATGGGAAACAGGGCGTTGGTAACAGTGCTCAATCAGATGGCCCAGGAATCGCCACCTGCAACTCCGCCTAAATTCAACCAGGTTGTCATGGCGGCGCCCGATATTGATGCCGGTGTTTTCAAGCAGCTCGCAGCAACTTTTATTCCAGTCGCTGATCACGTGACCATCTATATTTCTTCGCGAGACAGAGCTTTAATTGCGTCAAGAAAGTTTCATACCTATCCCCGCGTCGGGGATTCGGGCCCGACGGTAACCATTGTGCCGCATGTGGATACCATTGACGTGTCAGCAGTGAACTCCAGCTTTGTGGGACACTCTTATTTGGGCGACAATCGCTCGATTCTCTCAGATATTTCTCATTTACTCAGGGACTGGACGCCGCCTGATAAAAGGGTTGGCATGGTACCCCTGCTCCAGAACAACCAAACGTACTGGACCTTTCGACCCTTAAGTTCCAAGTGATCAGCCTGGCACATGCTGAATCGGAAAACACTCAAAGATCATTTATCCTAATAAATTATGACTCCAACACAGACCCAGACTCAGACTGAGATTCAAGACCAATGGACCGAAGTTGACCGTTATATCAGCGATCTGCTGATGCCCTCCGACCCAGTGCTGGAAGCAGCCCTTGAAGCGAGCGCCGCGGCTGGACTGCCGACGATTCAGGTTTCGCCGACTCAGGGCAAGCTGCTGCATATACTGGCGCGAAGCCTTGGGGCACGCAAAATCCTGGAGATAGGCACGCTGGGCGGTTACAGCACCATCTGGATGGCTCGGGCGCTACCAGCGGGTGGCCGCTTGATCACACTGGAGTACAGTCCGAAGCACGCCGAAGTGGCGCGCGCCAACATTGCCCGCGCCGGCCTGGCTAGTGTGGTTGAGGTGCGTGTGGGGCGGGCGCTGGATACGCTGCCGCAGATCGCTGCCGAGGGCCCCTTTGACCTGATTTTTATTGATGCCGACAAGTCGGGATACCCGGATTACTTCCCATGGGCGATGAAGTTTTCCCGGCCTGGCAGCGTGATTATTGGAGATAATGTCGTGCGCAAGGGGGCGGTCATTGACGCCGTCAGCAGTGATGCTGACGTCCAAGGGGTACGGCGATTCTACGAACTGCTGGCCGCCGAGCCGCGCGTGAGCGCCACTGCAATTCAAACGGTGGGCAGCAAAGGTTACGATGGTTTTGCGATGGCCCTCGTCATTGCCTGAGTGCTAGCTTGTGGCACCCCGCTACGCCGATTTGCTCGCCTGTAATGCCGGAGATTCCTGCTCGCACAGCAGCTCTGCAATCTGAACGGCGTTAAGGGCAGCACCTTTCAGTAGCTGGTCACCGGCGACAAACATTGAAATGGAACGTCCGCTTGGATCGCTGGTGTCCTGGCGGATGCGGCCGACGAGGATCTTATCCTGATTGCTGGCATCCACCGGCATGGGGAAGTAGTTTTTCTGGCGGTCATCCACAACTTTCACGCCGGGAGCATTCTGCAGCAGCGCGCGGACATCACCTGGTGAAACCGGATTTGCACACTCGAAGGTAAGAGATTCGGCGTGCGCCCGCAGAACCGGCACACGCACGCAGGTTGCCGAGATGGCGATGTTGGGATCAGAAAAGATTTTCCTGGTTTCAGAGACAATTTTTAACTCTTCACCGTTGTAGCCGCTTTCCAGATCAATGGCCGAGTCATGATTGAAGACATTGAACGCATAAGGATGGGGCAGAACTTTGGGCGTAAAAGCTTCACCTGCCAAAAATGCCCTGGTGGATTCGCGCAGCTCATTCATCGCAGGCGCGCCGGCGCCGGAGGCAGCCTGGTACGTACTGATAATGAGACGGCGGATTTTGTATTTCTTGTGGATCGGCCACAGCGGCGTAATGGCAATGATGGCGCAACAATTGGGATTGGCAATGAGTCCCTTGTGGCGGCGCACGGCATCCGGATTGATCTCAGGGACGATCAGCGGAATGTCAGGCGAGAGCCTGTAAGCCGAAGAATTGTCAATGACAACCGCTCCGTGTTTTACCGCGACCGGCACGAAGGTGCGCGCGGTTTCGTTATCCACCGCGAAGAAGGCTATCCCGACACCCTTGAGTGATTGCTCGGTCAGCTCTTCCACGGTCCGATCTTCACCGCGAAAGTGTACAGTCGTTCCGGCAGAACGTTTCGATGCAAGAAGACGGATGCTGGAAACCGGAAAATCGCGGCGTTCCAGACAGTGTAAAAGTTCGGTACCGACGGCGCCGGTGACCCCAATGATTGCTACATTCATATATTCAACCTCTTAAATTCAGTTTCAAGTTTCTAATTTTGAGCTGCCAATTCCTATTCGCTCGCTATCCGCAAAAGAAGCACGGGCTGAAGCAGAAAATCGAGCTTGTTAATTTCTTTGACGACTTTGCGTATTTCCGGCTCCGGAGTCGGTTCCACAGTTATGACAAACGAAAGGTCCTCTTTCGACATATTCGGCTGTTGCAGTACCGCATCAATATTCATTCCCGCTTTGGAGATGATTTGCGCCACGTGCGCCAGAATTCCGGGGCGGTCCTTCACAGTCAATCGCAGATACCAACTTGCCGGGTTAAAAGTTTTAGCGAGAGGAAGCGGCTTCATCTCCTGGAAGCCGTGCAGTTCCCTGCCGCGCAACACTCCGTTGGCCATGCTGCGGCTGATTTCCACCAAATCGGATATGACGGCGGTGCTGGTGGCGCGCGGGCCGGCGCCGGGGCCGTAGAACATCTGGCGTCCGATGCGTTCGCCCACAAGAAAGACCGCATTGTTCACGCCTTCGGCCTTGGCCATCATGCTGCGGCGGTGCACAAGCCAGGGACGCACTGAAACTTCCAGTCCATGCTGGTTGAGCTCAGCGTAAGCGATGAGCCGGATGGTGCTCTTGAGCATGCGGGCGTAACAGAAATCTATGGCGGCGACGCTGCGGATTCCGTCCGTGGGAATCTTGTCCTCGGGTAACCAGCCGTGAAAGGCAAGGCGTGCGAGGATGCAGAGCTTGTCGCGGGTATCAATACCATCAACGTCAGAAGATGGATCGGGCTCGGCGTAGCCGGCATCCTGCGCCTGGCGGAGCGCCTCATCAAAGCTGAGGCCGTTGCGCTCCATCTGGGTGAGGATGTAATTCGTGGTGCCGTTGAGGATGCCGTAGACAGCTTGCAGGCGGTCTCCGGTCATGCCGTCGGTAATGGCGCGGACAACAGGCACACCTCCCGCAACCGCGGCCTCAATACCAATCGGAATATTTTTTTGCGCGGCGAGCGCCTGGATCTCGTGTCCGTGTTTGGCCAGCAGATTCTTGTTCGCAGTCACGACCGGCTTGCCGCTTTCCAGTGCCCCCAGGACAACCTCACGCGCAGCAACGGTGCCTCCCATGGTCTCGACGACAAGATCAACGTTCGGGTCATGGACGATTTGCTTCCAGTCTTTAACGTAGCGCACACCTGGTGGCAGTTCCTTCGCAGAAACAGGAGAGCGGCGACAAACGGCAACCACCTGCAATCCCACACCAGCGCGCTGCTTGATCTGATCGGCGTTAGCTTGAAGGCTGTCAGCCGTTGCCTGACCAACGTTGCCAAAGCCGACGATGGCGATGCGGATGTTCATCGTTTCACCCCTTGCACACGGCTATTGGAGCGATTTAGGTTCATGGTTTCTCCGGCGCCGCGTCTTTCAATCTCAGTCGGAATCAGTTCGGCATCGTGACCATGACTTTTGAGATGATTGGCGACAAATTGCACCGTCTGGCGCACAGGAACGCGAGGATCCAGAATCAACAGCACCGATGGACCGGCACCGCTAAGCGCGACTCCGAGAATCCCCTTCTTCCCCGATAGCTCGCGCAACTCAGGCAACAGAGGACACAAAGCGGCGCGATAGGGTTGATGGAGTTCATCTTGCACAGCGTAGGTCAGCAATTCTTCACGGCCTTGCGCGAAGGCAGCCGCAAGCAGCATCGCCGATTGAATGTTGGCCACCGCTTGAAAACGAGAAAAGCCTGCCGGGAGCACGCGACGAGACTCTTCGGTAGAGAGAGCTTGACGCGGTACCACCAGCAGAAGCGGCCACGCTTTTTTGATATTGACCTTGCAGGCGTAGAGGCTGAGATCACGAACAGCAACCATAGGCGGGCCGCCGTTTTGCGTATGGCTCGGCTGCATTTTCTGCCATTGGGAGACGGCAAAGCCGCCGAGCCAGCAGGCAGCGACGTTATCGGCGTGCCCTTCGCGCCTGGCTGCCTCTTCCATAAGGCGCTTGGCGGACCAACCGAGATCGCCAAAATGTACAGCGAGCGCGATACCCGCAAGACGCGCCGCCGCCGATGAGCCAGTTCCCTTGCCGATGGGCATCTGGTTGTTCACGGTAACGGCCAGTGGAAGCGGAGCCTTGCCCTCGGAGGAAAGAATGTCTTTGTAAGTTTCGAGAATCAGATTGCGTTCGAGTCTTCCGCAAATTTCTCGGTCGCGTCCTGAAGCGACGATGGAAAATTCCGGCGCGACCGAGGCCTGAATCTTGAGGTGGAGCTTCAAGGCCAGAGCGGCAGAATCAAAGGCCGGCCCTAAATTGGCGGAAGTAGCGGGCAGCACCAGCTTCAGCGGAGCGGGATGTTTCTTCATACCTGAGATTTTCATGCTTGCGGTCTTCATACCAGGGCTCCGGTGCGTTCGTTGGTGAAGCGTTCCAAAACTTCGATTACTGATTTAGGATTCGCATCGGCTTTAATCGGAGGATTGCAAAACGACTTCATGGCTTCGGAGGCCTCTGGCAGCAATTGTCCGCTGTGGAATCGGATAACGTAATCGGCATCTTTGAGCACATGCCCAGTAAGCATCATGACGACGGTTTCGCTGGGCTTGATGAATCCCTGCTTGCACAGGTTATACAAACCCGCCAGAGTCACCGCGGAAGCCGGCTCGCAACCAATGCCTTCGGCGCCGAGCTGCGCCTTGGCAGCGGCGATTTCCTGCTCGCTGACATACTCGCAGGCCCCGCCGGTTGAGCGCAGCACATTCACGGCTTTTCTCCATGAGACGGGACTGCCGATTCGAATGGCAGTCGCCAGGGTTTCAGCTTTGACCGAGACCAGGGATTCCCCGTTGGTCTCTCGCATGGTGCGAACTAAAGCGCGCGAACCTTCGGCCTGAATCACGGAAACTTTGGGAAGGCTGGAGATGAATCCAAGCTCGTGCAGCTCCAGAAGGGCCTTCCCGATTGCGGAAGAGTTACCGAGATTGCCGCCAGGCACAATCACATGGTCGGGCACGGCCCAGCCTAATTGTTCGAGCATTTCGATGGCGGCAGTTTTTTGTCCTTCAAGGCGGTAGGGGTTGGCAGAGTTCACCAGATAAATAGAAGCCTGCTGCACGACTTCTCCCAAGATGCTCAGGCAGCCGTCAAAATCCGTGGGCAACTGGCAGACGACGGCGCCGTATTCGAGCGTCTGTGAGAGCTTACCAACGGAAATCTTGTCCTGAGGGACGAGCACCAGGCATTTCAATCCGGCCCGGGCAGCGTAGGCCGCCATGGAAGAAGACGTGTTGCCGGTAGAAGCGCAAGCCACCCACTTGACGCCCAGCTCGCGTGCCTTGGAAATGACAGTGGTCATCCCCGTATCTTTGAAGGAACCGGTAGGATTCATGCCCAGATGCTTCACGTAGAGTTGCTCAACTCCGCTCTGGCGCGCGCTCTGCTGAAGACGATAAAGTGGCGTGTTTCCTTCGGCCAGAGTTACAGCGTTGCGAAGATCAGCGAGGATAGGCAGCAGTTCGCGAAAGCGCCAGACGCCACTTTGGTCGAGCGGATCGAGCGTACCACGGCGCTGCTGCCAAAGGTTCTTGAGCGCAACCGGATTGGGCTGCTTGCTGCCGCGTTTCTGCCATGCCGGATAGACCGCTTCCAGCAGTTCGCGGCACTTGGTGCAGCGGAAATCCGCGGTGGGAGAAGGTTCGAGAGATCCACATCCCATGCAGCGCAGAAGGGCGATATCCGTTTTCTTAGCCATAGAGTTATTTCGTTTTCCTGTAACCTTACTTCGTCACGGCAACCTCGCGCGTAGCAGCGTCAATGTACTGAACAAACTGGTCGAGGCCGGCGAGCGGAGTGCGCTCATCGTTGCCGTGGATGAGCCGCGCATCCTCAGCAGTCTTGGGCTCGCCGATGCCATAAACCTTCACTCCCTTGGCCCGAAGCTGCGCACCGTCGGTAGCCCCGGTGAGCATGTCGGGCAGGGTCACGCTGGCAGGAAAAATCTTCTGCTGCGCATGCTCCAGTGCGGCAAACAGCTCGCTGTTCACGGGAGAGGGAGGATTGAACGGACGATTGTTTTCGGTGACACGTCGGACCTCGATCGCCGGATCGTTAATCAGCTCCTTCATCTGCGCCATCAGGCGGTCAATATCTTCATCGGGAAGCGCGCGTACATCCAGCGTTGCCTCGGCTTCTGCGGGAATTACGTTAATGCGAAAGCCGCCCTTGAGGATGGTGGGAACGATGGAGGTACGCAGCCTCGAGTAGAGCTCCGGATGCTCGACCGCCAAAAACTTCTGCGAGTTCTCGTCATTCAGATTCCGCAACGCGGCAGCCAATTTTGGTTCGCTCAAGTTTGCCAGGCGTTCAAAGAACAGCTTCGTGGTCTCGTTCAGCCGTATGGGAGTCTGCCAAGTGCCCAGTTTGGCTACGGCGGCGCTGATGTGTACTACGGGATTATCCAGGCGAGGAATCGAGCCGTGACCGCTGGTGCCATGGGCGAGCAATGTCATGCCGCGCGGAACCTTCTCGGTAGTTGCAACGCTGACATACTTGACCTTGCCATTTTCGACGAGGGTCGAACCACCTTCGTTCAGGGCAAATTCGCTGTCTATCTGGTCCCAATGTTCGGCGATCATGTACTCAATCCCAAAGCGCGGAGTTCCCTCTTCACCAGCCTCTGCAAGAAAGATTATGTCGCGATCGAGAGGAACCTTTTCCCGATGCAAGCGGAGAAAGACTTCAAGGTTGGCGGCTACCATGGCCTTATCATCCGACGATCCGCGGCCGTAGATGTATCCGTCTTTGATCACCGCGGCGAACGGATCCACGGTCCACTTGGACCGCTCCACTCCCACAACGTCAAGATGGGCCAACAGCAGCAGGGGACGCTTCTTACCGTTACCCTTTAGGCGGGCAACGATGTTGCCACGTCCGGGCGCTGATTCGTAAATCTGCGAAGGGATTCCCTCTTTCTCCAAAACAGCTTTGAGGTACTCGGCAGCCTTGGTCTCGTTTCCCGGAGGGTTGCTGGTATCTATCTTGATCAATGCGGCGAGAAATTGTGCAACCTCACCCTCCTGGCCGAAGACCAGGGGAGATGCTGCCACAATAGCCAGCAAAGCTAGAATCCGCACGATAAATTTCATCCGTAACCTCAACTCTGTATTTGAACCGCAGGGCTAAAGCCCAAGTCCTAGCAACTGTTGACAGCACAACTAAAATGGTGCCCCGACACGTGTCCCGTCTTTAATGAAAAAATTCTTGATGAATCGCCTGAATCACATCGGGTGCGCTGGCGGCAGCAACCGCGAAGCAAATACTCAATTCGCTGGCGCCCTGGGCAACTGCAGTCACACTCACCTTGCGCGCTCCTACAGCGCTGAATATCCTGCCGATGACACCGTAGCTGCCCTTCATAGCTTCACCCAGCACGGTGATGACTGCCAGATCGCGCTCTACATCCACAGACTTGAGCACGCCGTGCCGCAGCTCGGTGCGGAACATTCTCTCGATGGAGGCGGTTACCCGGTCGGTATCTTCTCCGCGCACTACCAGCCCAAGTGAGTTCTCTGCCGAAGACTGGGTGGAAAACAGGATATCAACATGGTCGTGGCCGAGGCGGAGAAACATCCTGCCTAAAATATCAGCGGCGACATAGATATCATTTTGGGCCACCAGGGTCACCAGGCTCGCCTTAGTAACTGAAGTCACAGCTTTGACGGGAATGCCGTTGATGCTGGGAGCGCCGGTAACCTTGGTTCCCGCAATCTCGGGGCGAAAGGAATTCTTGATCCACACAGGAATCTTTTTATCCATCGTAGGACGAATGGCTTTGTGATGAATGACCTTGGCGCCATAGTAGGAAAGTTCGATGGCTTCGGTAAAACTAATCTCAGGAAGAACGCGTGCATCAGGACAGATGCGGGGATCGGCGCTGAGAACGCCGTCAACGTCGGTCCAAATCCAAACTTCATCGCTGTCGAGAACAGCGCCGAGGATGGTAGCCGAGGAATCTGATCCGCCACGGCCCAGCGTAGTGGGCTGGCCCTGCTTGGTCGCGCCGCTGAAGCCGGTGACGACAGGGACATGTCCTTGTTCCAATAAGGGAACAATTAGTGCGTGGGCCTTGGGGCGGGTTGCGTCGAGATCGGCGGTGGCGTCACCGAAGTGATCGTCTGTAACTAAAATTTCTGTTGAATCAACGTAGCGGCTGGGGGTACCGGATTGCTCGAGAATGGCGGCAAATATCTGGGCGGATAGCTTCTCGCCCATAGGAAGAGCGACGTCCAGTAGCTGCGCCGTCAGGGAGCGGAGTTGCACCAAGGCAAAACACAGATCATGCAGTTGCCGAATGATGGCCCCAACTTGCTCCCGGACCTTCGGAGCATTGGTTGGATTGAAAAGGGCCGCGATTACTTCTTCATGACGGGCTTCAATCTCCTGCAGAGCGCTGGAAACCGTGCTCTGCTCTCCCCTGCCAGCGGCCTTAACGCAGTTCAGGATGCGGTCCGTAATACCCGCGAGAGCAGAGACAACAACCACAATACGGTCTCTGGCAGCGGCTTCCTGCACGATGTGGGCGGAACTCAGTATCCGCGCGGCGTTCCCCACCGAAGTACCGCCAAATTTCATTACTAACGTCTTCTTCATAACACTCCGTCGATCTTATTCTTGTTAGTACAGTACTTTCGAGGTTATGGAAAAACTCTGCTTCTTGTCATTCCGACACGCAGTGGAGGAATCCCTTTTGTGTCGAAAATTCTTATGTTCTGCTCTCATGACCCTCGAAGCTGTCCTTTGTCCAATTCACGACAAAATTAAAAGCCCACCGTCAGTTGCTTCTGGCGGTGGGCTTTTTGGAATCTTTTAGATTATTGCTTATTTACCCTTTCGCCAGAAGCACATGGATGTGCCTGTACCTGTGGATGTTGTTGTCATCCGCTTCGTGGTAACCGGCTTCTGGCTCATGGAAAGCATGAAAGAGATACTTTATTAGGAAAATGGTTTCGTGTCAATCTTTGGCCGAATCGCGCCGGCGTCTCGCCAGCTGTCATGTTATGAGGCATCTTGCCCACACCTCCCGGGGGCGTACCCGCTGCCCCAAATCGGGTTGCTGACCACCGCTCTAACCCATGGTCCCATTGTGGTATCAAAGTCTTAGTTTCCGGAGAAAAATGCACTATCATCCGTTCCAGAAGTGTATTTTGGCATTCCAGGATGCGGGCATTGCCCTTAAAGCTCTTTGAAAATTCGCAAAGGCAGTAACTCAGAACCGACCTGCGGATGATATCTATCTAGTAAACACCGCAGACTATCTCAGCAAGTGCCCGCAGCAAAAGCGACTTTCCGCAGTAAATATGCGGTGATCATGGCTGTTTCAGGTGGTTCCAGCTACTTGCAGCAAGTGGGGCAGAGTGCCGACTTTTTTGGCCGGTAAGGGAAGGGCTGAAAATTACTAAAAGGTAAAGGACTGAGAACTCTCTTGACCAAGCTATCAGGGGGTACCCCTAAAACCGATCCGCGTCCATACGTGGGTGAGTCTTTGTTTTTGGCTAAAGGCTTTGTTTTGGCTAAAGGTTAAGGGCTAAGAGCATCTTCTCACGCCCCAAGCGCGCAAGGGGGGTGCCCCTATTTGGCCTCGACGTTGAACTTCGTCGGACCATCCTCAAAGATCACGATCTGCTGCTCGCGGGTCACACCGTTGTAGCTGCTGGCAATTGTGTGCGGCCCGAGCGAAAGAGTGGTTTTCAGCTTGCGCTCGGGCAGTTCTTTGCCATCCACCAGCAAGGCGGCCTTGTCGGGTTTGGCTTCGAGCTCTACGTTGACCATTCTTGCCTTTTCTTCTTCCGTCAGCTTGCCGCTTGCAATGCGGTCAATATCAGAGCGATGCGTGGGATACCAGGTTTGAAAGTCCTGATAACGCTTCACAGCTTCATCAACCGGTGGGACCACTCCGGCAGCAGGAGGATCAAACGAGGAACCCCAGCGGCCCCATCTGCTTCCCCGGTCATATCCGTTCACTGCATTCGCGCGCGACTTCAGCGAGTAACGGTCGGAGCACAATATCGAAGAGATGTACTCGACTCTCACCTTCTCTTTGGGGCCTTTGGGCACGGAATTCGATTCGGGCACTAGCGACATCCAGCGCAGAGCGTCCGCCAGCGAAGGGCTCTGCGTTTTCCAGGCGAGCCAATTGCCCAGCGCGTCAGCATCTGCCTGCTGCTGGCGTTCATCGGTCGCGAGCGGCGTGTAGGGGGGACCGGAGCTGAAAATCCGGCTGAACCATGATGGCTTCTTGCCCAGGGCTACGGTTTTCTCGTAGTCGTAGAGCTGGCGTTTCTGGTCCTTCATGTAGCTGTCGCATGCCTGAGCCAGAGGGAATGCGTCGGCATGACCGAGCAGGTTGTGTGCGCTCTCCAGGGCCGTGATCGCAATCAGGCCATCAGGACCAGGATTCGCATGCGGATCACTCTTCTCAACCTGTGCCAGGTAATCCGTGGCCTGTTGCTGAGTCAGTCCGAGATTTTCGAGCGCGAGCTGAGGCTGCGTGAACCAATCCACCAGCCCCGAAGTCAATACAACGTTACGGCCGGTAGCGAAGGCGTCTGGAACCTTGTCGCGCACGATAACGATCTGTTCATTCTGCTCGTTTTCAAAACCTCCCGAAAACGCGCCAAAGCGCCGCGCATAGGAGCCAAGCCACTCCTGATATTTCCAGTAGTCGTGATCATAAGGACCTACCGCAGCCCTGCTGCCCAGCACATCAGCTTCGACGGCATTGAGGGCGCCAAACATCTCTTGCGGAGGACCAACCAGGGCGCTGCATGCCTTCTCCCCCGGCAAGCGGCTCTTGATGGCGCTCACAATCTGCTGCTGCCAACCGCACTGAGAATACGCCGGTAAAGAGCAGAGCAGTGCCAGGGTCAGAACCAGGGCAATGCGGATGATCACCGAGACTTTTGTTTTCATATGGGATTTATGAGGCTAGGTTAGCCTGAAGCGGAGAGCGGTGCAAGAAAGTTCTTAGTACCTGAGAAATAGGCTTCCGCGATGACCGCGTTTTTTGCGATAGACTTGTTTGTTCCATGAAAGCTCCTTTCACCATCAGTCCGGAAACGGGCCAAGTCCGCTTTCCCGATCTGTCGCTTGAACTTGCTCCCCTGATGCCGGAAGCAGAATTCATAGCTGCCACTTCTTCCTTGAACCGGGACAATCTAGGCGCCAATAAGGGCTGGCAACGCTATTCGATACGCGAATTGATCTCCAATGATCGGCGGCTTGGGCTCTTTATTATTTTCTTGCATGGCCGGCTCAAAATGGCCAGCTTCGCCTATGCCCAAAAGGACGAAACCTGGGACACCTGGTCAGAAGAAGGCGAACGGCAACGCGAAAAAGAATACCAGCAAGAGCTGGCCTCGCAGCTTGGTGGAAAGAATACCTTCCCTTGGGGAGGAGTCGGCGCAAAACTCGACAGCAAGAGCGGCGGGACGGATATTTGGATAGAGTTTTCTGACGAACCAATGCAGTCAAAATAGAAAATTCATCACGACGGCCGTTGCTTGCGGTCGGCTTCGCGTTCTTCTGCATTGTGCCGGAGAGCCCGCCCTTTGTCAGGAGTTGGGTCTTTCACGATCCCGTAGGTCTTCCGCCCTTCATGATCTTCGGGCAGATATTCAGTGATGGGAAGCCCCTGTTGGTTCACGAACAACAGGCAATGGCAGTATTTGTAGATCTGCATGTCATCGCAAGCGCAAATCCATGTGCGATGCTTTACTTCTTCTTCCTTATTCGGGTAAAAGCGGCAAGGACAAAGAGGTTTGCCCAGGGTCACAAGGTGATTTGCCAGCCCCTGCACAACTGATTCGGTCACTTCGTTATCTGGGTGTGGATAGGTGCCTGACTTTTCGCAGTATTTCTCGACAAATTTGCGTATCTTCTGTACGGCTTCGTCGTTACTATCAGCGCCCACAGTTGGTAGTATATCGATTCCATTGCAGAAGGCATCATGGACACACTCTTCCCGTAAAGATCAGCACACAGGATTTCTTATAGTGGAGAAGATTAATTTATTGTTGGGGCAGCGCGAAGCCGGTTGCGCTCAGCAATAATCTTATGGGCATTTTCTGCAAGCGCCCGGGCCTGGGGCAGCAGATCCAGCGCCCTAAGAACCTCAGGATCGTCTTGTGCCTGCACTTTCAGCCCTTCCTGCTGGCCAAATTCAAAGATGAACAATTCGCTCTTGATGTTCGCCTTGACCCAATCTTGCGCACTCAGAAGATTGGCTTCGCTGAAGGATATCTTCTGATCATCGAGAAAGTGGCGGAACTCTTGCATGACAACGTCATTTACCTGGAAATCCTGGGTTATGTGCTTCCCGGCCAGATAGTGCTTGGCGAAATTAAAGAAGACGTAGTGTTGCAACAGAGCATCCTGGAATGGAGTGGTTTTAGGCGGCTCGATCTTTACATCTGGAGTTATCCCCCCGCCACCATATACCGTACGTCCACTGTCAGTGAGTTTTACTTCTTTGTTGGTGGTGTTGCTGCTGTCTTTATCGTGGTTGTAATAATAGTCGTAGAGCGACACACCGTTGTATTCGCGCTGAATCAGCCGGCCGCTTGGCGTGTAGTACTTTGCCGTGGTCAGGGCGAGCGCAGTATTCTCAGAAAGCTGATGCACGGTCTGCACCAGTCCTTTGCCGAAGGTGGTTTCACCCGCAATCAGCCCACGGTCGTGGTCCTGAATCGCTCCGGAAACAATTTCAGCCGCCGAGGCGGTGCCGCGATTGACCAGCACCACCAGCGGATATTCTTTGCCACCGTTGCCATGGGCAGCACGATAAACTTCTTCGGGTGAAGAGCGGCCATGATGCGAAACGATGATCTGTCCTTTGCGCAGGAATTTGTCAGCAACACCCACACCCTGGTTCAGCAACCCGCCGGGATTCTGCCGCAGATCGAGAATCAATCCCTTGATGTCGCCAAACTCTTCCAGCGCCTGGGTGGTCTCCCGTTCGGTGTTCTCTGATTGAAAATTGGAGATATGCATGTAGCCGATGCCAGGACGAACCAGGAAATGGATATCCACGCTGTGGCGAGGAATCTCATCACGGGTAACATTAAAATCCAGCAGCTTGTCCGCTCCCTCCCGCTGGAGGGTAATCGTCACCTGGGTGCCCTTGGGACCTTTGAGCAGGCCAACTACATCCCCGGTGTTCATGTTATCCGTCGGTTTGCCGTTGATGGCAATAAGTACATCGCCCGGACGGATGCCTGAGCGGTAGGCTGGACTTCCTACAAAAGTAGCAAATACGATGATTTTGTTGCTTCGCGGACCTACTTCCATGCCCACGCCGTAGTACCTACCGTTCTGCTCCTCGCGCATCTCAGAGAAGGTTTTCGGATCAAAGAAATTAGAGTGCGGATCAAGCACCCGCAACATTCCCGGGATAGCGCCACTATAGATGGCCTTTTCTGCATCTACCGGGTCAGCGTAGTTCTGCTCCACGATGCTGTATACCTGCACGAAGCCGCGCAAGCTGTCATTCAGCTCAGAGGGGTTCGATGGGTCTGAATCTACCCCAGTTTTCTGTCCAAAAACGGTCCCCAGAAAACCACAGCTCAAAATGACAAATGAAATCAGGAGGAGCGAACGCAAAGAACTTCGAGAACTGCTGTGAGCCATCATCTACTTCCCGCCAATAATTTGGTGCTTTGTGCGAAGTATACCATAGCTAAAACCAAGGCTGCTGGGATCAATATAGGCCTTGACTTTCCGGCCATTCCGGGTTTCAATAAGTTACTCACTCGTTTATTACCCCCCTTAGTCAGCCTTGCCCCCTCAGACATCGGAGACTTACCCCCTAAAAAGGCGCGAGAATTTACAAGTGTATGATTCCGCGAATAAAATCACGATGAAGAAACTCAATTTCCTGATCTCATTAATCACCACCGACAACGACTATCAACAAGAGCAGGCACTTGCAGCGGAGGAGATCGCCCGAAAATTGAACGTGGGCCTGCAGATCATCTACGCAGAAAGTGACGCTATTAATCAAAGCCAACAACTGCTGAAAGCCATTCAAGCTCCGTTAGGCTCCCGGCCCGATGGAATTATGTTTGAGCCTGTGAGCGGGATCGGACTGCCCCAAGTCGCCCGCGCTGCCGTCGCTGCCGGAATCGGGTGGGTGGTGCTCAATTGTGATGTTGATTACACGAAAGAACTACGCATCAGCAATCGGGCTCCGGTGTTCGGAATTACATCCGCCCATGAAGAGATTGGGCGCATTCAGGGACACCAGTTTCGTGCACTGCTGCCCAAAGGCGGCTCGGTTTTGTATATCCAGGGCCCATCCAACAGCCTTCCAGCCACGCAGCGAACCATTGGCATGTCTCAAACCAAACCTGAAAATGTTGACGTGAGAATGATCCGAGGGCGGTGGACCGAACTCAGCGCAAACCAGGCGGTCAGCGCCTGGCTGCGTCTCTCAACCTCCCGCAAGGCACACATTGACGTGATCGGGTGCCAGAACGACGCCATGGCTGTAGGTGCCAGGAAGGCGTTCGAGGAACTGACCACGGGCGAAGAACGCAAAAGGTGGCTAAGCCTGCCCTACACCGGCGTCGATGGCATTCCTAAAACCGGACTAGCATGGGTGCAGCAAGGATTGCTCTCTGCCACCGTCGTTGTACCGGCAAATACAGGGCTTGGAATCAAGATGCTGGCCCAGGCAATTCAAACCGGTTCTCAACCTCCCGAACGCACGCTGACCGAACCTAGCTCTTATCCATCACTGGACGCACTAGCAGCAAAGCGGGTCGAGAGAACAAGTATTTTTGCAGTTAAATGATTGATTTATAACAATCCGCGCGAAATTAGGGGACGTAAGCCGCTCTTCTACCGCACCCGGCCGAGTTTTTCCATGGGCCAGTAGACAAATACGGCTTTCCCGTAAATGTACTGTCCTTCAACTGGGCCGAACTCACGGCTGTCGTTGGACATGCTGCGGTGATCTCCCAGCACAAAATAGGAATCGGCGGGCACGGTAAGCTCCGGCATGGAAAGCCGGTCGTGATATTCCGCAGGGACATAGCTTTCCGACAAAGGCTGCCCGTTCAAATAAACTTCGCCCTCGACAATACGAATACGATCACCAGCCACGCCAATCACACGCTTGATAAAACTCTTGGAAGGATCAGGAGGATAATGGAATACGACAATATCGCCGCGCTCAATCGGCTCCAGACGATAAACGAATTTGTTGATAAAAATACGCTCCTGGTCCTGCAGCTCCGGCAGCATGCTGGTGCCTTCTACCTTGACCGGCTGATACAGAAAAATAATTACAAAGACTGCCAGAATCAGTGAGATCGTAAGATCACGAAGCCATAGACGCAACTGTGCATAGGGAATAGAGGCACCCTTTGATGCAGTTTTAGGGGGAGCCGGAGCTCCAGTGGGATCCGCGGGAATATTGGAATCGGGCTTGTGATTCATGTAGCTCTTTTAAGCGTATCTAAATTTTAATGCTTCTCAGGATTTACGTCCAAATCAGCTTTGTCTTGTCATGTTCGGTGTTCTGTCTGTAGACACAACTACTGCGACCAAAAATCCTGCTCTCTCCTTGAACGTGTTTTGCGTCCAAAGAGAGTACAATAACCGACATTGAGGCCAAGGCCATATTTTCTATGAAACGTCTGCTTTCTGTGCTCTGTATTACGCTTGCTGCAATCATTTCTAGTCCCGCCCAATGGCTGGGAAAACCAATGGATGTGCCTGCTTATCACGATACGGGCTTCGCAAAAGGCGATAATATACCGCCTATTTTGTCGGCAGATAACCTCTCCTTCCCGGAGAGTAAATACAGGGCCGTACAGGTGCACGCCTATGAATTGGCGACCAAGATCCCCCAGGTGATTTATCAGCAACCCTGCTATTGCTACTGCGACCGGGGCCATGGCCACAAGAGCCTGCATAGCTGCTTTGAGGTGGAGCATGGCGGCAATTGTGTTGCTTGCATGAAAGAGCTTTATTACAGCTACCAGATGACCGAACAGAAAAAGACACCGGCCCAAATCCGCATGGGTATTGTTTCCGGTGAGTGGCAGCAGGTTAATCTGGATACGGCTGCTTCTATTGGAGTAACCCCCAAGACGCCGGCACACAAGGCAGTGTCCAAATCCAAAGCAAAAGCAACATAAAATCAGCCTCAGTCCTCAGATTTGGACCCAGCGGTCGAAACCAGGCTGCTGCTCTCCGCAGCTTTGTGGGATTGGGTTGGTCCGTTTCAGCCCTGAGGTACATCTAATAGCGTTAAAGTTGACGCGGGAGCCAATAACGCGTATAAACTCCGCTTTAAGTTGTTCAATTCAGACCCTTGTTAGATTTCCACAGCTCGCCGCAATCGAGCCATACGGGGCCGCAACGAAAGGGCATACAGATGAGCAAAAAGGCCTCAGCAAAGGTTAAAAGACAGTCAGGTAAGCTCAAGAAAATAAAAGCTTTGCATAAAAACAAAACACAAAAACCGCAAACCACATCAGGTGCTCAGAGCAGTTCATCGCTGAGCCAGGACCCGCGTTTTACACAGGCTGTGCAAAATTACGAGGCTGGCCTGAAGGCTATACAAGAGCGCAAATTTGAACGCGCTAAGGCACTTTTAGAAAAAGTAATGACATCGGGCAGCCGGGAACTGGCGGATCGGGCTGCAGTCCACCTGAATACTTGCCAGCAACAGCTGGCGCGGGCCTCCAGTAGCGGCTTCAAATCCCCTGAGGAACACTACGACTACGTTATCTCACTGATGAATACAGCCGACTACGATGGCGCACGTTCGCATCTGGAGAAATTACAGAAACAGGTCCCCAAGGCCGACTATGTTTGGTATGGCTTGGCAGTCTTGGATTGCCTTACCCATCATTACGAATCGGCACTGAAGAACTTGGAACAAGCCATTAAACTGAATACCGGAAACCGCTATCATGCGCGCAATGAGTCCGACTTTCAGAATATGGCTGATGATCCTCGCTTTACGGAATTGCTCTACCCGGAAGAGCTCGAAGCATCTGCGGCCCCTACACCCGCTTCGCCGGGCCCCGCAAAAAAGCGGCGATGAAAGCTGGGTGCACAGAATAGCTGCGGTGCCCTGGGATTCCCGGTGCTGGGAACCTAATATGGAAGCAAATTAAGCGAAAATCCTCACTCGCTTTAGACGGATAAGTAGGAAAATTGAAACCAGGGATGTCAACAGAGCCAACTTCGATCAAAGTAGTGGCGATCGGCGGAGGAACAGGTCTTTCCACTCTGCTGAAAGGACTCAAGCATTTTGACCGTCGTGGCGCTTATCATGCACCTGATTCCGGGCGAGAAATTTTCATCAGCGGTCTGACGGCCATTGTAACCGTTACCGATGATGGCGGCTCCAGCGGCCGTTTGCGCAAAGATTTTAACATCCTGCCGCCGGGCGACATTCGCAATTGCCTGGTCGCGCTCTCGGAAGATGAAGAACTTCTATCGCAACTGTTCCAGTACCGCTTTAAAGCTGGGGCGGGCCTCGAAGGACACAACTTCGGCAATCTATTTGTCGCGGCGCTGACCGAGATCACCGGCGACTTCGCCATGGCAGTGAAGGTTTCATCTGCCATCTTGAAGACGCGCGGGGTGATTTATCCCTCCACAGTTTCCAATGTCCAACTGGAGGCATTAATGGATGACGGCAGCCGCGTGCAGGGCGAAACCAGTATCTCGCGCAGCAAGCAACGCATCGTAGAGCTATTTATGATCCCTGCCGATGCCCAACCTTTGCCCCAGGCCCTGAAAGCAATTGCAGAGGCCGACTTGATTACTCTCGGTCCGGGGTCGCTGTACACCAGCCTGATCTCCAACCTGATCGTGAGTGGTATCCCACAAGCGATTGCAGCCTCGGGCGCCGTCAAGGTTTTTGTATGCAATCTCATGACCCAGGCCAATGAGAGCCTGGGACTGAGTGCTGCCGATCATCTGCGTGCCCTCGAAGATCACGCTAAAACGCAGATCTTCAACTATGCGCTGCTGAATACCCGCCCTGTTTCCGCTGCACTGAAAGAAAAATATGCTGCCGAAGGTGCAGAACAGATCCGGGTGGACCTCGACGCCATCCGCAAGATGGGCCTGGAGCCGATTTGCGGGGACTTTCTGGAGGAAGAGGCCGGCGTGGCCAGACACGCAACCCGAGCTCTGGCACAGGCGTTACTCGCTTTAGCGGATGATGAGGGCAAGCATTCGCAGCAGATGGCTGGAATCTCGGCGAAAAAACGCGGCTCGCGTTAAGATGTTCGAGAGCAATGAAAGCCCCTAAAACGATTCACAGCAAAAAACAGCCGAGCGATCGTCGCGAGTATCCGCGACAGGGCGTCTTGAGCAAGATTGAAGATGTTGCGCACGGTGCTCTCCGCAAGGCGCTTTCCTCGAGTACCGGGAGACTGGCCATCGCCATCATGGCGGCCGGTAAGGGTACACGCCTGAAATCCAAACATCCCAAAGTATTGCACTCGATTGCCGGCAAAACACTGCTGGAGCATGTAATTGCAGCAGCAACCATGGTCGCTCCGGCTGAAGATATTTACGTGATCATTGGACACGAAGCCGAGCGGGTTCGCGCACAAGTGGAACATACAGGCGTGCGCTTCGTTTTGCAAAGCGAACAACGCGGCACAGGACATGCCGTAATGGCCGCCAGCGAGGCGCTGGCCGGCTACGACAATGCCCTCATACTCTCAGGCGATGTGCCTCTGATTCAGCCGGAGACGATAACGTGTCTGCGCGATTTTCACCTGCAACAGCACCCCGCCATGACCATCTTGACGGCGGTTTTGGCAGATCCTGGCGGCTACGGGCGGGTTGTGCGCAAATCGCGCACTAGCAATGAAGTGGCCGCCATCGTTGAGCAGAAATCCTTGCAAAGCAAACAGGAGAAGATCCGCGAAACTAATACAGGCATTTATGCTTTCCAGGTTAAACCGTTACTCGAGAACCTGCACAAGTTGACCACCGAAAATGCCCACCAGGAATACTATTTGACCGATATCGCTTCCCTGCTCGTACGCGCGAAAAAGAAGGTTGTGGCCTTGCCCGCTCTGAATGTGGAAGAGACCTTGGGAGTCAATACGCGGGCTGAACTGGCCCAACTTGATTCAGTGCTGCGTATGCGCAAAAACCAGGAATTAATGCAGTCGGGCGTAACCTTGCTTCAACCGCTGACTTGCGTAATTGATTCCAGCGTGCAGATTGAGCCCGATACTATTATCGATCCCTACGTCCAGGTTTTCGGAAATACGCGTATTGGAAGCGATTGCCATATTCGTTCCTACTCGGTCATCCGCGACTGCGAGATTGGCAATAACGTAGAGGTGAGGCCAGGATGCATCCTAAGCGAGTCCAGCATTGCTTCAGGCGCGGTGCTGGGACCGTATGCCCATGTGAGGCCAGGAAGCGAGATTGGCGAGGGGGCCCACATTGGTAACTTTGTAGAAACCAAAAAGATGCGGATGGGCAAAGGATCAAAGGCCAATCATCTTACCTATCTGGGAGATGCGCAGATCGGTGAGAACGTCAACATTGGTGCGGGAACTATTACTTGCAACTACGACGGAGTCCACAAGCACACTACCGTGATTGAAGATGGTGCTTTTATCGGCAGCGACTCCACCCTGGTCGCACCGGTTCGCGTCGGGCGCGGAGCTTATGTGGGGGCTTCCTCCTGCATCACCAAAGACGTCCCCTCCGAAGCATTGGCTATCGCCCGCGGGGAGCAGGTCAACAAAGAGGGTTGGGTACAGAAAAAACGGCGGGAAGCAAGAGCGGCAAAGGGAAAATAATCTGCCCTGCCATCCATGGAACTCCAATAAAAAGCCCCTCTTGCGAGGGGCATATTAGTTTTAGGAGAGAAATTAAACATTTCAGATCATTGCGGCTAATAACTCGCGCATGCGTAAACGGGCCTGGTGGAGTCCGTGGCGGCTTTCGGATTCACTCAGCCCCACAAGCCGGCCGATGCTGGCGTGGTCACGCTGCACCACGTCGTGCAGCAGAAAGATAAGGCGTTCGGTAGCGGGAAGCTGGACCACAGCCCTTTCCAAGTGAACTCTCTTGGTATTAGTACGAATCTGGCAAACATCTTTTGCTTCAGTGCAGGAAAGCGTCAGAGTCCCGATAGGCCGGCTCTCGCGTAGTTCATTCACGAGCGCACGATCAATCATCTCCAGACTGGGTTCGTTCCCTGCCGAAAAGGCGCGGCCAAAAACATTTGCACAGAGTTCTTCAGCTTCGAGTTCGTTATCTGTCATCCAGAATGCAAGGGAATAAACGCGGTGCTTGTTCTTTTCGTAGATTTCTTTTGCCTTCCCGGCCGGGACTGCGTGTAATGCGGGAAGAAAATCCACGAATGCAGTAAGTTTTGCCTGTTGTTGAGAAAGCGTATGAGTCGCCATCTTATTTTGCCTCTCGAAAGAGTTACTCCTGTCACTTGGATGAAAGCATTTGAGTGGCCAACTTCCACGACGGAATTTGGAATTCCGCCACCTTCTCAACCATTCCCAGGTTTTGACCAGATAGGAAGAACGGTCACCGCCATTTAAATGTTTGAAAAACATTGGGTTACTCTAAGAACGGCGAGGATTAAGCAGCTTGCGGGCCTGGAATCATTAAAAAAATTCCACAACTGTCGCTTAAAGTTAATAGTGGCGGGAAGTACACTCTAGTGGTACATCCGTACACACTAAGATTACTTAGACGGATTTGTCAGTCGCAGAGGGGGGTGAGCTTTTGGTGAGCGCCTGATCGCGCGAAACCAGAAACGGGCGTAGTAGCCTTGTTTTGGCTGCGAAGCCCTTAAGATGACGGCGAAATGAGACCCAGTTACTTAGAAATTAATAGTAAGAACCATGCAAGTTTTGCAGATGTAAACTTGCCATGTCATGTGATAATGATGACTCCCCCGAGTCTAACTTGATGGTAGTCCATGAGTGTAGACAAAATTCTAGTCGTAGACGATGAGGATTCGATACGAGAAATCGTAGCTTCCATGCTAACGGCTGCCGGCTATCAGTGCCGGAAGGCGGCCTCAGGGGTGGACGCGCTCTCCGTTTTGGCCAACGGTGAGGAGTTTTCACTCATACTCTCCGATCTGATGATGCGTGATCTTGACGGCATCGGTCTTCTGGAACAAACCAAAGTCAAATATCCCGAGATGCCCGTCATCATGGTAACCGCGGTACATGATGTTTCCGTCGCCCTCGGAGCCATACGCAACGGCGCGTATGACTACCTGCTCAAGCCTTTTGAACGCGAGCAGTTGCTGGCCTCCGTGCGGCGCGCTATTGAAACCCGACGGCTACGCATGGAAAATCGCGCTTACCAGATGAACCTTGAGTCCCTGGTTTCCGCCCGCACTGAGCAGTTGCGGCAAACCATGGCCGATCTTGAACGGTCTTACGACATCACGCTGGAAGCACTGGGCGACGCCCTGGATCTCAAGGACTCGGAAACCGAGGGTCACTCTAAGCGCGTCACGGCCTTCACCATCGCCATCGCCCGCGCCATGGGGCTGAGCGCGGAGCGAATCCGGGTGATCGCGCGGGGAGCATTTCTGCACGACATTGGCAAAATGGCCATCCCTGATGCGATTCTGCGCAAATCTGGCCCACTCTCAGACGAAGAGCGCTCGATCATGCGGGAGCATTGCTTCCGTGGCTACCAGATGCTGCGCAAAATCCCATTCCTCTCAGAGGCATCGGAGATCGTCTATTCCCACCAGGAAAAATTCGATGGCACGGGGTATCCCCGTGGCCTGCGGGCCGAGGAAATCCACTTGGGGGCACGCATATTTGCAGTCGCCGATACCCTGGACGCCATCACTTCAGATCGCCCTTACCGCGGTGCGCAGAGCATCAGGGCCGCCCGGGAGGAGATTATCCGCTTCTCAGGGACGCAGTTCGACCCCGATGTAGTACGCACCTTCCAGGGCATGCCAGAAAGCATTTGGGTAGATCTGCGGAAAGAAATTGACGCCCAGGTGATAAGCTTCGCCAAAGAAAAAATAGCTGCTCAAGCGATTGTTTGAAATACAAGCTGCTAGCTTCTAGCTGTTATAGAGTGCTGTAGTGCTGTAATCTAAAATGTCCTCACACAGCTAGCAGCCAGGAGCTACCCAATGGCCGTACTCACAGAAACAGAAATACAGAAAAGTCTTGAGACCCTCAAGGGATGGAGCCTTGCTGGCAAAACAATTGAACGCCAGCTCGAATTCCCGGATTTCAAAACCGCTATGAAGTTTGTGAATGCAGTGGCGGAAGCGGCAGAAGCAGCCAATCACCACCCCGATATCACGATTAACTACAATAAAGTGCGTTTTGTGTTGACGTCACACGATTCCGGGGGGGTTACACAACGGGACATTAAAATGGCGGGGAAAATCAATCAAACCTTGGGGAAGTAAGATTTCTGATTTTCGATTTTCGGAGGTGTGGTAAAAAAGGTCGAGTTCACCTGGGAACTTCAGGCAAATCGTCAATCAAGAATGCAAAATCGTATTTTTACTGGATGGCTTCGAGTGTGGCGGCCATTTCATTGATCGCCTTCTGGAGCCTGTCCAGTTCATGCTGGGCGGCCTCATTCCACTCTACAAACCGGCCCGGGGCCTCAGTAATCCGCTGTACTCCCCACCGGATCACTTCCAGTCCTTTGTCACTTAATGCTAAAACCCCCAGGCTTCCCATCCCAAAGACAGTCAAGGGTAAAATCCACTTCTTCATCCGCTCTACTCTATCCTCCTGTTGGGGCATGCCTCCCCAACATTTATCAATACCACACTTATTTAGACACATCCACGGTACTAAAGTTACAAAATTTGCGCTGCAAAAATAGTACCTTTGCATATTCGCGGACTGGCCTACCGAAGCCAGTCACTCATACAGCCATTTGGTCTGGATGCTCATCCAAATCTAATACAGCGAGGTTAAAAAGAAATTAAACCCACGCCCCCACGCCGACAAAATTGATAGTGATTTTGAAGGCTACGGCGTTACAACGGAACCGTCGAACGCGATGATTGGGCTACCGACCCTTGCCCCAGTCTTCCCGCACGGCGGTTCGTTCTTTGATTATGCATATCTTTTCATAATCGATTTGGACGGCGGTTCGAGACATGTATCAGGGCATGACTTTAGTCATGCCGAAAGCTGGCAGAATAATTGGGCTTCAGCCCCTGCCAGCCTTGCGCTCGTCCAAACCGAATCTAATTTGCGACGGGGTACAAAAGTTCTTAAACCGATATAATCCCAGAGTTACAAGAACTACAGCAAGGAGACGTTATGCGGCGTTATTGCCTGCTTGTTTTGTTTGTGTTGTCGTTGTGCTTAGTTGGATTCGCACAAGAACCTCCTACCGCCACGGTACAACCGAACACTCTGTACGTGGGGGCTGACGGAAAACATGAAGCCGAGCCGGATACGGCGCTCATACAATTCAACATTGCAGCCCAGGAACAAAATTCCAAAGATGCCTATGACCGCGCCAGCCGCGCCGCCGAGCAGGTGCGGCAATTGCTGAAGACGGATGGCATTGATCCCAAATCAGCCCAGCTTTCCTCTTTCGAGTTTCAGCCGGTTTATGACTATCGCGACCCCAAGCGCAAACTCGTGGGCTATCGCGTGAGTTCCAGTGTATCGGTGAAGATCAAGGATTTCGCCAAAATCGGCCCGATCATACAGGGACTTGGAGACATTGACATCACCGGGGATCAATCGCTGAATTACATGCTCGAAAATATTGACGTAGCCAAGCAGAAGGCCGTGCAGGATGCTTACCAGCGCGCACGGGCGTCGGCTGAAACCGTCGCACAGGCTGCGGGCAGAACATTGGGCGAGTTGCTCTATGCCTCCGTGGATACATTCGAGCAACCGAGACCACGTCCAATGGTTATGTCGGCCATGAAAGCAATGAACGCCGCTCCAGCAGCCCCGACCGAAGACTTCGGGGAGCAAAAGATTATCGTGACCGCACATGTGAATGCGCTGTTCGGGATGAAATAGGAACCATTCAGCAGTTGCCCTCTTCGCACTGACTGCTAAGGGGGCTTGATTCTGTCTAAAGAACTTACCATGCTGGCGGCGGACTTCGAAAAG
>Ga0207130_1111_pt1 | contig 26278 bp, 20 predicted proteins | sample Alteio_BWMinHeat_16_FD_153545 | JGI IMG/M metagenome (GOLD analysis project Ga0207130, IMG submission 153545) | Enriched cells from forest soil in Barre Woods Harvard Forest LTER site, Petersham, Massachusetts, United States -... | ecosystem: Environmental > Terrestrial > Soil > Temperate forest >... | reverse complement strand
CCCAGCGCAGTCATGTCGTCGAATGCCATGATCGCGGTGAAAGGCTTCTTGCGCCGCAGCAGCTCTTCGGTTGCTTTCGAGCCTCCCTCAAATCCTGAGTTTGGCTCGCGCAGGTCGGGCAGCTCCAGCACTAGGCGAGAGTCAATTTCCAGTCCCACCGAGCTTGCGAAAGCGCGTATCCCCTTCCATCGCCGGCTGCTGTCGGCCAGCATCTTGGGGCCGCGGATGAACGCAATCTTACGGTGCCCGAGTGAGTGCAGGTGCTGCAAGGCCCACTGCGCTCCGGTTTCATCATCGGTGAGTACCGAGCCGATGGAGCCGCGCTGCAAATCGTAACCCAGCACCACGGTCGGGATCTCGCGTTTTTCCAAATCAGCCAGCAGGTTGATATCAACGTACATCCAGTTGGCAACCACGATGAGCCCTTCGACGCGGCGTTCCAGCAACATCTCCAGATAACGCTCAAAACGAACCCGGTCGTTGTGCGCATCTGCCAGGATCGGAACATACGAGGCGTGGTACAGCGTGTTTTCAATTCCGCGCAAAATCGGCATGCAAAACGGGTCTGTGAGGTCGAGCACCATCACTCCCAAGGTATGGTTTCTGCTGCTGCGCAGCGAGCGTGCCAACTGGTTAGGGCGGTATCCCAGCTTCTTGGCCGTCTTCTCGATCTTTTCTTTGGTCTGCGATGGAATGTAGCGCGCCAGCGGGGCCTGATTCAGGACAATGGAAACCGTGGCCGCCGAGAAACCGCTCTCCCGGGCGACATCACGAATCGTCATGGTTCCCTTTGCTTTTCGCAGGTTCATTGGAAGTTAGTTAGCGTAACACAGCCTCACAAGCCAGATTGTATGCTTTTTCTCCGCGTCAGCCAGTGCTGCCTAGGACTGTATCTTCACGCCGCAGATTCTCATAGTTGGCCATATTTGTGTTAGGCTTCGCTTGACATCAGGCTTTATACTTCCGACAGTGCTAAACCGATTTAATAGAGATTAAATTGCTGCCCCGCTTAAGATCGCCCTCGGAGGAAGGCAAGCCCTGGTGGTCTTTCATATATGGAGAGAACAATGCCACGTCTGCAATGGTTTCATTTTTGGTTCATCTTCTTTTTACTATTTGGCGCCCTAGTTCCTGTTGCTTCCCCTTCAACCCCGGCTGCGACCAGACTGCTTCTTCACCAGAATTGGTGGATCCAATCTTCATGCTTGGCCTACGGTAACGGTGAACAGATCTCGCTTCCCGGATATCACCCTGCAAGCTGGCATCCGGCAGAAGTTCCGACTACCGTATTGGCGGCGCTGGTGGCCGATAAAACCTACCCTGATCCGTTTTTCGGCACAAATCTGAGGTCCATCCCCGGCACTTCGTATCCGGTCGCCAAAAATTTTGCCCATCTCCCCACGCCCGAAGACAGCCCTTATCACTGTTCCTGGTGGTATCGCACAGAATTCAAGGTTCCCGCTGATTATCAAAAGAAAAATGCATGGTTGAACTTCGCCGGAATCAACTACCACGCCAACATCTGGCTGAACGGGAAAAAAATCGCCGACGCCGCTCAGGTAGCCGGCGCCTTCCGCGCTTATGAATTTGAGGTGCATCAAGACATTCATCCGGGAGAGACCAACGCTCTCGCGGTTGAGGTCTTTGCGCCGGAACCAGGCGATTTGGCCATCAACTGGGTGGATTGGAACCCGATGCCCGCCGATAAGAACATGGGAGTGTGGCGAGATGTTTCGCTGACCGCGACCGGCCCGGTTTCAATTCGGCATCCGTTCATCAAGAGCCAGGTCACTCCATCGCTCGATTCGGCTGCACTTTCACTTACTGTGGAAGTCCGCAATGTCTCCGACCAGCCCGTAACGGGAACGCTGAAAGCGGCTTTCGACCAGGTTAATCTTCAGCAACAGGTCGAGCTTGCGCCTTCGGAAGTGAAGTTGATAACGCTTACGCCTGATGCATTCCCGCAATTGAAACTTGCGCATCCCCGGCTCTGGTGGCCCTACCAGATGGGTGAGCCGAATTTGTATTCCGCTCATCTTCGATTTGAAGTTGATGGCAATGTGTCGGACGAAGCCGACTTTCGCTTCGGCATTCGTGAGATCACCTCTGAGCTTACCGACAAGGGAAACCGTCTCTTCCGTATTAATGGACACAAACTGCTCATCCGCGGCGGCGGTTGGTCGCCCGACATGCTCTGGCGGCAACCCAAGCAACGCCTGCGCGATCAGTTCCGTTATGTCCGGCATCTGCACTTAAATACCATCCGACTGGAAGGCAAGATAGAAACCGAAGACTTCTTCAACCTGGCTGATGAAGAAGGCATCTTGGTCATGGCCGGCTGGTGTTGTTGCGATATCTGGGAACGGTGGAATAAATGGCAGCCGGAAACTCATCCTATAGCGGTCGAATCACTGCGCAGCCAATTGTTACGCCTGCGCTCGCATCCCAGTCTGCTGATGTGGCTCTATGGAAGCGATGGCCCTCCGCCGGCCGACGTTGAAAAAGAATACCTGCAAGTAATACAGGATACGCTCTGGCCCAACCCTACCCTCTCCTCGGCTTCGGCTGAGCCCACTTTGGTCAGCGGAGTCTCGGGGGTCAAGATGTCTGGACCTTATGATTATGTCCCGCCCTCGTACTGGCTCAATGCTACTGCGGCGGGCACCCTCAAGTTAGGCGGAGGCTTCAGCTTCAACACAGAAACCAGTCCTGGCCCGGCGATTCCCACACTGGAATCGCTGAAAAAGATGCTGCCTGCAGATCACCTGACGCCGGGAGACAGTGTTTGGAACTTTCACGCCGGCAGCCAGGAATTCTCCAATACCAAAATTTACGATGATGCCATGAAGGCCATTTATGGCCCTCCCTCAGATCTCGATGATTACCTCAGGAAGTCGCAAGCCATGGCCTACGACGGAGAGCGTGCCATGTTCGAGGCCTATAGCCGCAACAAGTACACTTCAACCGGCGTCATTCAATGGATGCTTAACAACGCTTGGCCCTCCCTCATCTGGCACCTCTACGACTATTATCTGCAACCCGCAGGCGGTTATTTCGGCACGCGAAAGGCGAATGAACCGTTGCACGTGCAGTATTCCTACGACGACCGCAGCGTGGTGATCGTGAACAGCCAGTATCAACCGTTTTCCGGATTGAAAGTTTCCGCCGAAGTTTATGACTTCGACCTTAAGCAAAAGTTTTCTAATCAGGCGAGCGCCGATGTTCCCGAAGACAGCAGCACGCGCGTCTTCGTCATACCCGAAACCGCGCTCAATACCAGCCCGGTAACATTTGTGAAGCTTGCGCTGCGCGATGCTGCCGGTCACACGGTTAGCTCCAATTTTTACTGGCTCTCGGCCAAGACTTCCTCTTTCGATTGGGAGAAAACCACCTTCTTCTATACTCCTTCTCCTGTCTATGAAGATTTCACGGCCTTGAACCGTTTATCGCCGGTCAAACTGGAAGCTGCTGCTGATCTTGCTTTAGCCCATAACGACGGTACGGTAACTGTCCGTGTGAAAAATCCCAGTAAGCAGCTTGCCTTCCAGGTTTGTCTGCAAGTTTTACAAAAGGATGGCGACAAAGAGATACTTCCCGTCCTCTGGGATGACAATTACTTCTCGCTTTTGCCGGGTGAATCCAGGGTTGTCACGGCCACATTGGACCAGTCCCAACTGCAGCATGTTCAGCCTGAAATTAAAGTAAGTGGATGGAACATTGTTCCGCAGGAAAAGCTCATACCAACTTCTGGACATCCCCAGGAGAAGAAGAAGTGATAAATTTTCCGGGATTCGTTGGTCTAATGGAACGGTTGATTGAGTAAATTTACGACGTTAAAGCTTGCTTGATTGAGGGCAACGAACTATTATCTGTAGGCCCTAATTTCAGACCATGGAGGCAACAATATGACCTGGGAAAAACCGCAATTTGAAGAAATTCTGCTCAACTGCGAAATCAACTCCTACGCGCCCGCGGAGCTTTAAACTTCTGCATCGCGCGTGAAGAACTTGGAGTTAACAACTGCAGGCGATTGCGAACTGCTCTCTCTGGAAGAGCTGCGAGCTGCGTTGCGCAAAGTGGGTGAAGAGCGTTATCATCACCGCCATCCTTTTCACCTGCTGATGCACGAAGGCGGCCTGAGCCGCGGGCAATTGCAGGCTTGGGCGTTGAATCGTTACTACTATCAGAGCCGTATTCCTATAAAAGATGCCATTATCCTCTCGCGCAGCGAGGACCGCGCCTTTCGGCGCGCATGGCGCAAGCGGATCGTAGATCACGATGGCGACTCCGCCAGTGACGGAGGCATTCTACGCTGGCTCAAGCTGGCCGAAGCTACCGGCCTTGATCCTGATCGGGTTGCACGGGGAGAAGAGGTGCTGCCCGCAACTCGCTATGCCGTAAATGAGTATTTAAACATCGTGAAGAACCGTACATTGCTCGAAGCGGTAGCTTCTTCGCTGACCGAAATGTTTTCCAAAGACCTTATTACATTGCGCATGGAGCGGCTGCTCGAGCACTATCCCTGGCTCGCGGGAGGGTTGGATTATTTCCAGGCCCGGCTTCATCAGGCACCGGAAGATGCGCACTTCGCAGTGCAGTATGTGTATGAGCACGCACAAACTCGTGCCCAGCAGGAGCTGGCCATCGCCGCCCTGCGCGACAAATGTGACATCCTATGGGCGCAACTGGATGCGCTTTACTTTGCCTATGTGCAACCCGGATGGCCACCTCCTGGCGCATTCCGCATCCAGGAGTCTTAAAGAGTTTCCTCATGGCTTTTCCAACTGATTCCGCTCAGCCACGCCTCGCCCCCGGTTGCCGCTGGGGCAATAGCGGAGAAGATAATAAGGTGCTGCTCTTTCCTGAAGGCGCTCTTCGCTTGCAAGGCACCGGACAAAAGATCGTGGAGCTCTGTGACGGCCAACGTACTTTCTCGGAAATTGTTGGCGCTCTGCAGACCAACTACAACGCCTCTGATCCGGCCCAAATCCGTCAAGACATCGCCAGCTTCCTCGAACAACTGCAGCGAAAGCGAATCGTAGATTACTGATGCTGCCCAATCCACTCGCGCTCATCGCTGAAGTTACGCACCGCTGCCCGCTGCATTGTGTTTATTGCTCTAATCCACTGGAAATGACGGCGGCCAAGCTGGAGCTGCCAACTGAGGCTTGGCTGCGCGTATTTAACGAAGCTGCACAGATGAAGCTTCTGCACCTTCACCTTACCGGCGGCGAACCGCTGGCGCGGGCAGACCTGAAAGAGCTGATTGCTGGGGCCCACAGAGCAGGCCTATACACGAACTTAATTACTTCCGGCATCGGCCTGACCGGACCCCGTCTGGCAGTGCTGATCGAGGCCGGGCTGGACCACATCCAACTCAGCTTTCAAGATTCCCGCGAAGACGCCGCCAACTGGATTGCCGGCACACGCGCTCATGCCCACAAGCTGGAGCTGGCACGAACCATCCGCAAACACAAAGTCGCTTTCACCATCAATCTGGTGGTGCACCGCCAGAACCTCGACCACCTGGAAGAGATGATCGCCTTGATCGAAGTGCTGTCCCCTGATCGCATGGAGATTGCCCATGCCCAGTATTACGGCTGGGCCCTCGAGAACCGCGCTGCCCTGATGCTGACGCGGGAGCAACTGGAAAATTCGGTAAAGATAGTTGATGCTGCGCGCGAGCGGCTTCAGGGCCGTATCCGCATTGATTCCGTTACACCTGATTATTACGCCCGCTATCCCAAGGCCTGCATGGGCGGCTGGGGACGCCGTCTCATGCTCATCGATCCTGCAGGCAAAGCGCTTCCCTGCCACGCGGCCGGAGTGATTCCCGGATTGCAGTTTGATAGTGTGCGCGAGCGTTCGCTCGAGTGGATCTGGCAGGAGTCATCTGCCTTTCAGCAATTTCGCGGCGAGTCATGGATGCAAGAGCCTTGCCGCAGTTGCGACCGCCGGACCGAGGACTTCGGCGGCTGCCGCTGCCAGGCTTTTCTGCTGGCCGGTGATGCGGCTGCAACCGATCCGGTTTGCTCGCTGGCGCCGACGCATCACCTTGTAGAAACAACCCTGTTGCAGATGAATACCGAGCGGCTGCCGATCAGCAAGCCGGTCAATATTTCAGCACAACAAACTGCCTCCTGGCTCTACCGGATAAACCCGGCGTGACGCGAGCACTCGGCGCTCAGCATTCAGCCAATACGATTTCGTTCCTGAGGGCGGTCAGGCAGCCCTTTATCATTTAGTAATCTTTGGCGGCTTTGCCCAATAAACCCTTGTTTTGGCCTATTTGTTGGGCAGGTTTCCGAATTTTTGGGCAAGATCACAGTTTTGGTATTGATGGCCAGTTTTTTTGAACCCATTCAGCCCATGTCTTATCTGACCACATTGCCCAATCATCTGGGACTGGGTTAACCGCGAAAACTGCGAAAAACAAACCGGGAACCGTATCTCTCACGGCATCACGTATACTCGCACTTGTATATGAATCTGTGATGGTATTGATTAACCAGAAATCAGGCGTCCAATGCCAAAACCCAAATTCCGGCTTATCTCTGAAGATAAACGTAATCGCGTTGCGTTGCTCTGGTGTCGGCGAGGATGCGGCAATCATGAAGAATTTCATTTCTTCCCGCCCTCAAGTTTCAGAGGTTCTGCCCCCTGCTGACTTTCCTCGATAAGCCCATGTAAGCTATCGCCAACCAGACCGCGCTCAATCACCATTTTGGACAGGTGGTAATGCTCAGAGCGCAAGACATCAGGGCTTTTGTGCATGAAGTGCAAGTATGTGTATATGAAAATTACTGATACCCCAAGCAGAACAAAAAGCAACGCGGCAACTATCCACGACGGGAGACCGAACAGATGGGCCAACAGCATCAGACCGCCGATAATAACGAGTGCCCATTGCAACGGATTTGTTATGGAAGAACGGGATTGACCGACTTCCGCCAGCTTGAACCACGATCTGATCTGCTCGAACATTTTTCTGAGGAAAGTCATTTTACTCTCTCTCCCGGCCAAGGGATACCATCGCGTTTGTTTGCTTTGAAGACGCATACGGCATTTTCAAGCCGCTCCTTCTGTTTCGCCAGAAGTTCGATTTCTTCCTCAGCGTCTTGTATTGCGCTATCCCATTTAGATTCAGTAAGTTTACCTGTGTTTACGATGCTATTTTTTCTAATTGACATGTTTGTAGACGATTTCATATACTTCTCCAATGACAACAGACCAAAAGGCTACCTACAAGGCCGCTCTCAAGGAAGCCAGAACAGCATTCAGCACTGCCACTCGCAGGCTCGATGAAGCAACGCGAGAGGTTAATGCGCTCAAGAGTGAGATTTCTAGGTTGCGCCAAACCATTACCGCTCTTGCCGCGTTGTGTAGTGAATCTCCGGGATTTGACAGATTTGGAATTACAGAAGCTTGTTCCGAGGTGATGGAAACCATTACCTACAGCGCAACTACGGCACTCGTAGTTTCGGAGTTGGTTAATCTGGGTTTTGATATTGCGTCTCAGAAGAACGTCAACGCTTCCGTACATGTGGTGCTTTCTCGATTGGCCGAAAAAGGACAAATCGAAAAGATACCCAGCAAAGACGGAGACGGCCAAGACATTACTAAATGGCGAGGCCCAAAGTATGACAAGGACTGGGAAGAGCTTGTTTCCGGGGACGTGCCGTTTTGATTTTTGCAAGTGGGGGCGTAGCTCTAAGGCTGACCGCCAAAGGTAGAGCAACGGACTTTGAATCCGTAGGTTGTAGGTTCGACTCCTACCGCCCCCACCATAAGCAGCCCCGCTCCCTGCGCTAACAGGGAACGAGGCTAAACCAAACATCGCGGGGATAGCCGCAATGTCCAGCAGACATTCATTATCCGCTAATCCCCGCCTTACATTCAATGCCCGAATGGAGGGGCTGGGATTATGGACTCTAGAGAAGAACGTGGTCTGCAAATAGCAAATTCGCGGAGACTCAGACAAAACCGAAGTGGACAATGGCTTGTGCCATCTCAATCCGGCTTCGGCGATTACTCCGTGAATCTTGAAAACATTGAACAGCCAGTTTGCACTTGCCCAGATTTCGAGATACGCAATAAGCCGTGTAAACACATTTACGCCGTGGCTTATTTCGTGGTGCGCGAACGAAACCAGGATGGTTCTACTACCGTGACCCAATCCGTGACGGTGACCACCCGCAAAACGTACCCGCAGAACTGGACTGCCTACAATGCTGCGCAGACAAACGAACAGGACAAGTTTCAAGAGTTGCTGCGCGATCTTTGCGCTGGCATCCCAGAGCCACACATACAGCGCCGTGGTAGACCTTCCATCTCTCTTGCAGATGCCATCTTTGCCGCAGCCTTCAAGGTTTATTCCGGTTTCTCTGGCAGAAGATTTATGTGTGATCTCCGCGAATCGCACAAGCGGGGACTCATCTCCCGCGTTCCTCACTACAATTCCATTTTCAATTACCTCGAAGATGACGGGCTTACTCCCATTCTGTTCGATTTGATTAGGCAGAGTAGTTTGCCGCTGGCAGAAGTTGAAGTTGATTTCGCCGTGGACTCTTCCGGTTTCAGTACTTCCAGATTCACGCGCTGGTACGATCACAAGTACGGCAAGATGATGGAAAAGGCAGATTGGGTTAAGGCGCACATCATGTGCGGAGTCCGAACAAACATCATCACAGCGATTGAGATTGGCGAGAAGGCTTCCAATGACAGCCCGTTTCTGCCCAAACTGGTAAAGACCACGGCAGAATCTTTTACGATCTCTGAAGTTTCCGCAGACAAGGCGTACAGCGGAGTCAAAAATATTCAGACGGTTGCCGCTCTGGGAGCGAAGCCTTTTATCCCTTTCAGGAAAGACGCCACAGTCAAACCGGGGGGCTTGTGGGAAAAACTGTTCTACTACTTCAAGTTTCGCAGCGATGATTTCTTGCTGCACTACCACAAGCGCAGCAACGTGGAATCCACATTCAGCATGATGAAACGGAAGTTTGGAGACTCGTTGCGGAGTAAGACCGATACCGCCATGACCAATGAAACCCTCTGCAAGGTTTTGTGCCACAACCTTGTGGTGCTCATTCACGAGATGCACGAATTGGGAGTCGAGCCTATTTTTTGGGCAGAGACGGGAATTGTTGGGCAATCGTAGTTTCTTGGGCAAAGCCATCTTTGGCTGCTGGCTCCCGGGGGGTGCATGAAGCCGAGTCCAGCCCCACTTGCTGCAAGTGGTTGTACCCTCTTAAAACCGCATGATCGCCCCGTATTTGCTGGGGAAAGTCGTGTCGCAGTGAGGTACTTGCTGAGCAGTTTTGGGTGTTTACTGAATAGATATCATCTTAGCGCTGAGGAAAGGGGCGGCTGGTCACACAATTTCATATGATCTGCGTCGAATTTTCAAAGAACCTTCAGGGCTTGGTTATTCCAAGGGCTTCGCAGCCGAAAACGAGGCTGCGCTGGCCTCCCAAAATCTCACCTTGCCCCGGCATCCCGGGATGCTAAATACACTTCCAGGGACAATGATAATCCATACTCTCTCAGGAGTTAAGAGTTTGGTACCAAAATGGGACCACGTTACGATTTTCGATTTACGAAGTACGATTTACGATTTTGGTATTCGGCTCCATGGAACTCGAAACTAATACGACAGCGGCCTCGGCCATAAACGCGCTTTGCTGTTGGCTGTCGCGGTTGCCCCACCGGAGTCGTTGATGGTCACCGTCACATTCCATCCGCCGACTTTGGTATAGGCGTGGGTGCCGGTGATGTTGTAGTTTTGACCTCCGGTTGAGACTACGGTTCCTGGGCTGGGCGCGGTTCCGTCTCCCCAATCGATGGTGGTCGTAGAAAACTGGCCGGCGCTGCCGCTGGGATCGGTATCCGTAAAGCTGGCCACGACCAGCGGAACAGCCTTTCCTAAGCGGACGTGCAAATTGCGTCCGGCGACGTTGGTCAGCGGATAGTCCTGCTGCTGGCAGGCGGAAAATTCTGAGGTATTACCGCTATTGTCGGTGGCAGTAGCAGTAACAGATCCTGTGGCGCCGATGAGTGACGTTGAGAAGCTGAAACTCACCGACGCATTGCCGCTGCCATCAGTAGTCACGTTGCTGGAACTCAGGAAGTTCAGTCCCTGGCCGTGGCCAGAGGGATCGCAGGCCGGGTTGCCAAAGAGTTCCACACGGAACGTGGTGTTGGGAGTGCTATTCAAGCTTCCCGTCACGTTGGTTGTGCCGCCGCTGGATATAGCTGAGCTCATCACCGGGTAGTTTTGCAGGTTGTTCGGGCCGGTGTGCGGTCCACCAGGTGTATTGGGTGTGACCCCATCATCGTTGAGGTCAATTCCCAGCCCGGTATTGGAAAAGATGGCGTTAGTCTCAATAGCGTTTCCGGTGGTGCTACTGCCGGTCACGACAACTCCTTTTGCATTATAAGCAATGATGTTGCGCGCGGCCGCGGTCGTGCTGCCAATTGTATTATTGGCTGCACCACCGGAAACGTACACGCCGTTTGCGGCGTTACCGAGAGGGTAATTTTGTTGTTCGCTGGGTCCAATGAAGTTGCCCTGCAGCAGGTTACTGGTGGTGCCCGCGCCGGTAAATTCCACCCCGTCGGAGGCGTTGGCTGAGATGACGTTGCCTGCGCCGACGAACACCCCTCCAATCGTATTGTTGCTGGGCCCATTGAGCAGGGCGATACCGGCACCGCCATTTGCGAGTGGCTCGTGCCCAAGACCACTAACGCCAATAAAGTTGCCCTGTACAAAGTTTACATTTGTTCCTGCGCCACTGAGCAATACACCGTAGGAAGTATTACCTGAGATCACATTGCTTGGTCTCGAGTTTGAGTTTCCAATTGAGTTGTTGTGCGAGCCGCCCGCAATGAACACGCCCACTCCATTTGGAACCGCGGCATTGCCGGTGATATCGACGCCAATAAAATTGTTTAAGACGGAGTTAAAGCTCCCGCCAGAGATTTCGATACCATCGGCGCTGTTTCCAGAGATTACATTTTTGCTCAGCCCGGAAGAACCTCCGACAGTGATAGAGTTTGCGTTTACCAGGAACACACCAACACTATTGCCAACGGCCGCTGTTCCTGCGGCATTCGTGCCGATGAAGTTACCTGCTATGGTACTTCCATTCACACCATTCAAAGTAATCCCTGACGAGGTGTTGCCGGAGATGATGTTACGCGCGCCCGCATTTGTTCCACCAATTGTGTTTTGATCCGCGCCATTGACAACGAGCACTCCGTCGTTGTTGGTGATAGCGGCATTACCGGCGGTGTTGGTGCCGATAAAATTTCCTTGGATTAGATTGTTGGAGGTAAAGGCATCGCTAACAACAACTCCGGCTCCCAGGTTGCCGGAGATGATATTGCGAGTAGTTGGATCAGTAAACCCAATAATATTATTGCTTGCACCAGCGTTGACCAGCACGCCGTTAGGATTGTTACCAAGCGCAGCCGTGCCCATGGCGTTGACACCGATAAAGTTCGTTGCCACTTCGTTTCCGTTTCCACGGATGGTTACACCGTTGCCCGAATTTCCAGAGATGACATTGCCTGTTTCTCCGCCAGCGACGCCGATCTGGTTGACACCTGCGCCAGCCCCGATCAGAACGCCACCCAGGATATTAGGTAAGGCCGCAGTGCCGGCGGCATTCGTGCCGATATAATTGTCTTCCACGTGGTTCCCAGCCGCCGGGCCGTCCATTTCAACTCCATAACCTCCATTCCCGGAAATAATATTGCGATTGCCCCGAAATGTCCCTCCTAGGGTGCTGTTGCTCGTGCCGGCAAAAAGCACTCCACTCTGCCCGTTGCCCAGGCCGACAGCACCAGAAGCATCGGTGCCGATGAAATTTCCCATGATTGTTGTATTGCCGTTGTTTTGTACAACAATGCCGGCGCCGCTGAAGCGATTGATGACCAGCCCGCTTATGAGACTTGAGGCAACGACGGTCAGGCCGTTCACATTAGCGCCAGCCATTGAACCATTGATCTCAATCACCAGATTCGCGTTGTCGCCCACCAATAGACTGTTTCCAGCCGCCCCAGGCTGAGTGTATCCATCAAGAAGAACAGGGTTCGTGATCGCCGGCAGCACAGAGGCGGGCGTGATGGTGTGGACTCCGCTGCCGGGAATATTAAAGGTGATCATATTCAGGTCCGGATCAGCATTGACGTCTAAAATTGCCTGCCGCAACGACCCGGCTCCGGAATCGTTCGTGTTGGTGACCACCGGCTTCACAATCACCTTGCCCAGCATGCTGGTTGTATGTACCTGGCAGTAGTATGGAAAGCTGCCAGCGTTATTAAAAGTAAAGCTAAATGTATTGGGAGCACTAAGGACCGTCGAATCCCAGGTTCCACTGGCGGTGCAAGCGCCTGGGCCGGAACAAGTCCCGGAGGTAGTGGAATGTGTACCCGAACTCCAGCTCCACTGCACCGTGTCACCCACATTGATGACCGTGGTGCTGTTGTTGCTGACGGCGTCAGTGAAAGCGAAGTTGCTGATGGTGACGGTTCGGGTGGCTGCCCAAGAGAGACAAACAGAGCACAATACGACAACCGGCAACTTCAAGGCAGAAATAAGATTTGCTATCTTCATGGCCCCTGTTGGCAGGCAGAACTCTCGCGCCGCAAAATTTCTGTTGCTGAACTTAAGGGAGAATTGAAACTATATCGGAAGGCCTGCCCGCGTGCAAGCAAGCTTTGGCGATAGTGGATCAATCAGAGAAACTGAGAACCGAGAACTGTTTTTCTAATACGACAGCGGCTTGGGCCACAAACGCGCTTTGCTGTTGGCGGTCGCGATGCTACCGCCGGAATCGTTAATCGTTACCCTCACATTCCATCCGCCAACTTTGGTGTAGGCATGCATGCCAATGACGTTGTAGTTTTGACCACCAGTCGAGACTACGGTTCCTGTGCTAGGCCCGGTTCTGTCACCCCAATCAATGCTGGTCGTAGAGAACTGGCCGGCGCTGCCGTTGGGATCTGTATCTGTAAAGCTGGCCACAACCAGCGGAACCGCCTTCCCCAAACGCACGTGTAGATTGCGGCCGGCTACGTTGGTGAGCGGATAGTCGACTTGCTGGCAGGCGGAAAACTCTGAAGTACCTCCTGAAGGATCCGTTGCGGTTGCGGTGATAAATTTTCCAGAAGTATTCCCTGCCGTGAAAAAGTTGTCTACTGAAGCGTTGCCGTTTGGGTCAGTACCTGTATTTCCGCCAACGAGAAAAGTTTGGCCCTGGCCGTGATCGAAAGGGCCACACGTTTGGTTCAAAAAGTATTCGATCCTGAAGGTGGTATTAGCTGCGCTATTCAGAATTCCTAATACACTTGTACTGGCGCCGTCAAACGCTGCTGCCGTAAGGACCGGGTAATTTTGTAGCCCATTAGGGCCGATATGAAACCCGCCAGGAGTATTCAATGTAACCCCGTCGTCTCCCAGGTCAATCCCTAATCCGCTGTTGGAAAAGATGGCGTTGGTCTCAATAGCATTTCCAATCGCCAAATTGTTGATGACAACAACTCCCTTTCCATTAAACGCAATGGTGTTTCCAGATCCTATGGCCACTCCTCCGATTGTGCTGTTAGTGCCCGTGTCGACCAGTACTCCATTCAAATGGTTCCCCAGGGATGCTATATCGGTGACGTCAGTGCCGATCAAGTTGCCTCGCACTGTATTGCCATTTGCACCGACACCACTGATGTTGATGCCATTAAGCCCGTTGCTGGAGATGACGTTACCCGCACCCGCCGAACTGTCTCCAATAGCGTTGGCGTGAGAGCCGTTGAGGATCGACACGCCATTAGCGCCATTGCCAAGAGAGGTGGTGCCGGCGGCATCCGTGCCAATAAAATTGCCAATCACGCCGTTAAACCCGTTGTTCACACCAGTGAAGGTTATGCCATCACCGCTATTGCCGGAAATGACGTTCCGAGTGAACGGTATTGTGCCTCCAATAAGGTTGCCGCGCGCAAAGCCGGTGAGGTAAATGCCAGTGCCGTTGGGAATTGCCGCATTCCCTGCGGCGTTGGTGCCTATGAGATTGCCCTCCACTTGGTTACTGATTGCGTCCGACATTTCAATGCCGTATGTGCTGTTCCCGGAGATGAGATTGCCAGCCCCAAATGTTCCGCCGATAGTGTTGCTGGTGGCTCTGTCGGTGACCAGTGATACGCCAATGCTGTTGCCAAGAGCCATCGTGCCTGTGACATCGGTACCAATATAATTACCTTGGATCAGATTGTTAGCGGTACCGTTGATTTCCACGCCGGAGCTCTGATTCCCTGAAATAATATTTCGTTCTGCTCGAGTGTTACCCCCAATCGTGTTGTTGGCGCTGGAAAAGATACCATCCTGATGATTGCCCAAGGAAATGGTACCTCTTGAATTTGTACCAATAAAATTTCCTATAATGATGTTATTGCCGCTTTGCAGCGCGATTCCATTTCCGCTAAAGCCGTTAATCGTCAGCCCTCGTACCGTCGTGTTTCCGCCGGTGATAAGAAGACCGTTTGCGCTTCCTGCGCTGCCGCCACTTAGTTCAATCACTAGATTGGCATTATCTCCGACAGACTGGTTGTTAACGCTGGCGCCGGGTTGCGTGTAGCCATCAATCACCATTGGATTGGTGAGGGTGGGAAGCGCAGAGAGCGGCATGATGGTGTGAACGCCATTTCCAGGAATATTAAAGGTGATGGTCGTCAGGTCCGGACTTGCATTGACATCCAAAATTGCCTGCCGCAACGACCCCGGCCCAGAATCATTCGTGTTGGTGACCACCGGGTTCACAATCACCTTGGCCAGCATGCTGGTTGTGTGTATCTGGCAGTAGTATGGGAAGCTGCCATCGTTATTAAAAGTAAAGCTAAATGTATTGGGAGCACTGAGGACCGTTGAATCCCAGGTTCCACTGGGAGTGCATGAGCCAGGACCGGAGCAAGTCCCGGAGGTAGTCGAATGTGTGCCCGCACTCCAGCTCCACTGCACTTTGTCACCCGCATTGATGACCGTGATGCTGTTGTTGCTGACGGCGTCAGTGAAAGCGAAGTTGCTGATGGTAACATTTCGCGTGGCCGCCCAGGAGAGCGGCACGGAAAACAGCATGGCAACCGCCATAAAGTAGCGCCGGCATCTTGCCGGCTGTCCTGTGGGCGTCTTGCCCACAGTCTTCAATTTCGATACAGAGACAAAGTTTGATAGCTTCATAGCTCCTGCTGGGGAGGGGCAATCAGACTCGCGCCGCAAGACTTTTGTGGCTGAACTTACGGGAGAGTTGCAACTATATCGAAAGGTTTGCACGCTTGCAAGCTAGCCTTGGTTAATTTCCAAATGAATCAGCTCACCAGAAAAAAAGTGACCGGAGGCAGGCGCGGCCATCTAAATCGGATATGAGCATGCAAAAAGTAAAGCTTGGTTCACAAGGCGCGATCGTCTCCCGCATGGGACTCGGTTGCATGGGAATGAGCGAGTTCTATGGCGAGCGCAACGATGAGGAATCGGCCGCGACCATACTGCGGGCGCTGGATCTGGGAATCAACTTTCTGGATACGGCGGATACGTACGGCATTGGCGATAACGAGGAGCTGGTTGGCAAGACGATTCGCGGGCGGCGGGATGAGGTCCTTCTCGCGACCAAGTTTGCCAACATCCGCACTAAGGATAATCCCACGCACTGGGCAATCAGCGGCAAGCCGGAGTATGTCCGCGCGGCCTGCGATGCTTCGCTGAAGCGTTTGGGCGTGGACCACATTGATCTCTACTACCAACACCGTGTGGATCCTCAGACTCCGATTGAAGAGACAGTGGGCGCAATGGCGGAGCTGGTGAGGGCGGGAAAGGTGAAGTACCTGGGACTGTCGGAGGCATCGCCGGCGACCATAAGGCGAGCGCACAAGGTGCATCCGATTACGGCGCTGCAGACGGAGTACTCGCTGTGGGAGCGGCATGTAGAAGAACAGATCCTGCCCACGGTGCGCGAGCTTGGCATCGGATTTGTTCCTTACAGTCCGCTGGGGCGCGGGTTCCTGACCGGTGCGATCACGAAGCCGAGCGACATCGGCGAGACCGACTCGCGAGCGCAGCGCTTTCCGCGCTTCGCGGCTGAGAATTTTAGCAAGAACCAAGTGCTGGTGGGGCGGGTGAGAGCCATTGCGGAGCGCAAAGGCGTGAAACCCGGGCAGTTGGCTCTGGCGTGGGTGTTGGCAAAAGGCGATGATCTGGTGCCGATTCCCGGAACGAAGCGGAGAAAATATCTGGAAGAGAATGCGGCTGCGGCGGAAATCAAGTTGACTCCCGTTGAAGTAAGGGAACTGGAAGCTGCTGTGCCGCAAAATGAGATTGTGGGCGATCGTTACGCTGCGGCGAATATGAAGGCGATTGACCGCTAGGGCTGTTTCATAATTGATTTGGACGGGCGTGTTCAAGATAAGTATCAGGGCCTGACTTAAAGGGCTGCAGAAAAACTCGATTTCTTGTCATTCCGACGCGGAGCGGAGGAATCCCTATTGTGCCGAAGATTCTTAAACCCTGCTCTCTTAAAGTCTTGAAGACTATAGGGATTCCTCGTCGCTGCGCCCTCGGAATGACAATTAAATCATTCACTTCGATGCTCAACCAGATTTGAAACTTGCTACTCGACCTGTAAACTGTTTGCCATGCACGTTAAGATTCTCGGCTCCGCCGCAGGTGGCGCCTTTCCACAATGGAACTGTGCCTGCCACAACTGCTCTTCCCTGCGAGCGGGAACTTTCAAGGGTAAAGCCCGCAGCCAGACCCAGGTTGCTATAAGTGAAGATGGGCACTCGTGGTTCCTGCTGGGCGCCTCCCCCGATCTTCGCACCCAGATCGAAGCCACTCCCCAGTTGCATCCGCGCAGTGGCGCGCGCCAGTCGCCCATTGCCAGTGTGGTGTTGACCAATGCCGATATTGATCACGTACTCGGTTTGCTTTTACTGCGTGAACTGCAGCCATTCTGCGTCTATACCACGCATTCCATTCGCCGCATTCTCCTCGAAGACAACAGCATGTTCGCCATGCTCAACCGCGTGCCTGACCAGGTGCAGTGGGTCGATATTGTTCCCCGGCAACCGTTCTCACTCGACACTGTGAGAGGTATTGTTTCCGGATTGACGTGTGAGCCCATACCTCTGAGTACGCACTATTCCGCTTATATTTCCCAAGAGCGCGCAGCGCAACTCGTATCAAGCGAAGCGCTGTTAGGACTTATCATCGAGTCTCCCTCGGGAAAGCGATTGGCTTTTATGCCTGCCGTCCCCCAGGTGGATGATGCCCTGCTGAAGCAGCTCGACTCCACCGACCTGTTGCTCTTCGACGGCACCTTCTGGAGCGATGATGAGCTGATCCATGTGCAAGGCGGCGGACACACCGCGCGCCAGATGGGGCATATTCCCCTTTCTTCCTCCCATGGCAGCCTGCACAAGCTCGCCAGCGTATGCCGTCCGCGCAAGATTTTTCTGCACATTAACAATACGAATCCCATCCTCGATCCCACGAGTCCTCAGTATGCCGAGGCGCTCGCCGCCGGTTGGCAGATCGCGGAAGATGGATGGCAGATTGAGCTGTAAAGTTTGAGATCTAACGAGCGCAAGCTAGCCTTCACTCGTAGGCTGCGATGGGGCTAATCTCGATGATACCGTCACTTCCAAGTGGCCGCACAACACTACCGAATATTGTCAGATGAACTCGTTTCTGTGGAAACATTTGATCGAGTTTCGATGTTGCAGGAAATCGACATTGAAACCAGATATGCTTTGGTTTTTGCGCAAATTCCTCAAGAAGAACCAATTTCCCTGATGGTTCTCGATGTATTGAGTATTCTCCCTCAACAAAAACTAACCCTGTCAAGGAACCCATCTCTTGTTCAAAATCCTGATTATCTCTTGCAAGAGTCGCGTTTATTTCATCTTGTTCTTCTTTTGTAGCTGGCCTAATACCCCGAAGCGATTCGAGCTTCTTCTTATCAATTGGTTCAGGATTTGACTCGGCTTCCTTGACCTTCTCACGAACAAAATCGCCTATTTTACTTAAGTACCATCTCCCTCCTGTGGAATAATATTTTGCTCTCTGACTCTCTCTTTCAAATTTCATCACCTCGGTACACTTGCGAGCTGGTAAGAAGCTCGACCGCTGAAAGGATGATCTACTTGACTTCTCGATACCGGCCTCCGCTCCAACGCTGCTATCTGCTACGCCCACTTTAGCTTCACCATGGACTTTGTTTTCATCTGCAACGATGCGCTCTTTCTCCACTAATTCCGGCTCAAGCTGACTATAAAGAGCCTCTATTCTTGGCTCATCGAGATATTGAAAGTCAACTGGAGTCTGAAATGGTGGAGGCTGTCCGATCGACTCTAGTTGCGAGATAGTCTTTTTCATATCTTCGGCTATTGCTTCTATTTTCTCTAGTTGAGCATAGGATTGCTGATTAAAGTGATATACGAGAAGAACTGTCGTCAAAATGGTGATCCAGGAGAACAACGTAATCCAACCTACGAATCGATCAATAACAGGTAATAGCTTGTGTTTGTATATTCGAACCAGAACCAGAACAACAACGCATAAACCAAGGACGATAAGAACCCCGTAGAACGCTTTGTCCACTAAATACCCAAAGCCGTCTAAAATATAGTTGATATCCCACAACTTACCTCGCCAAAACAGGCCAAAATACCAATCACCGTATAACCAAGAACCGATAGATACATATATGGCAAGCACTGCACTTACAATGGCAATGCAGCGTTTTGCCATTCGACTGAATGAATTCAGAGATTCCCGCAATCGTATTTTGGTGGTCAAATCGGCAGAATTATACTTCACGAGACGAGAGCAAAGGCGATGTTCCTCCTAAAAACGGTAAAATTGATATCAAAACCTCGGTTTTTGAGGAATTGTGGTCCATCTTTATCCTTGATTGCCAAATCAGTTTAGGGCCAACTCGAGCTGTTGTCGCGGCCTCTGGTAACCGAAACATTCTCGTAACGATCCTCTTGCTCTCAGCACAATTTAAGTGAAGTATTCCGCGATACCGCAATGACTCTCCAATCTTTGGCGAAAGCACTGTTATTCGTCATATTACTGGCGCCGGCAACAGCCACGGCACAGCATGTATCCCTGCCGCCGGTGGATCTTGGCGATACCAGTTTCCAGGATGGCGTTGGTGGGCCGGGCGGGCTGCTGCAAGAAATACTTGACTCGTCTTATAGTGGCCGTCTCAATGGCCCGCATGGAGAAAGGCTTCCAGGTAATAACTCCATTCAAGCATTGGCTTCGGTCTCCGAGATTGGTTATCAGACCAACAAGAAATTTCTCGGCGCTTTCTACGGGGTTGAGGCTTTGCTGCCCGTGGTTCACGCCGACGTCAAGACCGATCTCGGTGTTCGCGGGACCTCGGGTGCGATGGGCGACTTCATTTTTAGCCCATTACTGCTGCAGTGGACGGGAGGTAAGCTGTTCGGCAAACCGATCAGCCATCGCTTCGACGCTGATTTTATTTTCCCCACCGGCCGCTACAGCCGCAACTCCAGTGTCAACATCGGCAGTCACCTGGTGAGTGCCAATCCCAACTATGCTTTTACTTTGTTTCTTACGCCGCGCTTCGAAACAAGCTGGCGATTTCATTATCTTTGGAATTCAAGGAACGACGATCCTGCTCCGGTGTTCAGGGCCAGCAGCATTCAACCTGGTCAAGCGCTGCATTTCAATGCAGCGATGTCGTATCAAGTGAATCCGCGCTTGCGGGCCGGCATTGCGGGTTACTACTTGAAGCAAATTACCGACCCCAAAGTTGATGGACGCGCTATCTTCAATGCACGCGAGCAGGTCGGAGCAATCGGGCCGGGCCTGGTGGTATCCACCAGGCCCTTTGACCTCTATCTACATACCTTCTTTGAGATGGGCGCGCAGAATCGGCCGCAAGGATTGAAAATCGTTGTCCGAATCTTCAAGGTCTTCCCCCACGACTCCACTGCACATCATTAGAATGCGCTATCCAACCCCCCTTTACCTGACACGGTAGAAAACCCGTTAGTTCTGGCACAATATGGGGGAAGGTTTGGTTGAATTATTGATGTTCAGTCTTACTCGAATAACGGGAGCATCGAATCTGATCGCGGCTTTTGTCTTCGTGATCGCCTGCTCCGCTCCCCTTTTGGGTCAGCGCGATGTGGGCGAACTCCGCGTCACGGTCGCCGACGCTGCGGGCCTGGTTCTTCCCGGCGTTGTGGTCCATGTCTCGAGTCAAGACACACAGATGCGCCGCCAGGCTGCCACTGACGAAAAAGGCCGCTGCGATTTCCGGAATCTTCCTTTTGGCATTTATCAGCTACAAGTCGAGCACCCCGGATTTGCGCCTGAGACCCGCTCCGTGCAGGTTCACTCTGAAGTTCCTGTGACAGAACAATTCACTCTGCGGGTCACGTCGCTCCAAACCAGCATTACGGTCACTGAACACGAGACCCTTCTCGACCCCGCCCGCACAGGGACGGTTTATCACGTGGGGCTTGAGAATCTGCAGGAGCGCTCTGCGGGAAAGCCCACGCGCTCGCTGATCAATGTAGTGGATAGCGAACCGGGCTGGCTTCTCGAGGCCAACGGTGTGCTGCATCCGCGCGGCTCTGAAAATCAGGTGCAATATGTGGTGGATGGCTTTCCCGTGCTGAATAACCGTTCGCCCGCTTTTGCTCCTGCCCTGGAGGCCGACGATGTACAGGAGCTAAGCATTCTGACGGGTACTTATCCGGCCGAATACGGACGCAAGCTTGGCGGGATTATCGAAGTCCAAACCGAGCAAGCTCCCCAGGCTGGGACTCACGGCAATGCTGAATTTGAGGCCGCCAGCTCCGACACGCTGCACGGTTATTTTGCGGGGAGATATGCAAAAGACCGGACGTTCGGCTTTCTCAGCATCGGTGGCGGGGAGACTGACCGCTTTCTCGATCCGCCGGTGCAGCAAAACTTTACCAACCACGCCTCTTTTGGTAATGCTACAGCCCAGGTCCAGCGGGATTTCACCGAGCGCGACCGCCTGAGTTTAGCGGTGGAGTACGCAAAGACCAGGTTTCTGGTGCCCAACGAACTCGTCCAGGAAGAAGCTGACCAGCGCCAGCGCCGGAGCAATCAGGAGACATCGGGCCGGCTCTCCTTCCAGCATGTTTTTTCGTCGAACGTAGTGGGCAATTTCCGTCTGAGTGCCCGCGATACCTCTGCGCGCCTGTCATCGAACTCTTTTTCCACTCCCATTCTTGCGAGTCAAGACCGAAGTTTTACCGAGGGGTACGGAGGGGGAACAATTTCCGCCGATCTCGGCCGTCATCAGCTCAAGGCCGGGGCCGATTTCATCCTCGCCTCAATCCATGAGCGTTTTGGATATCAGCTTTCCGACCCCTCGTTCTTCGATCCCGGTGTGCCTCCTGCTTTTCAATTCAGCGGCTCCCATCGTGATTTCGAACCCGCTGTCTTTGTGCAGGATTTGATTCGCCTCGAGCGTTGGACCATCAGCGCAGGCTTGCGCTGGGATAGCTACCATCTCCTGGTGCGTGGAAATGCACTCAGCCCCCGCATCGGAGTCGCCTACAGATCGCCGCTTCACAATCTGGTGCTGCGTGCGTCGTATGATCGCGTCTTTCAGACCCCTGCTGTTGAAAATCTTCTGCTCGCCAGCTCATCAGCGGCACAGCATCTCACTGCGGAAACCACGGGATTACCGGTTCGTCCTTCCAAGGGAGACTTCTATGAGATCGGGCTCACCAAAGAAATCGCCGGCCACCTCCGGATTGACGCCAATCACTTCTGGCGCCGGGTCGCCAACTTCGGCGATGACGATGTCTTCCTGAACACCGGCGTGAGCTTCCCCATCGCCTTCGCCCACGGCGAAGTGCACGGCACGGAAGTAAAGATCGCAGTGCCCAGATGGGGAACATTTTCCGGCTATGCCAGCTATTCAAACCAGGTAGGGACTGGTTTTCTTCCCGTGACTGGGGGGCTCTTCATCGGCGCCGACTCCAGCGGGCAGTTGAGCGCGCACGGCAGCTTTCCTATAACTCAGGACCAGCGCAATACCTTTTCCTCACGCCTGCGCTGGCAGGCGACGTCGAGACTGTGGACGTCTCTTGGCTTCTCCTACAGCAGCGGTTTGCCGGTTGAAAACATAACCACGAGTACGCAAGACCTGCTCAAGTTTTACGGCCCGGCTGCGCTCGATCAGGTGAATTTTGCCGCCGGCCGCGTTCGCCCTTCTTACTCGCTCGACAGCTCGATTGGCATGGAACTCTGGAAGCACGAGCAACGCTCCGCCCGTTTCCAGGTGGATGGCCTGAACCTCACCAACCATTTAAATGTCATCAACTTCGCCAGTCTTTTTTCCGGTACAGCACTCGCCGAGCCCCGTACCGTCTCACTTCGCTTTGCAATAGCCTTTTAAAGCTTTTAAAACAGAAAAAGACCGAATCCATTCCCGATTCGGTCTTTCCCTGAAGTATGACTGTTGCCGCCCAGCACTTTTATGGAGGAAAGTTCGCAGACTTCCAGGCTAGAAAGTCCGCCAGGAATTGCTGTTGTGTGGCCTTGTCCCAAACGCCCTCCGGACAACCGGGCGCCGGCATTCGGCCGCTGGAAACTGCGCCATTAATGTCACCCCAACTGTCCTGCACTTCACCTGCATCCCAGAGGTCCAGACCTGTGGCATTGATCATGTGGGTGCGGTAACAGGGAGTGAAGTAGGGTTTGATCGTAGATTGGAATCCAGGTGTCTTTGCAGCTTTGGGGCCTTTCGGCTTCATATTGTTTTTCCTTTTCTCTTCTGAATAACGGATGGATTTTTTCCAAATGCAACCATGCTTGTAAGCAACAATGCAAATAAGCACTGACGAAGAGATCGTCGCTTCATTGAGGCTCCCAGGACTAAAGCTCTGTATTACGAAACCCACATTCTAGAGACCTTCTCGAATTCTGCAACAGATATCTAATAAATTCACACTTGCAATATGCCAGTATGGGAACGTGATTCGTTCTGGAACTTTTGTGGAAATTTTTTGCAGCTCCTTCTTGGTGCCCCGCTCTCTAAATTAAAAAGACTGTAAAAATGCCGTAATACAGAGGCGCGCCTACGACTGCCTGGTGGATCTCGCGGATCACAAATTGCGAGCTGAACACAACTACTTCCAAATCCTTTAAAGCCTGCTACAACAATCTTCAACAGGTACAAGGTGGGTAATGTTTTTGAATCGAAAACCTCATTGTTCCAAAATAGGAAAATTCCATTATGGAACAAATCTTAATTCTGCTTTTAATTCCGTCTGAAAACTGGACTGCTTTCCACAATCTGCATCTCTTCATTCGGCCCGCGCTTCGTATAAACAATGCTATGACGCTGATGTATCAAGACTTACCGTACTGGTCGGCTTTGGCAACCGATGTGCTCTTACATAACCAGAGAGCGACGTACCCAGAAGGAGATAGTCCAATGAAAGAAAATGAAGTAATGCGGCTTGAAGGTGTTCTGCTCAGCCACGATGCTCAAGTGCTCTGTGTAATGAACCAGGTGCTTGATAATTTCGAGATTGAAACTGAAGTCTGCACCGAGTCTGACTCGGCGCTCGATGCCGTCTCCAGCAGAAAGCTGGATACCTTGATTGTAGATTGGAACGGCGGCGACCAACCCGCAGAGGTTTTGAGTGCGATACGCAAATCTCAGGACAACGCAAAGTCCACCGTGCTAGTGATGGTGGATGGCGCCCCGGATATGCAGGCTGCAACCCGCGCCGGCGCCAACTTCATCATGCACAAGCCCATCAACTTCGAGCAGGCTACACGTTGCCTGCGTGCTGCTTACGGAACCATGCTTCAGCAGCGCCGGCGCGCGGCGCGCTACGCGGTTGATGTTCCGGTGACCGTGAATATCGTTGGCGGGGGGCAGGTGGAAGGCAAGATTACCGATCTCAGTGTTGGCGGGCTGGCGTTTTACAGCAAGCAGGCCCTGCAGGTGGGCCAACAGGTATCTTTTGGCTTCAAGCTTGCGGGATCTTCTACTCTGATCCATATAACCGGCAAAGTGGTAAACACCGACGCTAAGAACCGTGCAGGCATTTGCTTCACCTTCGTGCCTCCGAGTGAGTTCACTGTACTGAAGCAATGGCTGTCAACCCGCTTGGCCAGGCTGATGGACCAGCAGGTTTTCGCCGATTACGCCAACCGGCTGAACTAGAGGAGTGATTTATGCATACCAGAGTGCTACTGATTGAAGATTCGAGGTTCCTGCGTGAAGCGTTGGAAAAATCTCTGACCAGAAAAGGATTTGAAGTTCGAATGGCGGCCGATGGTGAAGAGGGCTTGAGAATAGCGCAGGAAGAGGGAAAGTTTGATCTGATCGTGCTTGACCTCTTCCTGCCCAAGCTCACCGGGTATGAAGTCTTAAGGCGCCTGCAAGAGGATTATGCAAGCACCGATATTCCCGTACTCGTGCTCAGCGGCATCGCCAGAGAGAATGAGCTCCAAGACCTGATGAACAACGGCGCCACCCAGTGTCTGGCTAAAGCAACCCTGGATCTGGCGGCGGTTGTGGCCAGCGCCGAAAGCTGTCTGCATGTGAAGCAACGCGTAGCATAGAATCAAGCCGATATCTGTCGCATCACCAACCGATTTCCCCGCGATAAAACAAAACAGGCCCCGAAGGGCCTGCATCAACTGGAACTGGCAACCGGAAGCTATTTAGGCTGAGCCACAACCTTGGCCTCGCGTACCTGCGATGCTGCAGCATGTTCCGGCGAAAAGCTGATCGAATCCATGCTGTGGACCAGGTCTTCTATGTCCTTGGGGTTCATGGCCATAAAGGAAAATGTAACTGCATAGTTGGGAAGCAAGGTGAAAACCAGGGTCTGATAAATGGTCGGACTTCCCGGTACCGGCTTGGACATCATATCAATCCGATAGAATTGCTTGCCTCCAAATGTATAGCTCTTGTCGGGATTATTCTTGTTTTTATCGGAGTTGTTTTTGTCATTGCTTTTATCTGCATGCAGAGTTTGGAATGCGCCCTCAGGTCCGGCAAACGTATTAAGCGCCCCCTCCACGAAATCCTTCGGTGTGATATTCGAACCTATCGTATCCACGCTAATGCTGACGTAGCGCATGTCGGACCCATTGGAAGCCGAGGGATTGGCGGTAAACAGTGTATACATCCGTGTAGCTGCAGTGCTGGAAGACTGCACTACGTTGCCGTCCCATCCCTCCGGATAATGGTACGAAAATCCGAAATAGCCGTTCACATAATGCTTTGCATTGATGGTGCCATAGTCCGGGCGGGCGTCAGTTTGCGCCGGCATAGCAGCTGTGCTGGCAGAGGCGCTCTGCGTTGTTGTTGGCTTGGGATTTTGCGGCAACGAACTAGCGTTTAGAATCTGACCTACCAAGGGCGATGCCACCAGTACGATGGCACAAAGTAAAGCATTCATAACAGAACGCTGTGTGAACATGGGAAACCTCCATTGTTAATGGGGGATAGCTTTTGGGGGGGATCAGTTATTTCTGGAGGGTATTTACAGCAAGATATTAGCCCAAACCTGGGCTGATGTCACTGTATTTATGAATAGTAATGATAAGTATTTTTTATGCTTAGGCGGTCGGCTTTTGCTGGCCGCACACTGGGCCTTCCCCGGAAGTGCTTGATTCGAAAATGTTTACACACGAACCGAAGGGTGCCGATGTTGGAAAGGTGCCTTGTAGTCGTTGTAAAAAAGGGGCAGCGTTGTGAACGCGTGCCCCTGACTCATACTTACATTCTTACCGACGTTTAGAACGGCTCGAATATATGCGAGAAGTCCCAGGTGTTTTGCGAAACGCCGCTGCAACTGTCGGACACCGCGCCGTTGCAGCCGCCGTTGTCTCGCGACACCGACCAGAATGCCAGGCGCGCGACGTTACCGTTGGGCTTGGCAAAGTTCAGTAACTTCTGCGCGTCGTTCAAAGTAAACACCTCGGGCTGCACGTCATTCCTGCCGATCATGGGAGTAATCCCCAGAGGGGCCGATATGCCAATCCCGCGGACTTGTTTCAGCGTAGCGTTGAATGCATCAATCGCGTTCTGTCCCATGGCGTTGGGATTCGCTCCCGCGCCGTAGTCCATGGTCATGATGTTCACCACGCTGATCTTGACCCCATGCGATTTGGCGTTGGCCAGCAGGTTGATGCCATCTTGCGTCAATCCACTGGTCAAGACTGGCAGCGTGTACGAGATGACGAGCC
>Ga0207130_1110_pt1 | contig 26473 bp, 27 predicted proteins | sample Alteio_BWMinHeat_16_FD_153545 | JGI IMG/M metagenome (GOLD analysis project Ga0207130, IMG submission 153545) | Enriched cells from forest soil in Barre Woods Harvard Forest LTER site, Petersham, Massachusetts, United States -... | ecosystem: Environmental > Terrestrial > Soil > Temperate forest >... | reverse complement strand
GTTACAGAGCATAGCGACAATAGATTGGCCCCTGAGAAAGTTGGTAAGCGTGAATCAACTTATGTCCAATGTTACGATAAAATTCGCTTGTATCTATTAGAAAATAGACAGGCGTAAATGATTTTGCGGGGGAGGAGAGGTGGCAAGTTGCTATCCCTCCCCTTTAATCAATGCAACTTCACCTTCTCGCCTTTTTTGCGCTCGGAGTCGGATTTGAGCTGGCCGCAAGCGGCGTAGATATCCTGGCCGCGAGTTTTGCGCACGGGTGAGGAGAGGCCGGCGTTGTTGAGGATCTCGGCGAATTTATGGATGCGGTTGTTCGATGAACATTCATACGGCGCACCGGGCCAGGGGTTGAACGGAATCAGGTTCACCTTGGCGTGGATGCCCGCGAGCAGTTTGACCAGTTCATGCGCGTCGGCATCCGTGTCGTTCACTCCCTTGAGCATCACATATTCGAAGGTGATGCGGCGGGCGTTGCTGGCGGCCGGATAATTGCGGCAGGATTCGAGCAGCATCTGGATGGGATATTTCTTGTTGATGGGAACAATCTCGTTGCGCAGATCGTCGCGCACAGCATGCAGCGAGATGGCGAGGTTGACGCCCAGCTCCTTGCCGGTCTTCTCGATCATCGGGACGACGCCCGAGGTAGACAGCGTAATGCGGCGCTTGGAGAGGCTCAGTCCCTCCGGGTCCATGACGATGAGCAGCGCCTTCTTCACCTGTTCGTAGTTATAAAGCGGCTCGCCCATGCCCATCATGACGATGTTGGTGAGCGTGGTATCCGGTGTCGCGGGCCATTGCTCTAAGCTGTCGCGTGCGATGAGCACCTGGCCCACGATTTCGCCCGCGGTCAGGTTGCGCACGAGCTTCATCGTGCCGGTGTGGCAGAAGGTGCAGGTGAGGGTACAGCCGACCTGTGAGGAGACGCAGAGCGCGCCGCGCTCCTCCTCGGGGATGTGCACGGTTTCAATCTTGTTGCCATCCTTGAAGCTCAACAGCCATTTGCGCGTACCGTCGGTGGAGGTGAGCGCGCGGTCGATGCCGGGGCGCTCGATGGTGAAATGCTCGGCGAATGTCGCGGCCTGCGTTTTGGAGATGGTGGTCATCTGGCTAAAGTCGGTGGCACCCCGCGCATACATCCACTGCCATATCTGTTTTGAGCGGAATTTTTCTGCACCCACTTTGGTCACGGCAGCCGTAAGCTCTTCGCGCGAAAGGCCGATGAGATTAAGTTTTCCGTCTGTGCTTGCAAGGGGAGGCCGGGAATCCACGGTTACATCCGGCTGGATGGTCAAGGGCAGAGCTCCCGTATGCGGGCGATGGCGGTGGCGAAACCGTGCGGGGGATAGGTATCGATCGACGTAAGGCCCTCCGCAGAGACGCCGCGCACTTCGATAGTATCCGCCGTTTTCATGCTTTCCACAATCTTCGCATCGTCGCTGTCGCTATGGGTCCACCCGTTAGCGCCTTTGTGGAACAGGCTGTACGTATCCTCATCCACCGCCAGCTCGACCTTGCTTGCGGGCATATACGTATAACCCGAGGATACGCTGATTTCTATTTTGCCCGAGAGCCTGCGCGTTGCCATCAGGTAGGGCCTGCCGTCGCGCTTGGTGAGCGTGCCGCTGCTGTTCAGCGGCGAGGCACCGGCGTAACACAGCATCTTGGCTGTGCCCTGGCCCGAGACCATCACCTGCCATTCGCCAATCACCTGTTCGCGCTTGGGCGCGGGCGTGGAGCAGGCGGTCGTCACCACCAGCAGCAGAAGCGGCATAATTTTAAGAATGTTTTGCATGCTGCTTTATAAGCAAAATTACGGCTTCGGGCAATGGCTACCGCTTCAAGCTGTAACCGCCTTCGTCAGAGGATAAAATATCAATAGATTCACTGGCTTGGCGTAGTTTTCCCCGCAGCCGGTAAATATGGGTTTCGAGCGTATGGGTGGCGATGTCGTCCTGATACCCCCACACGCGCTTGAGCAGCATGTCGCGCGGGACGGTCTCGCCATTGGCCTCCAGCAGGCATTGCAGCAGCTCGGTTTCCTTCTCGGTAAGAGCGATATGCCTGCCTTCTGCGCCGCGCACCAGCCGTTCGGAAGGCGACAGGCGAAACCCTTCCGAGAGCGGGATTTCCTCACGGCTTGCAGTGGTTTTGCCTTGAAGCCGCTCGCGGATCGTATATAGAAGGTCGCTTAAGACGACGGGGCGCGTCAGCCGTATGACGGGTGTTTTCCCTTCATCGGGGAGAGTGGCTGTATCGCTGTATTCATCGATAATGATCAGGCGGTACTCTTTCTCTCGCAGGTGCATTGCCGCTTCCGTAAAACGCGACGGCGTCACGGTGAGACCGGAGAGCTCGCTGCCGAGAGTTTCGGCAAGTGCGGGTTCTTCGCTGATGACGAGGAGTGAGTCCATGGCGAATGAATATAGAGGATTATGAAGCCTGCGTCACCACATGTCACCGAGCGGCGGCCCGTACTTGAGGTCGAGCGCGCCATCTCCGATCTGCGCCGGGGGCAGCCTGTAATACTCGAAGGCGTAGGCTCCAAACGTTTGAACGTGGTTTCCGGCGAGCACTTTCCTGAAGCTGCTGCCATCACGGATGCCGAGCACCCGGCGGTGAGGCTCATGAAATATGCCGGGCTTTTGCCGCGTGCCGTAGTAACGCCCTTATCCGCAGATGATGCGGGCATGCTTACGGTCTCTGCGACCGCGATTGCCCAGTATCCGGTGGCGCTTGCCGGGTCGCTTGTCAAAGTCAGCGAGGCCAATGTGTCGCTTAAAGGGGCGCAGGATGCGAAGGTCATCGCCTTTCGCCCCCGTTTCGGCCATGAGGAACATCTGGCGGTCGTCATCGGCGATCCGCGAAAACAAACCGCGCCGTACGTGCGCATCCACTCATCCTGCGTCACGGGCGATGTATTCGGAAGCTTGCGCTGCGATTGCGGCAGCCAGCTGCATAAGGCAATCGAGATTATCGAAGCTGCCGGTGGCGGCGCCATCGTCTATTTAAGCCAGGAAGGCCGTGGCATCGGCATCGCCAACAAGCTGCGCGCCTATGCGCTGCAGGACACGGGGCTCGATACGGTGGAAGCCAACGAGGCGCTGGGCTTTGCTCCCGACGAGCGCGATTTCGCGCTTGCCGCCACCATATTGAATATGCTGGAGCTCAAGCGTATCACGTTGCTCACCAATAACCCGGAAAAGGTTGCAGGCGTAAGCGCGCACGGCATCACCGTGGAAAAACGTGCGCCGCTAGTGGTGGAGATCAATCCGCATAATGAGAAATATCTGGGCACCAAGGCCCTCAAACTGGGGCATCAATTCTGATGCCACTTTATTTTAGGGGGTCTGCCATGCATTATATGAATTGCAGCGATGCCACATAGGGGTATAATTTGCGCCATCAATCGATTGTGGAATATATGCCGCTATCAGATTCCTGATAGGTATAAGGCAGTTTTCTAAGGCCACCCACTTCACCATTCATGAGCACCTTTACAAAAGTACGCAATTTCCTGTTGGGACCGCCCCGCGATCCTTTCAGCAGGCACACGCAGAAGCACATTGCGCTTGTTGCTTTCCTTGCATGGGTAGGCTTGGGGGCGGACGGTCTTTCCTCGTCGTGCTATGGTCCGCAGGAAGCATTCCTTGCGCTGGGCACCCATACGTCGCTTGGCATTTACCTGGCGCTTGCCACGGCGTTCACCGTGTTCATCATCTCCCTAGCCTATACGCAGGTCATTGAGCTTTTCCCCAATGGCGGCGGCGGCTACCGTGTCGCGAGCTCGCTCATCGGGCCGTATGCGGGATTGGTTTCAGGCGCCGCACTTATTGTTGACTACGTACTGACGATCGCCATTTCAGTGGCCAGCGGCATCGATGCGCTGTTCAGCCTGCTGCCGCCGCACATGCTGCACATGAAGCTGCCTATAGAATGCCTGCTCATCTGCCTACTGGTGCTGCTTAACCTGCGCGGCGTGAAGGAATCCATCAAGATCCTGATGCCGATTTTCATGGGCTTCGTCATCACTCACGCTTTACTTATCGTTTATGGTATCGCCATGCATGCGCATGGACTGCCGGCGCTGATACCGCATGCCATCAACGAGACGCACAAGATGACGGAGGCGATGGGTGCGGTATTCGTCGCTTCGTTGTTTCTCAAGGCCTTCTCGCTGGGCGGCGGTACCTATACGGGTCTGGAAGCGGTTTCCAACTATGTTTCGACGCTGGCCGAGCCGCGCGTGAAAACCGGCAAGATAACGATGCTGTTCATTGCCGTCTCACTGGCGTTTACGGCAGGCGGCATTATTCTGCTCTACCTGCTCTGGGGATCGCAGTACGAGGAAGGGCAGACGCTCAACGCGGTCGTGTTCCGCACGATCATGCAGGGCTGGCATATCGGCCATACGCAAGTTGCGCCGGCACTCCTCACGCTGGTGCTTTCGCTTGAAGCCGGACTGCTGCTGGTGGCGGCGAACACGGGATTCCTTGCCGGCCCTGCGGTGCTTGCCAATATGGCGACCGACAAATGGATGCCGCATTTCTTCAGTTCGCTGTCGAGTCGTCTGGTGACCAAGAACGGCATCGTGCTGATGGGTATCTCGTCGCTGCTGGTGCTGCTGCTGACCGAAGGCGATGTGAGCGTGCTAGTCGTGCTCTACAGTATCAACGTGTTCCTCACCTTCTCGCTGTCGCTTCTGGGATTGTGCAAATACTGGGTAACCCACCGGCATGAAAGGGCGGGCTGGTTTCTGAAGCTCATAAGCTCCGGGCTTGGATTGGTGGTCTGCGCGAGCATTCTTGTCATTACGACGGTTGAGAAGTTCTTCGCCGGCGGCTGGCTTACCCTGCTTATCACGAGCGGTGTGATAGCGCTGGGCGCTTGGATTCGCGTATCCTACGGTAAGGTCGCCCACAAGCTGGCACTGGCCGACGAATTATTCGCCGAAGCCGGACAGAAGCCCGTGAGCGATCCACCCGCACTCGATCCCATGCAGCAGACGGCGGTGTTTCTGGTCAGTGACTGCATCGGCAGCGGGATGCACGCGCTGTTATGGGTGCTGCGGCTGTTTCCGGGCGTCTACAAAAACTTCGTGTTCGTGAGCGTGGGCGAGGTCGATTCCGGCAACTTCGCCGAGAAGGAACACTGGCAGGCAATGCGCCGTGATTTCAAACATACCATCAAGCATTACGTCAATTACTGCCATGCGCGCGGCATGGCGGCGACGTCCTACGTGGCGTTCGGCACCGACGTGGTCGAGAAAGTGTCCGAGCTCACCGAAAAAATCACCAAGGACTTCCCGAAAGTGGTGTTCTTCGCAAGCAAGCTCATTTTCCAGAACGAAAACATGTTTACCCAGTTCCTCTACAACCAGAACGGCTACATCCTCCAGCGTCGCCTGCACAATCAGGGATACAACATGATTATCCTGCCGATGCGTATGTAGTTAAAGTCTACTATGCTTATCGTCTTGCTCGCGTTTTTGTGCTTCCGCTGCTCAAGGACTACGTGTACGCTCCCCCCTAATGCATAAAAACATTATTTACGGGGAAGTTACATGGACACACCGATAGCCACACCGCTCTCGCTGGAAGAATTTAGGAAACAGCGCGAAAAGCCGGTCGACGTCAATAAGGAATTCAACGAAAGCATGAGCGCGCTGGATCGCTTCGCTCTGAAGATTACCGATCGCGTCGGCACTATCGGCTTCTTCCTTATCATTTTCGTTTGGACGATATTATGGCTGGGCTGGAATCTGCTGGCTCCTGCCAATTTGCAGTTCGATCCGCCGATGGGATTCGTTTTATGGTTGTTCATTTCCAATTTGATCCAGATTCTTCTCATGCCGCTCATCATGGTGGGACAGAATATTCAGGGCAGGCATGCCGAGGCGCGTGCGGAGAATGATCTGGAGGTCAATATCAAGGCCGAGAAAGAGATAGAGATCGTACTACAGCACCTGGAATACCAGAACAGCATTCTCATCGCTATGCTCGAGAAACAGGGGCTGAAACTTCACGAATGTTTCGGGAAGAAATAGAATTTTCTAATTCAGCTTTATTTACCTGACTTTTTCAGCCACTCTACGCAAAATGGCCATGTGGCATGAGTCGAATCGCGGCATATGTCATTTCCATCATTGCAGTAAGGCATCCACGATGTGTCAATGTTCGGATCTTCACACGTGGATTTCAAGAAGCAATAAGGCCCATGCGACTTGTCCAGTTTCTGTGCTTCACATGTCTTTCTGACATATTTTCCGACGTCAAAACAGAAATCCTGATTATAAGTTTTTTCTCCTCCGCATGTTTCGGTACCAAAGAATAAATCGATGGTACAATTATATTTAAGACAATGCTCGGTTGGCAACAAGCCCGCAAACATACCCATCAACGCAATGCTGCTGAAAGTGGCCAATAGTGTTTTGGTGGTTAACCGGTTTTTGCGCAGATACATACGCAATGCTGGCAGACAACAGATAGCCGAAAATAAAAGCCGGATGGTAAGCCCACTTAAAATTAGTGTAATATTAAGTGAAACGGATTCTATCGCGCCCGGTGTGGTTAAATAAGGCAATTCTGTAGAATAAACGATAAGAGCCAAAGATAGGCAGTAAAACCCTGAAATTATCAGCGGCCAGTACCAATAGCGGTCTTTTTCGGGAAGTTCTGCTGTTTCATCGCCCATAAATTCTCCGTCATTTCGAGCGAGCATCGTGAGCGTGGCAATGGCAATCCAGTCTAACAAAGACTCGTGTTGTTGGATTGCTTCGCTTTGCTCGCAATGACGAAGTTAAGCGAACGCCTCTTCCCATGTGCCGGTGGTGGCGGCCTTGGTGTATTCGGTGACGCGGTTCTCAAAGAAGTTGGTGTGCTCGACGCCGTTTAGAATCTCATCCATCCACGGCAGGGGGTTCTTCTCGATGCCGCGGTAAATGGGATCAAGCCCAAGCTGTACAAGGCGACGGTTAGCGATGTAACGGATATAAAGCTTCACTTCTTCCGCTGTTAATCCCTCGATGCCGCCGACGCCGAAGGCGAGTTGGATGAAGTTGTCCTCAAGCCCGATAATAGTGTCGCAGATCTTGTACAGGTCGCGCTTGAGCTCATCCTGATCGATCTCCGGGTTTTCCTGCAGGAAAGTTTTATACAGGCGGATGATGGACTCGGTATGCAGCGTTTCATCGCGTGCGCTCCAGGCGATAATCTGGCCCATGCCGCGCATTTTGCCGAAGCGTTGGAAGTTAAGCAGGATGGCGAACGATGCAAACAACTGCAACCCTTCGGTGAAGCCGCCGAACGCAGCGAGCGTGCGGGCGATGCCTTCTTTGGTGTCCACCTTGAACTGTTGCATATAATCGTACTTATCCTTCATCTCCTTATATTTGAGGAAGGCTTGGTATTCGCTGTCAGGGAGGCCCAGCGTGTCGATGAGGTGCGAATAGGCGGCGATATGCACGGTTTCCATGTTGGAAAACGCGGCCAGCATCATCTGCACTTCCGTAGGCTGGAAAATGCTCGCGTACTTCTTCATGTAACAGTTGTTGACTTCGATGTCCGACTGCGTGAAGAAGCGGAAAATCTGCGTGAGCAGATGCTTCTCTTCGGGTTTGAGAAGGGTTTTCCAGTCCTTGACGTCATCGGCCAGCGGCACTTCTTCCGGCAGCCAGTGGATGCGCTGCTGCATGTGCCATGCCTCATAAGCCCAGGGGTACGCGAACGGCTTGTAGATGGGCTTTGCATCGAGCAGCGACATGAGTTTCTCCTTCAGGGTTAGTGTTTAGGTGTGTTCGCTTTAGGGGCAGAAGACTTTAAGCGATCTTTCGATCGCATTTGGTGGCGGATAGTTTCATAGGGAAGCTATAGGCTTTCCTGCGGACGTGCAAACAGATCGCGCATGCCGAACACGGGCTGTTCGACGCTGCGGATATGCGATTCGATATTGCGGCGCTGGAACTCATCGAGGAACGGGGACTTGTCGCAATCCATGTACAGTGCGGCGTAGAGCAGGCCGCCCAGCGCATTGCGCCGCCAGAAGGTGCGACGATCATGGGACAGGACGCAATCGCGGATGTTCTCCGATTCGCCGACATCCAGCACGAAGGGCTGCTTGAATCCTTGCGTGGCGACGACGAATACGCCTGCTTTCTCTTCCAGTTCGTAAGGGCTTGAATACCATCCCACCACCCGGTGGCCCCATCTTTTGAATAAACTTTCATCGACGCGCGGTGCAAGTACGGTTGCCATGTGTGTTTCTCCCTTTGTCGTTGTTCCCGTTTAAGCCATCGTCATGCGGCGGAGCATCCGATGACTGGGTGATCCAGGACATTGTCCTAAAATCATCCTGTCATCGTGTGTCATCCGGTCCTCATGCCTATTGGCAGGCCAGGCATTCTTCATAGGTTCCGGCTTTGTACATGCTTGGTGCCGGTTTTTTGATGAGCGACATTTCGAGCTGAAGCCCTGTGCCGTCCACTTTGTGCGAGACCTTTTCCGCACGCTGCAGAGAGGTCGAGCGACAGTAATAAAGGCTCTTCACGCCTTTTTTCCAGGCATAGAAATGCAGCAGGTGCAGATCGCGCTTGTGGATGTTGGGCGTGAGGAAGAGGTTGATCGACTGTGCCTGGCAGACGAACGTGGTGCGATCTGCGGCGTGCTCGATAATCCAGCGCTGATCAATCTCCGGTGCGGTCTTGAACACCGCTTTCTCGTCGTCGCTTAAGAATTCGAGATGCTGCACGGAACCTTCATGCGAGGAGATGGAGCTCCACACGTCTTCGTTGTTCATATCGTATTCCTCAAGCAGTGCGGTGAGATGCTTGTTGCGTACGTTGAACGAGCCCGACAGGGTCTTCTGCGTGAAGCTGTTGGCGGCGTAAGGCTCTATTCCCGGCGAAGAGTTGCCGGCAATGATCGAAATGGACGCCGTGGGAGCGATGGCGAGCTTGTTGCTGAAGCGCTCCATGGCGCCGACATCGGCGGCATCAAGGCAGGGGCCGCGCTCGACGGCCAGTTTCTGTGACGCTGCATCGGCACCGGCGCGGATATGGGCAAACATCTTTTTGTTCCATACCTTCGCGATGACCGACTCGAACGGGATCATCTTGCTCTGCATGTAAGAGTGGAAGCCCATGACGCCTAAGCCCACGCTGCGTTCACGCATGGCGGAATACTTGGCGCGCTCCATGGAAGAGGGTGCGTTGTCGATGAAGTCCTGCAGCACGTTGTCGAGGAAGCGCATGATGTCTTCGATGAACTGCGGCTCCTGCACCCATTCGTCGTAGGTCTCGAGGTTGAGCGAAGAGAGGCAGCAAACGGCGGTGCGCTCGTTGCCCTTGTGATCCGGACCGGTAGGCAGTGTGATTTCGCTGCAGAGGTTGGAGGTCTTGACCAGCAGTCCCAGCTCCTTGTGGTGCGCGGGGATGTGCTTGTTGACGTTGTCGATGAACAACAAGTACGGCTCGCCGGTTTCCATGCGGGCGGTCAGCAGCTTCACCCACAGCTCGCGCGCTTTCATCGTGTGGATAACGCGCTTGCTCTTGGGGCTTAAAAGCTCCCATTTCTCGTCTTTTTCCACCGCTTCCATGAAGGCGTCGGTGATGGCCACGCCATGATGGATGTTGAGCGCTTTGCGGTTGGGATCGCCGCCAGTCGGGCGGCGGATGTCGATGAATTCCTCGATTTCAGGATGATCGATGGGCATATAGACCGCCGAACTGCCGCGGCGCAGGGACCCTTGGGAAATGGCAAGCGTAAGCGAATCCTGCACGCGCATGAACGGTACGACGCCGGAGGTTTTGCCGTTGCCGCGCACCTTTTCGCCGATGGAGCGCAGATTGCCCCAATAGCTGCCGATTCCGCCGCCGCGCGCGGCAAGCCATACGTTTTCATTCCACAGCGACACGATGCCTTCCAGGCTATCCTGTGTCTCGTTTAAGAAGCAGGAAATCGGCAGGCCGCGGTTGCTTCCGCCGTTGGAGAGGATGGGGGTCGCCGGCATGAACCAGAGGTTGCTCATATAGTGATAGAGACGTTGCGAATGTTCGATATTGTCCGCGTAATGCGTGGCGACGCGCGCAAACATATCCTGAAAGCTCTCGCCCTCAAGCAAATAGCGATCCTGCAAAGTAGCTTTGCCGAAAACCGTCAGTTTGCTGTCGCGGGAATGGTCTATGGAAATGGGCTGCATATTATCGTCTCCCCGTGCTCGTCTGTTATTGTTATTCACGCCCTGTACGAGTGAATTTTTTCTTCGTGTATTGTTGAAATTTGTTCATCGAAAGGCTGTTCTAGATTTATAAACACCCCCTCTCATACATGTCAACATCTAGTCCTACATATTATTCAGAACACAATATATGGTGGATAAATCGGTGTATCGATTGGGGATAAGGTGCGGATAACGTCAAAAACCCGGATGAGATTCAAAGGATTATTAGAAGAATTCTATCCACCGGCTGTATGGTGCCGTCTTGTGGTAGTTATCCACAGGGAGTTGGCAGACGAATTTTTTGCGGAGCACTTGCACTGTTGTATTCCTGCACTGAGAAATTTTTTCAGATGATTTTTTGTCGGCGCAAAAAAAATTATACGTCAATGCCGGCAAAAATGTGAGACGCAATTCAGAATGATTATGCGACCGCAGCGGGTTTGAAGCGCAGATAATAATCGACGGTGCGTGCCAGTGCGTCTTCGAAGGTGGTGACGGGCTTCCATCCCAGAATCTTTTCGGCTTTCTTGATGCTGGGAATGCGCCGGGAAACGTCCTCGTATCCCTTGCCGTAATAGGCATCAGCGGTCGTGGTGCGGATAATGGTCCTCACATTCTCATAGCCGGGGCGCAGTTTGACGGTGGCCAGAAGCTTCTCGGCCAGCTCCTTAATCGAGGCCTCATTGCCGGGATGGCCGATATTGAAGATGCCGCCATCGGCACAGCCGTCTTTATTCTCGATGATGCGCACGAGCGCATCTATGGCGTCGTCTATATAGAGGAAGCAGCGCTGCTGTTTGCCGTCGCCCACGATCTGAATGTCGCGCTCATAGAAAATGTCACTTAAGAATTGCGACACGACGCGGCTGCTTGTGCCTTTGTTGGACCAGACATTGTCCAGCCCCGGGCCCATCCAGTTGAACGGGCGGAACAGCGTGAACTGCAGATCGCCGCGGGTACCGTAAGCATAAATGACACGGTCCATCATCTGTTTGGCGCAAGAATAGATCCAGCGCTGCTTGTGAATGGGGCCGGTAACAAGCCTGCTTTCCTCTTCATCGTACGGTAGGTCCGCGCTCATGCCGTAGACTTCGGACGTCGACGGGAAGATGAGGCGTTTCTTGTATTTGACGCATTCGCGCACCACAGAGAGATTCGCTTCGAAGTCGAGCTCGAATACCGAGATAGGATTACTTACGTAAGTAGCGGGCGTTGCAATTGCGGCCAGCGGCAGCACGACATCGACCTGTTTGATCTGGTCTTCGATCCATTTACGGCTCTGCGTCATGTCCGCCTGCAGGAACCCAAGGTTTGCGTGAGGCTGAAGATGGGCGAGCTTGTCGGAAGCGATATCCAGCGCACTGATCTTCCACTCCGGCCGGTGGGTGAGAATATATTCGATGAGGTTGCTGCCGATGAAACCGTTCGCACCCAGTATGAGGAGATTGAGGGTCATTTGGTATTCGCTACTCTGCGTTTGGGCGCGTTTGCCTGTTCCTCGCCCAGCACCGAGCGCACCACATAACGCGGGCGCTGGCGGACTTCGAGGTAGATGCGGCCGACATATTCGCCGATGATGCCAAGCCCCGTGATGGTCACACCCACGAGCAGGAAGAGAATGCCGAAGAGGGTAAACACACCGTCGGATTCGGGGCCGAGGAAGATGCGGCGTAGGGCGAGCCAGACCACCAGCAGGCCGCTCAAGCCCGAAAGCGCCATGCCGAAGATGGTGAAAAGCTGCAGCGGCACCAGCGAGAAACCGGTGACCAGATCGAAATTATAACGGATGAGCTTATAGAGATTGTAGTTGCTGACGCCGCCGTGGCGTTCTTCATGCGCCACTTCGACTTCCGCCGGGTTGCTCGCGAAATACTGCGCAAGCGCGGTGATGAAGGGGGTGCTTTCCTTGCTCTCGACGATGAGGCGGATGATTTCGCGGCGGTAGGCGCGCAGCATGCAGCCCTGATCGCGCATTTCGATCTTGGTGATATTCGCACGCACGATATTGGACATCTTGGAGATGAACTTGCGGTAACGGGAATCCAGACGATTGCCGCGATAACCTCCGACCACGTCGTGGCCTGCATCTACCAGGGCGAGCAGCTTCGGGATTTCTTCCGGCGGGTTCTGCAAATCCGCATCGAGCGTTACGACTACATCGCCCTGCGATAGCTCGAAGCCTGCCATGATGGCTGGGTGCTGCCCGTAATTGCGTGCGAACTGGATCACGCGGATGACGTCGGGGCGTGCTGCGTGCAGCCGCGTGAGGATGGCCTGCGAATCGTCCTTGCTGCCGTCGTTGGTGAAGATTACCTCATACGGCTTGCGGAGATTATCAAGCACCGGCAGCAACCGTGAGCACAAGTGATCGAGGTTGGCGGACTCATTGTAAACCGGGACGACGACGCTTAGGTACATAATGCTTTCCATTACTATTAAGCCAGTATCTCTCGCACGGCAGCCACCACTCGGTCAAGATCTGCCTCCGTCATGGTCGGAAAAAGCGGCAGCGAGCAGATATGCGTCCCCACATATTCCGCATGTGGGAAATCGCCTGCCTTATAGCCGAACGTCTCCTTATAATAGGTGAACAGATGCGCAGCGACGTAATGCATGCCGACGCCGATATTATGCTCTTTCATCTTTTCGATGAAGCTATCACGCTCCGGCACGAGGGCGGTCAAAAGATGCCATGCGTGGCGATGGGGATAGCTGGGGTCTTGCGGCAGTTCGAGTCCGTTACCGAGTCCCGCCAGCCGTTTGCGATACAGCTGCACCATCTGCGTGCGTTTGGCGATGAACCCATCCAGCATCGGTAGTTGGTGCAGGCCGATGGCGGCTTGAATGTCCATCATATTGTATTTGAATCCGGGTTCGACGACGTCATAATGCTGGCTGCCGCCCTTGCTGAAACGATTAAAGGCCGCACGATCAATGCCGTGAAAACGCAACTGTTCAATGCGTTTTAATACGTCCTTGTCATCGGTGACGACGGCGCCGCCTTCGCCGGTGGTCATGTTCTTATTGGGATGGAAGCTCATCACCTGAATGTCGCCGAAACCGCCGAGTTTCCTGCCCTTGTATTCCGCACCAATGGCGTGGGCGCAATCCTCGACGACGCGCAGCTTATGCTTTTTCGCTATCGCATAGATTTCATCCAGATCAACCGGCAGGCCGGCAAAATGCACAGGCATCAGGGCGCGGGTCTTGGGTGTAATGGCGTGTACGAGCAGCGTCAGATCCATATTGCGCGTTTTCGGATCGATATCGACCAGCACTGGCTTTGCACCTGCCTGAACGATGGTATTGAGCGTTGCCACAAACGTCAGCGGCGTGGTGATGACTTCATCTCCCGGCTTGAACTCAAGCGCCATGAGTGCAATCTGCAAACCCGCCGTGGCAGAGGACACGGCCCTTACGCCGCGGCCGCCGAAATAAGCCGAGAGATCTTTTTCAAACTGCGCCACGCGCGGCCCCGTCGTGAGCCAGCCGGAGCGCAGCACGGCTTCCACTTCGCGGTAGGTTTCCTCGCTGAGCGTGGGCTTTGCAAAAGGCATGAAGGGTGCATCGGTCACTTGTGTTTTTCCTTTTTCGAGTCGGGGTCAATAGGCGGGCGGTTCAGGAAAAGCATGTTACGCCCTTCGTGCTCAATATAATAGAGATGAAGGCTTTCCGGCGTTTTGGTTTTCGTGAGTCGCAGATACGCTTCCTCGCGCATGATCGTGAACATCCGGCGGTCATTCTTAAGCCAGCGTTTCCAGAATGCGTCGTCATCCAGCATCCACGCGGAGGTGTCCTCATGCTCGGTTCCGAATTGCAGTTCGCCTTTCCAGTCTGCAATCGTAATGCGCTCTTTCGCATATACCGGCATATCCTGATAGTAGATTTGGTACATGGATATCTCGTCACCCGGTTTATGCACGTCATGGATAATGCCTGCGAACAGTTTCATGGAATCCTTATTGTAATGTGCCCCCACCTGGTCGCCCAGTTGGAGTATGGTGGCACTCACCAGTATCATAGCGCAGATGACATGCCGCCTGCGGCCCTGAATATGGACGAGCAGCAACAGGCCCGCCGCGATCATAGAAGCGAAAGAAAGATAGTGCAGTTCATCGCCGCCCTGCGATAACGCCACGATCACCTTGTTGGCCGGATCAAGGTAGTCGGACAGCAGCGATGGAACAACGGCCATCACGATAAGCAACAGCATGAACACCCATAACCCTATGGTGAATCCGGGTGCGGGTTTTTCTTCCCATGCATTGGCGAAATACCGCCCGATCATCGCCAGAAGTGGCGGGAAGATGGGCATGATATAGGGAATCAGCTTGGAGTCCGAGAGGGAGAAGAAAATAAGGATGAAGGCAATCCATAGGATCAGAAAAAGCGGCCGGCCATCTTCATAACGATGTTTCCAGAAGCCTTTGAGGGCATCCGCTTTCGCCTGGTAAATGAATGTGAGCCACGGGAACAGGCCTGCCAGCAGCACGGCCAGGAAGAACCAGACGGGCTGGTAGCGCCCGGCTTCCTTGGTCAGGTAGCGCTGGAAATGCTCATGGATAAAATAAAACTGCGCCCATTCCGGGTTGCGCAGCGCCACCAGCACATGCCACGGCACTGTGACAAGTAAAAAGAGTATCGTGCCGCTGCAAATCCGCATGTCTTTAAGCACTTTCCAGCGACGGGTGAGTGCCAGCCAGAGGAACACCACCGCGCCGGGCAGCACCGCGCCGATGAGCCCCTTGGTAAGCACCGCCCCGGCGGCTGCCACATACATGGCGTAAATGACAAGCGTGCGCTGTTTGCCGGGCGGTGCGTGCGCTGCATAAAGAAACGCAGTAAGCGTTGCCGCCATGAAGAAACTCACCGGCACGTCCAGCAGCACGACGCGTGACAGGGCGAAGAGATAGAGACTGGTGGCAAGAAGGATGGCGCCAAGCAAGCCCGCAAGTCGTCCGTAAAGCATACGGCCAAGACCATAGGTGAGAAGGCACAGCGCAAGGGCGAATGCGGCGGTGGGCACGCGCGCGGCAAAAGGCTCGAAGCCGAACGCCCTGGTGGATTCCGCCTGCACCCAGTAAAACAGCGGCGGCTTCTCGAAATATTTTACGTAATTAAGGCGCGGCGTCACGAAGTCGCCGCTTGCGGCCATCTCGCGGCCGATCTCGATGTAACGCGATTCGCTCGGCGCCGAATAAGGCCTGTCGCCCAAGCCAATGCCAAACAGCACCGCCAGCAGGAAGCCCAGCACTATAAGGTCGTATAACGGTTTGTCGGGAAGAGAGAGGGTGCGCATAGCGGGGCGCATATTAGCGAGCCTGATTCCAAGGTGCAAGTTTCTAAGGCATGTTGATGTGCGCTACGAAAAGTATAAGACAGTAGGATGAAATATTCCCTTCCGCTTTTTATATATATGAGCCTTGTTCCGCTTGGCGTACATGCGGCGGATGACAGCATGCAGGGCATGGCCATGAACGGGTTTTACGGTCAATACTCGATGACGCGTGAAGCATCCGGCACTGCATGGCAGCCCGATTCCTCCCCCATGGACGGGATCATGGCGATGCATGGCGACTGGATGACGATGGTGGGCGGCTATGCCGATGCAATTTATGACAATCAGGGCGGCAAGCGTGGAGACGAGAAAGTCTTCAGCGAGAGTATGCTGATGGGTATGGCGTCGCATCCGCTCGCGGGTGGCACCATAGGTTTCCGCACGATGTTGTCGCTTGATCCCCTGATGGGCAAGGAAGGCTATCCGTTGTTATTGCAGACCGGCGAGACGGCCGATGGCAAAACGCCGCTGATTGACCGCCAGCATCCGCATGATTTGTTCATGGAGTTGGCCACTACCTACAGCCATCCGGTAACGGATGACAGTTCGGCATTCGTCTATGTGGGCTATCCCGGCGAGCCTGCGCTCGGGCCCGTGACCTTCATGCACCGGTTTTCCGGCGTGGATATTCCGGAGGCGCCGATTACCCATCACTGGCTCGATTCCACCCATATCACTTATGGCGTTACGACGGTGGGCTATGTATGGCAAAACTGGAAAATCGAGGCCTCCGCCTTCAACGGCCGCGAGCCGGATCAGTTCCGCTGGAACTTCGATACTCCCCGGCTTAATTCCTATTCCGGGCGCATTACCTATAACCCGACGCATAACTGGTCGCTGCAGGTGAGTCAGGGTTATATCAAGAGTCCGGAAGAGCTCACGCCTGACGTCAACCAGCATCGGACCACGGCATCGGCCACGTATAATATGCCGTTCGGTGATAGTAACTGGCAGACCACGGTTGCCTGGGGAATGGATAATAACAGTCCTGGCCATAACCTGAATGCCTATCTTTTAGAATCGGCGGTGCAGCTGCACGAAACCCATACGTTTTTCGCACGTGCGGAGCAGGCGGAAAAGGATGAATTATTCGACAGCGGTCCGTTCGACGGCGAGGTGTTCAGGGTCAATAAGCTGAGCCTCGGCTATATATACGATATGAAAATGACGCAGCATCTGAAGCTCGGGATCGGGGGGCTGGGAAGTGTGTATGCGTTGCCGTCAAGCCTTGATTCCACCTATGGCAGCAGTCCTGTGTCTTTCATGCTGTTTGCCCGTATGTCACTCTATTGATGTAATATTATGGAGTGCCCCCGGTAATGCCTGCAAGAATGTGGCGCGAGGGGATGACAAAGCGTCTGCCCCTCCCTATATTTGCTGTTGCGATTACGCTTATATGCTATAGTAAAACTCCCTATTTAATTAGTGTACCTTATGCCGAATTTCATGCGCAGCATCACCATCTGGCTCATCGTGGGCGTCGTCCTCGTCGTCCTCTACAGCCTGTCCCAGAACGGGCTGGAGTCCAATGGCCGCGACCGGCTGGATTTCTCCGATTTCCTTGCGCGGGTGAATGCGGGCGACGTGGCAGCAGTCAAAATCAAGAAAACGCAGGATGCCCCGAGCACGACCATCGTGGGTCAGTATACGAGCAGCGGCGAGCATTTCATCACCTATGCACCGGAAGATCCGGGCCTCGTGGACTTGCTGTTGGCCAAAAAAGTAAAAATCTCCGCAGCCCCGGATAATTCCGGCGTGGATGCATTGTGGAACGCGCTGCTTTCGTGGCTGCCGCTACTGCTGTTCATCGGCGTCTATATCTTCTTCATGCGCCAGATGCAGAACCGCGACGGCGGGCGCGGTGGTGCGCTGGGCTTCGGCAAGTCGCGCGCGCGGCTCCTCACCGAAAAAACCGAGAAGGTCACGTTCGATGACGTGGCAGGTATTGATGAGGCAAAAGAAGAGCTTACCGAGCTTGTGGACTTCCTGAAAGATCCGCAGAAGTTTCAGCGCTTAGGGGGCAAGATTCCCAAGGGTTGCCTTCTGATTGGTCCTCCCGGTACTGGTAAGACGCTGCTTGCTCGCGCCATCGCAGGCGAAGCGGGCGTGCCGTTCTTCACCATCTCCGGCTCCGACTTCGTGGAAATGTTCGTGGGCGTGGGTGCCAGCCGTGTGCGCGATATGTTTGAGCAGGGCAAGAAAAACGCGCCTTGCATCATCTTCATCGATGAAATCGACGCGGTGGGTCGCCATCGCGGCATAGGCTTAGGCGGCGGTAACGATGAGCGCGAACAGACGCTTAACCAGCTGCTTGTGGAAATGGATGGGTTCGAGGCCAACGAAGGCGTGATTATTGTTGCGGCCACCAACCGTCCCGACGTGCTCGATCCGGCACTGTTGCGCCCCGGCCGTTTCGACCGCCAGATAACGGTGCCCAATCCGGATATCAATGGCCGCGACAAAATCCTGAATGTGCATCTTAAGAAGGTGCCGCTCGCACCGGACGTCAATTCGCGCACTATCGCACGCGGCACGCCCGGTTTCTCGGGCGCAGACCTTGCCAATCTCGTCAACGAAGCGGCCCTGCTTGCCGCGCGCGTCGGCAAGAAAGTCGTCACGATGAAGGAACTTGAAGCCGCCAAGGACAAGGTGATGATGGGGGCGGAACGCAAGTCGATGGTCGTAAGTGATGCCGAGAAAAAGATGACCGCCTATCACGAAGCGGGCCATGCGCTGGTATCCATCAAGCAGCCTGCCGCCGATCCCATTCACAAGGCTACTATTATTCCTCGCGGACGGGCGCTCGGCATGGTCATGCGCCTACCGGAAGCCGACAAGATTTCCTACCTGCGCGACAAGATGTACGCCGATCTCGCCATTTCGATGGGCGGCCGCGTGGCGGAAGAGCTCATCTTCGGCCATGACAAGGTATCCAGCGGCGCATCGAGCGACATCAAATACGCGACGTCCCTGGCGCGTGCGATGGTCACGGAATGGGGCATGAGCGAGAAGCTCGGACCCTTATTCTACGGCGACGACAACCGTGATATGTACGGCGGCGGCAACCGTGCGGGTTCGATGTCGGAGCACATCGTAAGTCAGGTTGATGCGGAAGTGAAAAAGATAGTAGAAGGCGCGCATGCCAAGGCGAACGAAATACTGACAGAGTTCATCGATGCGTTGCATATGATTGCCAAGAACCTGCTGGAATATGAAACACTTACAGGCGATGAAATCAAATCATTGGTCAACGGCGATCCGATTGACAGGTCTGGCAATGATGCGGGCTCGAAGCTTTCGACCAAGACGTCGGTGCCGTCCAGCCGCAAGAAACCGGAAAGCCCGGCGAGCGGCGAACCTGCTACGGCATAATTTCCTTCATCCTGTTACCGGAAAGCCGGCGCTATCCTTGGCCCCGGCCCCGAGGATGGAGCAGGCTGAGGCGCAGGCTGGTTGAAGTTATTGTTCTGCGAATTATCATGCCTGTCATCGTGGTCGTGCCGGTCATCCCACCCGTCACCGTCATGGACGATAATAGTGTTTTCCTGCGCAGCAGCGACAGCAGCCTGGGCTTGTGCGATTTGCTGCTGGGCCTGAATGTTGCGTAGTTGCAGACGGCAGTTTCCAAATTCTTCCGTGCCCTGCTCGAAGCCCAGGTTCTGGCATTCATAGATCTCATTCTGATCGCGCAACGCGCGCTCATAGGCCTGTCTCTGCGCGATTTCTTCCGGCGACATGCAGCCGGCTGTTACGAGAAGCGCCATCAATCCGGATAGGGGGATAAGTCTCATGCAATACTCCTTGAAGAACACTCATTTCCTGACAGCCAATTTAGCATAATTAAGCTGCTTAGAATGTTAAAACTTTGTAATGTTAGTCGCGGCAGATCAGATATTTAATCACGCATTCGCAGCGTTCTAAAAAGCAGAAGTGGCACTTTCTTAATTCCCGCATTATAAGAATCCTCATGACAGGCGAACGCAACTATTTCGGCACGGACGGCATCAGGGGAACGGCGAATACGCCGCCCATGACCGCCGACATCGCACTCAAGCTCGGCATGGCCGCAGGGCAGATATTCCTGCGGGGCGATCATCGCCATCGCGTCATCATTGCCAAGGATACACGCCTATCGGGTTATATGATTGAGCCCGCCCTCGTTGCCGGATTCGTTGCGGTGGGTATGGACGTGGTGCTGGTGGGGCCGCTGCCCACGCCTGCAGTCGCGATGCTTACGCCATCCCTGCGCGCTGATCTGGGTGTCATGATTTCCGCCTCGCATAACCCGTACCAGGATAACGGCATCAAGCTGTTCGGTCCGGATGGCCTCAAATTGTCGGATCAGACTGAGCATACGATTGAAGCGCTGATGGACAGCGGCAAGATAACCCTCGCCGCGCCCGATAAACTGGGCCGCGCCAAGCGTCTGGACGACGCCAAGGGACGCTATATCGAGTCGGTCAAGAATACGTTTCCCTCCAACGTGCGCCTTGACGGGCTTAAGATCGTCATCGATTGCGCGCATGGTGCTGCTTACCAGATTGCGCCTGCGGTGCTGTATGAGCTGGGTGCGGAGGTCATTCCGCTTGGCGTCTCGCCTGACGGTTTCAATATCAATAAGGATTGCGGTTCCACGCATCCCAAGGCGATGCGGCTTGCGGTGGTCGAACATGGCGCGGATTTAGGCATCGCGCTTGACGGCGATGCGGACCGGCTCGTCATGTGCGACGAGAAAGGCGAAATCATCGATGGCGATCAGCTGATGGCGATGATCGCATTCTACTGGCATAAAAAAGGCCTCATGAAGGGCAGGGGAATCGTCGCGACCGACATGTCTAACCTTGGCCTGGAGCGTTATCTGGGCACGCTCGGCCTGCAGCTTCACCGGACCCGCGTGGGCGATCGCTATGTATCCGAAGCCATGCGGACGCACGGTTATAATATCGGCGGCGAACAATCGGGGCATATCATTCTGAGCGACTACGGCACGACCGGGGACGGCCTGGTAGCGTCTTTGCAGACGATCGCCGTTCTGTTGGAGTCCGGGCAGAAGATGAGCGAAGCGAGCAGGCGGTTCAAGCCTCTGCCGCAGATACTTCACAATGTGCGTTACAAGGGCGGAAAATCGCCGCTGGATGCAGCGTCGGTCAAGCAGGCCATTGAGGCGGCACAGGGCAAGCTCGGCGATCGCGGCCGTATTTTCGTGCGCAAGTCGGGCACCGAGCCGCTTATCCGTATTATGGCGGAAGGCGAAAGCGAAAAAGAGATCAAACAGCTTATCGCCAGTATTGCCGAAGTCGTTGAAAAAGCGCTCAAGTCCAATGCGGCCTGAGGATGGCGATAATGCCGCGTTGCGGCATGGAAAGAAAAAAGGGTTTCGGTGCCTTCTATCGGGTGATCTTGTCACCTTGGGTATTCTTTCTAGAGGTATCTAAATAGTGTCGCGTCTCTTCTAAAAGAGGTCGCTCATAAAAAGTCTTAACTGAGCGGCCGGGGGTATTCTTAGCCTCGTAAAGCCATTGATGCGCATTATATATATAATCATGTACTTGCTGGTACTCCAGGGGCTCAAACGAAAACACCTCCTTGGCGTGCTGATCCATTTGTCCGGAAAGCTCGGTCAATAAAGTTTGCATATTATCACGGAGTGGCTGAAGTGTGTTGCTGGTGGATTTGCTCTGCGACAAATTCAGCAGCACTTGCTGCTGTGCCAGCCAACTGGCTGCCTTAAATGCAATCCTTTGACAGTTTTGCGCTTCTTCCTGATCCCATGAGCTCTTTTCAAGAGAGAAAAAATCATGGATATAATGTTGAAGGTTTTTCGAACGGAAAAAATACTTTTTTATGCCGTCAGAGTGATGAAGCTCGATATAATGGCTCATATTTTTACCCCAGATTGTAGGCACACCGAAAGGGGGGCACAATTCTATCCCACAAGCATAGTGCAGCTTTAATTCTTTGGGTGCGATCTCATTCAATTCTTTGACGAGTGTAGCTTTGTCTTTATTGATGTTTTCAATAAGTTTTTCTATGCGTTCTTTGCTAACCGGCATGATTGATCCCGCACTTAGTTTAATGTAACAGCTAAGTATAAGTTAAGATTGCGACCTTAGTATAGGGTACTTAAATTAAGATATTATTACATTGGAAATAGATGTTTAAGCAATTGAATTTATGATAAAAGGTCGCGTTCTTATCATCGCTGGCTCCGACTCCGGCGGCGGGGCGGGGATTCAGGGTGATATTAAAACTGTGACGGCGCTGGGGGGCTATGCTTCAACGGCCATCACTGCGCTTACCGCCCAGAATACATTGGGCGTTTTCGGCATTCATGAAGTGCCGGAAGATTTCATCGTGCAGCAGATAAAAGTGGTGCTGGAGGATATCGGCGCAGACGCGATCAAGACGGGTATGCTCCATAAAGCATCTGTGATTGAGGCGGTGGCGGAGGCGCTTACTCCTTACCCGGATATTCCGCTCATTCTCGATCCGGTGATGATGGCCAAGGGCGGGACCGTGCTGCTGGAACCCGCAGCAGTGGCGACGCTTAAAGCAAAACTTATCCCGCGTGCGCTGTTGATTACGCCCAATATTCCGGAAGCGGAACTGTTAAGCGGCGGCATCATAAAAACCGTGGATGACATGCGTTCCGCAGGGGAGTATCTGCTCGCGCTCGGTTCGCAGGCGGTGCTGATGAAAGGCGGCCATCTGGAAGGGGAAACCGTAACGGATATTCTTATAGAGCGCGGTGCAGGCAAATCGCGCATCACCCAACTGACCAGTCCTCGCATCCATACCCGCCATACGCACGGTACGGGCTGTACGCTGGCCTCCGCTATTGCCACCGGCATTGCCCAAGGCATGGATCTGGAAGAGTCCGCCACCCGTGCTCACGTTTATGTGCAGAGGGCTATCCTGACAGCACTCGGCCTCGGTTTCGGCCATGGCCCGCTTAATCATGGCCATACGATGAAAACTCCTTGATTTGCACATCGCTTTGGGCTAAACACCACCCCCTTATATCAATATATAAGCGTATGAATGCGAGCCGTCCGCCAACCCTTGCATCTGTGCGCTTGATTTAGAGTGGAGCAAGTTATGAAAGAGAATATTCACCCGGATTATCATGCGATTACGATCGTCATGACCGATGGCACCAAATATGAGACGCGCTCCACCTGGGGCAAGCCCGGCGACGTACTGCAGCTCGACGTTGATCCCAAGACGCATCCGGCGTGGGTGGGCGGCGTGAACCTGCGCAAGACTGGCCAGATGGAAAAATTCACCAATAAATTTGCCTTCCTCGACAAGGGTCCGGGCTCGGCACCCAAGGCGGATAAGCCTGCTGCCGAAGCTCCCAAGGCCGAAAAGAAGGAAGCCAAAGCTGCTGAGCCCAAGGCTGAAAAGAAAGAAGCCAAGGCCGAGAAGAAAGCCCCTAAGGAAGATAAAAAAGCTTAAATAGCCTTAGGTTATCTGTCATTAAAAGCGGTTTAGATACGGTACACCATGTTAAGTCCTGCGAAATTTGTCCGGGAAGTCCGCCAAGAGGTGAATAAAATCACCTGGCCGACGCGCAGAGAGACGTCCACTTCGACCGTCATGGTACTGGTATTGGTATTGATTTCGGCGTTTTTCTTCTGGATCGTCGATGGTTCCATCGCGTGGCTTGTGCGCATCATTTTTGGATTTGCAGAATAGGATTTATTGTTATGGCAATGCGTTGGTACATCATTCACGCCTACTCGGGCTTCGAGAAAAAGGTCGCTCAGTCGATCAAGGAACAGGCGGCGCTGCGTAACCTCACGCACATGTTCGAGGACGTCGTGGTTCCGACCGAAGAAGTGGTCGAGGTCCGTCGCGGCAAGAAATCGAGCGCCGAGCGCAAATTCTTTCCCGGCTACGTGCTGGTGAAGATGGAATTGACCGATGAGACCTGGCATCTGGTTAAGACCACGCAGAAAGTCACTGGCTTCTTAGGCGGTGGCGGCAAGCCCCAGCCCATCTCGGACGCCGAGGCCGATGCCATCTTCCGCCAGGTAAAAGAAGGCATTGAACATCCCAAAAGCTCCGTCATCTACGAAATCGGCGAATCGGTCAAAGTCACGGAAGGGCCGTTTGAGTCGTTTATCGGGGTGGTCGAAGAGGTGGACAGCGAAAAAAGCCGCGTCAAGGTGGCGGTATCGATTTTCGGCCGCGCGACTCCTGTGGAGCTTGAATTCACCCAGGTCGAAAAAGCCTCATAAAACCCATTGCCAAAGGCGCCGTTTGGCGCTATAACCCGCACCCATTTTGCATGAAAGCGCACTACCATGGCTAAAAAAATCGTAGGTTACATTAAGTTGCAGATTCCGGCAGGCAAAGCTAACCCTTCGCCGCCCGTAGGTCCTGCGCTCGGTCAGCGTGGCCTGAACATCATGGAATTCTGCAAGGCGTTCAATGCCGCAACCCAAAAGGAAGAGCCCGGCATGCCGATTCCGGTGGTTATCACCGCCTACGGCGACCGCACGTTCTCCTTCATCACCAAGACTCCGCCCGTATCGTACTTCCTCAAGAAGGCTGCGAAGATCGAAAAAGGTTCGCATACCCCGGGCAAGGGCGACATCGTGGGCAAGGTCTCGTGGGACCAGCTGCGTGAAATCGCCAAGGTGAAGATGAAAGATTTGAATGCCCATGACGTTGAGGCGGCCTGCCGCATGTTGCGCGGTTCGGCTTTGGCCATGGGACTGGAAGTAACTGGTGAACCCAAAGCGGCATAAATGAAGGCGGCATAGACTTATGGCAAAGAAAGAAGAAAAACCGGCAGCTGACACATCTAAAAAAACGGCGGCCAAGAAAAATAAGGCTCCGAAGAGTGTGGGCGGCAAGCGTTACGCTACCGCAGCCAAGCTTGTCGATCGCAGCAAGGCATACACGCTCACCGAAGCGGTGAAGCTTGTAAAGCAGGGTGCCAAGACCAAGTTCGATGAGACGGTAGATATCGCCATCAACCTAGGCGTCGATCCCAAACAGTCCGACCAGCAGGTGCGTGGCATGGTGACCATGCCCAGCGGCATCGGCAAGACGATCCGCGTTGCGGTATTTGCGCGAGGCGACAAGGCTGCCGATGCCCTCAAGGCCGGCGCCGATCTCGTCGGTGCGGATGATCTGGCTGAAAAGATTCTCAAGGGCGAAATGAATTTCGACCGCTGCATTGCCACGCCTGACATGATGGCGGTAGTAGGCAAGCTCGGTAAGGTGCTGGGCCCGCGCGGCCTGATGCCCAACCCGAAGCTCGGCACCGTGACGCCCAACGTCGTGGAAGCCGTCAAGACCGCCAAGAGCGGCCAGGTCGAATTCCGCGTCGAAAAAGCGGCTATCGTCCATGCGGGTCTGGGTAAAGCCAGCTTCAGCGAAGAGGCGATTGTAGCGAACGTCCGGGCTTTTATTGATGCGGTGAATAAAGCGAAACCGACCGGCGTCAAAGGCAACTACCTCAAGAAAGTGTCCATCTCGACCACGATGGGCCCTGGCGTAAAAATCGATCTGGCAAGCTTAGCAGCTGCTTAAAGGAGAATACCCATGAACCGCACCGAGAAAACCGCATTTGTCGATGACCTGAACAAGAAAGTTTCCGCCTCGACAGTGGTGCTGGTCGCACATAATAAGGGCCTGACCGTTTCTGAAATCACCGACCTGCGCGTCAAGGTGCGTAAAATCGGCGCGGGGTTCAAGGTGACTCAGAACAAGCTTACCCAGCGCGCGCTGGAAGGTACGTTGTTTGCACCCCTTTCCAAGATGTTCGTGGGTCCGACCGCGATTGCCTATTCGAGCGATCCGGTAGCGATTGCCAAGGTGCTCGCAGAATTTGCCAAGGCTAACGAAAAGTTCGTACTGCTGGGCGGCGCGTTCGGTGAAACGCTGCTCAATGCCGAAAAAGTAGTGGCGCTCTCCAAGATGCCGTCGCTCGACGAACTGCGCGCGACCATCATCAGCATGATCCAGACTCCGGCCCGCCGCATTGCTACGTTGCTGCAAGCTCCTGCAGGTCAGATCGCCCGCGTCGTAGGCGCGCATTCGCGTAAGGGCGAAGAAGCGGCTTAAGCGGTAAGACTTGCAAGCCTTATTAATCGAGTGGGCATGGTTATTTCCAGCCCTTGACTCGCAGTTTTTCGCCTCCCTAAATAATCACCGAAGCGCCTCTTGATATAATCCAAAAGAGGCCTATCTCATAAGCTGGCCCAAATACTGAGAAAAAATCTTATTTTACAGCCCACTAATTTTCCAAAAAATTTCCTTTGCAATCGCCAATGTTTCCGCTATAAAGCACAACCTTATTTCAGAGCTACGCCCCTGTCCATTCCGTAACTATCTGAAAATGATGCATAATTTTTAAGAGGGTTAACCCAATGTCCGCCAATCTCGCACAAATCGTCGACAACCTTTCGGCACTCACCGTTATCGAAGCCGCAGAGCTCTCCAAGATGCTCGAAGAGAAGTGGGGCGTTTCCGCCGCCGCTCCCGTAGCCGCTGCCGCTGCTGGTGGCGCTGCTGCCGCTCCTGCCGAAGAGAAGACCGAATTCTCCGTGATCCTGAAGGAAGCGGGTCCCAACAAGATCAACATCATCAAAGAAGTCCGTGCAGTGACCGGTCTGGGCCTCAAAGAAGCCAAGGATCTCGTCGAAGGTGCGCCTAAAGCCGTCAAGGAAGGCGTAAACAAGGACGAAGCAGCGAAAATCAAGAAGCTGCTTGAAGATAACGGCGCCAAAGTGGAAGTGAAGTAACCTTGAGGGGTTGCTGATTCGGCCGGAGTGTTCGTAACCAGTTCTTTTTCAAGAATGGTGGCGACCTCCGGCGTTTCCGCTTATGAGCCGTGTCTGTGCCCCTTACAAGGGGGCTAAAATTAAGTGCCGTATCCAATTATAGAAAAATTTTAAGGGG